>Ga0126327_10000024_pt1 | contig 62704 bp, 66 predicted proteins | sample InaspJWI30metaG_FD_101392 | JGI IMG/M metagenome (GOLD analysis project Ga0126327, IMG submission 101392) | Marine gutless worms symbiont microbial communities from Oahu, Hawaii - Inanidrilus sp. 1 OAHU.JWI-30 metaG | ecosystem: Host-associated > Annelida > Digestive system > Unclassified... | reverse complement strand
CAGCCGGCCGGCTGCGTGGCGCTGCGCTATTTTGAAGCGGGCGTGTGCGAAATGAAACGCCTGTATGTACGACCTGCCTTCCGGGGACGGGCTGTCGGGCGGCAGCTTGCCGAAACAATTATTGAGGCCGCCCGTGAAATTGGTTACGATTATATGCGTCTGGATACGGTCCCGGCCATGCAGGCTGCCAATCGGCTATATGCCGAATTTGGATTCAGGGCGATAGAAGCCTATCGCTATAATCCGGTTGAGGGTGCCATTTACCTCGAGTTAAAATTGAATGAAGACTAACGAGACGATTAAATCGGCAGGCAGAGCCGACATTAAACTGCTGGCTGCGCTTATTCAGGCATCCCATGCCGACGTCGCCCGCCGATTCAGCCTCACACCGGAAAACTGTCCCAAGCACCCCTCCAACTGCAGGCCCGACTGGATCGAGGGCGACCTGGCCCGCGGTGTCCGCTACTTCGTGGCCGAGTCGGAAGGGCGCCCCAGCGGGTGCGTGGCAATGGAACACGCCAACCCGCAGATGGTGTATCTGGAGCGGTTGTCCGTGTTGCCCGGACTGAGGCGCCGGGGGATTGGCCGCAGTCTCGTGGAGCGAGTATCTCGTGAAACCGCTCTTCTGGGCGCTGAACAGATCGGTATCGGTATTATCGCTGATTTTAAAGAGCTGAAGGCGTGGTACCAGAAACTGGGTTTCCGGGAAGGGGAGACCAAAACCTTTGAGTACCTGCCTTTCCAGGTGCTGTTGATGGCTTACGATCTTTCATAGAATCTATCTCAATATTTGCATGTCCAGATTACTACAAATCATCGGAATCTGTTATTGCCTGGGATGCCTCAATCCGGCAGCCCTGTGGGCGGAGGGGAAAGTGTTGCGGGACGAATGCGTAATCGTATTGCACGGCATGGGCCGGACCAAATATGCCATGCGTAAAGTGGAGCAGGAACTTAGGGAGGACGGTTATACCGTCTGGAATCAAAGCTATCCATCAACGAAAAAGTCAATCGAGGACCTGGCCAATGAGCACATCTCCAAAGGCCTCATGGTCTGCCGCCGGGCCGGGGCCCGCAAGATTCATTTCGTGACCCATTCTCTCGGAGGGATACTGGTCCGTTACTACCTGCAGGATAATCCGATAGAGAATCTTGACAAAATCGTGATGCTCAGTCCTCCCAACAAGGGCAGCGAAATTGCCGACAACCTCCGGGACCTCAAAGTCTATCAATGGATGATGGGCCCGGCCGGCCAGCAGCTCGGGACAGGCGCCAATAGTCTGCCAAACACATTGAGCAAGATCGATGCTACAATAGGCATCATCACCGGTAAAAGTTCTTCCGATCCCTGGTTTTCACCATTCATCCCCGGCGAAGATGACGGCAAGGTGTCGGTTCAAAGTGCCAAACTGGAGGAAATGTCCGATTTTCTGGTCGTAGAGGCCGGTCACACTTTTATCATGAGTAATCGCTCTGTTCTCGAGCAGATCCGGTATTTTTTAAAGAAAGGGACCTTCAAGCGGTGAAAAAAATCGGTATCGCAATTGGGTGCCTGCTGGTAGTATTTGCCGCCTACCGGTTCTTGTCGCCGTCTGGGCATAATATAAAGAATGCAGCGTCCACCGGGAAAACTATCATTTGCTTCGGAGACAGCCTGACGTATGGAACGGGTGCCGGCAAGGGAATGGATTATCCTGCACAGCTGGCGAGATTGATTGGCCGCCCGGTTGTCAACCTGGGCGTTCCAGGCGATACTACGGCCGGTGCGCTGGCGCGCATCGACACCGTACTGGCCCAAGAACCCCGAATGGTCCTGCTGACGCTAGGCGGAAATGATCTGAAAAACCGGGTTCCCAAAGAGACCGCTTTCAAAAACCTGGAGCGTATCATTCAAACGATCCAGGGCCGGGGCGCGCTGGTGGTGGTCGGCGGCATCGACATTCCTTTCTACGGGCGGGGCTTTGGGACTGCATACGAAGACCTGGCTGTCCAGACCGGGTCGGTTCTCATACCCAACGTCTTTGCAGATATAATGGGGCGGTCCAGCCTGATGAGTGATCCGATTCATCCCAACAGTGAAGGCTACACGATCATGGCCGGGCATTTTTATAAAGCGATTAAACCCTATCTGAAGTGAAAGATGGCCAACAAATTCGACCATAAACTTACCGGCGGGATTGCCACCGGCATCGGCAGCATGCCCTTTAAGGAGGCTGCCCCGGCTATAGCGGTGATCCGGCAGCACCTTCCATTTGTACCTCACTGGCCGCAGCTGCCGCGGCGAGGGGACCAGGAAGGTCTCATATTTCAGGCTTTTCGCTGTCTGGTCGATACCGGCTTGTTGAAAGTACACGAAGATGAGGCCAGGTTTGATACGACCGCACACGATTGGCCGGAACGTTTGACTGCCTTTTATACCATCTGCCTGGCGGCCGAACAGGGAACCGCGGAAGCGATGGAGCACTTTGCCTTCGGCTCGGATGGCGCCGCAGGTTTTCACACGTTTATCGATGACCTAAAGGCCGATCCCGCAGCCGTCCGTTTCATAAAAGGACAGGTGGTGGGACCGCTCACCATGGGATTCCAGCTAAAAGACGGGGAAGGCAACCTGGCCTTTTACGATGAACAGCTGCGAGACCTGGTTATCCGTACCCTGGCTCTCCACGCCGGCTGGCAGTGCCTCCGCCTGGCCGAGGCGGGGCTGCCGGTCATTCTGTTCATCGATGACCCCACTGTTGCCGCCTACGGAACGCACGCCCACATCTCCCTGACAAAAGAAATGATCCTGGAGAGCCTGGACCAGATAATAGGTGCTATCCACTAGCACGGAGCCCGGGTCGGTATCCATTCCTGCGATGCCACCGACTGGTCGATCCTGTTTGAAACCCAAACAGATATTGTCAGTTTTGATGCTCACAGCTTCAGTGACTCCATGATTTGCTACCCGGCAGAACTCCAGGGTTTTTTAGAGCGTGGCGGCAGGGTCGCCTGGGGGATTGTGCCGACCAGTGAACAGGCCTTGCATGAATCGGGGGCTTCTCTCCTGGCCCGGATGTTTGATCTTTGGGACAGGTTGGCCCAACTGGGCGTCGATCGGGTATTGTTGCAGCGCCAGAGCCTGATTACCCCGGCGTGCGGCACCGGATTGCTGTCAGAAGAACTGGCGAGAACAATTTACAGTCTTACGGCAGAGGTGGCGGCGGGGGTGATGGAATGACGGCAGGGGCCGAGGGTTCAAGGATCCGAGGGTTCGAGTGGTATTGCATTTAGCGGTGTTTGGGGTTTCACTTTGCCCCTTGACCCCTGGGAACCTCGAACCCTGTTCTCAATTGTTTTCCGGTTTCATCTCCGCAAACGGTTCTGCCTGCGGGGAACACCCGGAGCAGTCCTTGCAATTGTTCTTGCGGGCCCATTCCATCAGGTTGTGACAGTCATAGGTTTCCGGTGGTCTGGTAAGAATAGTATCGAGGGTCGGTTGTTCGAACGAGATATCGGAATCGCGGCCGAGTGATTCGCGGTAGACCGCCAGGCAATAATTAATGGCGCCTTTCTGCGTTGTCCGTTGAAATACCATGATATTGCTGATGTCGCTGGTATCTATTTCGTGGTCTCCGTGAACCGCTATATAGAGCTTGGTGACGATGTCCAATATATCCGGATCGAACTTGATTTTGTCGGCCGCTTTTTCCGGGTCGGATTCAATATCAGCAGATTGCTGTAAAAAGTCATTGACCTTCCAGCCTATGTAGGCCAGCCATTTATGGGGCAGATTCTGGGGCAGTAGTTCATTGGGGTCTGCCTGGGCGAATTCCTCTTTTAAAGATACTGTCATGTTCGTGATTCCCTCCGGGTTTAATGTTTAGTTAACTTAATACAAGTTCATGAATTTGCAAGCCTCGGCTCTTGAATCCTCCCGTTTTAATTTGGAAACATTAATGGTATGACATCTCATATCCTATACCTAAGCTGGTTTGCTTGGGAGAACTGCCGGGCGGGGAGATTTTATGAATACCAAATTGCGCGAAATAATCGCTTGTTTTGAAAAAATTAACGAAATTCCGCGTTGCAGCGGTGATGAGGCCGCCATCGCAGCCTGGCTGAAAGACTGGGCTGATCAAAACGGTTTTTCACATCGTAGTGATGCAGCCGGCAATTTGATTATCGATGTGCCGGCGACGCCTGGCTACGAGGCTGCCCCGGGGGTGATTTTCCAGGCCCACATGGATATGGTCTGTGAGAAAACCCCTGATTCCAAACATGATTTTGCCAAGGATCCCATTCAAATGGTCACCCGGGGAGAGTGGTTGACCGCAGAAAAGACTTCCATAGGCGCCGACAATGGAGCCGCGATTGCGCTGGGGATGGTACTGGTCACCGACCCGGACGTGAAACACCCGCCCATGGAACTGCTTTTTACGGTGGATGAAGAGTCCGGCTTGATCGTGGCTAAAAAATTGCCGGACAATTTCATCCAGGGCCGCATTCTCCTGAATGTCGATTCCGAGGATGAAGGCGTATTTACCGTGGGCTGCGCCGGCGGCATGGACACCTTAATGCGGCGTGAGTTCGCACTGACCGGTGTGCCGGAAGAATTTGCACTAATCGACATCAATGCCGGCGGTATGCGAGGCGGACATTCTGGAATCGATATCGGCAAACATCGCGCCAATGCCAACAAGATTCTGGCGCGGCTGCTGGCGGCTGCGCGACGGTGCGGCGACATTCGTCTTGTGGCGCTGAAAGGCGGAACCAAACACAATGCTATTCCGCGCGAAGCTGCAGCAACGATCGCGCTGCCCATGGCCGCCCTGGCGGAAGTAGAAAAGCAGGTGCTTGACCTGGCGTCCGAAATCACGGCCGAGTACAAGGCCACCGAAAAAAATCTTATCGTGAATGTTGAAAAGGTATCGGCCCCGGCGGATGAGCAGGCCCTTGGGGTCGACGATACTACTGCGGTGATAGCAGCCCTGCTGGCCACGCCTAACGGGGTTCTGGAAACCGTTCCCGAAGAGGATGGGCGTGTAGAAACCTCCTGTAATACAGCCGTTATCGGCTTCGAGCAAAGCCAGGTGTCTATCCTGGTAAGTCAGCGCAGCAGTGTAATGTCGCGTCTGCGGGGACTCAATGCCCAGGTGGAAGCGGTGGCGGCTATGTTTGGAGCGAATGCAAAGACAACCAACCAGTATGCGGCCTGGCCGGTGGAGGAAAAGTCGCCGCTGCTGGAACGATGTCGGCGAATTTATAAAGCCTGCTTTGACAAGGAACCGGTTGTGGAAGTTATCCATGCCGGCCTGGAATGTGCCGTCATCGGGTCTAAATACCCGGGGATGGAGATGATCTCCTTTGGCCCGACCATGAAAAATCCTCACTCTCCGGACGAAAGGTTGAATATTCCCTCCATGGGGAAACTATGGGATTTTGTGGTGGCCCTGATGGCGTCCTTCAAACCTCAGGATATTGAACCGGCTTGAGCTGAGGCAGCCTTAGGTGCCTTCAACAATCTCGTTGATTACAATTGTAATCGTATCGGGAGAATAACCGCGATTGTACAAGTATCGGTAGATGCGTGATTTGCGTTTTCGAAGGTCTTTTTCGCGGTTGAAGGCAGCCTGTTTCTTATGTGCCATAGCCGCGGCACTATCGATTTCCTCGGGATGGGTATAGCCGTCTTCCAAACAGCTCTCGATGATCCCGGTGTCAATTCCTTTTTTACGCATGGCATTGCGCGCATATCGTCTGCCGTAGCCCTTTCTTTTTAATTCTTTCAGGTATTGCTGCGCTGTATCCGCATCGTCGATGTAATCCAACCGTTCACATTCCGCCACGACCTGTGCCACGATATCCGGTTTTATCCGACGGCTTTTAAGCTTGCGGGTAAGTTCGCTGGCGGTGTGGCCGCGACTGGTAAGAATCCGGATCGCAGTGTCCATGGCAGCTTTTAAGCGGATTTTGGAGCGGTTATCCTGATCCATCTGTCTTCCCAAAGAGGTTATCACCGAAATCAATGGGTCAAAATACCAGAATGTGAACGTGAATGCAAAAAGGTGCCTGAGTTGTTTTCTTTTTGTTGAATCAGTGTTAATGGTGACGCTTCATTACCCCCGGTGAAAACCCGGGAGACGGGTCCCGGGTTTTTTTAAGGAGATAAGTGCGTGTTTAGTAGTAAAACTAATTGGTTGCCGGTTGTCAGTCTGCTGACCGCTACTGTACTGTGGGCCAGTTCCTTCATTGCTTTGAAATTGGCCTTTAGAACCTATGATCCCATGTTCGTGATCTTTGGCCGAATGGTCGTTGCCAGCGCCTGTTTCCTGTTTTTTCTACCGGGCTTTTTAAAGAACCTCGATTATCGTCGCGGCGATATCCGGCGTATTGCCTTTATGGCCCTGTGTGAGCCTTGCCTCTATTTCATATTTGAGGCCAAGGCGGTCGTGAATACAACTGCCTCCCAGATGGGCATGATCTGTGCGACCTTACCGCTTATTGTGGCGGTGGTGGCCTGGATCTTTTTGAAGGAAGCCATTTCACGAAGGATGGTGGCCGGCTTTTTTCTGGCCATCGTGGGTGCTTGCTGGCTGAGCATCAGTGCGGAGGCATCTCAGGATGCTCCTAATCCGGCCCTGGGAAATTTTTATGAATTTTTGGCCATGGTCTGCGCGGCCGGCTACATTACAACCTGCAAATACCTGACATCCAGGTATTCGCCCTTCTTTTTAACGGCTATACAGGCGTTTGTAGGTGCGGTCTTCTTTCTACCGTTAGCCCTTTTCCCGGAATCTACCCTGCCGAATTCCTTTGAGCCCATTGCAGCCGGAGCGGTGGTCTATTTAGGCGCAGTGGTAACGCTGGGCGCCTATGGCTGTTATAATTACGGCGTAAGCAAACTGCCCGCCAGCCAGGCAACGGCATTCATCAACTTAATACCGGTCTTTACCATTATCCTGGGTTGGATGATACTGGGCGAAAAGTTCAATTTCATGCAATGGCTGGCAGCGGCAACCGTATTTGCCGGCGTGGTTCTCAGCCAGGATACGGCCGGCCGTGAAGCGGCACCGTCCGAAATCTAACTATCAACAAAAAAGTCAAATTTGATTTCCATTAAGTCGCGCATCTAAAATAGGAAAAGGCAATGGACTGCAACAAAGAAAAGAACATGCAGAATTGCAACTGCACTTATGAACCCTGCCCCCGCAAAGGCAATTGCTGCGAGTGCCTGCGCTATCATTTAAACATGCGGCAGCTGCCGGGCTGCTGTTTTCCGACGGCTGCGGAAGCGACGTGGGATCGGTCCTTTGATCATTTCGCGCGGTTGGTGCAAAACGGCGAGGTCTAAAAGCGCGGTCTACAGCATAAATAAAATCGGCTGGGTTGGTGATTGAATTGTAAAAAAGGCATCGCGCCGGCCGGCATATGATAGTGTTTTAAGCCTCTGGCGAGAGCACCTGTCGCGCAGTTTGCAACGGCTTGCTCTGAAAGCAATCATCCCGTTAAAGGAATGGAGATGGCGGATAAATCAGGCATGCAGAAACTGAGGAATTTTGACGGTAGCCGGGATTGTTTCGCCTGCGGTCCAGAAAACGAACATGGCCTCCAGATGGATTTTTATACTGACGGCGAATGCGTCTATTCCTGGCTGACGGTCGACCGGCAGCGTTGCGGCTGGCGCAAGCTGCTGCATGGCGGTATTGTTTCAACGATACTTGACGAGGCCATGAGCTGGTCGGCTCACAATTTACTCCAGAAATTGATTCTGACAAAATCGATACAAGTTGAATTTCACAGACCCGCTTATGTAGAGACACCCTTACATGTAGTTGGACGGGTAGCGGTGATAAACAGTGAACGTGAAGCAGTTATGGAAGCGATTTTGGAAAATGATGCGGGGGAAAAATGCGCAACCGCCAGGGGCGTATTTGCCACCATGACACCAAAAGTCGCCCGCCGCATGAAGGTCATCGACGAAGCGGTCATCCAAGCCTTTGAAAAACACTTCAATTTATAGGAAGCCATCTCAAAAGCGCCTTTTGGCTCAATCTCGGCGTTGGGCGCAAAATCCAAATGCTCGAAATACTATGAGTATTCCTCCGGTTTGACCCACCTTTAAAAATTAATCAGGAGGGAAATCCCGACTCGGGGAAATTTTACGTCCGCCTTGACCTTGAGCCAAAATATGCCGCCTGTGGGCGGACACTAACGGGTGGCTATTGTTAGGCCCGCCCCCACCATAATCGTCCCCGCCGCCCGGTTGAGATTGCGCATCGAACGTGGTTTGGTAAAAAGCACCCGGGCCTTTGCCACTGACCAGGCATAGAATCCCAGGGTCAAAACCAGCACGACGACCACCAGCCCGGCCACAACACCGACATTCCCAACCGTTAGACGTTCCAGATCCATGAAGGTCGGTAAAAACCCGGCGTAAAATAAAATGACCTTGGGATTGCCCAGGGTGATGAACAGGCCGCCCAGAATACGCTGTTTTCCGGATTGCTGTTTACCCAAATTGTGCACTCCGGGGGGAATTGGTTTGGTCAGCCACAGCTTGATGCCCAGCCAGATCAGGTAGCCGCCGCCGGCGAGTTTTACTACCACAAACAACTCCCCCAGGGTGCGTGCCAGGGTGGAGAGACCGTAGACCGCCAATAGTAAAAACACCAGGTCTCCAGCAACGATGCCGGCTATGACGTCCAGGGCCGAGCGAAAACCGTTGGCCAGGGCCTGGGCGACCGTGGCGAAGATGCCGGGTCCCGGGCTGGCCGCCAGGATAAACATGGCGATTGTAAAGGCAAGGGCTGATTCGATGGTCATTTGTTCTCCTCGGCTAACAGGGTCGCAACCATTTCCACATGGCGATTATCTGTGCCGCAGCAACCGCCCAGGATACGGGTTCCGAGTGTCCGGTGAATTCGCAGCATGAGCTCGGCAAATGGTTCGGGTGCCGTAGTGTCCAGGTAGGGCAGGTTGTCCAGCTCCTCCGGGCTCTTGGAGGAGGTGTTGCCCTGGAATCCGATGACGCGCTCAGACAGATTGCCGTCCGAGCCAGTTTCCGTGGACATGGCTTCCTTGAAAACCGATGGGTGGACGCAGTTGACCATATAGAAAATCGGTGCCTGGTCGGTTTCGTTGTCGATTTGGGCCACGGCTTTTTGCAGGGGGGTACCATCCAAAACATTGCCGTCCGGCCGGATGACAAAACTCAGCACACACGGGATGCCTGTCTGGGCAATGGCCCGGGCAATGCCTAGCGCTTCGGAAACGGCCGGCAAAGTGGCGGCTTTTATGAAGTCCACCCGGCTGGCAGCCAGGGCTTTTACCTGCGGGGCATGAAACTGTTCGGCTGCGTCTGCATTGAGGGCCTCAGCGGGCTTGTAGGCATCATGACGGCAGCCGAGCAGGCCGGCGACGTACAGGCGCTCCTGATAAGCACCGAATTCGGTACAGATTTCTTTCAAGAATTCAACGCAATCAGAGTTGAGCTTGTCAACCGGACCGCATCCCGCCCTGGCCGTTCGCTCGGGATTTGCCCGCCAGGTTGGGGCCAGGGTGAGCATCGGCAGGTTATGGCGCTGACCGATGGAAAGATATTGCCGGTAAATGTCCCCGAGGGTTTTGCGCCCCTCGGCGCTGTAGATAAGACCCGCATGTGCAATGTCAGGATCGAGCCTGACGGCCGGGTGGCGGCGAATGCGCTCAACCATGGCACCTTCGGTCAAAATGGGCCGACCGGATTGAATCGTCTCTGTGAAAGTCATCCCTGCCTCGGTAATTAGATTTGAAGCTGTATTGATAGGCTTCCCACGCCTAAAAGTCAACTCTACGCAAACCCCCGGGCTCAATATACAGCCTATCCCAATTTTAAGTGCCCTCTAGATAGCCGGGGTCCTGTGTCTCTTTTGAAAAATAGTTTGACATAACAACGGTTGCACAATACAACTGTTTGCAGTCAAAACTGATCCAGAGGATTTAGGATGCTTTTCTTCTTCTGGCTTCCAACCGATCTAGTAGCGGAGGGCGTATGAAAAAGGCGGAGGTACGGGATTTTAGACGGGATTTAAGAAAGTTTGAACGGCTGGTCGGGTCCCAGCAAAAAGGCAGCACTTGCTGCAGCGGGGTGACCCTGGCCCAGTGCCACGCGATTCTGGAAATGGAGCATCTCGGCAAAACCACAGCGGGCGAATTGGCCCAAAGCCTGGGATTGGACAAAAGTACCCTCAGCCGTACGGTCGACGGGCTGGTGAACATCGGCCTGGTTTCCAGGGTGCCGCATCCCTCCGACCGACGCTATACCTGGTTGGTGCTTACCGACCAGGGACAGTCCACCTGCGATGAAATCAACCGGTTGAATGATCTTTACTACAGACAAATTTTTAAGGCGATTCCGAAAAAGCAGCACCCCGGTGTCTTGAGGGCCTTCAATCTCCTGGTCGGCGCCATGGCCGGTGCACACCTGGGGGAGGAGGCAGTGTTGGCCTGTCCAACCGATTAGAAGCGTCTTTAAAAGCTCCCTGCGGGCACAATCTCTGCGTTGGACGCGCAATTCCTATCCTCGAAATACGGATAAGTATTCCTGCGGTAGGAACCACGCGCCCGCCTTGACTTTGGAACCGCAGGGAGCTTTTAAAGACGCTCCTAAGGACTAAAAAGCCAGAACAAAAGTCTTAAAAAGTGCATCTTCTCAGGGAAGGGACCGCGGAATGGGACTGTTTTAAAAGAATGAGCGATAGGAGACAACTATGAGTTCAAAAGCATATTTTGATCAGGTGGCCGGCGACTGGAGTACCATGCGTAAAGCCTTTTTCTCGGAATCGATTAGGGCAAAAGCCTTTGTTGTTGCCGGTATTGAGGCCGGAAAAACTGCTGCCGATATCGGGGCCGGGACCGGATTCATCACCGGGGGCCTGATTGCCGCGGGGCTGAACGTCATCGCTGTGGACCAGAGTGCGGCCATGCTGGCAGAACTGAAAAAGCAGGTGGGACCCAACAAGGCGGTCGACTGTCGTGAGGGAACGGCCGAACAGTTGCCCATCGAGGATGAGCAAGTAGATTACGCCTTTGCCAATATGTATATCCACCATGTGGAGCGGCCGCCGGCGGCTCTAAAGGAGATGGCCCGTATTCTCAGGCCCGGCGGGCGCCTGGTGATTACAGACCTCGATCAGCATGATTTCGATTTTTTGCGCCGTGAACAGCACGACCGGTGGATGGGCTTCAACCGTGAAGAATTCAAAAGCTGGCTGCAGGCCGCGGGGCTTATCCGGTTCAATGTGCAAAACGCCGGCGGCAACTGCTGTGCGACTTCCTGCAACGCGGCTGCCCAGGCGGCTGTATCCATATTTGTAGCTTCTGGAGATAAACCATGCTGACACCGGCCCAGAGAAGCGGAGCATATTTTGAATCAGGCCTCTACTGCGCCGAAAGCGTGTTGCAGGCGATCGCCGATGAGTGCGGCATTTTATCTGCACAAATACCGCGAATTGCAACCGGGTTTTGCGGCGGTATGGCTCTGACGGGGGGGCTGTGCGGCGCCCTGACCGGCGGAATCATGGCCCTGGGACTGCTCTATGGCCGCAACAGCGGAACTGAATCCCGAGATGCGGTTTATGACCGGACCCGGCGCTTGATTGAAGCTTTTGAGCACCGTTTTGGATCAACTCGCTGTACCGGCCTGCTGGGTTGCGACCTCAGTACCCCGGAAGGGTTGGCAACCTTTGAAAGAAAAGGACTGGAGCAGTCCCTGTGTTTAAAGTTGACCACAGAGACAGCCGGACTGGTGGATAGGATCATCCGCTGTGATAACGCGGCCCGAGGCACGTCGCACATAGACGATGGTCGCTCAATCCTTCCGGGCGGCGGCCCGGTCGATATCGATGATCTTGCCGTGTGAATACTCTGTGGTTTCATAGCGGGTGATGGCCATGAGTTTGCGGGTTATATTACCCATGCGGTCAATCTGTTTCTTAATAGCCTCGAGCCTTGAAAATTGCGGATCCTCCGGCTCAACTTCCATCAAAATGATTTCCGAGTAACCTGAAATAGCCTGCATGGGCTGGTTCAGTTCATGACAAACGGCTCCCGCCATTTCCATGACTCCCTGGAGTTTTTCGTGCTGACGCAGTTCCGCCTCGGCTTGCAGTCGGCGGGTAATCTGGCGATTCAGCAGAAACATCCCGATCCCAATGCCGGCCATGCCAATCAGCCAGATCACGCCATCGATGACTGAAAAAACGAATAAACCCTTTTTCTCTAGCGCTACAAAGGGTGAGAACGGCACACTGACGCTGATTCCGCCGCGGATATCGCCGACTTTGTATCCCTGTTCGGAATGACATTTCAAGCACCTTGCCTCCGTAACCAGCGGACGCATCAGGCGCATGTAATTCACCCCGCCGATCACTTCAGGTGAGCTCACCTCCGCAACCCCTTCCTCGAAGCTTTTCAAGGCTTTTACCTCCCAGGCATCGGGCGCATTCTCGGGCCGGATGGGATTCAGGCTGGTGATGTGCCCCTGCACACCGTGGTCCGTTTTCGCAATTTCGTGTACCTGGCGGGTCATATAGGACGGGTTCAATTTGGTCAGTTTTTGGCCGCTGCGGGTTTCAACGTCTCGATCAGGGTCTTTTAGATAGGGATTGGGCTGGGTGGTGGCCGTGATGGGCACATAGACCCCACCGTGGCCGGCATTCCATCTGCGGTAGAGGACATCTTTTTCAAAGGCTGCCCGGGCTTGAATTCGGGCAGCTTCATAAGTGCCGGCTTTCTCAGCGTTATAATTCCAAAGCAGCGCCAATACGATGAACAGGGTCCAGACCAGGGCAACGCCCAGGGCGTAATATTGTAATTGAATGGGTCTGGTGGTTTCCGAGTTATTATTGTCAGCCATACTCCAAACACCCTTTGGCTAAGTTGTCGTCCATAAAGGTAGATCCGCGGGTAACTTTAAGGCCATTATAACAGGCTGCGTTAATGCTGGCCAGTTTATCCTCTTTTTGTGGTTGACAAGGGTCGACCCCATCAATATACATATACCCCCTATATGTATACGAGGAGGTAGCGATGGCTCTATGTGGAGACGACCATGGAAAGGTGATCGCCCGGATCAACCGGATTGAGGGTCAGGTGCGCGGCCTGAAAAAAATGGTGGCCGAGGATCGTGACTGCCTGCAGGTACTGAAACAGATTGCCGCTGCCAGCGGGGCCATGCGGTCTTTAGGCGGGGTGATCCTGGAGGACCATTTGAAGGGCTGTGTGGCCACGGCTATTCAAGAACGGGACAATGCTGCCGAACTGATCACCGAGGTGATCGACATCTTTAACAAGTTCAGCAAATAGGATTCTGGGACATGATTGGACGGTATGCGAAGCTAGGTGTTTATCAAGAACTGTTTCGATTGAAGGATTTTTATATTTCTTTTGGCGCGGCCATGCTGGCGGTGCTCAGTTACATCATTGATTATGGAAATCCAACGCCAAGTCTTCCGGGCAACCTTCTGGCCCTGGTATGCGTGGTATTCAACGGCCTGCCGATTATCTGGGGTGCGGTCAAGGGGCTCATGCATAAAGAGGTCAATGTGGATGAACTGGTCAGTTTGGCCATAATCGCGAGCCTTATCCAGGGGGAATTTCTGGCGGCGGCAGTAGTGAGCTTCGTTATGACCCTGGGCGGGCTGATAGAACAGGTTACCAGTGAATCAGCCCGCAAAGCGATACGTTCCCTGGTAGGTATTGCCCCGCAAACTGCAACAGTGGTGGAAGGCGAGGTGGAAAGAGAGGTCTCCATCGAGGAGGTTTCCGTCGGTGACCGGATTCTGATCAAGCCCGGCGATCGCATCCCGGTGGACGCCGAAATAGTATCCGGGGTTTCAGCGGTGGATGAATCAGCCATGACCGGGGAGCCCCTGCCGGTTGAAAAACAGGTCGGCGACATGATTCTGGCCGGAACCTTAAATCACAATGGGGTCATTAGAGCACGTACCGTTAAGGTCGGCCAGGATACCACCCTGGGTAAAGTGATCAAGCTGGTCAGTGAAGCCGAGAAACACCGGCCCGAGGCTGTCCGCCTCATTGACCGTTACGCTACCTGGTTCACACCGACTATTCTGGCCTGTGCCGGCGCAACGTATCTGTTTACCGGAGATATCAATCGGGCTGTGGCCGTATTGATCGTCGGCTGTCCCTGTGCTCTGATTCTGGCCGCGCCGACAGCCACGGTGGCTGCTTTGGGCCGGGCAGCCAAATCCGGCATCCTGGTCAAGGGCGGGCAGTACCTGGAGCGGATCGCAGCGGTCAAGGCGGTTTTGTTCGATAAAACCGGGACGCTCACAATAGGTGAACCCCGTGTGGCAGAGATAGCCTGTGCCGATGATCTCACCCGCGAAGAGATATTGGCCAGTGCCGCCAGTGCCGAGCAGCATTGTACACACCCGCTGGCACGCGCTATTCTGAAAGCCGCCCATTATGCCCGGGTAGCCATACAGGGGGCCGAAAACGCTTTTCATGAAATCGGTCTCGGGGTGCGAGCGATGGTGGGCGGGACCCTGGTGGAAGTCGGCAGACTCGCAATAGCAGATAATACCGCGGCCTTGCCCGGCCGCCTCAGAAAGGTCCTGGACGAATCTGTGTCCCAGGGGATAACGCCGTTGGTCGTGTACCGTGACAAAACCCCGGTAGGGTTGATCAACGTCACAGACCAGGTAAGGCCGGCGGCATCCCGGACGGTGCAGGGTTTTACAGATCTAATGATCAGCGATATGGCCATCCTGTCCGGCGACCATGAGAAAGCGGTGCGGCGAGTCGCCGAAGCAGTGGGTATCCGGAGCGTGCATGCCAATCTGCAGCCCCAGGATAAGGTAGATATCATTACCGGCTACCAGGATCGCGGTCTGCCGGTTTTGTTCGTGGGCGACGGGATCAATGATGCCCCGGCCCTGGCTTCCTCCCAGGTGGGAGTGGCCATGGGGGCCGCTGGAACCGATGTGGCTTTGGAAACAGCCGACATTGCCCTGACTCACGATGACATTTCCAAATTGCCCTGGCTCATCCGGCTGTCCCGCAGGATGCTGGCCATCATCAAAATTAATATTGTGTTCGGCCTGGCCTTTAATGCCCTCGCCGTGGCAGCCAGCGGAATGGGCTGGCTGACGCCTATTATGGCGGCGATTGTCCATAACGTGGGCAGCGTACTGGTCGTGCTGGCCTCGGCCAGCCTGGCCGTTTTTCCTGATCAAACCTGAAAGCCGACCATCAGGAAGCAGCCACCGGCATAAAGGGCTGCCACCATTTTGTCGCAGCAATCGGCTGCCCGAAAACGGTGGTTGTACCCACAATCGGGGTGACGGCCTGTATCCCGGCCTTATCGGCGGCGGCCGTCAGGCGCTCCATCGGTTCGTACCAGGCATGCAGCGACAGGTTGAACGTGGCCCAGTGGATCGGATGCAGCAGCCCGCCGCCCAGATCCTGGTGAGCCTGCACGGTTTCTTCTGGAAACATGTGCACTGGATGCCAGGCTTCGTTGTAAGCCCCGCACTCGAGAAAGGTCATATCAAAAGGTCCGTATTTGCGGCCGATCTGCTTGAAGCCGTCAAAATACCCTGAATCTCCGCTGAAGAAGATGTTGTGGTGCGGCCCGGTTACGACCCACGAAGCCCAGAGGGTGTGATTACGATCAGTCAGCCCCCGGCCGGAAAAATGCTGGGCCGGGGTCGCTGCGATCCTCACTTTGCCGTCGAGATTCATCTCTTCCCACCAATCCAGTTCCACGATTTTCTCCCGGGGGATGCCCCAATCCGCCAGGCGGTCGCCCACCCGGAGCGGAACGACAAATTTTACTGTTTTGGTTTGCAACGGCTGCAGGGAATACTTGTTGAGGTGGTCGTAGTGGTCGTGGGAAACAATGACTGCATCCAGCTGAGGCAACTGATCTATATCCACCGGTACTTCCCCGTTAAAGCGCGTCGGTCCCAGGATGGAAACCCGTTTTTGAAGGACGGGATCAAACAGGATTTTATAACCGTCAATGTTGACCATCAGGGAAGAATGGCCCAGCCAGGTGACGTTCAGTTGGTTGTCGCCGGGATTTTTGAAATGATCCAGATCGACGTGAATACGCGGTAAGTTAGCATCCGGCGTACGGTTGTTGCGGGTGAACAGAAAATCCCAGGTGGTGGCGGCCAGCTCGGAAAAAGAGGGCGTGTAGGCTTTGCCGTTTCCCCGAAAATTGTCATCGCGGTACGGACCAGAGTCCTGGATCATAGGGGGCGGATCAGGTTCCGGCGGGTTTAGGGCCGGTGCATTTGCAGTGAGCGTTAACATCAGAATGACTCCCGTAGATAGTATTATAATGGATTTAATTGACATGTTTTTGTCTTTATAAGTGAATGTTCATTTAATAATATGATAAAATTTTTTATAGAAACAACTCAAAATTTGGATTTTGGCTCAAGGTCAAGGCGGCCGCGAGTATCAAATCGGAGGAATACATCGGGTATTTCGAGGATTTGATATGAGCGCCCAACGCCGAGATTGGGCCAAAAGACTTTTTTGAATGTTTCTATAATTTTATGGCATCCCATGCCAGCCCAAAGGCCGTTTCAATGTTCTCCGGGCTGGTATCAAAGTCCTGGCAATGCTTGGGATTGGCCAGCATCATGACCGGATAGAAGATAAACGCTTTCAGGATATCGAAACTCACATCTTTTATGATTTTCTGGTCAATCCCCTGTTGCAACATCTGGATCAGCGGTTCGAAATATCTCTCGATCTCCTGGGTGTTTACCAATTGGCTGTAGGGCGAATTGGCAAATTGTTCGGCATAATGAAAATAGCTTGAGTTTTTAGATATATATTCAAATAGTTGCATCCAGACCCGTTTGAATATGTCCCTGAGGGGACCGTCCGGGTCAAATCCGGCGAGCAACTCCCGGCTCATATCCTGCTTGATATCGATATAGGTCGTAACCAGCAGATCCTCCTTGTTTTTATGATAGACATAGAGGGTCGCCGGTGAAACACTGGCCTCCTTGGCAATCTTGGAAACCGAACTGGCGGCAAACCCGATGTCGTTGACGACTTTTATCGTAGCTTCGAAAAGGGCTGTTTGTTTCTCATCATCGCGTGTACGCATGGTTTTAAAATAAACGATCATTCATTTATGTCAAGCGGTTTTTCAATTTTTTGTCCAGCGGGTAGAGATTCCTCTACATTCCGGTCCGGCTATAATGTTGTAATTCAATGGTAAAATAACCCTTATGTGCCTGATTGTCCTCAAATGATGTTTTGTGCTTGACCAAAAAACCCAAAAAGGTCATATAAGAAGTATCCAACCGTTAATCGAATAGGAGCTATCTCAAAAAAGATTCTTTGAGTTCGCTCCTACTCAGTCCAGGGGAGGCCGCTATGGAAATGACCCAACCGGAAATCATCCAGGTTCTCAGGCGTAGGATCGGACTCAACCAGGGGACCTTCGGGTCCCGTGCATTCAACACCAGTTTCGAATCAGGTCGTACCAAAGTCAAAAAGATTGAACTGGGCAAACAGATCCCTACCTATGAAGACCTGAAAAAAATGGCGGGTGTGCTCGGTGTCTCCATTGGTACCCTGATGCCGGAAACGGAAGCCGAGGCTATCCAAAGTTTGCCGGCCGTGGAAGGCGTCGTACTTTCAAAAGAGGTCCTTGAGCTGTATCCCGGCCTGGAGACCTATGCCGAGATGTTGAATAATGCCGCCAAACTGGCTGATGAAGAACTCATTGACTATATTTCCGAAAAGATTGCCACCCTACTGACAACCGAGGGGGCGGCTGTCGCAGTTAACCAGTAAAAAGGTTTACCGGGGGAAGTCAAATGAACGAAAATTACGATCTTTACATGCAGATGTACCGGGATGCCCACAAGGTAAAAGATAAAAAACTGGCCCGCACGGTTCAAAAGCGGCTAACCCCCCATCAGAAAACTACTCGGGAGAGTTGTAATAAGATCATTCCCTTTCCGGTGGCACCGGTGTTCTGTACCGAAACAGAACCGGCAATGTTTGGGCAGGAGCAGCAGTTTACGCCAGGGCCGTCCCACCTATTCATTTTTCTCGGCTTTACCGGGGTTTGGTTTTTCTATCCTTTAATGTACTGGTTATTCATTCCATAGACATAGATTTCAGCGTCCAATCGCTTATATCCACAGTTCGTATGCACCGTAAAAGCCGCATCTCACCAGATGCGGCTTTGCTATTTTGGGGGTAAAAAAATAAAGCTATATTAACTCTGTGAAAAACCGGATGTGTCTTGGCTGGATTGCTTGGGTTCCAGATGCGAACGGACATGCGTTCGTCGTTTCTTGAAATAAAGATAGGCACACAAACCCATACCGATGGTGGCAATTCCACACAGGGCCGGAATCGGGCGGCTTTTTACCGAAAACCAGATGATCCACAGGTTCCCGATGATGAAAATCAGCGGGGTTATGGGGTAGCCAAAGGTACGGTAGCCGGAAGGGTTGGCACCCTTTTTGAGCCTGAGGCGTACCAGACCGACAACGGTTAACATGGCAAAAAGCGAGAGAGTGAAGCCGATGTAGATCAGGAGCTTCTCGTAAGAGGCAGTGATGACCAGGACGATTGCGATGCCGGCATGCAGGAAGATCGAGTGGGCCGGCGTATGGCGGGCTTTACTGACTTTTGCGAAAAGTTCGAAAAAGACCCTGTCCTTTGACATGGCATAATAGACACGGGGACCGGTCATGATCATGGCGCTTAGTACCGAGAGCAGTCCCAGGGCAATGGCGCCGCTGACGAGTTTACTGATCTTCTCACCGAAAAGCGAAACCGCGGTCCGGGCGCCGACGTCGACGGCCCCGCTCATCTGTACCGGGGTGAGGGCATAAATATAGACCACGTTCAACAGCAGATAGAGACCGGTAACGAAAACAGTGCCGACCAGCAGGGAAAGCGGTATGTTGCGGCCGGGGATTTTAATTTCGCCGCCGATGTAGGCCGAAGCATTCCAGCCGGCATAGGCAAAGGAGATAAAGATCAGGGAGACGGCGAATTTTTCGGCGAATCCGGCTGCCGGTTTGCTTGTGATCCAGAAATTCGCCGGGGTGCCGTTTTCTGATAGAAAGCCGGCGGAAATAAAGGCCACCACGAGAGCGACTTTGAAAACGGTCAGCAGGTTCTGGACGCGGCTGCCGACCTTCAGGCTGTGGTAATGCACCACCGAAAACAGGATAACGATACTGATGGCCACCAGGCTTTGCGAAGATATGGAAACCACCGGGATCCCCATAATCGGCAAGACCAGCGGCGGTTCGGCCGTAATGGACAGCATCTGGAAAGAATAGATGGCGAAGGCGATGGCGGCCGCCGCAATGGGGGCCGAAAATCCAACCACCAGGGATATCCAGCCGGATAAGAACCCCATCCACTTTCCAAACGTTTCTTTTAAATATACATATTCACCGCCGGCTTGCGGATAACGGCTGCCCAGTTCGCCATAGCACAGGGCGCCGCAAAGCGCGAAGACCCCCCCGGCCGCCCAGCAGATGAGCATGGCAGTCGGACTGCCCAACTCTTTGATCACGAAACCCGAGGTGGTAAATATGCCGGTTCCCACCATGTTGGCGATGACGAGGATTGTGGCAGTGAAGAAACCAATTTCCCGTTTGAGTTCCGGCCCATTCAAGTTGTTTTTCACGGGGCTCCCGCTTGGGCTGCAAGTGGTCTCTGGATTGATTGTGCCGCTTTGGAGGTGCGTCTGCATGGCCACTGGCCCTAATGGGTTAAATAGTACTCAAAAGGTTGTGTGTCAAGCTTTTTGGGTTTTCCTGCAGTCTCTTTCCCGGTCATCCATCGGAAGGCAGGTGGATGGTAGCCGAGTATCCCAATACGCGGTTCGTACTCTCCAGTTCCTCGGCGCTGGCGTGTTCAGGGCCGGGTAAGTCCTGAGCAGGCTTCGCTGCCGGCAGATCAAGACCGGCAAGAAGTTCTGTCTTTACGAGGGCGAACATGCGTTTGAGCAGTATATCGATCGAAACTTTGGGGAATTTGCCGGCGAGCTGGCGGCCGCTGTTGGAAAGCGTGTCGATTTTTTGCCTGAGGCGGATCAGTTCATTCAACTGGCCGACCAGTTTTTCACCTCCGGCGCGTTTTTGATATCCGGCCCGGAGTTTTTGCAATTCTTCAAGCGAACTTTTTTCCAGGCGTCGGCGAACATCGTCCTTTTTGAAGGCCGCTTGATTGGCAAGCAGTTTTTTAAGCTGATGGTTGGACTGGCGCCATTCCGCCTTGATGTGGGCAAGCAGTCGCTGTTTCACCTTGTCTGGGATGTGCGCCCTCACGGATTGCAGCCGGTTGCGGTGCAGTTTAAATTTTTCACGGGCCTCCACGGTGGCATTGTCCTGGAATTGCCGTGAGAAATGCAGAAACTTTTTTTTCAGGTTTCCTTTGCGGGCAGCCGTCTGCATGACGGCTTTCATCATCATGGGAATCTGGTAAGCTGTGCCCTTGAAAAGTGGATCTCCGGTAATGGCGCTAAAGATGATGGCTATCATGGCGTACCAGTCCTGCAGGTGGTAAACGGGGGCCAGGTCGGTGTACAGTGTTTTTAAAAGCTTATTGGGGAAAAAATGACTGGGTGTACAATAAAGCGGTGTCCCACCCAATTGGGGTTGCTGGATCTCTCCTTTTTCCGCCGACCTTAGATCAACAGCCGTTTCCAGATCTATAAGACCAATGGTAAAATTTTTGGCAGCGGTCATAAAATGGGGATAGTCATCCGGATTTCCGGCAACAAGCAGATTGTCCGGTTTCAGGTCGCGTAAACTGATTTGCTTTTTGTCCAGCCAGGCCAGCAGGTTTAGCAGATTGGTAACCATGTTGCCCATGAGAGGACGGCTGCGTTGGAAAAGCCGGGTTTCGGTATAATGACGCATCAATTGCTGGTAGCGCTGTTTGAGCATGGCGTCGCCGGTGTCCGCGCGGGCAAGCCTATCCTGTAAAAGGGCTTTGAACTGGGGAGAACCTTTGAGGTTGGCCAGGTTGGCATCCCGACCTGCCATGAGTCCCAGGTACAATTCTTTTTTGTTCCAATCCGAAAAGGAAACTTGCTCTTCTGTCTGGACGAGGGCACCTTCCAGGTGCTCCCGAAAGGTCTCGTAGGTTTTATGCAGGGCCGGCCACAATTCGGCGCCCCGAGGACCGTATTTGCCTTCGAATAAAGCCAGGTCGGACAACACTTCGACATCCGCCCGGACCTCTTCATTCAATCCGGCTTCCACGGCATGAAAACCATCGGCGACATGGCTGAGAAAGTAATAGCGGGCAAGATCCATGAAAAACACAAAACTGCCGCCGATCGTTAAATAGCGCTGGTTGTCGGGAAACTTCCGCAGCCACCGAACATAGCGGTCTTCCAATTGAGACGGGGGAATCTCTTCGGCGTCCGGAAAGCTGTGGATCCTGCTTAGAATTACAGCCAGGTTGGGTATCACGCAGACACGGGGTGCCAACTTCTGCATGATTTCCGTTTCAGCCTGCACCCGGTCAATATACTCGTCGAAATCGGTGATCGGTGCCGGAGGGATTTTAATCACCATGTGCGTGTCGAAAATGACATAGAAACATTGGCTCTTGCTGCCGGTCCCCTCACCAATGGGCGCTAAGGACATGCGCCGGGATTGCCATTTGCCCTCATGGAGCACCTTGAGATTGAGAACTTTCCCGGGCCAGCCATCTTTGCGCGGTGCTTTCTCGATTTCCGCAGGGGCGGAGACGGGCGCGCCCAATTTTTTTTTATACAGGCTGAGAAAGAGGCTTTCCACATCGGAAAAATCCGCTAGGCGCAGAAACAGATCGTCCGGCGCAGCGTCGGTTGGGGCGGCCCTTTTACGACGGTGTTCGCGCCAGCCTCTGACCCCCAGCAGAAACAATAACAGACCAAGAAAGCTTTCGGCAACTATCGGTAATTGGGGCTTAATTTGCAGGAAAAACGGGTGTTGCGATACACCGGTCCAGGCAGAGGAGAATTTCTGGTTGGACAGGCTTGCAATAGAATTATGGAAATGAGCTGTCAGCAGGGGCAGATAGCAGGTCGGGTCCGTCCACGAACCCGTTACGATCTGGCGGACACGCCGGCTTTCAATTGCCTGGATCGTGATCCCCTGCTTGTAGAATACCCGATCGTTCGAAGCCCACACGTCATCGGCGGTTATGACATCTTCGTTTTTCAATATCAGCAGGCTGCCTTGAAGCCCCTGGTTGACCCACCAGAACAGCAGGCCCAGGAAAGCAACCGCGGGCAGCCACCATTTCCACCTTTTCATTATTCACCCGACAGCAAATGCAGTTATGATTTTGTTGCCTATTATGTCAATTAAAAGCGCTTTCACTATACTGGGTGTGTACTTTTTTTTCAAACTGTTGCTGGCGAATTGCATAGAACCCGTCTCAAAAAAGTCATTGAACTCAAACCCGGCTGTGGGCGTACGGTTCGAGTCCTCTGGTTGGGCATAACGATTGATGTTCCTTGAAGGTATTGGGAGGGAGGCATAAGGTGTAAGGTGGGAGGTATAAGTTGCAAGGTGTGGGGTGGACGGCCCAGGGGCGCAGTGGCTTAATTCTCGGGTTTGATATGTTGAAGTTCGATGATGTTGCCTTCCGGATCGGAGACGTACCACATGGTCAGAAGACCCAGGCCGGGTATTTGTCGAACCGCGAATTCACCCACAGGCCGTCCTCCGTTCTGGAACACCTCTCTGGCAGTCTCTTCTACACTGTCCACCGCAAAGGCAATGTGAGCGAATCCGGGTGTGTCCGGGGCCACCTCGCGACCCTCAGGGCCATCGGCATACTGGAAAATTTCCAGGGTCGGACCGTTGTCACTGTCTCCGGGCAGGCGCATATGGATCCCGGTGATTTTCGCGGTGTCCACACCAGTGGCCTTGTCCAGCCATTTGCCCGAAAGGTCGCGTTCAGGCAGCACTCTCTTGCAACTAAAGACAGATTCATAAAACGCCGCCAGGCGGCGCCAGTCTCTAGCAATCAGGTTGACATGGGTAAATTTCATTGCTGCTCCTTGCATGTCTGCAATCTTATTCTAAACCAATATTCTCGCGCAGAGACGCTAAGGCGCGGAGAAAACCATAACCATGACCCCCGCTACGCGGGATTAAAACCCAAAAAGCCTTGAAGTGGATTTCCGCATGACAGTGCGACCAAATTTTGATTTTCTCTGCGCCTCTGCGCGAGACATGGTTTTACCTCTGTGTTTTGATGGGAAGCCTCTTTTTGGGGCTGCCCAAAGACCAACCATCTGGGCCAGGAACCTTTACTCGTTTTTACCGAGAAGCGCTGCAATAAAACGTTGCATGGCCTCCAAGGTGATCTGTTCCTGTTCGACATGGGGGGCGTGGCGGCAATCCGGCAGCAGCAGGGTTTGTGCACGGGGACCGGTTTTGGCTGCTATCGCGTCTATCTGGGCAACGGTACCATACTGGTCATCTACCCCCTGGATAGCCAGCATGGGTACGTTGATGCCGGGCAGGTACTCCTCGATATTCCAATGCATGAAATCCGGATGCAGCCAGACATCGTTCCAGCCGCGGAAGGCGAATCTTGTGTTGGCCCCGTGGTACTTTTCTAATTTTTGCCGCAAATCATGGTGTTCGTACTGGATGCGGGCAGCTTCGATCGAGTCCACCGACAGCTGCTCGCAGAACACGTGGGCTGCCGCAGTGATCAGGCCCCGCAAGGGGGCGGCCGGCGTACCGCCCGCATACACGATGGATATAGAGCCGCCGTCAACTGTGCCGGGAAATCACGCCAGAGGGCAACACAGCCCAGGCCCTCGTGCAGAAAAACCAGGGTCGGGGCTTCATCCGGGCCGGGACCATACCAGCTAAACTCGAGTTTGTGGCCATCGACCTGCAAAAAATCAGTCAAGATTGCACACCTTTCAAATGAACCGGTATGTTTACTTTCCGACGGAAAGTTCTGATTCCCGGTTTGCGTTGAAATTGGAATAGATGTGTCTGACAACCGCAGTCGGATGCTCCGAATCCAGGGCAAGGAATTCGGGTCCGGCGGGTCTGTCGCACAATTTTCGCCCAGAGGCATTCAACCTTTTCAGGGTGCAAGGTGTACCAGATTTCCACGAGGTCGGCAAACCGGCGCAGGTAATCGATGTGCCAGCGGCAGTGCTTGGAGCGGATAATGTGCCGACCAAGCCTTGCCCGCAGGCCGCCCGGACCAAAAGCGCTGCCGATATAGATGTAAAAGCCGGTCGGAAAAGTAGTTGCGGTCAACCGGCCAATGGAAACTGTCCGGGCCCGATTAACCTTCAGGATAAGGGCATACGTGCCGGCTCGATATTCCAGGGCGGTCAATAGTTCTCTCACCGGTGAGACCTCATGCAAGGTAGAGCTGCTGGTTGCGCAAAATTGCCGGCAGGATTTCAAAATGGTCGAAGGGCGGCATGATGCAGGCGCCGGCAAACCGTTCCCGGGCAATGCCCAGCATATCGCGCGCATTGCGGACGCCGGCTTCAATCGGATCAGCGGCTGTCTCCATATGGCTGCGGACATGCCTGGGCACCGCGATACCGGCAACCTTCTCATGTAAAAAAACGGCGTGCCGGTGGGTTCGCAGGGGCAGGATTCCCAGGATTACGGGAATATCGATGTGCGCGGTTGCATTGGCCAGGCGTTCAGCTGAAATCCGGTCGTACACTGGTTGGGTAACCGCAAATTGGGCACCGGCTTCCGTTTTTCTTTCCAGACGGCGGACCGCCTGCTGGAGGCCGTCTTTTTTTTCCGGATGGGTATCGAAAACAACACCTGTGTAAAGACCAGTATTGCGGGCCATCTCAACCAGGTCGTAAACGTTTACATCTTTGACCATGGATGTGCGGGCCCGGTCGCCCAGGGCCACGAAATCCCCCGTGGCGCATAAGACCGTATGCAGCCCCAGGGCCTGCGCGCCCCAGAGTTCACCCTGCAGGCTGATCACGTTATGGTCGCGAATAGTGCAGTGCATAATCGCCTGGCGGTGGGTGTGCTGCTGGATCAGGGAACACAATGCCATGGCGCTCATACGCGCTTTGGCTACCGGGTTGGTGGCGACGCTGAAACCGTCGACCGGTAATTCATCAAGCTCGGCCAGCGCTTTTAAGAGCGGATCAGGGTCCGCGCCGGCCGGCGGTACGACTTCCACGGTGGTAATAAAGCGGTTGCTGTCCATCAAGCTGGTATCGAACGGGGGGCCGGTAGCGGTCAATTCAGTCATTTTTTGTTTCTCCCCAGGTTATTGGCTGCAGGGTTTTATGCTTTAATTTCCAATACTCCCTGTCGCTTTCGATTTAAAACCAACCGGGTGACGTCCGGCCGGGAGTAGTGACCGGAAGGATCGAAGTTTTGCCTTTCACTCCTGACCAGCCTATGGTCGAGCGTCGCTGTAAAAAGACCCTCTGTGTTGACCTGGGGCTCCAGAATCCACTGTCCATCCGGACCGGCCAGACAGGAACCGCCGTTGGCCATAACGTCGTCCGCATTGGCCCTGATCTGGCCAATGGCCGGCACACCCGCGTCTATATCGTCCTTGCGCATCAGGCCTGATACCGAAAGGACATACGACCGGGCTTCCCGGGCGATGAAGCGGGTGATATCCTCGGTGTTATGTAAACCACCGGGCCAAATGGCCACATGTAGATCCTCGCCCTGGGCATACAGAGCACTGCGAACCAGGGGCATCCAGTTTTCCGAGCAGTTCAAACCACCCACCGTGAAAGCTCCCAGGGCATGCACTCGCAAGCCGTGCCCGTCACCGGGGGACCAGGTCAGGCGTTCTTCATAGGTGGGCATCAATTTACGGTGTACAGAGGCAATGCGGCCGTCCGTGTCGATATATGCCAGGGCACAGTAGAGGCTGTGCCCGCCTCGATCGGCAGCCCTCTCAATACAGCCCAGCACAACGGCAATTTTGTGTGCGGAGGCCAGGCGGCAAATTGCGTCGAGATCGCCGGTTTCGATCTGCACAGCCTGGGACATGTAATAGGCGTGCATCTCTTTCTGTGCCGGGGAATCAAAACGGGCGCCGTCGGTGAGTTCAATCCAGAAGGGATACCCCGGAACCAGGGCTTCACCAAAAACCACCAGGCGGCACGCTTCCGCTACGGCCTGTTGGATATACGTTGCGACTTTTTCTAAAGTCTTCACACGATTCAGCCAGACCGGGGCGATCTGGGCCAGCCCCACTTTAAGCGTATCACCCATGGGTATGTATCCTTTTCGGTAAGCTGCTCCTGAAAGCTACCTCAAAAAAGCCTTCATGTCGGGCGTAGCCTGCGGTGATGCGTGATTGGACCAACCTCAGCGTTGGACGCCAAATTTAGCTTAGATCCAGTGGCTTGATGATATTTCGATACGCAGCAGAGGCGGTCATCCTGCGACCTGTGCCGACTGATAAACCAGATGTCTTTAACCATACCATATTTGGCGGCACCCTGGAAAGACGGCTGCCCACCCGTTTCAGCGGGTAGCGGATTACAGCCACGCCTCACCTTTGTGGTGTACGCGCGATATTCATCCCCAAACTTTTTTTCAAGGTAGGTCTCTTCCGGCTGGATCACCCAGTGATTGAGAATGACCATGAAAACCATTGCCATGAGGATGAAACTGAATGCATTGAACAGGAAGGCTGCTGCAAAAAGCAGCAGGGCCAGAGAAAGATACATGGGATTGCGACTGAACCGGAACGCCCCGGTCTGGACGATCCGGGTCGTGGCTTTATAGGGATTGAACGGCGTTTTATGACGCCGCAGCGCCAGAAATGCAGACGCGGCCATCACGCCGGCCAAAGCCAGCAATCCGCCCCCCACCCATGGCCGGGCAGCATCAGGAAAGCTCCCTAAAGTAGATCGGAACAAGGCATGTACGCCCCCGCCGGTAGCCAGGCAGCCCAAAAAGATTGCCGGAGGCGGTGCCATAATAAGGGGTCTGTCTTTAAAATCGCCTGCCATTCAATATCCGTCCTTTTGCATGTTTTATCCGGTGCCGAAGGTCTGCTGGTTACCTGAAATCACCGGTCAAATAGAAGGCGGCCCAGTAGAAAGGCCGGTGGTACTGACCGCTGTAAATCATGTCTACCTGGGCGGCTCTAAGGGCTGCGTCCCGCGGCATCCCTTTTAGATTTTCGTAAAATTTCTCCATCAAAAATGCGGTGGACTCATCTCCAATACTCCACAGGCTGGAAACTACTGCCGGGGCGCCGGCGTAAATGAAGGCCCGGTTCAGGCCAATAACCTCCCCGCCGCTGGTGACGACCCCCAGGCCCGTGCGGCACGCGCTCAGGGTGACCAGCCAGGGGGAGATGCGCAGTGAAAATATTTCGGCCGCCTCCAGGCGTCCGTCATTTTCAGCGTCTGCAGCCAGGCGCAGGCTCGAAAACAGCGGGTCCGCAGTGCTGAATTCGCCATGGGTCGCAAAATGAATGATATCGAATCGCCCCACTGCGGAACGGGCGACTGTTTCGGTAGCCTGGGCACCCAGGTAGACCCGAGAATCCGGAAATCGGCCGGCAACCTTTTGCGCTTCGGCCTGTGCGCTGGGCAGGTCCATGCTCGGGTTGCCCAGATCAGGGTTTCCCAGGGCCAGTACCCGCCCGGTTTTCGGCCGAGCCTTGCTGCGTGCATATTTCAAAATGCCCATACTGGGTGTATAGGCCAGACTGAAACGCTCTATCAGGTAGGCTTGACCGTCATGCAGGACAGCGAACGGCAGATAAAACAAAGCCTTGTCCGGAACAATGACGATGCGGCCGGCATCCAGGTGTTTGGCTACCGGGCTGATCAGCTGCTGGTAGAGCTCCCTTGCCAATGTATCTACCCGTGCACCGGTCCGCTTGAAAATCGATTCCCGGAAATTGCGGATCTGGGCTGTAAGGGCCGGGCGGTCCACCTTGATTTCAACAACCCGGGCCTGCCCCTTGGAGACAACGAAGATGTAGCCGTAATCCCGGGCCAGATGATACGCGCACAACGTGGTTCGAGCGGGGATCAGGGTTGAGATTTCCCGGTAGGAAAGATGGTCGGCGCTGATGAAGGATGCCAGCTCCGGTGCCTCTTTTTTTAGCTGGACGACGATGGCGCGGTATCTGGCGACATCGCTTTCCGTTAGTCTTTCCGTACCGGCTGCCGGGGTGCTGGTCTGTTCCGGGGCCGGATTACGGGCGACTTTCCGGCGCAGGTTGTGGACACTCTGGACCATAGCGTTGTCAAAATCAACTTCCCGGGTGGCCATCAGGTCCAGCAAATCGCGGGTTTTGGAACGTTCCAGGGCCTCCAGCCCTGACCGGGCGCCGAACAGCTCTACACTCAGACGGATATAACCGTCGTAAAGCAGTTGTTTGTCCGCCCGAAAAGAGCGCTTGTTGAGATCGGTTTCCAGGGCTGCCCGGAGGGATTCGATTCGATCCAGGGCCGCGGCATAATTCCGGTAGGCAATCAGTTTGATTCGCCGGGTCAGGTCTCCAGCCGCCCGGGACAGTGCTGGTCCGGTGGCGGCCTGTTCCAGCGCGGCGACCAATTTATCGGTCCGGGCCGCGTCGTCATCGGCGAGCAGCAGGGAGACACTGTCCAGCTGTTTTCTGATATCTGCCACCACCTTGGCTTTGCGGCGGGTGATTTCCGTCGGCAGCCTGCCGGAGGGCAGCTCGGCGACGGCGGTGAGACCCAGGTCGTCGATCAGTTCCCGTGCATGCAGATCGAAGTAGTAGGCAAATCGGCCTTTTGCGCGCCACAGAATATCCTCGAAACCGACGGCCTCCAGCCGGTCCCACATATCGCGTATAATGGCGGCCCCTTGCGGGTACCTTTTTTCACGCAGATAAGAGCAGGCATACAGGGCACGGGTGGCATAGCGACCGAAAACCGACCCGGACGCATTAAAATACGTTTCCGCCAATTTCAGGTAGACACGGCCTTTTTCGGCGGCACCCAGGAAGGTAAACGCATCCCCGGTGGCCATGGCTGCATAACCGGCGCCGTCATAAAAGTCGCGGCGCTCTCTGGCCGCGGCCAGGGAAAGCGCTTCTTCCGCCGTTTGGAAATAACGCACGGCGGTTTCACCGGCGGCCGCTGCTTGTTGATAGTCCCCGAGAAAATACCAACTGATCGTCTGGGCCGCAGTAGAGCCCAGTACGGCCTTTAACATGACGACGTCCGGCGGCAGGCCCGGGTTGAGCAGAAATTGTTCTATGGCCCTCTTGCGTTCCAGCCCCTTGAAACTGGCCGGCCGATTGTGAATAGCCACATCCAGTGCCTTCCGGGCCTCACCCAGGGCCTTTTCTATGTTGCCCAGCCGGGCCAGAACGGCAGCCAGGCGGGTGTGGGACATGGCGGCTTCATCGGCCTGCGGTGATATGGCAATACTGCGCTCAAGCAGTTGGAGGGCCTCCGCGTAACGGCCGGTTTCAGCCGCCAGCCAACCCTGCTGACTCAAAGCCCGGGCCTGCTCCATGGCGCGGCCATTTTTTGCGGCGCTGGTGATGACATCTTCGAGCGCTGATCGGGCTTCGTCAAGACGTCCGGCTTCCCACAGGTGCATGGCCTGATTATAGTGCTTGGAAAAGCGGACATCCCCACCCACCGGCGCTCTTTTTTTCTCATCGTAGCGACCCGAGGCGATATAGGCGGACAGCAGGTCGTCGTCTTTAACTGTAATGCCGATCCGATTGAATGCCTCTATACCGGCCTGCAGCATTTCGGCGGCTTTTGCCTGGTTTCCCAGAGCTGTGTTGGCCCGGCTGGCAACGCCGGCGGCAACACCTTTGCCCTGGTAAAACGTAAGCCGGTCTTCAGGCGGCGCCATTTTCATAATGAAGGCCAGCGCATCGCAGTGAGCAACCGTCCGCTCACCCCAGTGAGCGGCCTGCTGCAGATCATTGGCATTGAAGTTTAATACGGCCCGGGCGGCCTGGGCCATGATGGCAGCTCTGATCATGTTTTCATCCGGCGGCATGCCGGGATTGCGAACGGCGTAATCGATGATCTCATCCAATGTCTCAAGCTTGGATTTGGTCCGCCAGCGGGCGGCTGTCAGTTCCAGGGCCTTGGATGCGGCGGCCAGGCCTGTTTCCACCTGGCTGCTCTTGGCCCGGACAACCGCAAGGCGGCCATACATTACTGCCGGGTCGCCGCCTTGTTTTTGCACCATAGCGATAGCCTGGGTCAGCAGTGTATCGGCTTCGCGAAAATCCAGCATTTCCGCCTTTGCCCAGCCGAGTATGGCCGTCAGTTCCGCCGCGGCGGCCTGATCGTCCGCCTGTGCGGCGGCCGCAATACCCTTTGAAAATGAGGATGCGGCTTTTTCCGGTTGCTGCGCAGCCAGAAAAGCCATGCCTTTTTTGTGCTGGGGGGAGACATAGCGCCCGGTGGTGCAAGCGGAAAGTAATAAGATCCCGCACAAGCAAAATACAATCCAGGAACAATGCAACAGGTCGTAATGAGGTCCTTTTTTCACTGTATGCCATCCTCTGCAGGGGAATTCGGGTTGGAATTTTTTTTACTTATGCTAAACTTGAAAGCTCGATTCAGCAGATTACCATCCCCCTGCTGGCTTTAAAAGCTAAATTCTTAGCCGGCAGCATGCAGGCTACTGAACTGGACCCATGGCAGGTGACATGCGAATATGGATCGCCGGGACTTTTTAAAAACGATAGGCCAGGGCGCCCTGGGATTTTCCGGGCTACTGCTTGCGCCGAACGCACTGCCGGCAAGCAGTGCCTTCGAATATGCCCTCAAAGGGCAGGCGCTTATTCAAAAGAAGGATTACCCCCGGGCGGTGGCCGTGCTGACACGGGCCGTCATACTGGATCCTGCAAGCGACTGGGCCTATGGTCTGCTGGGCCGGGCCTTGCGGGAGCTGGGCCGCAGTGCCGAAGCAGTGAACGCCTTCCGGCAGGCCGTCCGGCTCAATCCCGGGGATACCTATTCGCGCATGATGATCGATATCATGACTCAAAAGCCCCTGGCCGGCCCGCGTCGAAAAACCAGAGTCGATGCCCGGGAGGAACAGGCCGCCCGCCGGGAAGCACAGACCATGGCGCAGGAACTCGATGCGGATGGCGGGCTGGGATACCGGGTAAGCCGGGTCGTCATCGATGCGGGGCACGGGGGATTTGATTCCGGTGCCGTTGGGCTCAACGGCTTGCAGGAAAAGGCCGTGACCCTCGATCTGGCCCGGCGACTGCACCGGAAACTACAGCGGCAGGGTCGGGTCCGATCCTTTTTGACCCGTACGGGTGACTATTACGTACCTCTCAGTGCCCGAACTGTCATCGCGAACCAGTACCGGGCGGATTTATTTATCAGTATTCACATAAATGCCAATAAAAACAGGCGGGCACATGGCAGTGAGACCTATTATTGTTCCGCACAGGCCTCGAGCAAGGAGGCTGCCCGGGTAGCTGCCCTGGAAAATGCCGTTATGAGCTATGAAGAAAAGAGTCAACGAAAACGGGGCTATATCGATATAGAGCAGATATTGGCGACTTTTGGCCAGAAGCTTAACTGGCAGGAGAGCGGTAAATTTGCGGTCGGCTTCCAGGACCGGTTCAAGACTGAACTCCCCATCAAGAGCCGGGGCATCCATTCCGCCAATTTTTTTGTCTTGCGAAAAGCTAAAATGCCCGCCATACTGTTGGAAGCTGGATTTATCTCGAATCCCGGTGAAGAGGCCCTGCTTGCGCAGGCAGGTTTCAGGGCCAAAATTGTCGATGCCATTGCAAGGGGGATTGCATGAGCGGCATGGGCCGGTATTCGAGATTTACCGTTTTAGCGGGTGTTGCCCTGATGTGGATATGCGCGGGCAGTATCCAGGGCGGTTCGACCGTATGGGCCGCCGATGTCAACACCCTTATATTCCAGGGCTCCGATTTCCATTACCGGGGCGCTGTCGAAAAAGCGATCCAGCGGTTTGAAATGGCCTTGCAGCTTGATCCGACCAATGAGTTCGCGCTCAATCAGCTCGGACTCCTTTACGCTAAAAAGGGTAATTACCAGCGGGCCGCGACATACTTTTCAGCAGCGCTGCGCATCGATCGTAAAAATACATTTGCCATGCTCTGGCTGGGGATCCTGTCCCTGCAGCACGGTGATACCAATAAGGCGTTCAATTGGTTTACCGCTATCGTAAAGATTGACCCGACCAATGCAGACGCTTACTATTTCATTGGTACCATTTACAATTTCAGGCACAACCCGGCCAAGGCCATAGAATACTTGAAAAAAGCCCGGGATGCCGATTCGGGTGAGTCCGAGACCCATTATCGCCTGGGCAAAGCTTTTCACGACCTCGGTATGGTCGCGAATGCACTTTTGGAATATAAAAAGGCCATCGCCATCAAGCCGACCCACACCCGGGCGATGAACGAAATAGGCTGGATCTTCTTCAACCGGGGTGAATTTCAATCGGCCGTGAAGTGGTGGCACAAGTCCCTGGCGCTGAATCCGCGCAATACGGACGCAATTTTCAATTTGGCCAAAGCTTACAATGATGCCGCCCTGGCGGCATTGAAACGCGGGAGTAAAAAAGAGGCTCTGGGTTGGTGGAAAAAAACCCTTAAAATCAACCCATCAAACAAGGCCGCCAAATATTACCTTAAAAAATACTCTTTATAGACACAATCAATGGAGGCGTCATGAAGAAATCAGGTGTGATGTTAACGGTGCTTTTGAGTTTGCTGCTGGGGATTACCGGGTTTGGTACCAGTGCTCTGGCCGACAATTTTGTTCAGAATGTCGGGGAAGGTTCCATCAACTGGACAAAAGGCAAGATCCAGGGCAAAGGCATCGGAGCTCCCCCGGAAAAGTTCTACGGCAAGCCCAATGCACGGCCCATGGCCATCCGGGCTGCTAAAATTGTCGCCCTCAGGAATATCCTGGAAACCGTGAATGGGATCCGGGTTGATTCGAATACCGTGGTCAAGGATTTCGCGGTGCAGAGCGATACCATCCGTTCCCAGGTGGAGGGCATGGTTCGCGGCGCCCGCGAGGTCAATGTTGAATACATGAGCGACGGGACGGTTGAGGTGATTATGGAGATCAGCATGTACGGGGGGTTCTCTCAGGTACTGCTGCCTGACACGATCATGGACGTTCCCATGGAATCTCCCGGGGCTGCTCCCGGGGAGGCCGCGCCTTCTTCGGCGGTATTAACCGGCCTGGTGGTCGATGCCCGCGGTCTCGGTGTTCGGCCGGCCATGGCTCCCAAGATCCTGGATGAATCCGGTCAGGAGGTCTACGGATCTGCTTTTGTCAGCCGCGAGTTTGCGGTTCAGCAAGGTATGAGCGGCTATGCCAAGGACCTGGGCGCTGCCAAGCAGAATCAGCGGGTCACCGCGAATCCGCTGGTCGTGAAAGGCCTGCGGGTCGATGGGCCCGGGCAATGTGATATCGTCATCAGCAATACGGATGCGGTCCGGCTGCGGAATTCAGCGGCGGATCTTTCCTTTTTGGAAAAATGCCGTGTTATGATCGTCGTCGACTAACTTATCAGGATATGTCGCGTATGTTTCCGATACGCCTCAAGGAGGAACCATGTCTTTTCGCAATGTGACTGTCAGTCTACTGATATTGATGATGTTTTTTACTTTTGCCTGTACCCAGAAAGCAGCCAAGCCGCAGGCCACCATGGATACCCCCGAGCATCATGTATTGAGCGGCAATAAACTGCTCAAGGCCGGCAACTATGACGGCGCCATCAGAGAGTTTGAACGCGCCAAAGCACTCGATCCCAAATACGCGCCGGCCTATCTCGGCCTCGGCCTGGGTTTCAGTTACAAGGGGGACTATGAAGCTGGTTTGAAACAGATGAAAAAGGCCGCCAGTTACGCCAAGGGCGATCAGCAGAAAGTGGATGTCAATGTCGGCTATATGCGTATTTACCTGATGGGCAAGGAGCAGGTCGACCGGGACTGGTTTGACGAAGTGCGGAGTAACTATAGAAAGGCCACCGGTAAACTGCCCGATCAGCCGGAAGCCTATTTTTACATGGGGCTGGCTTATAAATCCAAGTTTGAGTTTAGAAAAGCTTCCCGCGAATTCACCAAGGTGCTTGATCTGGACAAAGGCCTGGTGGAAGAAGCGGACAAGGAATATGCTTTGATGCAGAAGATCGAACGGGCTATGCCCGGGTCCACCATCGGCAAGCAGATTGCCATTCAGGACAGCATCACCCGGGCCGACCTGGCCGCGCTGTTCATTCACGAACTGCATATCGACGATCTCTACAAGCGCAAAACCAAACGGACTTTCGACACCTCTTACAAGGCGCCGGGGAAGACTTTTAAAGCCGGTGAATATGTTAAAGCCCCGCCGGCCACGGATATTGAAGACCATGTCCTCAAAGCCGATATCGATGCCGTTATCGCCATCGGGATCAAGGGCATGCAGCCATATCCGGACCACACTTTCAAGCCGGATAAACCCACTACGCGGGCGGAGTTTGCCATGATCGTCGAGGATATCCTGATCAAGATTACCGGCGAAACCGGTCTGGCGACCATGTTTATCGGCAACCAGTCGCCCTTTCCCGATTTGAGAAACGATCTGCCCTATTTTAATGCGGTTATGGTTTGTACGACCCGGGGGATCATGAACGCCAAGGATGCCGGTACGGGTGAATTCGACGCTTCCGGCAGCATTCCCGGGGCGGACTCCTTGCTGAGTATCCGTACCCTGAAATCTCAGTTGGCCAAATATTAAACGCCATCGCGAAACCTGAAACCGGGTATAACTATGAGGCTGATATGAGAAAATACGGAAAATTCGGTGTGTTCACATCTTTGTTTATTTGCCTGGCACTGCTGGTATTCCCAGCGGTCGCGGCGATGGTCAAAGTGGATGTGAGCACGGGGACAGCGGTGATTACCACCCTGACCGGGAAAGCCAGGGTTCTCCGGGCAGCAACCCAAAAGCGGGACACGTTGAAACCCGGCGTAATTCTTGCCGCCGGGGATCAGGTGACGACGGGTACCGGCGCCCGCCTGGAATTGAAACTGCCGGATGGCAGTTACCTGCGCTTCGATGAACGGACCACTTTCAAGCTGGTTGCCATGGCCGGTTCCCGTAAAGACAAGTCCCGCGATATTCGCGTGTCCATGGTCGTGGGGAAAACCTGGGCCCGGGTGGCCAAGCTGTTCGGCAAGAGGCGGGGCGGGTTTAATATTGCGACCCAGACCGCGGTAGCCGGGGTGCGCGGGACGACCTTCCGCATGAATGTGAATGAAGACAACTCGGCGGTCCTGAAAGTTTATGGCGGAGAGGTAGAAGTGCGCAAGAAGACGGACAAGGATGATGCCCAGGCAGCGCCGCCGATTTTTACCAAACCGGTACCCATCAAGGGCCCGCACCCCATATCCATGCAAGAGTGGGTGTATATCGTAAAATCCCTCCAGCAAATCAACATTAATCCGGACGGTACCGCGACCAAGCCGTTCCGGTTTGACATCAAAGCGGACCTGAACGAGTGGGTTAAATGGAACCAGATGCGTGACAGTGAAGTGGAGGATACCGAGTAGGCGCGAAACCGAGAATGACCAATTGCAATTAACAGATGGCCGGGCCTTCCCGGCCATCTGTTATTTTTAGGCTTGGACCAGATGCACGATTTGCACCCGTACCTTGAAAAAGCGCCCCGGGTGTATTAATTTACCCAATCTTACCCAAAAGTGATCAAAAAAGGACCAATATGAGCCGTTTCAAACCCGAGTGCCGCCCGACATTGATCGGCAGCATGCCGGTAAAAGACCATCTGGAAGCCCACCGGCTTATAATGGATCACACTCCGGAAATACCCCCCTGGGTTCAATTGCCGGTTTTTCAACAGGAAGGCATGGTGCCGCAGTTCCTGCCGGGGCTGCCCGGCATAACCCATTCCGGCGGTCGTACCTATGTCGATACAGGCAGCGCTGATTTCGAGGCCGAACTGCTGGCTTTTTATGAAGCCTACCTGGCCTGTGCGGAAGCACCGGATACATTGGATGCATCGGTATTTGCCCTTACGGACGAGACGGCAGCCGGATTCGGGACCCTTTGTGCCGGGTTGGAAACAGCCGCTGAAGATCTTTGCGCGGTGAAAGGCCAGGTAACCGGACCGATTACCTTTGCCACCGGTGTCAAGGATCAGCACGATCAAGCAATTTTTTACCACAGCCAGTTGCGGGATGCCGCCGTGAAACTTCTGGCCCTAAAGGCTCGCTGGCAAACCCGCGTGCTGGCCAGATTCGGCAAGCCGGTCATTATATTCCTGGATGAGCCGGCCCTGGCCGGTTTCGGATCATCGGAATTCATCAGTATTACCCGGGAGGAAGTGGTCGCCTGTCTGGAGGAGATCGTTGAGGCAGTTCATGCCGAAGGTGGCCTGGCTGGCGTGCATGTCTGCGCCAATACGGATTGGTCCATGCTGCTGGAGTCTTCCTTGGATATTATCAACTTTGATGCCTACGCCTATTTTGACCGCTTTATTCTGTATCCGGGGCAGTTGAAGAATTTTCTGAATGACGGCGGGATTCTGGCCTGGGGCATCGTGCCGACCCTGCACGCGGAAGATATTGAGAAGGAATCGGCAGCGTCTTTGCTGGCCAAATGGGAAGACCAGCTGGAACAGGTAGTGAGCCTGGGCGTTGCCGCTGAAAAAGTACGGGCGCAAGCATTGATCACCCCCAGCTGCGGCGTGGGATCGCAGAGCAGGGAAAATGCCCTGAAAGTGCTGGAGATGACCCGGGACCTTTCCCGGCAGATCAGACGCAATATCAGATAAAGTAAAAGGAGACACATGGCTGCAGAATCTACAAATGGAAATTTCACCGGGTCGACCCGCTACGTGCTGGATGAAGAACTGGCAGGCATCGTCAACATATCGATGGTCCTGGAAATGCCGCTGCTGCTCAAAGGCGAACCGGGTACCGGCAAGACCATGCTGGCCCATGCCATTGCCGAGAGTCTGGGCATGCCGCTCATTATTCTGAACGTTAAATCGAGCATGAAACTGGTAGAGGCCCTTTACCAGTATGACACCCTGACAAGGCTAAACGACAGCCGTTTCGGCGATTCCGAGCGGGATGTGAGCAACATCGAAGACTATATCAAGATGGGCAAAATCGGCCAGGCCTTTACCGCCGCCGAGCGGACGGTTCTGCTGATCGATGAAATCGACAAAGCCGATACCGACTTTCAGGACGACATGCTGGATGTTCTGGATCAAATGGAATTCGATATCATCGAGATAGACCGAACCATACAGGCGAAACATCGCCCGGTATTTATCATCACATCCAACGCCAAGAAGGATCTCTCCGACCCGTTCCTGGGCCGCTGTAATTTTCACCACATCGCCTTCCCTGATCCCAAGATGATGCGCAAAATCGTCAAGGTGCATTTCCCCGATATCGACAAGGAGCTTCTGGACAATACGATCAACACGTTTTACGGCTTACGGGAGCTGGACGCTGTTGAGAAAAGACCGGCCACCCGGGAACTGCTCAACTGGTTGCGGGCATTGCAGGCGGACCCGGATTTCAAACCCCGCAGCCTGGCCAAGGGGGATGTCCCTTACCTGGGGGTTCTTTTCAAAAAGAGTCAGGATTACGAAAGGGCCGCCCAGCAGACGAATAGGCGGCGTCTTTTTTAGTTTAAATTCAGCGATTAGTTGTTGGCTGTTAGCCATTAGCAAATTACTTCCATCGCCATATGGATCGTCTGCATACGCTACCCTAAAGAACGGCCCCGGATGGAAAATTCTCAAAAGGTTGAAAGCAAACAGCTAAAGGCTAAAAGCCAATTGCTCAAACTGAGTATTAGATAAATATGTTCATAGATTTCTTCTATACCCTGAAAGACCAGGGGATTCCGGTCAGCCCCACCTCTTTTTTAACCCTGCACCGGGCGCTGAAGAGTGGTCTCGTCCGGACCCTGAATGATTTCTACACAGCCTCCCGGACCATCCTGGTGAAGAGCGAACGCTACTTCGATCTGTATGACCAGGTTTTTGCGCACCACTTTCAGGGAGCGGATCTGCCCGAGCCGGATGAGGCGATTCTGGACGATATCGCCCGGGCCATGCTGGAAGAATGGCTGCAGGACCCCAAAACCCTCGCGGATGCCATGGGGATCGATGAGTCCGAACTGAACAAGCTCTCGCCCGAGGAACTTATCGAGTACTTCAAAGAGCGTCTGAAAGACCAGGAGGGCCGCCACGACGGCGGCAGCAAATGGATCGGCACGGGCGGGACTTCTCCCGTGGGGCATTCCGGGTACCATCCCGGCGGCATGCGGGTGGGGGGCGTTTCGCGCAACAAATCGGCTGTCAAAGTGGCCATGGAGCGCCGGTACAAAGACTATTCCCAGGAGGGGCCGTTGACCCAGGCCATGATCGGTGAGGCGTTGAAACGGCTGCGCAACATGATTCCCAGCGGTCCCAAGGACCAGGTGAACATAGATGAAACCATTTATCGGACCATGAAAAACGGCGGGGAGATCGAGATTGTTTTCTCCCGCAGCCTGAAAGATCGACTCAAAGTGATCCTGGCCATCGACAACGGCGGCTGGTCCATGGATCCCTATATCCCCGTAGTCCAGACCCTTTTCGACTACGCGCGGGCCCAGTTCAAAGATGTGAAGACATTCTTTTTTCACAACACGGTTTATGACGCCTTGTGGAAAGATCCGACCCGAATCAAAAAACCGGTGCGGGTGACGGAGTTTACCCGCTATGACCCTGAGACGCGTCTGATTTTCGTGGGGGATGCCAGCATGGCGCCCTACGAGTTGATGGCGACCGATGGCAGCATTTACATGCAGGAGCGCAGCGGCAAGCCCAGCGTCGAACAGCTCAAAACCCTCGCGGAAACTTTCCCCCACAACGTTTGGCTGAATCCGGTGCCTACCCGGATGTGGAACTACACCCACACCATCAATGCCATCAGCCAGATATTTCCCATGTATCCCCTTTCCCTGGATGGTTTAGAGCAGGCCATTACCACGTTGATGGAGAAGTAGGTTAAAACAAGCGCGGCCAAGGGGCCGAGGGTCCAGGGGTTCAAGTAAAAGCACAATCATGGCAAGCAATGCAATCGTGAGGATGCTATCTTTTCCTGCGATAATCCGGGTTTATAAGCCCGGGAGATGATCCACCTCCCGGGCTTGTGTGTATTAGGCCACGTCCTGGTATTCCGCATCGATGATGTCATCATCTGCTTTGCCGCCCGGCCGGGTGCCGTGGTTCGGATTTGCCCCGGGGGCCGGACCGGCCTGCTGGCCGGCCGCAGTCTGGGCCAGGGTCTGGTTGATGGAGGAGAGTTCTCCGGCCAGGGTCTTGATCCGGCCGGGGTCGTCGCCCGCCATGGCCTGCTGCAGCTGGGCGATGGCGGTTTCGGCACGCTGCCGGCTATCCGGATCTATGCGGTCGCCGAAATCGGCCAGGGCCTTTTCGGTGGCATAGACCAGGCCGTCGGCCTCATTGCGGGCATCGATCAGCGTTCGTTTGCGCCGATCCTCGTCTGCATAGGTTTTCGCCTCATCCACCAGGCGGTCAATCTCCTCCTTGCTCAATCCGCTGGAAGCGGTGATCTGGATGGATTGAGCCTGGCCGGTGGCCATGTCCTTGGCCGCCACGTTTACGATTCCATTGGCATCGATATCGAAGGTGACCTCGATTTGGGGTACCCCGCGCGGCGCCGGGGTAATCCCGGTCAGTTCGAACCGGCCCAGGGTTTTGTTGTCGCCGGCCATCTCCCTTTCGCCCTGAAGTACATGCACCGACACCGCCGGTTGATTGTCCTGGGCCGTCGAGAAGATTTCACTCTTGTTTGCCGGAATAGTGGTGTTCTTTGCGATCAGCCGGGTCATAACGCCCCCAAGGGTTTCAATACCAAGTGACAGGGGCGTAACATCCAGCAGCAGTACATCGTTTACATCGCCTTGCAGAACGGCGCCCTGAATGGCAGCCCCCATGGCCACCACTTCATCCGGATTAACGCCTTTGCTGGGAGTCCGGTTGAATATTTTTTGCACCCGCTCCTGCACAGCCGGCATCCGGGTCATACCGCCGACCAGGATGACCTCGTCAATCTCACCGAGACTGTACCCCGAATCCTTCAAGGCCGTCAGGCACGGGCCATCCAACCGGTCCAGCAGGTCCTGCACCAGGGCCTCGAGGCGCGAACGGGTGAGCTTGATATTCAAGTGTTTGGGGCCGCCGGCGTCCGCGGTGATGAACGGCAGATTTACGTCCGTCTCCATGGACGTGGACAGCTCCATTTTTGCTTTCTCCGCAGCTTCCTTGAGCCTCTGCAGGGCCATGGTGTCGGTTTTTAAATCGATGCCCTGATCCTTCTTGAATTCTTCGGCCAGGTAATCGATCAGGCGCATGTCGAAATCCTCACCGCCCAGGTGCGTGTCCCCATTGGTCGCCTTTACCTCAAAAACACCGTCCCCGATATCCAGGATGGAAATATCGAAAGTGCCGCCGCCGAGGTCGAAGACCGCAATTTTTTCCTCTTTTTTCTTGTCCAGGCCATAGGCCAGAGACGCGGCAGTCGGCTCATTGATGATGCGCTGCACGTTCAGGCCGGCTATGCGGCCGGCCTCTTTGGTGGCTTGCCGCTGGCTGTCCGAAAAATAGGCCGGAACCGTGATGACAGCGTCCGTGACCGGTTGGCCCAGATACTCTTCAGCCGCTTTTTTAACGGCCCCCAGAATCTGGGCTGAAATTTCCGCCGGGCTGTGGACCTTGCCTTTTAATTTAACCCCGGCGTCACCATTGCCCAGTTTCTCGATGGTGTACGGCAGTATGGCTGCATCCTGGCGAACCTCTGCCGCGTCGTACTTGCGGCCGATCAAACGCTTAATACCAAACACCGTATTGGCGGGATTGGTTACCGCCTGGCGTTTGGCAATCTGACCTACGAGCCGTTCCCCACTGTCTGAAACTGCAAAAATCGAGGGCGTCGTGCGGCCGCCTTCAGGATTGGTAATGACCTTGGCTTCGCCGCCATCCATAACAGCGATGCACGAGTTGGTCGTCCCCAGGTCTATTCCGATAGTTTTACCCATTTGAAACTCCTCCTTTTTTAGCTTAGATGCGCGTTAAGTGACGCATTGTTCGCATTACTAAAAATTTTTATGATAAAAAAGTAATATGCACCGTGACGCGTATGTCAAGTCCTCAACGTATTTAATATTGGTTTGACACTGCCTCGTGCCCATATTAGGGTTGACTTCTCATAGCCCTGCCAACCCTTGAACGGCTCATTTGTCTGCAACGGACATCCGGTTTTATTCGAGCTGCGCAGCCCGGGGCATACTTTTTGCTCATAACTGTCAGGTATCCCGCAATAAACTGGCAATTGTTCAAACAGGGCTCCCTGGCCCTCCAGAATGTGTTGTCTGTATTGTTCAATCGGCCCGACGACGACGAATGGGCACGCTGGACCGCCATGCTACCAAAAAACGCAAGTATCCGACTCAAATTAACAGCCGCTTTCCTCCTGTTGGGGATGGCGCTTATCACCACCATTACAATCTCCACATATCTGCAGATGCGGCACACCTTGTATGACCAGTTGGAACGCAAGGGCATTGCGGTCACCCGCACATTTTCACAACTGACCACCACCCATATTTTTAAATCCGATTTTAAGGCGGTCTTAGAAAATTCCCGGGAAATTGTGACGGCGGGGAATTTGGGCGCCGTTACCCTGATAGATACCCGCGGTGTCGTATGGGTGACCACCCGGACCGATCAAAGAGCCTTAGAATACGTGGATGACTTTTACCGGTCGGTCATTGAGACCAAGAAATTGAAAAATCGCGAAAAATTTGTCGGCCAGCAGCCAGTTTTGGAATACGTCAGTCCGATCATTGCCTTGGGAGACGTGGTCTACCTGCTGATTACCGAGATCCCGCTCAAAATCATCACAGAGCAGATCGCGATGAATACCCGCCGTATAGCGGTTATTACCATGTTCATGGTACTGGCTTCCATTTTTCTGGCCATAATCCTGTCCAACGTGTTGACGGTGCCGATTCAACGATTGGTGGAAGGCACGCACGAAATATCCAAAGGCAACCTGGGGTATAAAATTAAAGTGACATCCCGGGACGAAGTGGGCGAACTGACCGCATCTTTCAACCGCATGGCTGACAATTTACGGTCCGAGCAGATTGAAAAAAAGAAAGTGAGTGTAGAACTCGAAGAATCCCAGGAAAGATTTATCACGGTACTGGACAGTATCGCGGCCCATGTCTAGGTGGCCGAACTGGACACCTATAAGATCCTTTTCATGAATAAATACATGCAGGACTCCTTCAGAGCCGACCTGACCGGGAAAACCTGCTGGGAAGCGTTTACCTGCAATGACGCGCCATGCGAGAATTGTACCAACGAACGGCTCGTGAGACCGGACGGTGAGCCGGCCGGTGTTGTCACCTGGGAGGGCAAAAACGATATTACCGGCCGCTGGTATATCAACTACGACCGGGCCATCCGGTGGCCGGGCGGAGACCTGGTGCGGCTGCAGATAGGGACCGACATCACCCGGCTAAAAGAATTGCAAAAAGAGCGGCATGCCATGGAACTGCAACTGGTCCAGTCCCAAAAGATGGAGTCACTGGGAACCCTGGCCGGCGGCATCGCGCACGATTTCAACAACATTCTGTACCCTATCCTGGGTTTTACCGAGATGGCCCTGGACGAAGTTTCCAAGAACCCGCCCGCCCGGCAATGTATGCAGGAGGTGCTCAACTCTGCGGAACGGGCGCAAAAACTTGTCGAACAGATCCTCTCATTCAGTCGGCAGTATATCGAAGATTTCAAGCCGGTGGCCCTGGTGCCGATTCTTACCGATGCATTGAAGCTGGCCCGGGCCACCATTCCCGCAACAATTCAGATTGAGACCCAAATTGCCGTTGCCCACGGATTTGTCAGCGGGGCAGAAAACCAACTTCACCAGGTCATTATGAATCTTGTGACCAATGCGTTTCATGCGATGGAAGACTTCGGTGGCGTTCTTGGAGTCGAACTGGACGAGATCTCCTTGGATACCGCAGACATCCCCGGCGGCTACGATATACATCCAGGCAGTTTTTATAGTGCTAAAGGTTCAAGATTCCGGGCACGGGATGCCGGCCGATGTGGTAGAACGTATCTACGAGCCGTATTACACCACCCGGCAAAAAGGAAAGGGGACCGGACTGGGCTCTCCATTACCCAGGGCATCATTAAAAGTCACGGCGGCTTTATCACGGTGGATACAATCCCCGACTCCGGAACCTCGTTTACGGTCGGCCTGCCCAGGATAGATACGCCGGTGTCGGCTCCCGGTTCAATTACCACTGATGATGAAATTCCCCGGGGCGACGAGAATATCCTGCTGGTGGATGATGAGGAGCAGGTAGTCAAGCTGGCCCGCAAAGTGCTCAATAAGCTCGGCTACAATGTGCACGCTCGCACTTCAAGCCTGGAGGCCCTGGCCCTCTTTCGATCAAAACCGGAATCCTACGATCTGGTCATTACCGACATGACTATGCCCCATATGACCGGTATAGAACTGGCACAGGCCCTTATGGAGATGCGACCGGATATTCCGATCATCCTGTGCACCGGTTTCAGCGTGATGATCGACGAGGCCAAGGCCAAGGCCCTCGGTATTCGTGCGTTTGCCATGAAACCGATCATGAAAAGGAAAATGGCCCGGATCATTCGCCAGGTGCTCGACGGCCCGGATTGACATACCGTCGAATGCAAATTATTTTAATAATACAAGTGCCTGTATTGGATTCCGGAGACGCCGCAACTGAAATCACACCGCGGACAGATCCCTACTCGGCATCCCCTGAAACACACCTGCAGCCTGCCGCGCAGACCCATATCACAATCAGTTGTACCTTGCCTATCCATGTGGCGGCCATGGGTATCGTTGAGCAGGCGATTGATTTTTCAAATTACGAGCGGTCCTGGAATCCGCGGGCGCTTAGACCCCTTACTGGAGGAGGTGCGCCATGACTTATTTTTTTACCAGACAATCAAAGCGGCGGCCCCGATTCGATCCGGTCCGGATATTCACTGACCCGGCGGCAGGTGCCGCCGCCAGCAATTCGGCGGAACCGGTTGACGGCAGAATTGTGAATGCCGGCGAGCAGGGGGTGTGCGTGGAAAGCAGCCGGGCCCTGGACCCAGGCACGACTGTCAGCCTCGAGATGGAAATACCGGATGGGGCTTTACGGGAGAACGTTTCCCGGATTCACCGGGGCAAAGTCATTTGGTGCCGCTCACTGCAAACCGGCCGGGGCATGCGCTTTGGAGTCGGCATTGAAATCCTGGAAAAGGTGGTGCAGGCCAAGATTCCGGCATCCAGCCTAGTTTGGCAGCCACCCTGACCTGGACCAGTCTTCGGTGGCATGAGGAAGAAGAAAAACCGCCCGGTTGTATCCGGCAAGCCCTTACCCTGCTGAAGGCCGCGCGCATCTATCACGATGTGCTCTTTTTGAGTGATGTGGACCGTTGTGCGGACAGTTTCGTATAGCCGAACAGTATATCCTTAGATAGGTATGAAGGCGTTTATGGACCCACCCCGAACAGGTGACAGGTGTTCTGCCAGACCGTGTCCGCCATGGATTCGGCCTCAGTGCCGGTTATTGCGGCCAGCTTGAGCAGGACCGATTTTACAAAGGCGGGTTCATTGCGCCGGTGGCGGTTTTTCTGGGGTGCCGGGGTGAGATACGGAGCATCGGTTTCAATCAGGATACATTCCGAAGGAATCATGGACACCTGTTCGCGGAGCCGGCGTCCTCGTTTCTGAATGGTGAGGATGCCGGTTATACCGATATAAAAGCCCATCTCCAGGTAGCGCGCAAGTTCCGTATCCGTACCGCTGAAACAGTGCACTACACCGGCACGGCGGCTGTTGGGATTTTGATCCAACAGCTCCAACAGACGGCCCTGGCTGTCACGTTCATGGAATATCAGCGGCAGCCCGAGTTCATCTGCAATTTCAAGCTGGCGGACAAACCACTTTTCCTGCACATTCCGGGGGGAGTACATCCTATTGAAATCAAGACCAATTTCCCCCCAGGCCCTGACTTTGGGGTTGGCTGCCAGAGCTTTCAGTTCCGTTAAGGTTTTCTCGTCACATCCGCTGGCGTCATGGGGGTGAACACCTACCGCGGCATACAATCCCGAATTCTTTTGCGCCAGCGCCAAGCCTTTTGTGGACCGGTCGGCATTGATGCCGGCTATCAAGGCGGCTTTGACATCATTGGCGGCCATACGGTCCATCACCGCGGACCAATCCTTGGCAAATACCGAATCATCAAGGTGGCAATGGCTGTCGAACAGCTTCATATTACTCTTCTTTCATCCTGCACACATTCAAATATCTGAAATACACACCGGTTTAACACAAGCCGCAGTCTGCTTCAATGTCCTTCTCATTCCAAACGTATCCAGAACTGCCGGTCACCCCGCCCAGGCCAAAATAAGGTTGCTTTTATAATGAGTATATGTTTCTTTGCATTTTTGCTGATAATGCACACTAGAAAACATGTTTGGAGGTCATTGTAATATACCGGTAACCACCGCACTGCGAGAGATCATTTTCAAAATGCCCGCATCCCGCTAAGTTTACTGCTCTATATCGTTCACCGAAAGTATCTATCCTGTTTACAATGACGCTAATAAATCATTTACGGCGCTGTACGCCCGGAGGTTAGCAATGTTCAAAATCGTTCGACGCGAGGAGATGGCAGAAGGGACCGTGATTCTGAATGAAATCGAGGCGCCCCTGATTGCCAGAAAAGCCAAGCCCGGCCAATTCGTCATCCTGAAGGCCTATGAAGAAGGTGAGCGGATTCCGTTGACCATGGCCGACACGGACGCGGAAAAAGGCACGATTACAATTATTTATATGGTAGTTGGGAAGTCGACGGCCATTTTCAGGGACCTGGAAGTAGGCGACGTCTATCAGGATGTCATCGGTCCCCTCGGGAAAGCCACCCATATTGAAAAAGTAGGGAAAGTTGTTTGCGTGGGGGGTGGAACCGGGGTGGCGGTTTTACATCCGATTACACGCGCCTTGAAAGAGATCGGCAACGACGTGACCTGTATTATCGGGGCACGCAATAAGGACTTGCTGATTCTTGAAAAAGAGATGGGTGCTGCGTCGCACGATCTCAGAGTATGCACCGACGACGGCTCCTATGGCCACCATGGTTTCGTTACCGAGGTCATGCAGGCGGTCATTGAAGCCGGGGATGTCAAATTGGTGGTCGGGATCGGTCCCGTGCCGATGATGAAGGCGTTAAGCAAGATCACGCAAGAATACAACGTCCCAACCATGGTCAGCCTCAACCCCATTATGGTTGACGGTACTGGAATGTGCGGCGGCTGTAGGGTAACCGTGGGGGGTGAAACTAAATTTGCCTGTGTGGACGGTCCCGAGTTTGACGGACACAAAGTGGATTATGACGAATTGATGCTGCGGCTGCAGGCCTACCTCGAAGACGAGCGCCGGTGTCATGAGGAGTATTGTACTATCCGGGACGCCCAGTAGTTTACGTCCACAAGCGGCATCTTTCGGTCCAGAGCCGCGTTTTCACCTTTTTGCAATCCTCGACATAGTGTTCACTATGCCTCCGGTTGCAAAAAGGTTCAAGCCTTGCTCTAAACCGAAACCGGTTACCCACAACTTTTATAAAGTTTAGATAGAAGATATTTGCAGTTATATTTTTACGGAGGAGAAAATGGCTAAGAAAAATGCGGTCCCGCGGGTGGCGATGCCCGAACAGGAACCCCAGGTCAGGGCGCGTAACTTTCTGGAAGTCCCGACCGGGTATACCGTCAAGATGGCCCAGGAAGAAGCTGCCCGCTGCCTGCAGTGTCGTAAACCGGCCTGCGTGGCCGGTTGTCCGGTGGAAGTGGATATACCGGGTTTCATAAATCTGATAACCGAAGGTGATCTTACCGGGGCAATCCGGAACCTATGGAGTAAGAATGCTCTGCCGGCGGTTTGCGGCCGGGTCTGTCCCCAGGAGATCCAGTGCGAGGGGCTGTGCATTATCGGGAAAAAAGGCGAACCGGTGGCCATCGGCAACCTGGAGCGTTTTTGCGCCGATTACGAACGGGAGAACGGGACCGGCGAACTGCCGCCTGTTCAACCGACCACAGGAAAGAAAGTGGCCATTGTCGGTTCCGGACCGTCCGGACTTACTGTGGCGGGCGACCTCATTGTCAAGGGGCATGACGTTACTATTCTGGAAGCGTTCCACAAGCCCGGGGGCGTCCTGGTGTACGGTATTCCCGAATTTCGTTTGCCCAAAGATATAGTTGCCCAGGAAGTAATTTTCCTGGAGCGCCTGGGTGTCAAGGTGGAGTGCAACGCAGTTGTCGGCCGGACGGTCTCCATCGATGAATTGTTCGAACAGGGCTATGACGCGGTGTATGTCGGCGTGGGGGCCGGTTTGCCGCGGTTCATGAATATTCCCGGTGAGAATTATGTGGGCATCCTGTCGGCCAATGAATACCTGACCCGGGCCAACCTGATGAAGGCCTATGAATTTCCCAAGGTGGATACCCCGATCCCCCTTGGTAAAAAAGTGGTTGTTTTGGGCGCCGGGAATGTGGCCATGGATGCGGCCCGGACCGCCATGCGTTTGGGCGCTGAAGAGGTCAAAGTCGTCTATCGCCGGTCGCGTGACGAGATGCCGGCCCGCCAGGCGGAAATCCACCATGCGGAAGAAGAGGGCATTGAGCTCTTTTTGCTCACGAATCCCACCAAATACCTTGGTAACGAAAAGGGTCGCTTGACCGGCATGGAGTGCCTGCAGATGGAGCTTGGCGAGCCGGACGAGTCCGGGCGCAGAAGCCCGGTCCCCATCGAGGGGTCTGAATTCGAGATCGAATGCGACCTCTGTGTGGTTGCGGTCGGTTCAGGGGCCAATCCGCTGCTTACCGGTGAAACGCCGGATATGCAGCTGAATCAATGGGGCTATGTGATCGCCGAACCGGAAACCGGCAAAACTACCAAACGCGGGGTCTGGGCCGGAGGCGACATTGTGACCGGGGCTGCCACCGTGATCCTGGCCATGGGAGCCGGGCGGGAGGCGGCCAATTCCATCGACAAGTTTCTTAAGCTGGGGTGGTAGCCGCAAGATTGTCAGGTTCAAACGTTCAAGGGTTCAAAGGTTAAAACCCAAACCTCCAACCAGTATAGTACAAATGAGGGTTTGCCCTTGTTTAATATTAAAGCCCACTGGAATTACTTCCGGTGGGCTTTCTTATTAAAACAACCAATCCCCTCCCCCGGCCCTCCCGCGAGGGGAGGGGAGCTATTCAGTGAGAAGGTTCTTCTGGTTGAAATCTGCCCTTATTAAGGTGGCGGCGGCGTTATTTCCCTCCCTTGACGGGAGGCGTTAAGGGCGGGGGAACTGCCGGGTATTTGATCTGTTCCCAATTAATTTGCCGACCCTTCTTTAACCGCCGAACATCTCCAGCCAGGCTATGAACCGCTCGACCTTATCGGGGCCGTAGGTTTCGATTTCCGCCAGGACTTCCTCGACCGATTTCTCCCGGCCGTTGCCGTTGCCGTTTTTCGAAAAGAACTTGTCAGCGTAACAGATGATCTGTTCTTCGATGGAAACCGGGCGCATGTTACGGATGGGGAGCGGCAGCTTGTGGGTGATGATGTCTGTATTCGAAATGCCGACGCCGACATGCCTTTCGCAGACCAGCGCGTGCCGGGGCAGGTCCATGCCGTCCAGCATCTTCCGGCCCAGTGTCCCGTGCAGCAGATAGGGGTGTTTGCCTTGGCAGCCCAAGGATTCTGCCGCCGTCGCCAGGATGCCGATATCATGCAGCATGGCGGCTTCCGCAATGAAATCCAAGTCCGGTTCGAGATGGGGTACCTGGGCGGCCACAATAAGCGCCTTATGGGTAACCTGTTCGCTGTGGTGGACAAGGGTCGCGTAGCTTTTGGTACCCGGCTGGTAAAACTCTTTTATGATGTCGAGAGGTTTCATAAGCTCGAATATGTCACGAAAATTTTATACGTTCATGAAAAATCACCCAAAACGGAAATTCCCATTTCAAAACCAGACCACAAACAGCTCTTCTATTGTTGAAAATGGTTTAGAATCCGCTGTGTAGAAAAAATATCATAGACTATCTGGGCTAGGATTTGCCGGCCAACAGGACGCCTTCGATGAACGGGTCGATGCCGCCGTCGAGCACTTGGTTCACGTTGCCTACATCTAGGTTGATACGGTGGTCTTTTACCATCTGGTAGGGATGCAGGACATACGACCTGATCTGGCTGCCCCAGGCAATATCATCTTTGCCGTCATGGATTTCCTGAAGTTTTTCGTCCTGCCGTTTCTTTTCGTCCTGGTACAGTCGGGCCTTGAGAACTTTCAGGGCCATCTCTTTGTTGCGATGCTGAGATTTTTCCTGCTGGCACTGGACGACGATACCGCTCGGCAGGTGGGTGATCCGCACAGCGCTGGATGTCTTGTTGACGTGCTGACCGCCGGCCCCGCTGGCCCGGTAGACATCGATCCGCAGGTCTTTGTCTTCTACATCGATTACAATTTCCTGGTCCAGCTCCGGATAGACGAAAACGGAAGCGAATGAGGTGTGGCGTTTTCCGCTGGCATTGAACGGCGAAATACGTACCAGCCGATGGACGCCGTTTTCCGATTTTAGGTAGCCATAGGCGTTCGTACCGGATACAGTAATGGTAACACCCTTGATGCCTGCTTCCTCGCCGGGCTGGTAGTCGATAACCGAAGGTTTGAAGCCCTTTTTCTCGATCCAGCGCAGGTACATGCGAAAAAGCATTTCGGCCCAATCCTGGGCCTCGGTGCCGCCGGCGCCGGCATTGATGGAGACGATCGCATTGTTCTGGTCGGATTCGCCGTCCAGCATCATTTCAAGGCTTAGTTTGTCCGTACCGGATTCGATGGCGGTGACCTGCTGAACAACTTCGTCAAGTGACTCCTGGTCGGATTCCTCCAGGGCCATCTCCAACAGGAGTTCGCTGTCCTCCAGATTGTCAACCAGCTTGGTAAAGGCTTCGACTTTCGCGGTGAGTTGGGTGCGTTCCTTCAGAATGGCGGTTGATTTTTCGGGTTGATCCCAGAAACCGTCCCTGGTCAGAAGATGCTCGATTTCTTCCAGTCTCTTTTGTTTGCCCGCCAGGTCAAAGATACCCTCGGAGATCTTCAAGTTTCTGTTGAAGTCCTTTTATCTTTTGTTTCAATTCTGCGGACATGGTGCAACCCCTTTCATTTTTTGAGATAGCTTTTATCTCAATTACCCTGCATTAACATGTGCAACGACTTATTACACCATTATTATCGCATATGGCAATTTGTTTTTAGTGTCGCGGCAGGTGCTGGCCTAGACAGACGCCGGCTGTGCCGGGCCGCTTCTTTTCCTGAGCCGGCCGATGAGGTTGCGGCCGCCGACGAACAGGGTTACGAGCAGACAGCCCCCTGCGAAAAAGTCCCCGGCGCGGGTGTAGACACTGACTGTGCTCATCAAGGGCAAGCTCTGGGTCAGGGCCGCGGGAGTATTCAGCCTGGAAGCCTTCAGAATCCGGCCGACCGGATCGATAAAACCGCTGATGCCGGTGTTGGCTGCCCGCGCCAGAGCCCGGCGGTTTTCAATACTTCGAAAGACGGCCATTGAAAAGTGCTGGCGGGGAGCACTGGTTTCACCAAACCAGGCATCATTGGTGATGTTGACGAGGATGTCCGTCTGGTTTTCAACCATTGCCCGGGAAAGGCTTGGGAAGATGATTTCATAGCATATCTGAACCCCCAGACGGCCGCCCTGCCAGGCAATGGCCTTGCCTTCCTGGCCGGGGATGAAGTCACCTACCTGGGCAACCATCTTACCGATGAAAGGCAGCCATTCTTTAAACGGCACATACTCTCCGTAAGGGACCAGGTGGACCTTCTCATAATGATCGACGATCCGGCTTTGGGCATCGAATAAGATCGCACTGTTGTGATAGGCGGTTCGACCGTCGTAGCTGATGGCCGTTGAGGTGCCGATAAGATGATCGGTTTTGGTCCGGCGGATACCCGCCTGCAGCAGGTCGGTCATGGGACGATTGTGACCAATGAAAAAGGGGGTGGCGGTCTCCGGCCAGACGATAAGAGCCGGCTTATCCCGGCTGGCACGGTCAGCCAGGCTGTTGTACGTCTCGATAGTCGTCCTTTGGAATTTTCGGTTCCACTTTTTATTTTGATCAATATTGCCCTGCAGTACGGCAATCTTTTTGCGCGGAGCGTGAGCGGCTTCCCGGTCTAAGGTCCGGATGCGGGCCTGGCCATAGCCCCACATGAGGCTTGATACAACCAGGACGAGCACGCCGCTGCCGCCAATTACTTTTCTGGATACGGCAAACCCCTGCCAGCTTTTACGCCGCAGCCCCAAAGTGGCGAGCAGCAAGGCCGCATTGTTCAGGGCCAGCCAGAATGAGATACCGTAAACCCCGGTGAGGTCGGCCACCTGAATGAAGGCCAGGCTGCGATATTGTGAATAGCCCAGAAGCTCCCAGGGAAATCCTGTGAACAGCACGGCCCGCATGAACTCGGTGGCGGACCAGAATACAGGTACGAAGAAGAGCAGCCCAACGGGATGCCGGATGAGGGTAGTCAGGCCGGCGAAAAGGGCCGGATAAAGGGCCAGATAGGCCGCCAGCAGAACCAGCAGAGGAATGCAAAGGTAAAGGGGCAGATGGCCGTATATTTTCATGGTATACGCCGCCCAGTAGACCAGTGAGATAAAATGTACCAGGCCGGCGATAAAACCCAACCGGAAACCGTTAGAAAAAGAGGCCCGGCGCAGGGTCAGCAGCAGCGGTACCAGGGCCAAAAAGGCCAGGGCCGGCTGACCGATTTTGGGGAACGCCAGGGTGAGCAGCAGCCCGCTGGCTGCAGCGGCTGGCAGTTCATACCGGAATTTATCCAACGCGGGTCGCACTATAGGATCTGCCTCTAAGATCAGGTGAATTTGATGTGAGCCAGGTATTCTTTGACGCCGATTATTGCGGCATTAAATACCCGGTTGCCGGTCATGATGACGTGCACATTGTCTGCGGCATTGCAGATGTTGGCAAAGGTGGGGCCGATGACCGCGGCCGGATCTTGGGCGTCGGGCTGTATGTTCAATGCCTGGACATAAGTATCCACCCGCTCTTTAATCATGTGGAAGTAGTTGATTTCAGCCCCGGTTGTAAGGTTGGTGACGTCGGAAAGACTTTGTGAAAATTCGTCGATAGCCTGCCAGAAAGATTCCTGCAGGGTTTTTTTTCCGGCCGGTCTTCCATGAAGTACGCAATGGCCCAGCCGACGCTGACAATTTTCAGCAACGGGATCTCGTATTCCACCGTTACCCGATTGACATTTTCGTCTTCGGGCAGCATGGCCATGATCCGGTTGAGATCGTCCCGGTCGACCGAAAAATTGACGAGATTCTCACTGACTTTTTCAAGGCTGTTGTCTTCGTTTGCGGCCTTACCCATGGTTCCTCCAAGTTGTGACCCTCGCAAAACGGCTGCCCTTTGCAGAAGGACACGAAAATTATCGGGATAAGCCGACATAGCATTAATCGCGCCATTGTACAACTCGTCGGATTGGAACGGTGTTTACAATATATTGTGGCTGATAGAGTGTTGACACACAATATATATAGCTGTATCTTTAAATTATACATGGTTTGATCGATGCGTCAGTATGCAATGTGAGAGGAGAAATATCATGGCCATGATGACGGTGGAACGACTGCATGATCTGTTTGACGAAAATCCTGATAAGAATGCCCTGGCGTGGCCGGGTAAATGCCACGACTGCGGCTGCGAGGTCAACGTGACCGCCCTGCCCATGGAAGACGGCATCCATATCAACGGCGGCAGCATCTACGAGCCTTCCAAAGATCACTTTTTCCTGAAGTGCGACGATTGTTTCGATAAGGACAGCCTGCTGCGGAATTATCAGGACTGCGAGGTGTATAGCCGGGTAGTGGGCTACCTGCGCCCGGTCGGCCAGTGGAACGACGCCAAAGCGCAGGAGTTTCAGGATCGAGGGCTGTTTGACAAGAGCCTGGCACGGTAGAGACCTTACTTTTCGTTTTCTTTCTCTACCGCCAGACCCTGTTCTTCGGCGTTCTTTTCAGCATCATCGGCTTTCACGGCGGCTTTGACTGCTTTGCGGGCGGTCTTTTCGACCTCCTTCTCCGCATCCTCCAGCGCCTTTTCGGCCTTTTGCATTTCGGCCGCATCCTGTTTGCGCGCCTGCAGGCTCTCCAATTCCAGCCGGGCGGTTTCCAGCCGCTGGCGGGCTTTCTCCGCGTTTTTCTCGGCCGTCTCCACATTACTCCGAGCTTTTTCCAGATTGTCCCGGGCGGCGGCCATTTCACCGGGGGGGCCCTCTTCCGGCTCGGCATCGAGATCAATGTCCTCGGCAGCCAGAACCAGCGCCGTGGTCGGCAGCTGGGTTAAAAGCTCGTCGCATGGGCTCCCGAAAGGTCCGGCAACGGTCTGCTGGCTGAAGCGAAAGGGCATAAAGACCAGGGTTGCATCATCCGAGTAGGCCACGACCGATTCCGGCCCGGCATTCATGACGACTTCCGTGGCCGCTTCGATCCGGGCTTCTTCCAGGGTGGCGTTCAGATCGGCAATGTTTTTCCCGGAGGCCTGGTCGTAACCGGCGGCCAGCACCCGTATGTTGGACCGGTCCCATTCTGAGCTGCGGGTCATCAGGTGGGTAAGCAGCAGCATGAGGCGGCCGGTGGCATCATCCCACCACCAGATGTCGATGCGCCTGTTTTTGGGCGGTATTTCCAGCGGGTCCTTTTTGGGATCCAGGATGATGATGTTTTTTCCCATCCGGAAAGTGGCCTGCAGGTTACGCGTAAATATTGCCGCTCGACTCTCCCTGATACTATCCGGGGTGTGGTCAAACCAATTGAGGAGCATGGTATTTGCTTTAAGCGGGCCGATTCCGAAGGACTGGACCAGGGTGGCGATACCACTCTGCAGTTCCGGTGTCAGCACAACCAGCGGAAATGCATTTGAGTTGGCAGCCCGCAGATCCCTGCGCAGTTCGCTCTCGGTATCCTGATACTGTTTCAATTTGCGGGCACCCTGGCCGGCGACAATCTGAACGGCGGTCGTAGAGCCGCTGCCGCCTTCGATCCAGGCGGCAAATTGCAGCAATTTCGCCCGGCGATCGGGATTGTCGGAAAAGGCCAGGATGTGCGGCCGCCAGTCCCGGTCGTGTTCTGGTTCAACGGCCGCCTCTTTAAGGTTTTCCAGGGCACGGTGGATTGTGTAGGAACGCCGGCCGTCCGCCCAGCGAGCGGGACCGGCGGTTCTTTTCAGGTACTGGTAGATGGCCAACAGCAGTGAGACGGCGATTAGGCCGGTTTTAAGATCGATAGCCAGCATGGCGCCGAGACAGGCCAGGCCGCCTGCAAGGCTCAGGCGGTGGTCAAACCATCTGAAACGGGGACGAAAGGATGGGCTGGCAGCCCGCGCTTCGAACCAGGTGGCATAATTCAAGAGGCCGTAAGATATCAGAAAAAACATGGATACGATCGGTGCGATCAGGTTCAAGTTGCCGATGGCGATGGTTCCGAATGCAATTGCCGCCGCCAGCAATACCCCCCTGCGCGGGTTGTTGGCCGCGCCGGTCCCTTTGGCAAACGGGTTCAGGACGGGGAATATTTTATCTCCGGCCAGGGACTGCAGGATGCGCGGTGCGCCTAGAAACGAGGCCATGGCTGAAGAGAGGGTGGCTGCAATCACGCCGGCATCGATGAGTGGGCCGAAGTAGGCCACTCGGCGCATGGCGCCGTAATCACCGGCCAGATCCTTCTGGGGCAGGGCTCCGGCAAACAGCAGGGCCACTGTGAAGTAAACCACAATAGAGACGCCTACCGCCAGAAAGGTTCCCTGCGGCAGGCTTTTGCCGGGATCTTTCAGGTCGCCGGACATGCTGACTCCCTGGGTGAAGCCGGTAACCGCCGGGAAGAAAATGGCGAACAAAACCCAAAAGCCGGGGCCGCCTGTAGCTGTTGTCCAGCTTTGCGCAAAGGTGCCGGGCTGCCAGGATGTCAGGCTGCCGATGTAAAATGAACCCAGGGCGGTCACGAGCAATACCATGACCACATACTGGAATTTGGTGGCCAGGTCAGCCCCGATCCACGCCAATACAAAAAGCGCCGCCACCGCGATGGCGGCTACGGCCCGTGGCGGCAGGGACGGATTGGCCAGCATGGCACAAACAGCCTCACCGAAACCGATACAATAGAATGCGATAGAGACCGACTGGGCCAGAAACAGGACCAGGCCGATGGCGCCGCCGAATTCAACCCCCAGGGTCCTGGAGATCAGATAATAGTCGCCGCCGCCTTTTACCCTGAGGTTGGTCGCAATGGCCGCCAGGGAGATGCTGGTCAAGACCGAGATGAGACTGGCAATGCCAATGATGACCAGGGCTTTGAAAAGACCGGCATTACCCACGACGTAGCCCAGCCTTAGAAAGAGAATGATCCCCAGGATGGTTAAAACGCTGGGTGTGAAAACGCCGCCGAAGGTTCCCAGGCCGGCTTCCGGCCGGCTTGCATCCGGCTTTTCAGAGTTTTTGGTCTGCATACCGGAAATCCTTACCCTGTCGATTGTTGGTCTCTGTGATCCAACCATCCGATATCACTTGAAGACCATACTACATGCCGATACGAGACGCAAACCGGCCATTAAAAAAGGCCCGGTTATGTTAACCGGGCCTTTTACCTTGGTTTCAGATTGTATGCGGAACAAGCACCTGCCGGTGCGGCAGGCCATACGTCCCGACCGGATCAGGATTTTTCCTCGTCTCCTTGAGCAGCTTCGTGGGTGACCTGATCCTGGGGTTTGGCGTCGTCCTCTATTGGGTCAGGATCGTTAATCCCCTTCTTGAAGCTCTTGATGCCTTTGCCGATACCGCCCATCAACTCCGGCAGTTTCTTGCCGCCGAAAAGAATCAAGACGATTAAGAGGATAACAAAAAGTTCCATACCGCCGGGGAAGCCCATCATGGTGTTCATCTCCTGCTATTAGTGAAAAGTCAGTCCGTTAGAGGATTATACAGATCATACGGGCCTGTGAAAGTCAACTGACTTTTTACGCGATTGTTATTTCGGTTGCGATAGAATGCCTTTGCTCGGGCAGCCATTTTGGCAGTCGCAATCTGTTTCGCACCCATCCGGGACCACAGCGCCTTCACGGTATTCATCGACCGCTTTGTGCAGGGCTTTTACCGCCAACTGGATGCAATGGTGTTTTTTGACGGGGATTTCAACCAGAACCTTGAAAATATCACCGTCATTCAGCGATTTGGCAAAATCCAGATCTTTACCCCGTATCAGATCGACTGCCGCCATGGCCGCGGAAATAGCCCCGGGACAGCCCAGCACCTGGTAGCTGGCATCGGTAATGACATCGTTATCGATTTTGAGAAACACCTTCATGGTGTCCCCGCACGAGCCGAGAAACTCCGACACCTGATCGGCATCGGCCATTTCGCGCATATTCGGCTTTTCCAGATAGTACTGAATAGCAGTTTGTGAATACCCGGTTTCCGCAAGCATGGCGGCTTCACCGGTCTCTCCCGGTTGCGACATGATCTGGTTCATTTTTTGTCCTTTTCTGAATAATTTGGCGTGAATAAACGTAAGAATCATAAATACGGCTGATACTTTATTCTGTCAAGGGGTTGAATTTTGTATTTATTGAGCATATACTCTTAATGTGGGCAGCGATCAGGCTCTGTCAACCTGAAAATCTAATATAACCAGAGGAGGGGACAATGTTTAAGGTGTTGTTGCTTGATACGTCCGGCCGCACATTTTCGAAGCTGACTGCGGGTATGCAGGCTGATAACCAGGTAAAACTCTACCAGGCTCAATCCGGTTTCGAGGCTTTCGATATACTGGCAAAAAAGGCCTTCGATCTGGTTGTCGCAGACGAGCAACTTACTGATATGTCAGGACTTGAGTTTGCCCGCCAGCTGGTTGCCCGCAATCCGCTGGTTAACTGTGCGCTCGTGAGCTCAATGCGTGATGCCGAGTTTCATGAAAACAGCGAAGGTCTTGGAATTTTGGCCAAACTCCCGCCTGAACCCGATGAGAACCATGCCGGGGAATTGATACAGAATCTGGAGTCCATTTCAAGACTATAGGTCGACCGGGGTTTTAGGCCCCATCGAATAATTATGAGCTTAAGCTCAAAAAATATCTTGACAGGTCGCTTTCAGCAGTTATGATGTGAGCATCAGCTTAAAATGGTAGTATTGAATCACACTCTGGGAAGTGGAAAAAGCAATGATTATCACTATAGCCAGCGGAAAAGGCGGAACCGGTAAAACCACGGTGGCCACAAATTTGGCCCGCGCGGCAGACGGTGAAGTCCGGTTGCTGGATTGTGATGTTGAGGAACCCAATGCCCACTTGTTTCTGAAGCCGGAAATCACCGAGCAATTTGATATTAGCACTGATGTACCGGTTGTGAATGACTCCCGCTGCACCGGGTGCGGCCAGTGCGCCGAGATATGCCAGTTCAAGGCCATTGTGGTTTTACCTGAAACCGTGTTGATGTTTACGGAACTTTGCCACAGCTGCGGGGGGTGTTTCGAGGTCTGCGCCGAAAACGCCCTTTACCGCGGAAAGCGCGAAATCGGGGTGGTTGCCGAAGGGCGCTTCAATGGTAGCAGGTTTGCGCACGGCTACTTGCGTATTGGCGAGGCCATGTCACCACCGCTGATCAAGGCCGTCAAATCCCACGAGCAATTCACCGGTTTGACCATCATTGATGCCCCCCCGGGCACCTCCTGCCCGGTGATTACCTGCCTGCGCGAGACTGATTTCGTGCTGCTCGTTTCCGAACCGACTCCGTTTGGTCTACACGACTTGAAACTGGCCGTAGAGGCCGTGAAGGTGCTCGGCATTCCCTGCGGTTTAATCATCAATCGCTCGGATTTAGGTACTAGGGATACAGCCGCTTACGCAGAGCAGGAAGATATCCCTATCCTGATGGAAATACCCTTTGACCGGCGAATAGCGGAAGCCTACTCACGCGGGCAGTTGATTGTGGAAGCGTGTCCGGAGTGGTTGGAAAAATTCAGGGCGCTGCCGACCGTGATAGAACGTATCAGCGCCTGCCGGTCTACGCCGTCAAAAGGGGAAAGACATTAAGCTATGCAAGAACTGGTTATCCTGAGCGGAAAAGGCGGCACCGGAAAAACAAGCCTTGTGGCATCGTTTGCACCGCTGGCCAATAACAGCGCCTTTTGTGACGCAGATGTGGATGCCGCCGATTTGCATCTGTTATTGTCGCCCCAAAATAGAGCAAGCCACGATTTTAAAGGCGGGTGTGAAGCTGTTATCCAGCCGGACAGGTGCAGTGCGTGCGGAATTTGCAGAGATATGTGCCAATGGGATGCGATCAACGCGTCTTTCAAGGTAGACCCCGTGGCCTGTGAGGGTTGCGGTGTCTGTGTTTGGTTCTGCCCTGAAAACGCCATCGATTTCCCCGTAAAAACCTGCGGTGAGTGGTTCGTTGCCGATACCCGCTTTGGTCCCCTGGTGCATGCCCGCCTCGGAATCGCTGAGGAGAACTCGGGCAAACTTGTTTCCCTGGTTCGCCAGGCCGTAAAAAGCCTCGCCGTGCGCGAAGGGCGGGAATTGATCCTCACAGATGGACCTCCTGGGGTCGGCTGCCCTGTCATTGCTTCACTCGGCGGGGCAGCCGGCTTGGTTATTGTAACCGAGCCCACCGTTTCCGGCCTGCACGACTTGAAGCGTGTGGTGCAGTTGGCCGCGCATTTCAACGTTCCGGCTATGGTCTGCATCAACAAATATGATCTCAATTGCGCGATTACCACTGAAATTGAAACCTATGCGGACACGAATGGCCTGCCCCTAGTGGGTAAGATTCCGCTTGAGCCGGCTTTTATCGAAGCCATGGTGCAGGGGCAGACAATCATGGAATTCAGTCCCCGATCGCCGGCAGCCGGCAAGATTGAAGAAATCTGGTATAAAATAAAGACAAAGCTGCGTAAACAAAAAGGAGAAGATGAATGGAAAACGGCAGAATAGCAGTCCCCTCGGTTGAATCCGGCGGTATAGAAGGTGTGCGCTCGGGCCATTTTGGACACTGCGATGTCTTTACCCTGGTGGACGTTGAAAACGGACGGATCAAAGAAGTTACCACCCTGCCCAACAAAGAGCACCTGCAGGGCGGCTGTATGGTACCGGTAAACCTGCTGGCCGACAACAATGTCAATGCCCTGATCGTCGGTGGCATCGGGATGCGGCCGCTGATGGGGTTCCGGCAGGTCGGGATTGATGTTTACCACGATGCCGAGCGCGCCGAAATAAAACCGGTCGTTGAGGATCTCATTGCCGGCACACTGCCTGTCATCGGAGATGATCAGGTTTGCGGTGGGGGAAACGGTCATTGAAATGTCAGGAGTACGCACAATGAAATTGGCTATAACATCCCAGGGGACTGATCTCGATGCAGCGGTGGATAAACGTTTCGGCCGGGCGCCGCATATCCTGATTGTGAATCCGGAGACACTTGATTATGAAGTGTTGGACAACAGTGAGAATGTCAATGCATTCAAGGGGGCCGGTATCAATGCGGCCGTAATGGTCAGCGGCCGCGATGCCGGTGTGCTGATCACAGGTTATTGCGGGCCCAATGCCTTCCGGACCCTGGATGCCGCCCATATCAGAGTTTCCAACGATGCCCATGGCACAGTGCGCGAAACGGTCGAAGATTACACTGCCGGCCGGTGCAGTTTTCTGGATGGTGCCAATGTGGATGGGCACTGGTAAGGAAAAAGGAGGTCGAAATGCAAAACGTCGCTATCGTTGGCTGCGGGGCCTACATGGACAGCGGGTATGGATGCCCGGGTGAATGGCGCTGCCTCAAAGCAGCCGCTGAAGGAGAAGGGCAGTTCGAAAAACCGTCGGCTGTATCGGCCTTTATCAAATGCGAGTGTCCGGGAAGGACGGTTGTCCCCAACCTCGGCATGGCCGCCAAGCTGTCGCAGATAAAGCCGGATGTGATCTATTTGAGCTCCTGTCTGGCCAACGCCAAGCCGGAGTGCCCCTACACCAGCCCTGAACACATGGCGGCCTTGCTGGAAGAAAAGCTGGGGGCGCAGGTGGTGGTAGGTACCCACGACTACCATTAGGTCAATCGTGCAAATTAATATAAACGGATGCGCCCATAGGGGTCACACCGAAAACAAATATGCAGTCTGATGAACTGAGACAGACAAGCAAGCAAGGAGGTGAGCCAAATGCCGCAAGGAGATGGAACCGGCCCGCTGGGAAAAGGCCCGGGGGTCGGCCGAAATCCCGGATTCTGCCGACGTGACCCGAAGCGTGAAAACATTGGTCGCGGCAAAGGGCGGGGCCGTATTCAAGGCCCTGGCAAGGGTCCTCGGCCAAGAGGTCCGCAGACACGGGATCAGGTGACCAACGGGAACCGTTAGCCAACAGACCAACGGCAGCCTCTGATTTACCGCAAGGCTGCCGTTGGCGTATTAAACATCTGTTTTACCTGGAAAGGCCCTTTGTCACCATCTTCACAAAATGATCGAACAGATCATCACGGCCGAGCCCGAACGCATCTTCGAAATGCTTTGCGCGGATACGCAGGATCTGAATCACCCCGAAAATCTGCCCCCAGAGAAGCAGCATGAGTTGGCGGGGTTCGAGGTCGGTTTTAAACGTACCATTGTCGATGGATTTTTCTATGGCTGCAGCCGCCATGGCGGCAATCTTGTCGGAAGCCGCCTGACAGTCTGCATGCCTTTGACCATAATCGGCCGGTTTGTCAGGTTCGTGGTAGACAAAATACCGGGATTCATAGATCATGATCAGGTCCATGTATTCCGGAGAGTCCTCGGTAAAACAGAAAAACGCCCAAGCAAACTCTCTGAGTCCTGCCCGATCTTGCGGAACCAGTTCCGCGGCCGTCTCCAGATTCTCTTTCAACAGCTGCAGGCAGCGCAGGGCCACTGCCAGGAAAATCTCTTTTTTACTCTGGAAATATAGATATATAGTCCGTCTGTTGTAGCCGGCGGCATCGGCGATGGCCGGTATGCTGGTTTCTTCATAGCCGCACTCGACGAATACTTTCATGGCAATGTCTATGATGCGCTCTTCCCGCTGCGCGCGCTCCCAGGCTCTTCTATCCTTGGCACTCATTTGTTCCGGTCCGTAAATATCGTTGACATTACATGTGGGCGAATGGTATTTCACAGCTGTGAATTAGAAATCACTATGGTGAAAGTTACCTCTGTCCCAGATGACAGTCAAGAGATATTATGCCGCATTCTCCGCTGGAGTTCGTTTTTTTCGCCCTGGTCATTATGCTGGCCGGATATGTAAGGGGCTATGGCGGGTTCGGGTTCTCCATGGTTACCGTAGCCGGGCTCTCCTTGCATTTGTCCCCGGCCATCATTGTGCCCGGTGTCCTGCTGCTTGAAATTGCAGCCAGTGCCTACCTGATCATGGGCAACTGGGGCAAGGTTGACTGGCGCGCTCTCGGGTGGCTTTCGATTGGCGTCATCCTGGGTACGCCGCTGGGGGGGTGGCTGCTGAGCATCTTACCGGAAAACCTTCTGAAGATCGGAAATGCCGGTATCGTCATCGTACTGGCCGGGCTATTGCGCACCGGATTTCGTCCCAGGCAGGCCATGGGGCAAAGGCGGCACCGTGGCAACCGGGCTGGTCTCCGGCGTGTTCAACGGAAGCACCGCCCTAGGGGGGCCGCCGGTGGTCCTGTTTTTCTTTTCCTCGCCCGGGGGCGTCGACATATCCCGGGCGTCTTTGATCGCTTTTTTCCTGGGAACGGAAATAGTAGCGATTGGCACCTTTGCCGGAATGGGGCTGATGACCGTGGAGAGCGTGCGCCTGTTTCTGACGGCCCTGATTCCCATGGGGGTCGGCCTGGTAGCCGGTAAGCGGTCCTTTATCCAGACCGATCAGACCGTTTTCCGTAAAAAAGTAATGTTATATCTGATGGTGCTGGCAGGACTCCTGTTCGCCAAAACTATTTTGGAAACATTTTAATTATAGAAGTTTAAGTGAGGGGTAAGAATGAAGATTCCAGAGAAAGGAATGCAAGCGCAAGACCTATTTGCGAAGTTGGAAACTTTCCGTAAAGATGACCTGAAATGGCAGGAGGGGCGGGCATTCGGTTATGTCTTCGATCCCGGCAAAAATGTGATGGCCGTGGGCAAAAAGGCCTACAGTGCCTTTCTGTCGGAAAACGGCCTTGATTTCACCGTATTTCAAAGCCTGCAGCGGCTGGAAAGAGAACTGGCCGCTTTTGGAGCCAGGCACCTGCGCGGAGATGAGCAGGTGGTCGGCAATTTTTCCAGCGGCGGGACGGAAAGCATTATCCTGGCCGTCAAGGCTGCCCGGGACTATTCCCGTGAAAAGCGACCGGACGTTCAATACCCTGAAATGATTCTGCCGACAACAGCCCACGCTGCCTTCCATAAAGCGGCCCATTATCTGGACATCAAAATTGTGCCGGTTGCCGTGGACCCGCTTAGTTTCAAGGTGCATGCGGCGGATATGCAGGCAGCGATAACCACCAACACCATCATGATGGT
>Ga0126327_10000023_pt1 | contig 63038 bp, 57 predicted proteins | sample InaspJWI30metaG_FD_101392 | JGI IMG/M metagenome (GOLD analysis project Ga0126327, IMG submission 101392) | Marine gutless worms symbiont microbial communities from Oahu, Hawaii - Inanidrilus sp. 1 OAHU.JWI-30 metaG | ecosystem: Host-associated > Annelida > Digestive system > Unclassified... | reverse complement strand
TTTTTTCATTGCCCGCCTGGTCATGGATCGGGCCGGTGAAGACCTTTGCCTTTCCGGCTGAAAGGTCCGCCTTCATGGCCAGGACCTTCTGCTGGATATCAGCCGGTACCATTGCGCCGAAGGGCGCCAGATCGACGATGCCATGGTCCATGCCAGGCCAGGCGGCCGCACTCTTCCAGCTGCCGCTTTTTACCTGGTTAACAATATCGACATAATAAGGGCCCCAATTCCAGATAGGAGCCGTCAGGTGGGCCTTGGGAGCAAAGGCGGACATATCAGAGTTGTAGCCTACCGAATAGACACCCTTTTCCTGGGCGGCTTCCTGGGGGCCCGGACTGTCCTGGTGCTGGGCAATTACGTCTGCGCCGATATCGAGCAGGCTTTTGGCGGCATCCTTTTCAGTGGCCGGATCGTACCAGGTTTTGGTCCAGACAACCCGGACTTCAACCGCCGGGTTTACGCTCTGGGCGCCCAGGGTAAAGGCATTGATACCCCGGATCACCTCAGGGATCGGGAACGCGGCCACATACCCCAGGGTGTTGTTTTTTGTCATGGCGCCGGCCACGATGCCGGAAAGGAAGCGCGCCTGGTACATGCGGCCAAAGTAGTTGCCCATGTTCTCAGCAGCTTTGTAACCGGAGCAATGCATAAAAACGGTTTTAGGAAATTTCTTGGCCACATTGAGCATGGGGTCCATGTAGCCGAAGCTGGTGGCGAAGATGACATCGAAGCCTTTGCGCGCCATATTTTGGATGACCCTTTCGGAATCGGGGCCTTCTTTGACAGACTCCACAAAGGAAGTCGTGACGCCTTCCATGGCTTCAACGGCCAGGCGACCCTGGTTGTGGGCATAGGACCAACCCGCGTCGCCTACCGGGGAGACATAGACAAAACCGACTTTGAGCGTTTTTCCATCAGCCGTTTTGACCTGGGCCTGCTCCGGTTGTTTCTCCTGGACGGGTGTTACCGGTTTCTTGTCGCCCTGATAGATGTTCCACACGATAATGAACAGGAACAGGACGCCGACAGCTAGAATGATAAGGCCTTTTTTCATTATAATCTCCTGATACGAATGCTTGGTTTTGTGAAAAAGAGCAGCCTTGCAGGACCGCCCCGGTTTGAGAATGTCGAGTTATAGGAAGGCGCAGGATTAAATGTCAATACCGTCGCGTAACTTTTGTAGATACGCGTCCCATTCCATGGGCAGCAGGTTTTTTTTCTGGTTGTTGCATGCCTTGCAGCAGGGAACCACGTTCCCTTTGGTTGTCTTGCCGCCCCGGGCAATGGGGACCACATGATCCATGGTGAGCTCCTGCGGGGGAGTCGGTCGATCGCAGTAATGGCAGCGGCCTTTGGCACGACGCCGTTTCCACCATTGGGAGGCGCGCAATTCGCGGGCCTTGCGCTTTTCGCGCTTGAGGTCGGCCTCGTCGGGGTAAAAATGATAAGGATCCATCACGTTCCCTTTAGCGTTTCCAGGGGTATAATTCCAGCCGAAAATCAATTCTGGCGGTCTTGCAGCCAGGCTTCGATTTCAGGAATTAGCAGTTGATAGAACGCCTCGCTGCCACCGAGACCGGTGCGCCCGAAAAAATAATTGATTTCCAGAAATAGCGGGGACGGTTCTGGTGCCGTGGAATCGAAGATTATATCGAAACCGGCCAGGTTGATCCCGGTTTGGGCGCACACGGTACGCGTCGCCTCCCGACCGAGCTGCTGCAGCTCTTCGTCGGCGTCATGGTCAATTTCGGCACCGGCCGCAACGCTTGTACCAAAGAAATCATATCCCGGCTGCACTCGCCAGTAAGAGATCAACCGCTGATTGATCACCGCCACCCGCAGGGAACGGCGGCCATGCGGAACATACGCCTGCAGGATAAAGCCGGCCAGCCCGGATTTTTCGAACTCGGCAGCCTGATAGAGTTTGTCGACCAGCTCTTTGTGGGAGTTGATTAGATAGACGGTTTGACCTTCCCCGCCCCAGTCGAATTTGAAAACAAACGGGGTGGGTAGCGGCAAATGATCACTATCAGGCGTCTGCTGACGACTGAAATCATCCAGGTTCCTGAAAATGAGGGTTTTCGGAAAAGGAACATCCAGCTTGTTGAAAAGAGCGGCCTGTCCGGTTTTTCCAGGGTAGGTAAAGCGGCTGTTATAATCCGGGAATACACGGTCGCAATTTTCGACAGCCATGCGGTATAAGGACTCGCGGCAACCCTGAGACAAAATGACAGCTGACGCCGACTCGATCGCACTCAGCTCGTCCGCACCCGGATCCCTTCCGGCCACAATGATGTTGGTATCGGCGTCGAAGCAGGGATGAAAGGAAAGTATCATTAGAACCCCTCTCAAAAAAGTCTTTTGGCCCATGCTCTGCGTTGGGCACTTGGGATAAATCCTCGAAATACCCGATGTATTCCTCCGGTGCGCCCCCCCTTGAAGATCAATCAGGCGGGAAGTCCCGTCTCGGGGAATTCTTCATGGCCGCCTTGCACCACGTTAGGCATTAGCTTCGCGTCATTTTGAACCAAAATCCAATTTTTGAGATAGGTTCTAGTAACCAAAGCGCCTCAAGGCTTTCGTGTCCTGGCTCCAGTTCTTTTGCACCCGGACAAACAGTTTCAGGTAGACCCGTGTATCCAGCATCTGTTCGATTTCCTTGCGGGCGGCGGCACCGATCTGTTTGAGCTTGGTCCCCTTTTTTCCGATGATGATACCTTTTTGAGAATCGCGTTCCACGTGGACCGTGGCCTCGATGCGGGCCAGGTTTTTGGCGCGGTCTTCTTTAAACGTATCGATGGTCACCGCCACCGCATAGGGAATTTCCTGCCCGGTCAGCCGAAAGGCTTTTTCACGAATCAATTCGGCGACCAGGAAGCGGTACGGTAGATCGGTGAGGCTGTCTTCGGGAAAAAACGGTGGGCCCACCGGCAGATAGCCTTTCATAACGGACACAAGCTCATCCACACCGTCACCCGAGCGGGCCGAGAGCGGCATGATGTCCTGAAATGGAAATCGCTGGGACCAATCTGCAATAGCCGGCAGAATCTCATTTTTTGGCAACAGGTCGGCCTTGTTCAGGGCCAGGACGACCGGGCACTTTAATTTCTGCAATGCTTTCACCAGCATCTTTTCCGCCGGCGGAGCAGGGGCATCCAGGTCGACCATCAACAAGACCAGGTCTACATCATCCAGCGCGGTGAGGGCCACATCGACAATCCGCGTGTGGAGCTCACCACGGGCCTGGTGTACACCGGGTGTGTCGATAAACACCATTTGGCACTCTAGCAGATGCGCCACGCCCAGTATCCGGTTGCGGGTGGTCTGGGGTTTTTTGGAGATGATGCTGATTTTCTCGCCGAGAATCCGGTTCAGCAGGGTCGATTTGCCGGCATTGGGCGGGCCGGCAATCGCTACGAAGCCTGACCGAAATTCGTGGTTTTCTTCACCGGGTGCCATTTTGCTGATCCTCTTGCGGCGGGTGGGCCGCCAGTATTTCAATTATTTCCCAGAGCCTCTCTTTGCCCAGCCGAGATTTGGCCGAAAAGAGCGTGAGCTGCTCCCGATTGATTTCCAGGGCGGCGGTAATGAGCTGAATTTGCTTGTTCTGCTTGTTTTTTGAAAGTTTGTCGGCTTTGGTCAAAACCGGTATTACCGGGATGCCATAGAGATTGAGCCAGTCGATAAAATTGCGTTCTTCAACCTGAGGCGTCCGGCGGATATCCATGATCAGGGTTACGGCCTGCAGGCTGGAACGCCTTTTCAGGTAGCCCTCGATCATGGGGCCCCATTTTTTCTTCACGGCTGCGGGTACTTTAGCGTAGCCGTATCCCGGCAGGTCCACCAGGTAGAATGCCTGGTTGACGATAAAAAAGTTGATCAACTGGGTCCGGCCCGGCGTGGAGCTGGTTTTTACCAGCCGCTTTCGATTGACCAGCGTGTTGATCAGGGATGATTTACCGACATTGGAGCGGCCCGCAAATGCAATTTCCGGCAGGCTGGCATCCGGATACTGGTCCGGCTTGACGGCACTGGTCACAAATTCAGCAGATTTAACATGCATGGCAGCCGTTTGGAAATCCTGGTATAGGAAAGAAGTGTTTTTAATTATCCCTTTAAAACGCGCCGAGCATCGCAGGAAAGGGCGAAGAGAGCGAAGTGCTTGTCTGGCGCAGCGAGTTGTGCTGAGCGCGCCCTTTCCGAGAAGCGCAGGGCAGCCCGGCAGGGCCGCGTTTCATGGGCGTTTTCTTTTGGTTCGTTTTCTTTCACGCGAAAGAAAATGAACGGGGTCTAATAGATGAAAATAAGCGCCACTCCATTCTGAAAAAGTCTAATATTTCGGGATATTTTCTCTCTAGCAAGACTGACGAAAAACCCGCAAAAATTGAGATTTGATGTAGGGTCAGTTCTTTTCCTTAAAGTATTTTTCCAACCGATCCATACCCTTTTCAATATTTTCCATTGAAGTGGCATAGGAGAACCGCAGGTATCCCTCACCATGGGGTCCGAAATCAATCCCCGGCGCCACGCCAACATGTGCTTCTTCAAGAATATCGAACGCCAGGGCATAAGAGTCGTTGGAGACATGTTTGGCATTGGCAAATACGTAGAAGGCGCCGGTCGGCTCCACGGTGATGCCCAGCCCCAGGGCCCGGATGCGTTCAATCATAAACTTGCGCCGCCGGTTGTAGGTATCCCGCATCCGGGTGGTATCTTCACCCGCCTGCTTTAGTGCGGTAACCCCGGCTTTCTGCACCATGGCATTGGCGGATATGAAGAAGTTCTGGTGAATCTTCTGGATCGGTCGGACATATTCGGGCGGCACGATGACATAGCCCAGGCGCATGCCGGTCATGGCATACAATTTCGAAAAGCCGTTGAGTACGAAGGCCCGGTCGGTAAATTCGAGGATCGAGTGCTCTTTGCCCTCGTAAACCAGGCCGTGGTAGATTTCATCGGAAACGATGTGGGGTCCAAGACCGGCAATGGCTTCCAGGCGCTCAGTGGAAATCAGGTTGCCGGTCGGATTAGAAGGGTAGTTGATAAAGATTCCCTTGGTTCGGGAGCCAATTTTTTCTTTGATCGCTTCCGGCCTGTATTGAAAACCATCTTCTTCGAAAACCGGGACCGTCACCGGTATGCCGCCGATAAATTTTATAAAATTCGGATAACAGGCGTAGTGCGGGTCCGAGATGATGATCTCTTCACCGGGCTCAACCAGGGCCGAAAAGAGCATGAAAATGGCCGGCGAGGTCCCTGAGCAGACGATAATGTTCCCGGGATCGACCGTCACGCTGTAGGTATCCTGATAGTACTCACAAATCGCTTCACGCAGTTCGAGCAGGCCCAGGCTGTGGGTGTAGTGGGTGTAGCCGGCATCCAGGGCTTGACAGGCGGCGGCTTTCACGCATTGGGGCATATCAAAGTCCGGTTCCCCGATTTCCAGGTGGACGATGTCCACACCGTCTCTCTCCATTTCATGGGCTTTTTCAAGCACGTCCATAACGATGAAGGAAGTGATATCTCTGGTGCGAGCGGTTGTCATAACTATACGACCTTATTTAGCGGGTATTCGATAATGCCTTCGGCACCCAGTTTCAATAGCTCGGGAATCAGGTCCCGTACCTGTTCGGAACCGATAACGGTTTCAACCGAAAACCAGGTTGTCTGGTAAAGCGGCGCCACGGTCGGGGCGTTGAGACTGGGCAATTGCTGGACCACACCTTCCAGGTTAGCCTGTTCCACGTTCATTTTCAATCCCACCAGTTTCTCGCCTTTGAGCGCTCCCTTGAGCAACAGGGCGATCTGCTTGATTTTGGCGCGTTTTGCCTCGTTTTCCCAGGCCAGGCGGTTGGCGATCAACTGGGTGTTGGTCTGCATCAATTCGTGGACAATGCGCAGGCCGTGGGCCTTGATGGTGCTCTCGGTTTCGGTTACCTCCACCACGGCATCGGCCAACCCGGAAACCACTTTGGCCTCCGTGGCACCCCATGAAAATTCTATGTCCACCTCAATCTTACGCTCGGCAAAATAGCGCCGGGTAAATTGCACGAGTTCCGTGGCAATTTTCTTTCCCTGCAGGTCTTCCAGCGATTGCACGGGAGAATCGTATGGGACCGCCAGAACCCAGCGAGCCGGCCGTGCGCTGACCTTGAATATACAAGGTCCTGTACGACGTGTACGTCGGAGTCATTTTCGGCAATCCAGTCTTTGCCGGTCAGGCCTGCATCCAGGGTGCCGTTTTCAACATAGCGGGACATTTCCTGGGCACGGCAGATAGCGCACTCAATAGTGTCATCATCGATTTCAGGAAAATAACTCCTGCCGTTCACATTAATTGTCCAACCCGACCGTTTGAACAGGGCCAGGGTTGCATCCCTGGAGGCTCCCTTTAGGCACCCCCAGGTTCAGTTTTGACTTCATTTACTGTAAACCTCCTTGGGATCAAAGACCGGTTTTCCAACTGTTTCGAACTTGCCGCTATCTGATAACTTATTGAAAAAACAGCTTATATGTCCGGTGTGGCAAGCTGCCCGGCCGACCTGCTCAACTTTCAAAAGGATTGTATCGCCGTCGCAATCAATCCGGATCTCCTTCACCTGCTGGACATTGCCGGATGTTTCCCCTTTTACCCACAACGACTGTCGGCGGCGGCTGAAATAGGTCGCTTTGCCGCTAGCCAGGGTCGTCTCCCAGGCTTCCTTGTTCATATAGGCGAGCATGAGCACTTCACCTGTTTCGAAATCCTGCGCGATGGCCGGGATGAGCCCCCCGGTTTTGTCAAAGTCCAGCATTCTTAACCTCACGTATAGGTTGCATCGATAAAACACTACTGAGTAACCAGAACACTATGTAATGTCAAACTTTTTTTATTATCCGCGCGGTCGGCATACCATGAAATCGGTGGGTGATTTACTTGCCTATCGCAGCGTTATCTGTTAGCATGCCCGATTATCATTCTGGACTGGGAATATACCGGGGGCCGGAAAATCCGTCCCGCTGCCCGGCAGCGGGATACAATCACAGAAAGTACAGCAGCAATGCCCAAATCAAAAAAAAGCGCCTCTGAGATCAGGAAAAAGCGCGCCAGCAATAAAAAACCAACCCTCTTTTCGCGCCTGCTGCGCCTTTTCATCTGGATGATTCTCCTGGCAGGTATTGCCGGCACCCTTACCGTAGTAGGTACCTTCGTGTATCTGGGCCAGGACCTGCCCCGGATTTCAACCCTGACAGACTACCGCCCGCCGACCATCACCACCGTCTACTCGGATGACAACCGTAAGATTGGTGAATTCTATAAGGAACGCCGAATCATCATCCCCCTGGAACAGATGCCGGCCCGGTTGAAGCAGGCGTTTGTTGCGGCCGAAGATGCTCGTTTCTACCAACACCGCGGTATTGATATCATGAGTATCATCAGGGCCTTTTTCAAAAACCTGGAGGCCGGCACCATCGTACAAGGGGGCAGCACGATTACCCAGCAGGTGACCAAATCCTTCCTGCTTTCCCCGGAACGCAGCTATACGCGCAAGATTCGTGAAGCCATCCTGGCGTACCGTATCGATAAAACGTTCAGCAAGGACGAGATTCTGTTTCTCTACCTGAACCAGATCTATCTCGGACACGGAGCCTATGGCGTGCAGGCAGCTTCGGAAAACTATTTTGGTAAATCCGCCAAGGATATGAACCTGGACGAGTGCGCCATGCTGGCCGGATTGCCCCAGGCGCCCAGCCGGTATTCGCCCTTCCGGTTTCCCGACCGGGCCAAACAGCGTCAAATCTACGTGTTGAACCGGATGGTATCCGAGGGTTATATCACCAACATCGAGGCTACCGAAGCCATCGACATGCCCCTGGACATAAAGCCCCGGCGGAACTGGTATATAGAAAAGGTGCCGGCCTATACCGAGTACATCCGGCGCTATGTCGAAGAGAAGTACGGTAAGAACAAGCTCTATCTGGACGGGCTGAAAATCCATACTTCCGTTAACATCGACATGCAGAATATGGCCCGTGAAGAGATTGTCAAAGGTCTGCAGGCGCTCGATAAAAGACAGGGGTACCGGGGTCCCTTGCGCTCCATCGCTACCGAGGAGATCGAGACGCTCTCGGCTGAACTGAAACAGACCTATGACCTCAACCCCCTTGAAAAGGACAAGACCGTCACCGGTGTGGTCATAGCCGTGGACAACAAGGCCGGGAAGGTGACTGTCCGCATGGGCAGTGAGCGCGGTATTATTGCCCTGGCGGACATGCAGTGGGCACGCAAACCGAATCCGGAGGCATCCTACCGCTATGCCAAGATCAAAAAGCCGGGCAAGGCTTTGAAGATCGGCGATGTGATCCTGGTCAAACTCAAGGAACAAGATGCGCAAAGCGGTGATTGGCAACTGGCCCTGGAACAGGTGCCCAAGGCCCAATCGGCCCTTTTGTGCATCGAGGCCGAAACCGGTTATGTTAAAGTCATGGTCGGCGGCCGGGACTTCAAATCCAGCCAGTTTAACCGGGCCGTGCAGTCCCGGCGGCAGCCTGGCTCCGCTTTCAAGCCGCTTATTTACGCAGCCGCCATTGACAAAGGCTACACGCCGGCGACCGTGATCATTGATTCACCCATCGTCTATACGGATGAGCAGCGGGATTTCAAATGGAAACCCGAAAACTACGGCCGAAAGTTTTACGGCCCGACGCTGCTGCGCAAGGCACTGTCCAAATCCAAGAACGTGATCACCGTAAAAGTTGTTCAGGATATCGGGATCGACTACGTCATCGATTATGCCCGCAAGCTCGGTATTCATTCTGAAATGCCGCGCGATCTTTCCATTTCACTCGGCTCTTCGGGTGTTTCCCTGCTGGAGATTGTCAATTCCTATTCGGTATTTACCAACCAGGGGTATTTCGTGGAACCCGTGTTCATTACCCGGATCGTGGATCGTGACGGAAATGAACTTGAACAGGCCCGGCCGCAGCGCGAGAAAGTCATCGATCAGACCACGGCCTACCTGATGACCAACCTGCTGGAGGAGGTCGTCAAGAGCGGCACGGGCCGCCGGGTCAAGGCCTTGAAGCGCCCTGTGGCAGGTAAAACCGGAACCACCAACAATCTGTTTGACGCCTGGTTTGTGGGCTATACGCCGGGATACATCACCGGGGTCTGGGTCGGTTTTGACGAGGAGGCCTCGCTGGGGGTCGGTGAAACCGGTTCGCGGGCGGCCAGCCCCATCTGGCTCGGGTATATGCAGCGCCTGCTTTCCGGCAAATCGGTGCGGGTGTTCCAGGTACCCGAAGGCGTGGTGTTTACCAAGATAGACGCCGAGACCGGGCTCCTGCCGATTCCGGAATCCAAAGAGACCTATTTCGAGTGCTTTAAAGAGGGGACGGTACCGACCGATTATACGCCCCGGCCGGATGTGGTGGTGGAGCCTGAACAATTCTTCAAAGACGACATTTAGTGCCCGTGTTGAAGGGGCATATTTTGTCCCAGAGCCGCGTTTTCGCAATTTTGAAATCCTCGACGTAGTTGTACTACGCCTCCGGTTTCAAAATAGCTCAAGCCTTGCTCTGAAACAAAATCTACCCCTTCAACACGGGCACTATCATTTTATGCGGCCTTGCCCGGAACCAAAATCTACCACCTGTGGCCGAACACTTCCTAATTAATATCTTCCGTAGTGTTACCTCAAACAGCGTTTTTGGGCTTTTAGGCACGCAGTGCCGGTTTCAAAAGTGCTCAGGCCTTCCATCTTCGCCTGAAGACTCCGTCGGACACGTGCCTGAAACAAAAACCGACCCATTCAACATGGTCATTTCCAATTTTAACGGCATATGCCGATTTTCAAAGAGACGTTCCGGTGTTTTGTCACTCTCAGCAGAGCGAAGAGTCCCCGCTATGGGGAATTCGGCTCGTCGTGTCACTCATCAGAATGACGGGATAGATCAATTGGAACACAATTTAAAATTGCTATAGTAGCAAAATAAAACGGGCGCGATGAGTGTTCATCGCGCCCGTTTGGTTTATCCTGTCTTGTGAACTTTAAGCGGTGGTCGCTTTTCTTCCGAAGATCTGTTTTACCCAGATGCCGCTGAGGATGTAGCTGTAGAGCCAGGTACCGAAAAAGATCAGGACAAAGGCCTTGATGATATCCATGCTGCTGCCATTGAGTGAAAAGCCCGGCACATAGCCGAACAGGAAGGGCCCCAGGTAGAGGAACTTGGCGAACTTGAACGCAGTGAACGCAGTGCGCCACATGTTGGCCTTGGCGATGGTCGCCCCGGCAAAGGCGGCGATGCAGACCGGCGGGGTGATATTCGAATCCTGGCTGAGCCAGTAAACAATCATGTGGGCGGCGATCTCATTGACGCCGAGTTCCGTGAGGGCCGGGACGGCCACGACGGCCGTGATCAGGTAGGCCGCGGTCACGGGCACGCCCATGCCCAGAACCAGGGATGCCAGGGCGACCAGCAGGATGGTCAGCCACAGGCGGCCGGCAGCCAGTTCGATGATGATGTCGGCAAAGGTCAGCATGAGGCCGCTGTAAGTCAGCACCCCGATAATAATTCCGATGACGCCGACCGTGGCTCCGATCTTCAGGCTGCTCTCTGCACCCCGACGGGAAGATTCCACAAATTTTAACAGCTCCGTTTTGACGTCCGCGCCCCGTTTATGCCGGATGACGGCCACTATAATGCCCAGGATCAGGCCGGCGATCAGAACCCGGTTGCCAGAAAAACTCGACTGGATTTTGTTGACCGTTTCAGGCGCCATTACGTACTTGAGACCGGCTGTCAACAAGGAGAATCCGAGAACGAGGGCCATGATCCAGACCATGGTCAGGTCGGTCTTGGTTTCAGGGGTTTTATGGCTGACGGCAATGCAGGTGGCGATACCGATAATGGCCGAATAGCCCGGTGAAAACCCGGTCAGCATGAGGATGGTAATGATGATCAAAGGGGCGGTATAGAGCCACTGTTCCTTGAGAATCTGGGAGGCGCTTTCCTCGCTTTTTTCCCCCTTGATGTTGTGCATCTTGGCCTCGTAGTGCACCATCATGAAAACTGAAAAGACGTACATCAGGGCCGGGAAGATGGCGACCAGCATAATCCTGGAGTAGGGCATACCGGTCAGCTCGGCCATGATGAACCCGCCGGCACCCATGATGGGCGGCATGAACATACCCGAGATTGAGGCGGCCGGTTCGATCCCGCCGGCCACGTGGGGCCGGAACCCGGCTTTTTTCATCATGGGGATGGTAAACGCGCCGGTGGAGACCGTGTTGGCGATGGCGCTGCCCGAGATGGAGCCGAACAGGCCCGAGGCGATAACCGACACCTTGGCCGGTCCGCCGATCTTATGACCTACCGCGGCCAGGGGAAAATCGATGAAAAACCGCTGGGCCCCGCTTCTTTCGAGAAACGCCCCGAACAGCACGAACAGGATGACATAGGTGGCCAGGACGTTGGCCATGATGCCGAATACACCGTCGCTCTTGTAGAAGATACTGGTGCACACTTCCGGAAAGGTATCGCCGGCGTGGGCGATAAGGTCGGGCATATGGGCCCCATAGACACCGTACAGCAGCAACAGGGTTCCCATAATGACGAACACCGTGCCGACTACCCGGCGGGCCAGCTCGATACCGATAAGCACCCCGATGATTGCCACGAACTTATCGAAGGTCGTTTCAATGCCTGTCCGATAGTTGATGGCTTCAAAGTTCAGTATCCAGTAACCGACGCTGAAAATTGAAAGCAGGATCAACAGATAGTCCACCCCCCGCAGCCACTTATTTTTAGATTTGTAGGTGAGGAAGATGAGCACGTAAGTGATGATGACGTAGATCCCCCGGTGATACTGGGTGGCTGCAGGCTGCAGCACCGCCGAGTAGGAATAGAACAGCACCAGGATAACCGCCAGAACGTCAAAGACGACCTTTTCGATTTTGTTTAGTTTTTCGTACACTTTGGTTGCCTTGGTTGCGAATAGTTGCCGCTTGGGACCGGTTATTACGGATACGGGGTGCGTCTCATCTAAAGAGAGCCGCACCCCGTATATATTACACTGCTTGTACCAGGGTCAAGCGATTACAGCATGCCCTTTTCTTTCCAGAACTTTTCGGCCCCGGGATGGAACGGGGTCACGATGTTGGTGGCACCGGTTTTCAGGCTCATGTTCTTGAAGGTTTTCTTCATGGTGAGCATGTGCTTCAGGCCGGCATCCGTGTAGATCAGGGAAAGCAGCTTGTAAACCACGTCAGCGGATACCTTGGAGTTGGCTACCCACAGGGCGCTGTCCTGGAAGGAGGGCGCATCGTAGTTCACACCGCGGTAAGTCCCGGCCGGAACGCTCAGCTTGCCGAAATAGGGGTACTTGGCGAAAAAGCCGGAAGATTTGGCATCGGCTGCCAGGTCGATCAGGGCGATGTCATTGGTCTGGGCGGCCATGATCACCGCGCCGCTCGGGAAAGCGGTGAACAGCCAAAAGGCATCCAGCTGGTTGTTGCCGAATGCCGCGGCGGCATCATTGTAACCCATGGCGTTTCTTTCGATCTTGTCCCAGACACCCATGTGGCTGAAGAACAGCTCGCAGTTGGCAAAAGCACCGGAACCGGCGTTACCCACACCTACTTTCTTGCCCATGAGATCCTTGACGCTTTTGATCCCGGAACCTTTTTTTACCACCAGCTGAGCCGGGGCACCGTACAGCCAGGCCACGGCCATGACGTCGGTGTATTTGCGGGTATCGTTTTTCATCTTGCCGTTGCGGCCCAGCCAGACATGGCCGGAGTAAACAGTGGAAAATTGCTGCTTACCGGCGTTGGTCTTCCGGAGGTTCTCGACGGACCCGGCTGAAGTCTGGGCCTTGACGGAGAATGATTTAACGTCCTTGACTGGTTTGTAAACCTGGATGCCGTTGGCCACGACCTGGAACGTTCCGCCGGCCGGACCACCGCCGAAGATGATTCGTTTCTTCATGGCGAAGGAACTTGTCGAAAAGGCCAGGGTGATCAGAACAACCACACTGATGCCCAACATTGTTTTGAAAAACGTGTTCTTCATTGCAGTTACCTCCTTTTAGGTTGGTATAAGAGAAATGATAAGACACATTCACCGGATGGAAAGCCCTCTCGGGAGCACCTCGCCGGTGGTATGAGCCGATCGTCCTTCAGTAACTGTTCAGGGTGAAAGCGTCAATTGGACTATTTCTGAAATACTTGTCAGAGAATTTCTTACAATAATTGAATGCCCTTTAGCTCGCACACCTAATCGTCTGTTTATTTATGATATATAGATCTTAGATGTTCGTCACACGATTGATTTTCGAAATGGCAATAGGTGTCGAGATCGCAACCGGTTGCATAAAAATGTCAGGGATGCCGTCCCGAATGCGAGTTAAATCGAACGGTAAAACGAAATAGGCTGTGGATGGGATTCCATTGGCCAGACATGCCCGGTCGGCAATTGCCTCCGATTCTAAGGCTCGATCAGGTTGTTTTGAATGGCAAAGCGTGAGATGTCGGCGTTGTTGCGCAGATTGAGTTTTTTCAACAGACGCAGGCGATAGGTGTCAACCGTTTTGATACTGATATTATATACGGCTGCGATTTCCCGGTTGGTGTTGCCCTGGGCCAGGCGCTTTAAAACCTGCAGTTCCCGGTTCGAAAGTGAATCCAGCGGCGACTGCCCTTTGGCGCCGCGGGCAACCCGCAGGGCCAGGGTTTCGGTAGCCTCCGGGGACAGGTAGCGCTGGCCGTCGAGAACTTTGCGGATAGCGCTGACCAGTTTTTCAGGAGCCGATTTTTTTGTGAGGTAACCCATGGCCCCCGCTTCGATGGCCCGGACCACATACTGCTCCTCCTCATGCATGGTCAGGATAATTACCGGCAGTTCGGGTTGGTCGTCAAGCAGTCGGGAGGTCACTTCCAGTCCGTCAAATTCCGGCATGGAAATGTCGATGACCGCTACATCCGGTTCAGTGTCGCGGGCCTTTTGAATGGCATTTTTCCCGTCGGCCGCTTCAGCCACAACGGTCATATCACCGCTCTCTTCAACAATGCGACACAACCCGGCCCGCACGATACTATGGTCGTCTGCCAGCAACACTCGGATCATACGTGTTGATCTCCAATGGGTATCTCCAGCGAAACCGTGGTACCCCGGCCCTTGGCGGAATCGATGCTGAGGGTACCGCCGGCCAATCCGGCCCGCTCACGCATACCGGCCAGCCCCAGGCCTTCGGATTCCGTCAGGGTTGCCGGATCGAATCCCTGGCCTGAATCTCTGACCATTACATGCAGCGTATGATCGTTTACCGCCAGAGTGACATCGACGTTGGCTGCCTGGGCGTGACGGGCGACATTCGTAAGGGCCTCCTGGGTGATGCGGTACGCGGCGGTCGCGATGCGCCCTTTTAACCGGGGCACTTCCGAATGTTCAAAAATACACGTTATTTTGGTTCGCTGTTCGAAATCGGTGGTATACCACTCCAGGGCATCGATCAGGCCCAGATCATCCAGGACACCAGGCCGCAGCCGAATGGCCATGCCGCGTACGTCCTCGATATTCTTATCGATCAGTCCACTCATTGTCAAGGCGCGTTCAGCGGCCGCAGGGTCGGTCTCTTTCAGCCTTTCGTACATCCAGACCGTATCCATCCGCAGGGCAGTGAGCACCTGGCCCAGTTCGTCGTGCAGTTCCCGGGCTATGGAGGCCCGTTCCTGTTCCTGGTTCACCAGGATGCTGCCGGAAAGGCGCCGCAGGCGTTCCCGGGCCTTTTTCTCCGCCGTGATGTCTGTGGAAATGCTGCACACGCCGCTGGCCTGCCCCCTGGAATCGTAAATGGGGAATTTTACGGAAAGGTATGTGTGCAGATCCTCTCCGTGTGGAAGATGCTCTTCAACCTGCAAAGGCCTGTTTTCGGCCAGTACCCGCCGATCATGCTGATTGAATTGATCCGCCACCTCCCTGGGCAGCAGGTCATAGTCGCTGCAGCCCCGCACCTCATCGTTGGTCTTCTCCAGCAGTTCTTCGAAACGGGCATTGATGAGGACATAGTGAAACTGGCGGTCTTTGATATAGACCACATCCGGCGTGTATTTCAGGATACCGGTAATTTCCCGTGTGCGCTTGGCGACTTTGCGTTCCAGGTCCCGCGAGTGACGGGCCAGTTCTTCCTTGGCCTCGCGCAGCTTTTCTTCGGCCCTTTTTCTTTCGGTTACATCTATCGAAACAGCCAGGGTACGTTTGATTGTTCCATCCCGGTCCCGGTCGACGATGGCAGACAGCAGCACATCGATAATTTCACCGTTTTGTTTCACGAAACGGTAGGGAATGTCCTTGCAGTAACCGTTCTGGAAAAACTCCCGGAAGACGGTTTCCTCAGCATAAGTCTTTGATTCCGAGGTGAAAAAATCGGTCAATTTGCGCCCCACGATGTCCTCGGGCAGGTATCCCATTTCTTCCGCCCAGTGGTCACTGACACTGACCAGGTACCCGCTTTCATCAATCGAGTGCAGCATCGCCGGCGTGTTGTGGTACAACGAGCGATAGCGGGCTTCACTTTCACGCAGCGCAGCTTCGGCCGCCCGCCGCTGAAGGATTTCCCGGCTCGCTTTTTTATAGAGGAACAGGACGGAAAAGCCGATCAGGATATAGAGTGCCAGCACGATGGGGCCCGTCATCCGGATAATCGGATCCGACACGGTTCGGGTAATCGCCCGGCGGCTGCGCAGGTGGACGACATGCCAGCCGGGGTTGTTGTCCAACTCTACCCGGTGCATGAGGTAGCGCACACCTCTGGCGTCGACTGCTTTATCCAGGTCGGTCTTTTTGAACCCCAGCCAGGTCCAGGGGCCGCGGCCGAATTGGCGTGAATGATTGAGTTGGCCCAGGTCTTCCGGGGTAAGTTTCCAGAGGGGATGGTAGAGCCATTCCTGGTTATTGGCGATAAAAACGATTCCCTTGGGGTCGATGACCACCAGAATCGCGTCATCCCGGGGACCCAGTTTCCTTTCGATAAACTGGATCGGGGCCTTGATAACAGCAACACCGATGGGGGTTAAGCCTTGATCCAGATAGACAGGAAAAGAGGAATAGGCTCCGCGTTTGCCGGACGCGGTGCCCAGCGCCAGATAAGTCGCCGACTGGCCCGCAATCGCTTTCTGGAAGTAAGGACGAAAACTGAAATTTTTACCTACGAAGCTTTCCGGGTCATTGCGATTACTGGAAGCGATGGTCAGGCCGTTGCTGTCCATTAAATAGCAGACGTCTGCGCTCAGGGTGTCCCGGAAATGATCCAATATGGTGTTCGCCCGCTCCTGGGCGGCCCTGGCACCGGTACCGATCAGAATCTGGATAGCCGGCATGCCGGCCAGGGTCCGCACCGGTCCGGTATTCTGGGACAACAGGGCGGAAAGGCTGTTTTGGACCGCCAGGATGCGATTGATCGCCTGTTTTTCCGCATCCCTGAAGGCGATTTTTTTCATGGTCGCATAATACAGATAACCGCCGGTGATGGCCGACAAGAATGCCAGTAAAGATAAAACCATCAGAATTTGGCGTAATTTCATGCCGTTCAGGCTCCGCTTAGGATGGAAACCGGTGCGCCCATATTGACCCTGACCTGGGTGTCGGCCAATTCAGGACTGGCTGACACAGTGATATTATCGGTGGCAAACATTCTCCGCAGGGCAGCCATGTTGTTCTTTTTTTGTCCCTTTACATGTGACACAGAACGGGGGCTGACGGCAATCGAAATTGCACTTTGAGTGTGACCGTGGCGCCGCAGTTCCCGGCAGACACTATCGAGAAACAGCTTTGACATCACCAGTTGTCCGAATGCCGGATGGTAGGGCCCGGCCAGCACGGTATTGCCCTGGTTCAGTTCGATGGAGGACTGCAATCCCATCCGGACCACGCGGATGTGACTGTTGGTGAATAGTTTATATAGCTGCGCGCTTATATCGACGGCGGCATCCAGAGTCAGGGGGGTGTAGTCTCCAGCTGCCAGCAGTTCGGCCAGGAGGCTGCCGGACAATACCAGTGCGGGATAGATCCGAACGAAATTCGGAGCCAGAGCCTGCATGCGCCGGCCGGACGCCAGTGCGCCGGCAGCGGTATCGGCTGGTAATCCGAGCATCATCTGCAAGCCGGTTTCATACCCCCCGTCCTTGAGCAGAGCCATGGCCTTTTCCGTGTCCGCCGCACGGTGGCCGCGGTTGGATTTCTCCAGGACCCTGTTGTCCATGGACTGAGCCCCGAGTTCAATCGTGGCCACGCGGTAGCCAGCCAGCCAGGCCAGCCGGTGAGGGTAAATCGTATCAGGGCGGGTTGAAAACCGAATGCTGTTGACATCGCCGGTCGCGATAAATTCAGTCGCAAGATCCAATAATCGTCGCACGGTTATTTCCGGCAGGCCAAGAAAATTGCCGCCGTAAAAGGAAATCTGGACTGTTTCATGCGGGTGCTTTGAAAATTTGAGAAACTTATTGATTTCAGATCGAATCTGGTCCGGTCGGGGCAATGGCAAGGTTTGACCGGTAATAGCGGATTGGTCACAAAAGACACACCGGTGGGGACAGCCGGTATGGGGCAGAAAGATCGGGATGATAAAGGGTCTTGGTTGACGAGCGTTGGGGTCCATTTTAGGTTGCCGCTTGCAAGGAGAGCCTGCGCATCCTGACATTCCGGCTGCAGCCATGGTTTTTTACGCCCCGGGTGTTCCGGTCAAGTGCTCGTAAGCCTTACGCGCCGCATCCTGTTCGGCGGACTTTTTGCTTTTGCCGGTACCTTCGATGGTGTAGTCAGCGGTTTCCAGGGCGACACAGAAGGTTTTGTCGTGATCGGGACCGGACTCGGCCGTCACCCGATACAAAGGGGGCGGCTGCCCGGCCTTTTGAACCAGTTCCTGGACGCGGGTTTTGTAGTCCGAAATGGTCTCGGCTGCCTGGGAGGCCGCAATCAGATCACCGAAATGTTCCTCTATCAGGCTAAAAGCGGCCTCGAAACCTCCGTCGAGGTATACTGCGGCGAGAACAGCCTCATAAGTGTCCGACAGGATAGATTTTTTTTGGCGTCCCTGCGTCTGGATTTCACCTTTGCCGAGATGTACAAAGCTGCCCAGCTCAAGACCGGAGGCAATGGTCGCCAGGCTGTTTTCATTTACCAGGCCGGCGCGCCGACGGGATAGCAAGCCTTCGTCCATGTCTGGAAAATGTCCCATCAAAAGATGGCTGACAACCAGGTTCAAAACGGTATCGCCCAAGAACTCCAGTCGTTCATTACTGACCAGTGGGCGGGACTGCTCATTTACAAATGAGCTGTGCTGGAGGGCTTCCTCCAGCAATGCGGGTGCCCTGAAGCGGTACCCCAGGGTTTGCATCAAAGCGGCCGGATCGTTTTCATGCATAGCTGTTCAGTGCGTGGTACAGGTCTATGGGAACCTGCAGCTTTCCCCGGCCCCGGCCCAGTTTCGTCTGGGGTTTGAACTTACCGTGGAAATCGGATCCGCCGGTAACCAGCAGTCCATGTGTGCGGGCCAGGTCCAGATAATGTTGCTGCTGCTCGGTGGTGTGTTCAGTATAGTAGGCTTCGATGCCGACCAACCCCATTTCCTTAAGCCCCAGGACAGCCGCATTCTCCAGGTGTCCCTGCGGGGTTCCCAGCAAAGCCGGATGAGCCAGCACGGGAATGCCGCCGGCCCCTCGAATCAGCTCTATGGCCCGGGGACATTCAACCCGATATTTATCCACGTAGGCTGGTTTGTCTGTGGCTAAATAATCATCAAAGGCGGCATTGAACGTGGGCACGTATCCTTTGTTCAGCATGACCTGGGCGAAATGGGGCCGACCGATCTGTCCTTTCGGTCCCGCTGCCTGCTGGATATCATCCATGGTCATGTCAAAACCGAGCGACTGGAGACGCTTCAAGATACGGGGATTGCGATCTTTGCGGGCGTTTTGAAGTTTTGCCAGGGTCTGGTTGAGATTGGGGTCATCCAGATTTACGCGATAACCCAGAATGTGGCAGCTGCCTTTACCTGGGAAAAAGGAAGGGCGTTCGGCGCTAATTTCGACGCCGGTAATAAAGCCCAACCCCGGCGGAATGCCCGCGGCGATTGCTTCGCGGGAACCGTCCAGTGTGTCGTGATCGGTAATGGCAATGGCCCCGAGCTGCAGGCTTGATGCGAGTTCAAGTATTTCAGCCGGCGAGAATGTGCCGTCAGAGGCAGAGGTATGAATATGAAGATCTACGCAGGCCGGGGGATCAAAGTCCAAGGGCTTTTTCCAACGCTTCCTCTTTGGTTTTGCAGTCGATGCACTGGGTTGTCACCGGGCGAGCCTTTAAGCGTTTGAGGGCAATGTCATCACCGCATTTTTCGCAGATACCAAAGGTGTCGTTTTCAATTCTGGCGAGAGTCTTTTTGATTTTTTTGATAAGTTTGCTCTCTCTGTCCCGAATACGCAGCATAAAATTCCGCTCTGCTTCCAGAGAAGCGCGATCTGTCGGATCCGGGAAATTCTCCTTGGGCGTGGTCATTCCGGATACCGTATCATCCGCCTGATTCAACAGCTCTTCCAGTTGATCCGTCAGTAGATTCTTGAAGTATTCGATATCTTTTTTCTTCATGGCAACCCTATCAATAGACTTGTCTGATTTTAAAAAAAATACACGGATAACACAATATCATTCGGGTGTAAAGTTGAAATTTAATCATTTTTCAGTACTTGTAAAGGTCGTTACACAGCGGCTCGGACGGCAATTTCAGCAGTTAAAATGCTGACTTTCAAATTGGAAGCAGCCCGGTCGCCAGGTGTCCCCAGATACAGATCAAGAATCCAGTTTGAACAGTTTTCTGGTAATATCAATATGTTGCGATTTGTCAGCGTAGCAGCCCCCCGTTTTTAGCAGTGCAGTGGGGTCATGGAGAATCTTATTGACCATGGCCGTCGCCATTTTTTCCAGGGCCGCCGTCTGTTCAGATGTAAAACCCTGGCCGCTTTGCGTTTTTACCAGTTCCGCCCTGGCGATGCCTTCCAGTTTTTCCCGCAGATCTTTTATCGTCGGCACAACACTCAAATTTTCGACCCATTGTCGAAAACGGATCACGGCCTCCTCAACGATTCGCTCCCCCTTTATCGCCTCGCGACTGCGATCTTCGATATTTTCATCCACGATGCCATTTAGATCGTCGATATCATATAAATAGACATTCGTAAGGCGGTTCAGATCCGGATCGATATCCCGCGGGACCGCAATATCGATAAAGAAGACCGGCCGGTTGCGCCGCTCTTTCATAATGGGCTTTACCTGGGAACGGGTGATCACATATTCGGGCGATCCGGTCGAGCTGATGACGATATCGACCTTGGGCAATGTATCCGGAATTTCTTCAAAATTTAGCGGTTGCCCATTGAACTGGCCGGCCAGCGTGACTGCCCGCGCAAAGGTCCGATTGGCCACATAAATATCATTTACCCTGTGCCGCCGCAGGTGCTCCACGGCCAGTTCCGCCATTTCTCCAGCCCCGACGAGCAGGGCGCTCTTGCCTTCCAGGCTGCCGAAGATTTTTCGGCCCAGTTCGATAGCAGCATAACTTATGGAGACGGCGCTGTTGCCGATTCCGGTTTCCGTGCGGATGCGTTTGGCGACAAAGAAGGTCTTATGTAGCAGGCGATTGAGGATAACCCCGGACGTTTTCTGTTCCGTAGCCACGCGATAGGCTTCTTTGACCTGGCCGAGGATCTGGGGTTCACCCACCACCATGGAGTCCAGGCTGGCCGCTACCCGGAAAATGTGCTTGACAGCCTCGTCGCCCCGGTGTTGGTAGAGCGCTTTTTCAAACCGGTCTGCAGGTATATTCTTGAAATTGGACAGGAATTGCCTGGCTTCTGCCAATGCTTTTTCCGGATCCTGGGCTGTAAATATCATTTCCACCCGGTTGCAGGTGGAAAGCAGGACCGCCTCGGTAATAGAGGGCTGCGTCCGCAGCGTCTGCAAGGCGGTGTCAACCTGGTCTTCCGAAAAGGCCAGGCACTCGCGCAGATCAACATCCGCGGTTTTATGGTTGAGGCCAAGTATGAGTATTTCGGTCATATTAACAACGCGTCTTCGCCTTTGCAGGCGAAGAATAGGGTTCAAGGGGCCGAGGGTCCAAGGGTCCAAGGGTTTAAGGGCTCGAGGGTTCGAGAGGTTTCCAAGGTTTTTATGGTTGCATGCCCCTTTGTATCTGTTTTTTCCATGCGTAATTTCTATCTGAAGCTAATTGCTTTTCACTTGACCCCTTGGACCCTCGGCCCCTTGAACCCTTTTTCCGAATACTTTCCAAAAGGTCTGTTGAGGCTGCAATACCTGAGCGTTTCAAGAGGCCACCCTACTTAGTAAATTGCCCATGGTGCCCCGGCATCAAAAAATTCACACCGATAAACGTAAATATAATGGCCGCAAACCCGATGATGGCCATGATGGCCGCCCGGCGGCCGCGCCAGCCCACAGTCAGCCGCTGGTGAAAAAGGGCGGCATAGATCAGCCAGGTGGCCACCGACCAGATTTCTTTGGGATCCCAGCTCCAAAAACGACCCCAGGCGGCCTTCGCATAGACAAAACCGATGACCAGGCCCAGGGTGAGCATAATGAAACCGACCACGATACTGCCGTAGCCGGTGGTGTCCAACAGATCCAGCGACGGCAGGCGGTCATAGAAAAAACCCCGCTTCTTGGATTTAATGGAATTCTCCTGGAGGATGTACAGGATCCCCACCCCGCAGGCCATGGCCAGGGCCGCCTCACCGATAAATACAGAGATAATGTGGATCACAAACCAAAAACTGTTGAAAATAGCCTTGGCCTGCACCGGTTCCCGGGGAACCTGGTAGGCGAACAGCATGATCAGTGCGGCCAGCGGCGCAGCAAACACCCCCAAGACTTTCAGTTTGAATTTAAAGTGAAAAATGATGAAAATCACCGCCACCGCCAGGCTGGACATGGAAAGTGTCTGGTAGAGGTTGTGAACCGGAATCTGTCCGGTGCGCATAAAATCGTACCCGACGCTGGTCAGGTGACATAAGAAGCCGGTGATGAACAGGCACAGAGCAACCCGATCCAGGTTCTTTTTCTGTGACAGCAGAAAAGCCAGATAGGTGGCGGAACTCAGCAGGTAGAATACAATGGCAGCAGCGATGACGATATCCATAATGCTTATCCGTTGATCAGTTCGTGGTACCGGTACCCTTCGCCGAGAACCTCCCGCAGCAGGGTATCGATCTGCTCGGTTTCCTTTTCCCGCACCAGGTCGAGCAGGCCCGCGTTAATCATTCTTTCAAAAAGCGGCTTGTGGGCCTCCGGTTCATGTTTTTCACTCAGCAGTCTTTTCCGAATGGCGCCCATCAGGCGCAGAAAGGGTTCATATTCCGCACCGAACTGCTTTTCAAGCTCTTTTCGCACTTTTTTGGCATAGGCGGGACTTTTTCCCGATGTCGATACAGCCAGCACCAGATCACCCCGGTTGACGATGGCCGGCAGGATGAAATTGCAGATTTCCGGTCGATCTGCAATGTTGCACAGGGTGTTGCGGGCCTCCGCGTCGGCATGAACCTGCCGGTTGAGGGTCTCATCGTCGGTGGCCCCGATTACCAGGAACTTATCCTCCATATCGGTGGTGCGATAGGCCCTGCTCAACAGGGTGATTGCGCCGTCTGCCGCCATCCGCTCCAGCGTTGCCGAAGCCTGGAGACTCACCACTGTGACGAGGCCGCCGCATTCAATGAGGGTTTTGACCTTGCGAGTCCCCACCGCACCGCCGCCTACCACGAGGCAGTTCCGGTTACGTATATCCAAGTTTACAGGGTAGTATTTCATAGCTCAATTTTCATTAAATCTTCGGCCAGAATCAAGGGGCCGGACCAGGTTTGTCGGCATTGGGCCTTCATGTCGGTTTGGTCGCATTCCGGGTACAGGTGCGTCAGCACCAGGGACCCGACACGAGCCCGGCTGGCAATCGTTCCGGCTTCGGGCGGCGTAAGATGTCCGGGAACTTTGAACTCGGACGGAAAGGCTGATTCACAGATCAGTAGATCCGCTCCGGCAGCCAGGTCGATCAGGTTCTCACTGAAATCGGTATCCCCGGAATAGACCACGGACTTTCCGTCGGGCCCGGTCAATTTGTAAGCCAGGCTTTCCGGATTGTGGGCTACCGGAACAGACGCTATCGCAAAATCCGCCAGTTCGGTGACCATTTCACCGTTTGTGTCGATTTCCAACAAGGTGAAAAGGTCCGGCGGCAGTTCTATCCAGCGGCCGTATACCGAACGGTATTTATCATAGAAAGTGGTAAATCCCGTTCCGGCGCCAAACGTGAGCGGATGCACACGATTGGATTGGTCCGGGTACTTATTGGCAAATATAAAGGTGGCCAATTCACCGGTGTGATCCGGATGAAAATGGCTGAAGAAGACATGGGTGACGGCTGTTATCGACGTGCCGGTTTCCGTCAGGCGGTGCATGGTCCCCGGTCCTAAGTCAAATACGATTACGGACCGGCCGGTGGTGATCATGACGGAACAGGCGCTCCGTTTCACGGAAGGCACACAGGTTCCCGAGCCTAGAATCGTGACCCGCGTTGGTACGGTGTTATTCATCTTTGGGGGTGGCTGCCGGTTTGGGTTTCTTGGTACTCTTTTCAATATTGCGGATAAGCCAAAGGGCCACTTTGGCATCGTCTTTCGGATCCACGGCCTCTTTCAGTTCCGATTGGGCGATTTCCGCCCGGGCCATATTCTTATGGCCGCCGGCCGAGCCGATCTGTCCGAAGCTCATGCTGGCAAGTTGACCTGCATTTTTACGAATACCGTCGTTGCGAAAGATGATGACCAGTTTTTTATTGCACCGCCCGGACACGATGCTCCAGGAAACGGTACTGACCCGCATGAAAAAATCGGCGACGAGGACACAGACATCCGGCGATGGCACTTTACCCAGGTGGGCGTAAAGCTTTCCTTTCCGGCGACGTTTTTCCGCCAGGGCGATTTTAAAATACTTGAGAAACTCGAACTTCAGTTCGGACTGCTCGATCTTGCGAGCCATGTGCTTATTGGCATGGCGAAAGAGATATTGAAAGGCGATGACGTCATCGAATATGGCCTTGCGGGCAAAATTGTCCGTGTCGGTCTTAATGGCATAAAAAAGACCGGTGGCCAGCTTGGCGGATGGTTTTATGCCGGCAGCCCGGAGGTATTCCGTCAGGATACTGGCCGTTGCACCGTAAGCGGGACGGATATCCGTAAAGCTGCCGTTTCGCCGCTATCGGGATGGTGATCGATAATTGCATCGACGGTGAGATGCCTGAATTGTTCAGCGTGGGACGGTTGGGAATCCACGATGACGAATTTTGAGAACCGATCCGTTTCAACATCTTCAAAAAGCACCGTGCGGACACCGAGCAATCGCAGCATGGTCAGGTTGTCGGGCCGCTTGATCACATTGGTGCAGGCAATGGTGACATTGGCCACGCGACGCCAGAGCAGGCGTTTAACGGCCATGGCACTGGCAATAGCGTCTGGATCGGCATTGATACCGATCAGGACGTGGTCTTCACCGGAAAATATGTCGTAGAAGCGTCTGAGCCTTTCAGATCTTTTCACAACGGGTAGCGTTCCTTTTTCAGATATCCGGGGGAATACTACGCTGACAGGGGCGAGATTTCAATATGTAGTTCACTCTGGCAATAGGCCGCTTTTACATCAACAGGCGGTTGCCCGGCCGGCCAGGCACCCTTGTCTCAGGTTATCTTTCCGGGTGCAAGGTCCGCAACCGCCTGTAATTATATGTTTATATAAGTCATTTCCGCGGCGATACCGAAATGTGGACGCCTTTGTTTCATCCTTCTACCGGGGGGATGGCCGCCCCCCGGACTTTTTTAGGGCCGCCCGGTAATCAGGGCTGCCGCTCAAAGCGCAGACTGTCGCCGTCCGCTTCTGCCGCCAGGCGGTCGCCGGGTTCGATTTCACCTGCCAGGATCTGCATGGAGAGCGGGTTTTCGATGTATTGCTGGATGGCTCGTTTCAGCGGATGGGCTCCATAGGAGGGATCATATCCCTTCCGGGCCAGCAGGTCGATAGCTGCCGACGACAAGGTCAGCTCAATCTTCATGGCGGCCAGTCTCTGGAATAGGCGCTCCATCTGGATTTTGACGATATCCCCGATCTGTTCCGCGGTCAGGTTTTGAAAAATCATGGTTTCATCGACACGGTTGAGGAACTCCGGCTTGAAGCTGGCGCGCAGCGCATCCATCACCCGGGATTCCATCTGTTCCCGATCCCCGCCGCCCAGTTCCTGGATCCACTGGCTGCCGACGTTGGAAGTCATGATGATAATCGTGTTGGTAAAATCGACCGTACGACCCTGGCCGTCGGTCATACGACCGTCATCCAGTATCTGCAGCAGCACATTGAACACTTCCGGGTGGGCCTTTTCAATTTCGTCGAACAAAACCACGGCATAAGGGCGTCGACGTACGGCTTCGGTGAGATAGCCGCCTTCGTCGTAACCTACATATCCCGGGGGTGCCCCGATCAAGCGCGCTACCGAATGCTTTTCCATGAACTCCGACATGTCGATCCGGACCATGGCCTGTTCGCTGTCGAAAATAAATTCCGCCAGGGCCTTGGCCAGTTCGGTTTTACCAACCCCCGTGGGACCCATGAAAATAAAGGATCCGATAGGGCGGTTGGGGTCTTGCAGACCGGAGCGGGCCCGCCGGACGGCATTGGAAACCGCTCCAATCGCATCTTGCTGGCACACGACCCGCTGACTGAGCCGGTCTTCCATTTTTACCAGTTTTTCGCGTTAGCCCTCCAGCATCCGGCTCACCGGGATGCCGGTCCAGCGCGAGACCACCTCGGCAATGTCTTCATCATCAACTTCTTCTTTCAGCATTTTACGGGCCTGCTGCAACTCGGCCAGATCATTGTTGGCTTTGTGCAGGTGAGTTCGCAATTCGTTCTCACGGCCATAGCGGATTTCAGCTACCCGGGCCAGATCGCCCTCCCGCTCCGCCTGCTGGGCTTCCGTGCCGATGTGTTCGATCTCTTCCTTGATCTTACGAATGGTTTGAATCAGGCTCTTTTCGTTTTGCCAGTGGGCCCGCATGGCGGACACTTCTTCATTCAGGGCGGCCAGTTCTCCATCCAGCAGGCCCAGTCGTTCCACCGAGGCCGGATCCGATTCCTTCTTCAGCGCCTGGCGTTCGATTTCCGCCTGCGTGATCCGCCGCTGAATTTCATCGATATCCGCCGGCATGCTGTCGATTTCAATACGCAGCTTGGAGGCACTTTCATCGACCAGGTCGATGGCTTTGTCCGGCAGGAAGCGGTCGGTGATATAGCGGTCCGACAAAGTGGCCGCCGCTACTATGGCGGAATCCTTGATCCGGACGCCATGGTGAACCTCGTATTTTTCCTTGAGCCCCCTCAGGATGGATATGGTATCACCAACCGAAGGTTCGGCCACGAACACCGGCTGAAAACGTCTTTCCAGGGCACTGTCTTTTTCAATATATTTGCGGTACTCGTTCAGGGTCGTGGCGCCGACACAGCGCAGGGTGCCCCGGGCCAGGGCCGGTTTGAGCATGTTGGAGGCATCCATGGCCCCCTCGGCAGCCCCGGCGCCGACCAGGGTGTGCAGTTCGTCGATAAACAGGATGACCTCACCTTCGGCTGCCTCCACCTCTTTCAGCACGGCTTTGAGCCGGTCTTCAAATTCACCCCGGTACTTGGCTCCGGCAATCAGGGCGCCCATGTCCAGCGATGTCAATCGTTTCTCTTTCAATCCCTCGGTGACGTCGCCTTCGATAATGCGCTGGGCCAATCCTTCTACGATAGCGGTCTTGCCCACGCCCGGCTCGCCGATCAGGACCGGGTTGTTTTTCGTGCGCCGCGAGAGGACCTGGACGATTCGACGAATTTCCTCGTCTCGACCGATGACCGGATCGATCTTGCCCTGTCGGGCCAGCTGGGTCAGGTCCCGGCTGAACTTCTCCAGGGCCTGGTATTTTTCTTCGGGATTGGGGTCGGTGATGCGCTGGCTGCCGCGAATGTCCATCAATCCCTGTAAAAGCGCATCGCGATTGATACCAAAGCCGGCCAGGATTTTGGCGGCTTCACAGGTTTTAGCGTCCGTGATGGCCAGCAAAATATGTTCGATGCTGACGTACTGGTCCTTCATTTTGGATGCTTCGGCGGAGGCTGCCTCGAGAACCTGGCGCGCTCGGGGAGACAGGAAAGCATCAACGCCCCCCTGTACCTTGGGCAGCTTTTCAAGCATTCCAACGGTATCCCGCAGGACATCTTGGGGCGCGGCACCAAGCTTGCGGATCATGGAGACCGCCACGGACTCCTGATCCTCCAGCATGGCCCGCAACAAATGTTCCGGTTCGATCTGCTGATGACCGCTATTAGTGGCCACAGACTGGGCGTTCTGGATCAGTTCCTGAGATTTTATGGTGAATTTGTCCAAACGCATCTATTTTTCTCCTGATACACAACTATTTCAATAAGATATTTTTGTGGGAGGAACATAAACACCACCTGTTCAAAGTCAATCCGAAATTGTTAGAAAACCTTCTGGTAATGGCGGTCTACAGAGATTCAGTTTATTTTAAGTGCAGCAGCAAACCATATCAAAAGCGCCCTGGCACTTATAAGCTGGTTTACCATCCGTGTTCTGGTGGGCTGTTCCGCATACTTTCATAAAGAGCGATGGCTGCGGCGGTCGATAGATTGAGGCTGCGGATCTCACGGGAAATAGGAATGTGATAAGTGGCGTCCGGGTATTGTTCCAAAATAGCAGCTGGGAGCCCTCTCGTTTCTGATCCGAATATGAGGAACAGGCGTCGCGTTGACGGCATCGACCAGAAGGTGTTTTTTCCATTTTTTGTAAATAGAACGACCTCTGAGTCGTGAACCTGCAGTTCTTTTTTAAAACTTTCAAAATCATTCCAGGTTGTTAAGTCGACTTTGGGCCAGTAATCCAGGCCGGCTCGTTTCACCTGGCGGCTGTCCAGGGAAAAGCCCAGGGGCCGAATCAGGTGCAAACGCACCCCGGCGCCGATACAGGTGCGGCCGATGTTGCCCGTATTCCAATGCACATCCGGCTGTACCAGAACCACGTGGCGTTCCGTGCGGTTGCTCGTCGATTGGTGTTCTGAATTCAACGACATGTTTCTTATCGGGGCTGCCCGCAATAAGGACAGAAGCGATGGTCCTCTTCAAGGGTACGTCCACAACTGGAACAACGGCTGGAAAAATGCTGCTGTTCGCCGGTAGAGTGTCCAGGCGAATCAAATACCGGCTGGTCACACCGGTTGCAGAAAATGAATTCCTCACCCTTTTTAACCCTGAATACCGGCAGGAAAAAGAAACTGAGCCAATGGTCCACCCGTTGCAAACGGGCCTGTGCCAGGCCGCAGACCGGACATAGGCGGGGGGTCTGATCAACAATAGTTGTTTTTGGAGACACCCCCGCGATAAAGATCATGTGGCCATCTTGAAATGTCTGGGTTTACAGATGATTTCCCTAATTCTCAGATCGAACAGGTTGGATTGATTGGTCGGTTTTACTACCAGGGCGGTATCTGCACCCTTGGAAGAACCGCCGATGGCAATGATGTCCTGCCCTGTCAGGGTGCCCGCATCGGCCGCCATGATGGTGACCTCTACGGCCACCTTGGTGCCCTGACCAAACAATTTCAGCGTATCCGCGATGAGCAGGGCCGGATAGACACCGCTGTGTTTTTTGGCGACGGACCGTTCCACCCCGGAAAGGGCATGGGTGGCCGAAATCACGGAGACCCCCTTTTCCTCCAGCTGTTTGCGTGTGCGGTAAGGCATGATAGGTTTGAACGGTTCAATGTATCCGTGGTGATACGTCACCGCCGTAATGCGAAAATCCTTGAAAATATCCAGGGCCACAAAGGCGGTTTCACCGGATGTGGAGGCCAGTACAACCTCATCCAGCCCGAGCTCCCGGGCTCTATCATATGCTGCCGTTAAGGTTTCCCGGGTATTGACTTTACCAGGCTGATCAAAATACATGTGAACCTCCGTTTAGATGTGGATAATCTTTACAAATAACGGTTGATGCGGTTTAACATAATAGCCCTAGGCAGTCAGGTCAAGCCTGCATATAAGCTCATTTGATCAAATTTGCATGGTAGTCTATCCGGGAGGAAACAATGAAGGACATACAACAGGAACAGCTTGATATCCTGAAAGATATGGTGAAACTCAACGCCATTATTGCCACCGAGCTCATCCAGCTGGTCGAGAACTCCAGCCAACAGCTGCGCGGGTCTATCCCGGACAGCTGCAAAACCCAGCACGGCGAGCTGCGCAAACAGGTGGTGGAAATCGCCGAAAAATGGAATGATAACTGCGAGATGCTAAGGCAGCATAATTTAAATCACTAAAGCAGTAACATCAAAACCTATGCATCGCGCGGAGGCGCAGAGGCGCGGGGGAATACAATGAATTGTTTCCCACTACGCGGGATAAAACCAAACCAAACGTGAATTGCTGATTGATTGGGTTTTCGCGCGACAGCGCGATCAAAATTTTGTTTTCTCTGCGTCTCTGCGCCTCCGCGCGATGCATAGATCTTAATTGATCGGGAAGGAGATCATCGGATGATCATCGATGTGCATGTCCACATATTTCCAAAGCAAATCCGCGAAAACAAAGCCGCCTTTTTTCAAAATGAACCCGCTTTTGAATTGCTTTACGGCTCCGAGGCCTCGAATATGGCCAGCACTGGCGATGTCCTGGTCATGCTGGAAGAACAGGGGGTGGACAAGGCGGTTGTGTGCGGATTTCCCTGGGCCAATTTGGGCACCTGCAAAATGAACAACGACTATGTATTGAACGCCGTGGCCAAACATCCGGACAGACTGGCGGCCATGGGGTGTTTCGACCAGCTCACGCCCAGTTATGAAGAAGAGGTGGCCCGCTGTGCCGACGCCGGTGCCGCCGGCATGGGCGAATTGGCCTTTTATCGCTCCGGGATCGACAAACACTGCCGCGACCAATTGGAACCGGCCATGGAAATCTGCCGGGAAAAAGATCTGCCGGTCATGATTCACACCAACGAACCGGTGGGCCACAAATACCCGGGCAAAACCCCCAATACCTTGATCCAGATATATGATCTGATTAAACAGTATCCGGAGAACAAACTGATCCTGGCCCATTGGGGCGGCGGCATATTCTTTTATAACCTTTTGAAAAAAGAAGTGAAACCGTCGCTGGCAAATGTATGGTACGACACAGCGGCCTCACCCTTTCTATATCGGCCGGATATTTACCGCTTGGCCGCCGACCTGGCCGGTGTGGACCGCATCCTCTTCGGTACGGACTATTGCCTGCTGAAACCGGAAAGATATTTCAAGGAGATGGATGAGGCGGGGCTGAGTGCGGAGGAAAAAGCGGCCATTTGCGGGGGGAATGCGAAGGTGCTTTTTGGCCTATAGCCAATAAGTCCAAGGGTTCGAGGGTCCAAGGGGCCGAGGGGTCAAGTGAAAGGCAAAACCCCATCTTACCGGAATAAGGCGATCAGTTTGGCAATAACTTGTTGACCGCGGGTCTGATGCTCCGGCGGCAGGAGTATCATTTCGATGGGGCGGTTGGGGATGCAATTGCTATTAATGGCTTCATCACTTTCCGGTTGCAGCATATCGATCAGGTTACCGGTAAAACCCCTAGCATCAGCATGCTCGATGAACTGCATAAAAACCGTATTCAGAGATAATAAATAGTCTTCTATTTCAGCCTGGCCGCCATGCTGGCAGACAGTTCTAGAGACCATGCAGCGGCAGGCGAAGGGCCGGACCGAATAAATCGAACAGCGGTGATCGTCCAGAAATGGGCACGGCCGCCAATCGGGATTGACGGTCTCTTCCGGCGGCTCTTTTCCGAGGCGGCAAAGATGAGCCAGACCGTTGGTTGTCACCAGCGGCTGAAAGCGAGGCAAGTTTTTGGCTGCCGCGAGGCTTTCATACAGATCGGGACGGACCGCCTTGTCGAGATGTTCGGAAATCAGGTCAGTCTCCAGGGAGGTCACACTCACATTGCGGGTACAGCACAAATCGCATCCAGGCAGACAGGCCAGATCCATTTCGGACATGAGATTTTCGTGGAGCGTGTAAATTGTTTCGAGAATCTCAATCTTTTCCGCATTGTTTTCATCACGATCGGACATGCGAGCGTTTTGACATATTACGGATTAGAAGGAAAGGGTTTTGGGTATGGGGTCTGGGGTATAAGGTGTAGGCTGTAAGATATAAGCTATAAGGATATTCGATTTATTTTAATTGGAGGTATGACATGCCGAGTAATGTCTATTTTTCAGATTTAAGGGCTTCACACAAAGAAAATCTGGTGACCCGGCTGGGCCGGCTCATCGAGCGTGCCGGTCTGATGAACGTGGTCGGCAACCGGGAACTGGTGGCCGTGAAACTGCATTTTGGAGAACTGGGCAACACAGCTTTTATCCGGCCGGTATTTCTTAGAAAAATCGTAGAAACCATTGCCAAGGAAGGCGGTCAGCCGTTTTTGACCGATGCCAATACCCTCTATACTGGGACCCGCAGCGACGCCCCGGCCCACCTCACCACCGCGATCCAGAATGGCTTTGCCTATTCCGTCGTCGATGCGCCCCTGGTCATTGCCGATGGCCTGCGCGGCAAATCGGAAACTGCGGTGGAAGTCAACCTCAAGAATTTCAAGGAAGTATATATCGGCAAGGAGATCATGGAGGCGGACGCCCTGGTATCCGTAGCCCATTTCAAGGGTCATGAACTCTCCGGTTTTGGGGGCACCCTCAAAAATGTCGGCATGGGCTGTGCTTCACGCAAAGGCAAGCTGGCCCAGCACTCCACGGTCAGCCCCAAAGTAAAGCGCAAGCGCTGTGTGGCTTGCGAGGAGTGTCTGCCTCACTGTTCTCAGACAGCGATCTCAATGGTGGATGAAAAAGCCAAAATCGATCCTGAAAAGTGCATCGGCTGCGGCGAATGCATCCTGATCTGCCCCAACGAGGCCATCCAGATCCAGTGGAACCAGTCTATCCCGGTCTTTCTGGAGAACATGATAGAGTACACCGTCGGGGTCCTACAGAATAAACAGGACAAGGCCCTGTACATCAACTTCATCACCGACGTCTCCCCGGCCTGTGACTGCTACCCTTACAACGATGCACCGATCACCCGCGATATCGGCATCCTGGCTTCTACAGACCCGGTGGCCATCGACCAGGCTTCGGTCGACCTGGTCAACCAGGAACACGCCCTGCCGGGCTGCTGCCTGAAGACAAACATCGAGCCGGGCGGGGATAAATTCCGGGCGATCTACGAAAACGTGGATTGGGCTTACCAGCTGGAGTACGCCGAAGAGATTGGCTTGGGGAGCAGGGCGTATGCTTTAGAGTCCATATAATATCAAATATCTATTCTAAAGGTGAATACATGTTCGATATCAGGCATGCCATTTCAAAATTCGGCGGTTTAATTTGCTGTATGGGGATTATACTTGTTGGCCTTGCTGCCTGTAAAACAACATCCAACCTGACGCTTGAAGAAGCACAGAAAATAAGTACGACCTCAGAACGTGAATTTACGCCACCTCCTCGTACCGGTGTGACAGAGTTGTTGATAAACCCCAAATTTTTTACCAATTTCAATGAGCCCTGTGAGGATGCACCACCGGAACCAATTGATATAAAAAGAATAGTAGATGACGCCCAGGCAAAATGCCAATACGAAACTTACGGTAATGAAAAAAAGTATTGCCTGGCAGATACTCTCTTTATGCGTGGCCGGGATTTCATGCACAGAGGTTATTACACTGACGCAATTGCCATTATTAAAATTGCGATTCAAAAAAGTATAGATAGCCAAAGTCAAAGGTATATCCCCTATTTAGCTATCAGCTATGCGGCACTGGGTGATTTTTTTGCGGCTCGCAGGTCCATGGGAGGGGGCAACGCAACTAGATGGCGTTCTCAATCAGGAATCTATCAGGTTCAAACGAATTATCAGATTGGAAAGGCTTCGCTTGCACGCCTGGAGGGAAACTACCGGGATGCTGAGAAGCATTACCGTAAAGCCAGGAGTCTGTGTCAAAAAGCCTTTCCAATAACCGGCCATATGGTTTTCAACGATACGGAATCTTTGCTAATGCCAGAACTCGGTGAAGTTCTCATGATGCAGGGAAAAGTGTTAGAAGCGGAGCTTGTATTAAGAGAAGGCCTGAGACGATATTTACATCGGGATACATTCAATACGAACCGGATGCGGTCTTTGGTCATGCTTGGGCGCTTGTACTATCGGCAAGGTCGCTATTCTGACGCAGAATACGTGACCCGAGCGGCTATCGGGGCCTACCGATATTATTATTTTAAATGTTCGGTGTTGGATCTGAATATCGCTCATGATGGTCTGGCCAAGATACTGCTGGCGCAAGGACGTGAACAAGAAGCTCTTAAGCAGTTTGAAATTATACGCCGGAACCTGAGAAACAAACCCAATATCTTCAATATTCGATTTGCAAATGATCCCGATTGGGCATTTGCTTTGCTGGCTGGGGGCCAGTATGAGAAAGCTGAGCCAATCTTGACCGGTGCTTTAACGGCAGCCAGGAAACAATATGGCGAGAATCACCATTTGACCGCTGAAATTCGCGGCCTTTTAGCCATGTCCCAATTTCGGCAATCTAAAAATGATGAAGCCCAAAAAAACTTTGATGCCGCCTTACCCGCTCTTTTGAAATACAGTCGTACAGGCGATGCTCAGGCCACTGCCAAAGTAGCTTTTAACCGGAGACTTGCGAGGGTTATAGAGGACTACCTCGCGTTTACCGCAACAAGTCAAACCGACCAAGCATTGGCAGCAGAAATAACATTTGAGCTGGTAGACGCTGTTCGCGGCCAGTCTGTGCAACGGGCCGTGGCGGCCAGCAGTACCCGGATTGCGGCCCGGAATCCGCTTCTATCCGACCTGGTTCGCCGGGAACAAGACGCCGCCAAAAAGACTGAAGCCCTGAAAAATGTGCTGCTCAATGTCAAAAGCCAGACTGCCGGCGGTCGTGAAAGGGCCACAAATTTAGGTGTGCAAATAGAACAAATTCGTGAAGCTCGGCGAGTGATTATCGATGAGATTGAAAAGGGCTTTCCAGCCTATGCCGAGCTCACCCGCCCGCGACCTAAAAAGCTGTCAGAGGTTGCCGCGACCCTTAAAAAGGACGAGGCGTTGCTTGCTTTTTACATTGGCAAAGAAAATGCTTTTGCGTGGTCGGTTCCCGGTAAAGGGCGTTCCATGTTTGCTCGGCTGCCGATCAGCAGGACAGACATCGAACAGCTGGTTAAATCTATCCGGAGAAGTCTCACACCCAAAGGCCAGGAATTGAATGACCTCCCACGATTTGATTTACGTTCCGCCCAGCAATTGTACCGGGGCCTGTTAGAACCAGTACGAGCAACCTGGAAAGATGCCAAGCATCTGATCATCGTGCCTCACGGGCCTCTTGGGCACCTGCCGTTCGGCCTGCTGGTGGCTCCCGAACAATTTGCTAATTCGATCCCAAAAGTATCTTTAGACCGCTACCGCAAAGTGCCCTGGTTGATTCGCAAGCACAGCATTACCGTTCTGCCCTCCTCCGGCTCTTTGCTGACATTGCGACAGCTTCCCGATCCGGATCCGAACCGTAAAGCATTTGCCGGGTTTGGTGACCCGGTGTTCAACAGTCAACAGGCCACACAGTTGGCCGCTGTGCAGCCCAATCCAAACGATATAGCGACCCGGGCCATCCGGATCACTGAAGAAGCGTCCCTGGACGAAGGGCAACTCACCTCAGCGACACTGGAGATGCTGCAGCCCCTGCCCGATACACGTGAAGAGGTTCTTGCCATTGCAGAGGCGTTGGATGCGGATATTTCAGCTGATGTTTTTCTTGGCCGCAATGCCAGCGAATCCAGCCTGAAAAGTCAGGATCTGTCCGATCGCCGTGTCCTGGTCTTTGCCACCCACGGCCTGGTGCCGGGCGACTTGGATGGATTACGCCAACCTGCCCTGGCCCTTTCTTCACCCAAAGTTACCGGGGATCTAAACAATGACGGTATCTTGACCATGGGAGAAATCATGGGCTTGCGGCTCAATGCGGACTGGGTAGTCTTGTCGGCCTGCAACACGGCTGCCGGACAGGGCGCGGGCAGCGAAGCTGTTTCCGGTTCGGGACAGGCATTTTTCTATGCCGGAACCCGAGCCCTGCTGGTGAGCAACTGGCCGGTGGAGAGCGCATCGGCCCGCATGCTGACCACGGAGCTATTCAAGTTGCAGGAGGCCGATCCCGCCCTTTCCCGGGCAGTGGCCCTTCAAAAAAGCATGCTCAAGTTATTGGATGAAGGGATTTACAAGGATCCGCAAACCGGGGAGCCCGTCTTTGCCTATGCCCACCCAATATTCTGGGCGCCTTTTTCGTTGGTAGGAGAGGGAGGATGATTTAGGTATAAGGTAGAAGGCATAGGGTATAAGGTTAAAGCGGTAAGGTCTTTCTTATTCCTTATACCCTAGACCTTCGACCTGGCCCTTTCTTCTTTCCTTCTAAACCGATGCGCCACGATCGTATCCATGATCATCTGGGTAAGATGGTAGCAGATACCCGGAATCAGGGCCATGGGGTAAGCTGTTGCAAAGTAGCCGGCCCAGACCAGGTAGGAGATGGTCAGGGTTTTTTGGGATGTATGGATGGTAAACGCCGATATTGAGGGGCGATCCAGTTTCAGTAGTTTTGAAATCCCGAAGTTCATGGCCAGAATCAGTATGTGCAGCCCGATCATGAAGCCGAAAACCAGGGCCAGCACCGGACCGACTTCCAAAATTTTGCCGGTGGAACTGGACACGGCGTTGAGAATGATCAGCAGGACAATGGCCTGGTTGAATATCGAAAACGCCTTGCCGTAGGGGGCGATGAACTCCTTCAGTTTCGGACGCAGGATCTGGCCGATCAGGGTCGGTATCAGGACTTTGATGGTCAGCCCGGTGAGCATCTGCAGGACCGGCAGTTCGATGACCGTATCACCGAATTGCAGAAACAGGTTCAGGACAAACGGGATGGTCAGGATCGAGAGAAAGTTGCACAGTACGCAGATAAACAGGCTCAGGGGCACATTACCCAGGGCAATGGCGGTCATGACCGTTCCCGAGGCGACCGTCACCGGGGCGACCCCGATAATCAAGGCCCCGATGGAAAAATCCGGCCACGGTTTGAAAGCCAGTTGGGCCAGAAAGTAGGCCAGGCCCGGAAAAATAAACAGTGACGATAGCAGGGCGGCAGTCAGGACCTTGACGTTTTTCAGTTGCTCCAGCAGGCTTGACGTTTCCAGGGTCAGGCCGGTCATGAAGAAAGCCAGGAAGATTCCGATGTTCAGAACCTTGTACTCGCGCATGAAAAGCCCGACCCCCGGCAGGGTAAACGAGATGGGGATCATGGCGGCAATGCCGATGAAGAACCACTGCTTTTTCAATTGCGCGACCACGCTTAAATTTCCTTCCCACCAAAAGAGCTTAGAGTCTGATCCAGGGCCCCACCCTTATACTATTTTACTCTCTGTTTCAAAGTAATTGTGGCCGGCCGCCGGTTGACATATAATGTCCCATTAGGTACTCGATTTAAAGAAGACCCAACCAAACAGACTATCTTTCGAAAGCGCCGGCAAGGCAACGGTAACTTGTTGTCCAGTTTCTCCGCGATCAACGTTTCGCCGGAAAATGGAGGTGCCGATGTTCAAGCGTTCACGTCTATCATATAGTCAACTCCCTGTTATTGTATTTCTTATTCTTATGATAAGTTACATGACCGGCTGTAAGACCACTTCAGAAATTTCCCTGGCAGATGCCCGGAAAATCAGCGCGGTTGGTGAAGGTGGGATTGCCCCGCCACCCCGTGCCGGGGTCATGGATTTGATCAATCCAAAATACCTCGAGGCTTTTAGGCAGGAATTCTGCAATGACTCTCCACCAGAACAGCTGGATATCAAAAAACAGATAAAGTTGATCAAGTACGGCTGCGGAGGATACGGTTCGGGATATGAATTTTGCTTGTCAGACCGTTTGTTTATGAAAGGCCGGAAAGCCCTGAACAACGGCCAGTATGTAGATGCGATTACCTTGCTTAAAACAGCCCTGGCCGAGGATAAGAGGAAAGGAGACGAGCGCTACCGTCCATACCTGGCTACCAGTTATGCGGCCATCGGTGATTTTTCAGCCGCCTGGCTCAGCATGGGAGGCGGCAACTCCCAATTTTATCGCACGTATTCCGGTAGGTATCAGGTCGAAGTCAATTACCAGGTGGGCCAGGCCACTTTGAATCGAATCCATGGCAAGTACAGCAAAGCGGAGCACCATTACCGCAAGGCCATTAAGCTGTGCGATAAGAGGCGCGAGCTGACCGGACACAAGGTGTTTTACGATACCGAGTCTCAATTTTTACCTGATTTTGGTGAGGCCCTGATGATGCAGGGCCGTCCGGTGGAAGCCGAGCTTGTGCTGCGCAGATCATTAAAGCGGATCGGCTATGATATAGCCGGAATAAACGCCCGGCTCAGGGGAATGGTCAACCTGGGACGGGTATATTACCAGCAGGGGCGCTATGAGGACGCTGCCACCATGATCAAGGCAGCCGTCGGAGGCTACCGGTTTTATCGCGACAAGTGCTCGCTTATCGATCTGAATATTGCCTACCAAAACCTGGCTCGGGTTTTAATTGCCCAGGAACAACCGGCGGCGGCGTTGGAACAGTTCGAGCAAATCAGGCAAAACTTGCGCCATACGCCCCGCATATTCGAGGTCCGCTTCGCCGATGATCCGGATTGGGCCTACGCTTTGCTGGCCAACCATCAGTACCCGGAAGCGGAAACCAAACTGGCCAAGTCCCTGAAAGCGATTGAAGGACAATACGGAAGCAACCACCACCAGACCGCGGAAGTCAGGGGACTTTTGGCGGTAGCCCAGTTTCGCCTTTCTAAATTTGACCAGGCCGGCCGGAATTTCAAGCAGGCCTTGCCGATTCTACAGGCGTATCAACGTGAATCAGCAGGCCAGGCCAATACCCGGGTGGCTTTCAACCGGCGCCTGGCGCGGATTGCTGAAGCCTACATGGCGTTTATCTATGCTACCCAGGGAGGGGGTGAGCAAGCAGCAGCCACGACGTTCCCCCTGGCTGATACCATCCGCGGGCAGGCCGTCCAGCAGGCAGTTATCGCCAGCAGCTTACGGGTGGCGGCCCAGGATAATCGCCTGGCCGGCATGGTGCGCCGGGTCCAGGATGCCGACAAGAAAATTACCGCTTTGAATGCGGAGTTTCTGAATGCCAAGTCACAGGCCGGTGGGGGCGGCAAACGGGCTGAAAATCTGGATGCAGAAATCCGGCAACTCAAGGAGGCCCGGGGTGTTCTACTGGATGAAATCGAAAAGAGCTTTCCGGCTTACGCCGAACTTACCCGGCCGCGGCCCAAAAAGCTGGCGGAGATCAAAGCCGTCCTCAAGCCGGACGAAACACTTTTGGCATTTTATATCGGCCATGAAAATACCTTCGTCTGGTCGGTTGCCGGAAAAGGCCCCTCCGGGTTTGCGATGCTGAAGTTGAGCAGTGCCGACATCAGCCAACGGGTTAAATCAATTCGGAAGAGCCTGACCCCCAATGGCCGCCAATTGAGTGACCTGCCGCGCTTCGATCTGACGGCCGCGCAGCAATTATATCAGAACCTGCTGGTGCCGGTACATTCCGCCTGGAAAGACGCAAAGAATTTAATCATTGTACCCCATGGACCATTGGGCCACCTGCCTTTTGGTCTGCTGGTAACCGCCAACAAAATTCCCAAATCCACTCAGCAAGTGCCTTTGATGGGTTACCGCAATGTCCCCTGGTTGATACGTGACCACAGCATCAACGTTCTGCCGTCATCGGGGACATTGTTGACAATGCGACAACTTCCTGAATCAGATCCCAATCGCCGATCCTTTGCAGGCTTCGGCGATCCGGTTTTCAATCAACGCCAGGCGGCGGTTCTGGCAGCGAATCAGGCGAACACGGGAAAGATAGCGACCCGCGCCATCCGCATAACACAAGATGCTTCCCTGGATGAGGGCCAATTAACCACGGCTACCCTGGAAATGCTGCAGCCCCTGCCCGATACCCGGGAAGAAGTCCTTTCCATTGCCCGGGCTTTGAATGCGGATATGGTTCAAGATGTTTTTCTGGGGCAGTCTGCCAGCGAAATGGCAGTAAAAAAAACAGATCTTTCCGACCGCCGGGTCCTTGTCTTTGCCACCCATGGTTTGGTGCCGGGTGACCTGGATGGTCTGCGGCAGCCGGCCCTGGCACTCTCTTCTCCCTTTGTGACGGGAGATAGCGATAACGACGGTGTTTTGACCATGGGCGAGATCATGGGGCTGCGCTTAAATGCCGACTGGGTGGTGCTGTCGGCCTGCAACACGGCTGCCGGACAGGGGGCGGGCAGCGAGGCAGTCTCCGGATTGGGGCAGGCCTTCTTCTATGCCGGTACCCGGGCGCTTTTGGTGAGCAACTGGCCGGTGGAAAGTGCTTCGGCGCGTATGCTGACGACAGAACTTTTCAAACAGCAGGAGGCCGATCCCGCGCTCTCACGGTCTGTGGCCTTGCAAAAGAGCATGCTCAAACTGCTGGATACGGGGGTTTACCGGGATCCTAAAACCAACCAGGCTCTCTATGCTTATGCGCACCCCATGTTCTGGGCGCCGTTTTCGCTGGTTGGGGAGGGAGGGGGTAGGTAGAAGACTGAAGACTGAAGGCTGAAGTTGAAGGTTTAAGGCCGGAACGCGACTAATTGGTTTTCCTTCAGTCTTCGGTCTTCAGCCTAAACTCCTGACAATTATTGCCGCGCATACCTCACCAACTCCGGCTCAACATCATAATTCGCCCGCCAGGGATTGATATCCAACCCGCCCCGGCGGGTAAACTGGGCCTGGACAAATAGTTGTTCCGGGTTGCAGCGCGCGAATATATCGCAGAAAATTCTCTCCACGCAGTTCTCGTGAAACCCGGTGTGTTCCCTGTAGGAAACGATATATTTCAATAATCCGGCTGGGTCGAGCTGCGGACCCCGATACTGAATCACGACGGTTCCCCAGTCCGGTTGACCGGTAACCGGACAATTGGTGCGCAGAAGGTTGGAGTAAACGGTTTCCTCTATCTTTGCGGGCAGCGTGCTTAATGTCCCGGGATTCAACTGGTAGCCGGGAACGTCGATTTCCAGACCGTCCAGGCATCGGCCGGGCGGCACACTAAGTGCGATCCTATCAAAGTTATCGGGGAGGGTGATATCCACTGCCACCGGCCCACCGGCTTTTGCAGATAAATCTTTGGCAATGGTCTCCTGTACCGCTGTGACCGACTCAAAAGATTCCAGGTTAAGAGAATTGAGATAAAGCTTAAGCGATTTCGATTCAATGAGATTTTCACTTTTGCAGGGAAACGTGAACCGGCCGATGGCTACTTCAGGCCGACCCCCGGCATTCAGCCATGAGATTTCGTAGGCGTTCCAGATATCCGCTCCGTCAAAAGGGAGTGGTATCTTGAGCCCTATCTCACTGCGGCCATCCAGGCGGGGAACCGGATAGAGATGTCCGGGATTGTAGCGATGACTGTGGGGTACCGCCATGCCCAGCGGATTGGGAGAGCTCTCTTCGGTTATCATGATGACCACTTTCCAGCGGAGGCAACTTTTTTAGGCTGCTGCTGTTTTGTGAGGGATAATTTTTATAGCGGGGTACCGCTCGTCCGCTGGGTGTCTGTTCACAAACGGCATCTTATGGCCCAGAGCTGCGTTTTCACAGTTTTGAGATCCTCGAAATAGTTCACTATGCCTGTGGTTTCAAAACTGCTCAGACCTAGCTCTGAACCAAAACCTACCATTTGTGAACGGACACCGGTGTTATGTCTATTATGGCATCTTCTTGCAGTGGGCCGCGTTCTCGCTTCTGTGCATTCCTCGACGTAGATCATCTACGCCTCCGGCTGCACAGAATGCTGCGGCCTTGCCCAGAACTAAAAGCTACCCTTTATGGCAAAACACCATCATTTTCATAAGATTGTTTATACATTAGCCGAGCCAGTTTGTTCTCTGAGTAAGTCATTTAATCCAAACTTACTGTTTGTGAACGGACACCGGTGTAGAAAAATTAGCTCGTTTGCGCTTTTTTGTGCTCCACAAAATGGGCGGCGGCCAGGGCCGCGGTGCAGCCGTCGGCCGCTGCGGTGATGATTTGCCGGGCAAATTTATACCGCAGGTCGCCGATGGCGTATATGCCGGGTATGGAGGTCTCGCATTTATGATCGGTAACCACGTACCCTTCTTCGGAAAGCTCCACCCCGGCCGGTACGACAATATTGTTGGGGTCAAACCCGATAAAAATAAAGACGCCGTCCGTATCCAGGCTGCGTTCCTCTCCGGTAACTGTATCCTGCAGGGCCACAGCGCCCACACCATCGGCACCTTTTACCTCAATGGCAGTCACGATCGTGTTCCACAGGACTTCAATATTTTCAGTTTCCATCACCCGTTTTTGCAATAGGCGGGTAGCGCGGAGTTGATCACGGCGGTGCGCGATGTAGACCTTGTCGGCCAACTTGGCCAGGTAGGCCGCTTCCTCACAGGCACTGTCACCGCCGCCGACGACTACCACGGTTTTACCCCTGAAAAAGAACCCGTCACATACCGCACAGTATGAAACCCCCTTACCATAGTATTCCTCTTCTCCGGGAATACCCAGTTTGCGCGGACTGCCGCCGGTTCCTAATATGACTGTGTGCGTTTCCAGGATCTCATCGTTGTCGAAGCGAACCCGGTGAAAATCCTCCCCCGGGATGATTTCGGCAACTTCGCGGGTAATGGTGTCGATTTCATATGCCTGGGCGTGTTGAGCCATGTTCAGGGCCAATTCCGAGCCGCTGATCCGCTCTGTCCCGGGCCAGTTTTCAACCTCGTCGGACATGGTGACCTGTCCCCCGGCCACGCCCTTTTCGGCAATGACGGCATTGAGCGTTGCCCGGGCTCCATATATAGCTGCGGTCAAACCACCGGGTCCACTGCCGATAATAACAAGGTCGAGTATGTCTGCTTTTGCCATGAACTGTCTCCTGTGTTCAGGTGTTTAGGCCGAAGATGTTTAGACTGAAGTAAAACCATGTGATGCTTCTACCAACCAATCTTTGGATCACCCTGGTTTCAATCACCGGTTTTATGTAGTTGCTAATAGTCTTCAGCCTTCAGCCTAAATACCTAATTTATTTCTTTGATTTCAATGCCTGCTGTAACTTTTCAGCCAGCGTACCCAGTCCCTGGCTGTCGTTCTGTTGAGAATAATTCTGCCAGTCGCCGCTTTCGGCTGCATCCGCCGGCGCCAGGGATATTCTCCGATCGGTCGCATTTAGTCTTTGTATAACGATTTTCAGCTTGTCGCCGACTTTGCAGCCTTCAATCTTGGCCGGATTTTCAGATTGGCTGATATTCGACTTGGGCAGCAGGCCGGTAATGCCGGGCGCCAGGTTGATAAAAATACCAAAGCCTTCCTTTTTTTCAACTACGCCTTCCACCTGGCTGCCCACTTTGAATTTTTCGTCTACCTCAAGCCAGGGATCACCTTCCGCATCTTTTAAGCTCAGGGAAATCCGACGCTGGTCGAGATCAATATCTTTAATCATCACAGATACATTCTGTCCGGGTGAGACTTCATCAGCCGGATGCAGGACCCGTTTGGTATAACTCATTTCGCTGATGTGCACCAAGCCCTCGATGCCCGGTGCGATTTCCACGAAGGCACCGAATCTCATACAGCGGGTTATTTTACCGGTCACCCGGCTGCCCACCGAAAATTTGGTGTCAACCGTTTCCCAGGGATCTCCCTGGGCCTGTTTGACGGAAAGGCCGATCTTCTTTTGCCCTTTTTTGTCGCCGGGCTCTATTTTCAATACTCTCACAGTGAGCGTATCGCCTGCGGCCACCAGTTCCTCGGGTTTTTCAACCCGGGACCAGCTGAGTTCACTAATATGGACCATGCCTTCCACACCCGGCACCAACTCCACAAAAACGCCGAAAGGCAGCAACCGGGTCACTTTGCCGGTATAGGTGTCACCCGGTTTCAGCGTTTCATAGAAGGCGGCCCGGCTTTTCTCGAGCGCTTCCGCCAACAAATCCCGGCGGGATACAACGATATTGCGCCCCCGTTCTTCAAAGCGCGTAATGAGAAACTCGAAACTCTGGCCGACGAAATCATCCGGTGTTTCGACATAGTTGATATCGATCTGGCTGATCGGGCAAAAGGCCCGCTGCTGGAGAATCTCGATCTGAAAACCGCCCTTGCAGGTTTCTTTGACCTTGCCTTCCACCGGAACCTTGTTTTGAAAAGCCTCCTGGAGGTGCTGCAGGCCGCCGATACCCGAAAGCGCCTTAGAAAGACGCACTTCGCTTTCTGTCAAAGCGACCACGTAAAGTTCTAATGTATCACCCGTTTCAAACGGCAATTCGCCGTCTTTACCTAGTAGCTCCGCTTTTTCAACCACGCCGTCGATTTTGGTTCCGGTATCCATGTAGACGGTGTCCTGTCCAATGGATATTATTTCACCCCGAATACGGTCGCCGACCTGAATATCTTCATTCATTCCAGTCGTATAGGATTCGAAAAGTGCCTCGAAACTTTCCGCATCCTCACCTGTTGGGGTGTCATGCTTTTCTGACATGTTTTCCTCTTCTTTCTTTTGGGTGCCAGCATTAGGCGCAATGTGCGCACATCTTTCGTCCGAAACTAAAATGTACCCCGGGCACCTTGATCATCTTTGCTTATTCGGGGTCGTCCGACGGGCCAGTTCATCGGTTAGTTTCAGCGTCAAAGGCCCGGGACGGCCGCTGCCGATGTTGGTATCATCGACCTGAGCCACCGGCACAACACCCTTATTGGTGCCGGTGATAAACACCTCATCGGCGCTAAATAGCTCCTGCCTGGATATATCTCTGATCTGCACTTCAAAGTGTGCCGCGGCTACGTCCAGAACCACTTTGCGTGTAATTCCCGACAGTATGTCCCGGCCAGGAGTGATTAGAATGTTTTCTTTGAATATGAATATGTTGCTGGTGGTTCCTTCCAGAACATAGTCCTCGCGATCCAGGTAGAGCGCTTCGATGGCGTCTTTTTGGCGCGCCTCTTCCAGGGCCACGGTTGCCGGGATGTAATTGATGCTTTTGATCCCGGGTTTGAAGCGGTCCGTTACCCGGGTAATAAGTTTTACGCCGTCGGTGTACCAGGTTTCCGGCAGCTTGGGCAGTGGCGATACCAGGACCAGCAGGCGCGGTTTATCCTGGGGTGTCGTGAAATCGGGACTGGAACCGCCGGTAACCACAATCCGGATATTGGATTCCGGGTAATTGTTTTTCGCCAGGGTATCCAGGACAATCCGGTTGAGTTCACTGTGAGACCAGGGGACGTGCAGCCCGATCTCAGCCGCGCTGTGGTGCAGGCGTGCGATATGTTCATTTAGAAAAAACGGCTTGCCATTGTAGGTTCGGACCAGGTCGAAGACCCCGAAACCGCGCAGGACCGCCAGGTCGTCAACCGGAATGACGGCCTGATCGGCCGGAACAAATGATCCATCTACATAGTATATACTCAAATTGCTTCCTCATGTTCCGGGGTTTTGGTCCGGAGCAGTTTCTGTAAACGTTTATTCTGCTAACTTCAAGAGCTTTATTCAATCTTTTAAAACCTGGTTTTCAGAGCCAATCCTGTCCCTCTTCACGGGTGTCAAAGATATTAGGCTGTGCCATAAGAGCATTATTCTCGCGCAGAGAAAATCAAAACCAAAATTTGGTCGCACTATCGTGCGAAAAACCACTTCAAGGCCCTTTGGGTTTTAATCCCGCGTAGCGGGATAATAATTGTGGTGTTCTCTGCGTCTCTGCGCGATGCATGGTTGTGTCCTTGTGTTTTAATCGTGAAGCTCCTTTTAGGGCCAGCTCAAAACCTGGCTCTAAGGGCTATGATCCCTTACTCGTAATTTTCAGCCACGGCTCTGGCTTCATCGCGTATGCTGTCTGCCAGGGACTTTGGCTGCAGGACGATTGCGGCCGCGCCCCAGCCCATGATCCAGTTCTTCAATTCCGCGGTCACAGCCGCCTCAACCTCGAATTCGAGCCACCCATCGTCCCGGGCTGCAATCTGCTGGCTAGCGTGCCATGTCTTTTCCCGGATGTAGTTGCCGATTACCGGTTTGAAAAGGATTTTCACTTTTTCCGGTTGTCCCACGAATACGCCGAAACCGGTACTCATGAAGTCCTCGATATCGAATTCAGCCGGAATGTCGTAGGCTTCGTCCGTTGCGGCCATATCTTTGATCCGGTCAAGGGTGAAAATCCGCACATCCTGACGCAGATGGCAGTATCCCACCAGATAGATGAACCCCTTGAAAAACCAGATTTTATAGGGGGCTACCCGCCGGTGGGTCTGATGATCGCGGCTGATGGTGTAATACACCATCTCCACCAGGCGACGATCCAGAATCGCGGCATTGATTATGTCGATCCAGCGGGAGACCTCTTTCCGTCGCCCGTAAGGTGCCTGCCCCACAGTAAACGTTTCTTCAAAGCTGTCAAGGTACGCCCGGGTGTCTTCCGGGATGGTTGTGATGATTTTTTCGAACAAGGTGTCCAGGGCGCTGGCGAAGGGTGTGTTTTTAAGCGTTTTCAACACATTGCGGCTGAAATAGAGTGCCATTAACTCCGTTTGCTGAAGCGGCAGCGGTGGCTGGCGTTTGACGTTGTCCAGTATGGACCAGAGGTTCTTGCCCTCCACCCAATCGGTATAGAGGGGAAATCCAGCGGCCTGAAGCGCCTCCAGATCCCGGTAGACTGTCCGGGAGTGACACTCCAGATCGCTGGCCAGGTCGCTGACCGCTACCCCCCGGGTGGCTGCAAAGAGTCTCTGGATAATCTTCCATTGCCGGCTGAGCTGGTCGCCGCGCGCCATGGGAACCTCCCGAATAGTATTTGAATATCGATACCTTCCAGGAGGTTGTATAGTTAAGATTTTCAGCCGGGGCAACCCCGGGAAATCAAAACATGAAAAAAACAGCAGCCTGTGACCGGATCTGTCACAGGCTGCTGTCATTATAGTCCTTAGAAAGGAGGATACGACATGCGGGCAAATGACATATTACCAGCAGATTGGGAACAGTTCGAATATCATGGAAGCACGATTGTTGAAAGAATACAGGTGGTTAATGGTTTGGCCCCCCAGAGGGACTGGCTTTTGTTCGACACCGTCGAGGAAGCTGCTGAATTTTACTACGAAAACCAGGCAGGCAGATAGAGATGCCGAAAACGATACTGAATAGACTGCTTGACGGATTAATGGAGTGTCTGTGTATCCTGTTGTTTCTGCTGCTGGCGGTGATGGTAACACTGGCTTACGGGATTTGAGCCTTGCTCTTGCCGGATTCGCTCAGTGCCGTGCGCCGGCGGCAATGATCGCCCCGGGTGCAATCGGCCCCCTGGCCCAGGCAGACCGTGCAGCGATCGTCACTGCACTGCTGACAGGCAAAGCAATCCGGACAGGTGTGTTTCCGGGTCTGCCCCGGCAGCAATTCCGGCACGTAGACCTTACCGGTGACCCCGGGCATCTTAACGAACGGCATGATATCTCCTGAAATGAAATCCAGGTAATTAGGCTGAAGCTAATACTGGCAAAGGGCTTCCGCCTAAGCATTCCTTTATAGTTCAACATATGCAGGAATTAAGCTTAAGCAAGGTAAGCAAATTAGAGGATGAGCGCAGAGAAGCAATCTCAAAAAAAGATTTTGGTTCAAGGTCAAGGCGGCCGTGAGGATTACCCCGAGGCGGGACTTCCCTCTTGATTGATATTCAAAGGTGGGTCGAACCGGAGGAATACAGCGGGTATTTCGAGGATTTAGTCCGAGCGCCCAACGCCGGGATTGGGCCAAAAGGTTTTTTTTAGATAGCTTCTACAGAGCCTGTGATACTGGCCTTGCCATCGCAGGCGTCAACAGGCATTCGGCAGGATCCCGCTCGGGATCGCCCAGCAGCGGGGCAACACTCTCATGGAGCAGGCTGGACATGAGCACTTCCAGATTTTTGCGCAACACATCATATGAGAAGTGACGGGCCGCCAGGGCAAAATTATGTTCAGCCATCTCTTCCCGGCGCCGGGGCGAATCCAGCAGGGTCCGGACCTGCTGTACGGTCTCGGCAGTTAAATATCCGTTCATAACGGCCAGGTCAAACCCCAGCGGCTCAATATCCTTGATGAAGACCGGGTAGCGGTTCACCAGCAGTGGTTTCTTGAAATAAACTGCTTCCAGAAAGGCATTTCCGAAGCCCTCGATAAGGCTCGGATAGGTGACCAGGTCAGCATGCGGGTAAATGTCCCAGAGGCTGCAAATGTCTCCCGGCTGGGTACTGCAGCTCCAGGGGTCCTGCAGGCGTCCGGTGACCAGGCGCATATCCACCCCGTTTTCTTCGGCGTGGGCTTTGAGCCACTCGTAATATGCATAGCCTTCATCGCCGGCTTCATGGGAAACGACCAGCTTGTTGCGCGGATCGTCCAGGGCCTTGACCAGGGCGACGGCGTGTTCGATGCCTTTTCGCTGGACGATCCGGGTGGGCTGGAGAATCATGCGGTCTTCCGGACCAAGGCCGATGGCCTCCCGAAAGGCCGCGGTCCGTTCCGGATCGACCTGGGGGGGTGTTCAAAGTTGATGACGTTGGGAATGACCGCCGCCGACAAACCGCTGCGCAGGGCCAGCTGTTCCCGGGCATCGGTATTGATGACCACATGCGCCATTTCCGGCAGACGCGGGGGAAAGGCCATGGCGAGGTAGTCTTCCACGGCATTAACCGCGTAGCGGGTACGTTCCCAATGAAAATCGTGGTGATGGGCGATTGTGGGAATACGGCTTTCGGCGATCGCTTCCGTCAGGGCCAGTCCCAGGGGTACATGCATCGGGATGGTCAGGGCGTTTTCAACAATCAGCAGATCGATTTTGTAACGGTTGAAAAACTCATGCAGGCGCATTTTAAGCAGGGCCCGCAGCGTATGAATCGACTCGGTCAGCATGGGGGTACGGCCGCGTTGCCCGAAAACCTGCTGGTTGATGCGGTCGTTGAGTTCGTGCTTGAAATGGGCTTCCGGTACGAGGTAGGTACGCTCCTCCGATTTGTCGGTTTCACCGGCGAACCAGAAGATATCATGCCCGCTGCAGCGCAGGACCTCGGCCCATTTGCTGGATTCCAGCGAGACTCCGTCAGTACCCGAAAACCGGGTGGATACAAAGCCTATTTTCTTACCCATATGCTGTTTGCCCGCCTCGAAGTAAGTCGAATACTGCTCAACTCAAGTGTACGTCGTATTGAAACAGCCTAACCCCCCGAACCGCCCGTGCAGTTTTAGCCGCCAAAGCGCCAGTCCATATCAGATTGTACGGATTATGCAACGGGTTTTTGTGTAGACCATTGTTGCCCGTGCGCTGGCGGCCGGAAAAGCGAAAAAGCATGGTATGGAAGGTATTCATAGTAAGAGGACGTGTCAATTAACTCACCAACTACAACAACATATAGTTATAAGTCAACCAATAAATGCAATATATAGTGTATTTATATTTAATTATGGGTGGGGTGTACGCATTTCCGGGGAGGGCCGGTTTTCCAAAATATTCCCGACAACTGCACATTCTAGCCCGAAAGGCAGGTACCCGGCATATCCAAGCAGGGGCATTTCAAAAATCTGGAACCGGTGCACCAGGGGAACGCTGTAAGTCCAGCGGGCCAGGCTGTAGAGGTTCCACATTTCCCAGAAGAATCCGCATACCAGGGCAGCCAGGGCTGCGGAAACCACCGGGCGCCAGTCGCCGTGAACAGAGGGGGCGAAAATATGAAGCTGTCCGCTGAGCCGCTGCAGGCTGGTGATGACCAGCAGCGGCGATACCCACAATAAAGGAAAGAGCAGGTCCGGCCAGACACCGATCCCGGCCAGTCCGGCCGATGACGCAGCCAGGCAGAACCAGGCGAAAGCGGCGGTGTTGCCGACTGGCTTTGGCCTGGGGGGTCTGAAAACGGTTTTCAACCCAGGTGAAGGTGCGCAGCAGGTCCCGCATGCCGAGGACGGCCGGCAGAACCGTCGAAAAACTCAGGGTCGCCAATATAAAATAGGTCAGGGGCGGATAATCGGAGCCGGTGTAGTACCAGTTTTGCACAAAGCGGTTGAGATATTCGAAAAACCACCAGAATCCGGCGCTGAAGAAAAAAAGGCGGACGAAATAGGCCCGCTGGTGGATCAGCATGCAGCGGCCGGAACGATACAGGTAGAGAGCATTGATTAGTACGATGAAGGTAAGCCACAACGGGAAGAAAGTGTGCGGCTGCAGTGGGGCGAACCAGGCAAAGCGGGTCCAGGCCAGGATCCAGAATACAAGGCAGCCGGCCAGGGCTGTCCACCCCCACCAGGGAAAGGGCCGGTGCCTGGGAGCCGTTTTTTTTTGGTTTGTTTCAGACTTTCGCCGTCCGCCTGCTGCAAGCAGTCCTACGATCAGCAGGATAAAAAAGGTGTAGCAGAAAAAAGCCCAGGTCGAGAAAGGTGCGTGGGCGACATAGCGGGTTCGCGGCGGGAATTCCAGATATTGGGCGATCGGTTGTCCGGCCAGGTAACACCCGATCAGTGGTAGACCGACTAAACCGAGGCCCGCTATGTATAAAATAGGCCAGTGGGATTTTGATGCCATTGTGAACATGGCAATCACCACCTAACAGTTGCGGTTAAGTGAAACTTTAAAACCAGTAATCTCGCGCAGAGGCGCAAAGGTGCAGAGAAAGGCAAAAACCAGGATTTAGTCGCACTGTCGTGCGAAAAACCGTATCGCTCTTCAGGTTGAAAAAGCTTTCTGGGTTTTCCGGCGAAGCCGGAGGCATTATTGGTTTTCTCTGCGTCTTTGCGCCTCTGCGCGATGCCGGTTTGGTTTTTAGTTATTCCTTCAACGCCGCATGCGCCGCCGCCAGTCTTGCAATGGGCACCCGGAACGGTGAGCAGGAGACATAGTTGAGCCCCATCTTATGACAGAGTTCGATGGACTTGGGCTCACCGCCGTGTTCACCGCAGATGCCGCACTCCAGGTCCGGTTGCGTCTGGCGGCCCTTGGTGACCGCGATACGCATCAACTCTCCCACCCCGTCCTCATCGATAGTGGCAAAGGGGTTATCGATGAGAATGCCGTTTTCCATGTACTCGATCAAAAACCCGGATTCAGCATCGTCCCGCGATATTCCAAAAGTTGTCTGGGTGAGGTCATTGGTACCGAAAGAGACAAATTCGGCGCTGGTGGCAATCTGGTCCGCTGTCAGGGCCGCCCGGGGAATCTCTATCATGGTGCCGAATTTATACTCTATTTCACACTCCCGTTCGGCCATGACGGCTCTGGCCTCGGCTTCGAGCACTTTGCGCTGAACCTTCAACTCATTGATATGGCTGGTGAGCGGGATCATCACTTCGGGCAGTACCTTGACGCCTTCGGATGTTACCTGGCAGGCCGCCTCGAAAATCGCCCGTACCTGCATGGTTGTCAGCTCCGGGGTATGGATCCCGAGGCGTACTCCCCGAAGACCGAGCATGGGGTTTTGTTCCTTCAGGTTCAGGGCACGGGTCCGAATGGCCTCTTTGATCTTGATCTTCTCCAGCAGCTCATCGATTTCCACCAGGGTACCGGCATGTTTGATGCGCAGTTTCAGGTCCGACAGCTCACCCATCAGTTCCACCAGGTCAGGCAGAAATTCGTGCAGGGGCGGGTCGATGAGGCGAATGATGACCGGCAATCCATCCATGGCTCTGAACAGGCCGGCGAAATCATCGCGCTGGAAGGGCAGCAACCCCGCCAGGGCCTCGCGGCGTACATAGGGCCGGTCGGTCATGATCATTTTCTGGAAGAGCGGCAGCCGGTCGGCCTCGAAAAACATGTGCTCAGACCGGCACAGACCGATGCCCTGCGCTCCGTATTCCCGGGCCCGCGAGGCATCCGCCGGATAATCCGCGTTGGCCCAGACACCGAGGCGGCGGAATTCATCCGCCCAGCTCAGCAGCTTGATCAAATACGGGTCCTGGATGTCCGGGATGTTGGTTTTGAGACTGCCCGTAAAAACTTCGCCGGTGTTTCCGTCAATTGAGACCCAGTCTCCTTCACGGATAAGGGTGCTGCTGACTCTGATCTGGCGCTTGATCATGTCGATATCCAGGTCGGAAACACCTACGACCGCTGGTTTACCGAACTGCCGGGCTACCAGGGCGGCATGGCTGGTCCGCCCGCCGCGGCTGGTCAGGATGCCCTGGGAAGCCAGCATGCCATGGACGTCATCGGGTTTGGTTTCCGGACGCACCATGATAACGGATCTACCGTCGTTTTTGCTCCAGGATTCTGCCAGATCGGCATCCATGGCGACCATGCCGCAGGCTGCCCCCGGGGACACATTGAGGCCCGCGGCCAGCAAAGAGCCGTCCTGGCGGGCCAGCTCAATTGCCTCCGTATCGAATTGAGGGTGCAGGAAAAAATCCACCTGTTCCGGGGTCACCCGCAGCACGGCTTCTTTTTTGATAATCAGCCCCTCTTCGGCCATATCCACGGCAATCCTCACAGCGGCCTGGGCGGTGCGCTTGCCGTCGCGGGTCTGGAGCATCCAGAGCTTGCCCTTTTCAATGGTGAACTCGATATCCTGCATGTCCCGGTAATGGGTCTCCAGTTTTTTGGCGATATCGAGCAGCTCCTGGTAGGCGTCCGGAAGCTGAGACTGCATGTATTTGATATCTTCTGTGATGCGGATGCCGGCCACGACGTCCTCGCCCTGGGCATTGATCAGGTAATCACCTTCGATTTCAGGCTCGCCGGAGGTGCCATTGCGGGTCATGGCCACGCCGGTGGCGCTGTCCTGGCCCATGTTGCCGAAGACCATGGCCACGATGTTGACCGCGGTTCCCAGGTCGTGGGGAATGCTGGCGGCATTGCGATAGTCAATGGCGCGTTTTCCGTTCCAGCTCTTGAATACGGCTTCCGTGGCCATGCGCAGCTGATCGTAGGGATCCGTGGGGAAATCGCGCATGGCACCCTTGCGAAAAGCGATTTTAAATTCTTCGGTGATTGCTTTCCAATCTGCGGCGGTCAGGTCGGCATCGCCGTTGACACCGCTTTTAATGGTCTGGGCTTCGATGATTTCTTCAAAGACATCGTCTTCTATCCCCATGACCACACTGCCGAACATCTGGATCAGGCGGCGGTAGGCGTCATACACAAAACGCTCGTCACCGGTCAGGCGGGTAAGCCCAACGATGGTGTCGTCGTTCAGCCCGATATTTAACACGGTGTCCATCATGCCGGGCATGGAGAATTTGGCACCGGAGCGGCAGGAGACCAGCAGTGGATTTGTCGGGTCACCGAATTTTTTACCGGTCAGGGCTTCAACCTCTTTCAGAGCGGCCAGTTCCTGTTCCCACATGCCTTCTGGGAACTCGCGGCCCTTTTCCAGGTAGGCGTTACAGGCTTCGGTTGTCACTGTAAATCCCGGCGGTACCGGCAGCCCGATCCGGACCATTTCGGCCAGGTTGGCGCCCTTGCCGCCAAAAAGGCCCCGGATAGCCTCCCAATTTCCGTCTACAGTTTTTTCGGCTTGTTCCACCTCTGAAAACAGATATACCCACGGTTTCTGCATAATTAACCTCTTCAAATCTGATTGATCATTAAAATACTACGGTTTGCGCCGCCTAAAGATTGTATGTCTTTCTGCCTTGGACAGGTCGGTAGCCGGCCGGTTTGCAAGCTGCCGCGGTGTGTGAAGCTATCAATTGTTGTTGATACAGCTCCCTTAGTCTTTGCGTTTTAAGCGGATTTTTCGGATCTTGTCAACCGGTCGGCCTCGACGGCCATCAATGTGACGGTTGCCCGGGCGACATGCTTTTCCTCGTTTTCCAGCTGAGCATAGAGATTTGATTCCGCCACGAGAATCTGCCTTCCCGGGCTGATAACCTTGCTGCGGCAATGCAGGCGTGAGCCTACGGCGGGCTTGAAAAAGTTGATTTTAAACTCAATGGAAAGGATGCGGGCTGTTTCAGGTACCAGCGTATATGCGGCATACCCGGCCGTATGATCGGCCATGGTGGCCAGAACGCCGGCGTGGATAAAACCATCCTGCTGACGATGTTCGGACCGGACCAGAAGGCCGGTCTCGAAACATCCTGCAGAAATGTGGTCGACAGTGAATCCACAATAAGCCGGAAAACCCTGAACAAAATCAGAACGTAAGAACTCGAGGCGTTTTTTATCTGGTTTGAGAGGCATCTTAAAGGAAAATTTTGGGTTGCGAGCGGCCTTGAAAATGGTTAATATTTATTTGTATCGGGCGCACAATTCAGATGACTTCTTTCTCTGCGGGATGTCTTCCAGTTTATCTCTAAAGGTTTCCTGGGTTGAACCGATATTACAATATATTGTGGTTGAATTTTTTTTCTGTCAATATATAGTGGAGTTATGGAAATCACTGTCTTACCCATAAACGAGCCTTACCTGGGTCCCGTAAAACGGGTTCTCCGGCAGCGGCTTGAAAACAAAGGCCTGGATTCAAGTACGATTCCCGGGTACATGCGCAGTCTTACCAATGCCCTGCTGAAAAAGCCCCACATGACGCTGAGCCAGGTAAACCGGCAGATGGATTACGTCGGCTGGCACGGGGTAGAGTTGGACTATCACACCTGGGAATTGACCCGGGCCACTCTCGAGGGTGAACCAGCGGCCAGCCCGGCCCTTGATTCCGCCTGCTGACCCGACCTGACAGGTCGACGGCACCATACGAAAAGCACCCGCCCGCGCTTTATACTCCCTTTCCGCTTATACTCCAAAAAAGATAATAATCTGAATTAAAAGGTATTTCCACATTTATCCCGGGATTGCGAATTTAACCTGGGGCAGCAGGGGCCCGGTTGCATCTGCCGGGGCAGAGGTGATTGGTTCCGTTATAAAAAGACGTTCCGGTTTCAATCGCTCATCCTTCAAGAGGCTGTTTTTGGCCGTTTCGGCGCGATCCATGGCCAGTTGGCGCAAATCGGCCGGTGATATGGCAATGGCGGTGAACAGTAGTTTTTCCATTTCAGGAACCGGCAACACCTTCAATGATCCATCGGCGTTGCGCGGTTTCGGTATGTCAGCCTCCTGGTAGGCCCTGGCCACATAGGTTTCACGGGCTTCTGCGGTTATAGCCGGGCGTTCCGCCTCCGGGGGCGCCTGCCCGCCCTTGTAAAGGGCTCGGACATGCTGGGCCTGGATAAGATCATCATACCGGGCGAGCCGTAGCCGGGCTCCGTCAGTTTCGGGGTCCACGATACCGGTGATTTCCAGATTCAGGGACGGTCGTTCAACCAGGGCGGTCGCCAGGTTCGTCAGGGTCTCGGTCTGCTCCTCACCCAGGCCGGCCAGCCCTGCTTCAAAATCGATGTAGCTCAGCTCGGCACCGCCCGCAAAGGCCACACCCAGGGCGGCGAATGGCGCGCTGATGGTTTTCGTAATCAAACCGACGATGGCCTTCAATATGATGGAGCCGAGGCTGAATTCAGGATCGTCGACGCTGCCGCGAACAGGCAGATCCAGCTCGACATTGCCTTCACTGGCGCTCAATATGGCCAGCCCCAATTTTACAGGCAAACTGGTGGCATCCGGGCTGTCAACCTTCTCTCCCAGGGTGAGACGGTTGAAACGGATCTTGTTCTGCGCCACCAGGGTGTTTTGCGACAGGCGATAGTTGAGGATCAGGGTGAGTTTGCCTTTCTCCAACTTGTAGCCGAGGTACTTGCCCGAATACGGTGTGAACGGGCTCAAGTCGATGTCCCGAAACTCGATAGAGATATCCGAAAACTTATCCCGGGTCAGCGGGTTGATCTTGCCGGTTATCTTCAGCGGTGAGTGGTTTTCCAGGCGCCCGGCCAGGAAGACGTCCGCCCGGGCCAGCTCTGCGGAAGAAAGGCCGGAAATGCTTCCACCCAGCTCCAGCATATCTGTTTTGAAATGGGGCTTGATAAGGCGGTCGGCAAACGAAACGGTGCCGCCCTGAAGGGTAACGGCCTTGATTGTGATCGGGGGTATCGGTTGATCGGGCCCTGTTTGGGGTGATTTTGCAGCGAACTTCTGGTTTTCGATCGCCTGCTTTTCCATGGCTCCAGAAGGATTTTCTGCCGTCTGGTCGGCAGCAGCCTGGCCGGTGGTTTCGTCTGAATCCAGAACAGTGCGCAAATTGACGGTTCCATCCTCATTTACAGTGGCGCGGGCATAAAAATCGGCCAGGGCGATTTCATCCAGATCGATCTGGAGGGGATTGATGTCCACATCTATTCCTGAGAGATGCAGACTTTTCCAGCGCAGCAGATACTTGCCGAGATATTTGTCCAGAGAGGCAAAATTCGCCAACAATGTATCGCCCTGGAAATCAGCAACAAACCCCTTTTCAGGATCCATCCGAAAGGTCAATTTTAAGGCGGTTTCCAGCTCTCCGCCCGTGATGAGAACCTGGATTTTTTCGTTGAGGTAGGGCTGTAAAGGCGTGATTTTGAGTTTATCAGCCTTGATCTCCATTTCACCGGGCCAGGGGTGTCAGCGAAACTTCCCCCTGGCTCCTGATAGAGCCGCCCCTGGGCCCGCCTATGTTGACCGCAATGGTTGTCTTTTCGTCGGGAGCCGTGGAAATATTGCCGGCTTTCACCGTAATCGGACTCATTTTTAAAACGGCGGGAGTTGGCGTCGTCAGGTCCTTGAAGTCCACCGTATAGTCTACCAATGCCAGGTTTTGGATGAGTGCCGCCACGGAGGCCTGTTTGACCTGGTCGGGCGGTGCCGGTTCATCGGGGGCGTTTTTTGATGCAACCACGCCGGGGAGCGATTCTATGAGGTTCAAGCGGCCGGTATCTTCGCGCTGCAGGGCAATACGGCCTTTCTCGGTAACAACCTTTTCCACATTTACCAGGCGGGTATCAGGATCAAGGCTGATTCCGCTGAGCTCTGCCCCGGGGATTGAGACGATGGCATTCTCTGCATCCTGTGCGGCAATTTTTATGTTTTGCAGCGACACACCGGCGCGGGTGATCCTGGGGAGCCCCTCCTTTTGGGCAGTGTCAAACTCGATTCCGGTTGCGCTTAGCCCCAATTTATCCAGGCTGTATACCGATGGCACGGCCGCTGAAAATTCATTTACAACCAAGGCAAGGTTGGCCACTTCAAGTTGTTCCAGACTGGCCAGCCACCGGGGAGCCTCAGGTTGAAAGGCGGGGCTCTCCGGCTCGGGCGTTGGGGCAATGGTCGGAAGAAAGGCTTCAATCAGGTAAATACCGCCATCTTCTGACCGGTCGGCCCGCACATGGGTATCTGCCAGGCGAACCCGGTCGATCTGGACTGTCTGTTTAACAGGATTCAATTGGATGCCGTTGACGGCAAATTCAGGCATGTTGATGAGCCGAACCGCTCCACGTGGCCCGGTGACCACAAAATTGTTTACGGTCACTGCGGCATTTTCCACCATGGGAAACGGACTTTCGGGCGCAGCGGGATATTGGTAGGCCAGTGAAAAGCCTGCTTTGCCGGACTTGATATTGGCCTTGATGAATTGTCGGTAATAGGGTTCAAACTGGGGAACCGGCAAACCCTTCAAGGTGATCTGGCCGGTTGAGCTCATATTATGCAGGGCCGCGTTGCCCTGACCGGCCAGGACAGCCCCGGACCGAGTGCTGATTTCAAATGTATAATTGGCCGGCGTCTTTTCGCGGCTGCCCAGATTTTCGACGGTCACGGCTATGGGCTGAAGGGCAAGGCTGAAACCCTTGCCGGCTGTCTGGTCTTTAAACGTAATGCTGCCGGCCGATATGACCGCCTTTTCAATCAGGAAGGCCGGCATGCCTGCACTGGGATCGGATTCCGTTTTTTTCTCGCCCGGTGGAGAAGCGGGGATCAGGCTCGTAAAGTTGAAGCCGTCCTTACTACGGACCAACGACACCACCGGTTGATCGATGGCCAGCTCTTTAAGCACCGCCTTACCGATGATCATTGGCAGCAATTGGGCATTGGCATAAAAGCGTCCCACGGAGGCAAAAGGCGTCTGGTCTTTTTCCAAAATGGCAAAGTTAATCAGGGTGATTTCTAAAGTAAATGGATTGAATGCCGAAGACTCCAGGGTGACGATACGGCCGGTGGCATCCGACAGTTTGTCCGGCACGACAGCCTGAATTATACGGGGAACCACCCAAAAACCAGTGATAACGTAGAGGATCAGCAGCCCAAGCGCAGAAAGAACCAACCACCGCCGACGTCTAAGGGCGGCCGGTATACCCTTTGATTTCATTCAGTCATCCCTTTTTGTGCGGAATAAGCAGGTGAGAAAGCTAACCTTTTAAAAATACTATAAACCGTGGGCCTGTATCAACAAGAAAGATGGAAGGCTCCGGAAAAGAGGATTGACAAGTACCTGGGGATACGAATAGGGTGCCCTTTACGTCCGCGTAAACTATGGGGGGGCAGCGCTTCCCGCAAAACGACTATTGCAGCCGCGGGTCCTGGTCGGAGGTTCCCTGCCGGCTGCAAGGGGGGGAGAGTCAATGAAAAAAAGATTAATTGTAACAGATAGTGTAGCGGATCTACCGGCTGAGATCGTTGCCAAATACGGCATACACATTATGCCTGTAAATGTAATTCTGGACGGTAAGACCTACAAAGACGGAGTGGATATTTCCCGGGAGGACTTTTACAAAAACTACTATGATTACGAGGAGATGTCTACTGCCCCGGTATCCTATGAAGATTACGCCCTGGAATATTTAAACCTCGTCCAAAAATATGATGAACTGCTGATCATCCACTGTTCATCCCATTTAAGTGAAACGTTCAACAACGCGCTGAGAGTCGTGGAAGACTTCCATGGACAGCACAAATGCAGGGTTAAGGTGATTGATTCCGGACTGGCCAGCATGGGCCTGGGCATGGTGGTTATGGCTGCGGCTGAAGCCACGGAGGCCGGTGAACCATTGGAATCCGCCGAAGGGGCTGTTTACGGGACGAGGGCCCAAATGTCCAATTTCATGGCCATTCCAACTTTGAAATATCTACGTAAAGGTAAAAAAATCAGTGACTTGAAAGCCCTGTTCGGTGTGGCCCTGGGGGTCAAACCGGTCCTGGAATTTGAAGACGGCAAGTTGACCATCAAGGATAAGCTGTTTGGCAAGCAGAAAAACATGATTTTGGCCATGATGGATAAAATTACGGAAGATATCGGTACCAGCCCGATTACGCTGGCTATTGTGCATGCAAAGGAAACGGCGCCGGTAGAGAACCTAAAAGGGGTCTTTGAATCTTCCTTCAACTGCCGAAAAATATATTCCGCCAGGTTTGGGCCGTCTTTGGGCATCAACACCGGTCCGGAAACGTATGCGGTTATGTATATTAAACACCAAACCTAGAAATGGTTTTAAACCCTTCCCTCGTGCCCAATCTCTGCGTTGGGCGCGAGATTCAAATCCTCGAAATACTGGCCAGTATTCCTCCGGTTTGAATATTGCGTCCGCCTTGACCTTGAACACGATTGAAGGGTTTAAAACCATTTCTCCTATTTAACTATCTGCTGAATAACAAGCCGTGGGGAAAGCCCCGCGGCTTTTACATTTTTTTTACAAATTTCATATTGTCCTAACAGAATCATTCTCTTATGCAGGTTGCATGGGCAAATTCAAAGCAGCCATGCTCTGTGCCTGGGGGTTTGGTACTACCGGAATCTACACTCTGGCAGCTTTTCTACCCATTGTCCTGCGGCCCCCTTCAGTCGCACCGGACGAGCCCCCTACACCGTCGGAAAAATCTGGTCCCGACTGATTTTTTTAACCAACCGCATTCAATTAAAAACCTCCGGTCTGCAAAACATCCTCCCTAATCGATCGTACGTGTTCATGGCCAACCACGTCAGTCACCTGGATCCTCCCGCTGTAGCTCTGGCAATTCCCAATACCCTGCGCTTCATCGGCAAATTGTCCCTCTCGCGGATTCCGGTCTTCGGTCCGGCTGCACGCCGTGCCGGGGTTATTTTCATTGATCGGGGAGACTCTGAAAAAGCCCGCAAAGAACTGAACCGGACGATTACCGCCCTGAAAAACGGGGTGAGCACGCTTTTTTTTGCAGAGGGAACCCGCAGTGCTGACGGCAGGTTGCTGCCGTTTAAAAAGGGGGGTGTCATGCTGGCATTACAGACCGGTTTACCGGTGGTGCCGGTGACGGTGACTGGCAGTTATGCTCTTTTTCCGAAAAAGCAATGGTTTATACGCCCCGGAACCGTACATGTCGAGATAGGAAACCCATTGAGGTTTCCGGGTTCACATCAGATGACCGGGACCGGCTGCTGCTGCAAATCCGTTCGGTTATCCAGGAAAATCTCAACCGCTACAACCAGGCGCATTCACACAGGTCAGTGGCCCTGACCCAGCGTGCACGGCAGGCATCCTCCCCGCACTTATCCTGAAAATAATTAGAGGCTTTCTCAAATATGTCTTATGGTCGGGCGTAGGTCATAAAGTGCAGACGGGTCCTTGGTCCAAAATCCAATTTTTGAAATTGCCTATTGTCAAAGTACTGTTCCCGAATATCGTTTGACTCGCGGTCATTTTTAGTCTTTATTGTCTGGACTGTGAACCGTGCGGAGACCTTAACTCAAGCGTACGGATTCCAGGCGCTTACCCAAACGGCACTAAAAACAACATGAGGAGATCCCATGAGCAACGATGAATTGAGTGGAGTCGATTTTACAGTAGATACATCAAATTTATACAAGGAAGAAGGGTATACCGATTTGAAGGTCGCCTCTATTCGCCGGCTGGTGCCGGTTGACGCGGATGGCAACGAGGATCCGAGCCGGGCGGCCATCTATGTAGGGACCACCCAGCTGATGACACCCCAGGGACTGCTTCCCATTCAAGGCGCCCTGCCGGCCAATAATTTCAAGGAGGCTCTGGCGGTGTTTCTGGAGGCGATGAAAAAAGCGACCGAAAATATGATTGAGGAAGCCAAAAAGATGAAAGAAAAGGAAGACTCTCGCATTGTTATCCCGGGGCGTGAGTAGAGCCAATTGTAAATAGTTTGTAATTTCAATTCGTTGAACTGGTGTTGACCGGCCTTGCGACGGTGGCGATTGCCATCCGGGCAAGGGCCGGTCTTTTTTTTGCACCCCCCGATGAAACTGCAGGCAGACTGCCTATATTAATGACAGGGTGTCTGTCACTGACGCCCCACCAAAAAATTAGTTAGAAGCTGCCTACCATCGGGAGCGAACCATGCAAACAAATTATAAAGCAATTGCCGGATTACTGGTTATGGCGTTGCTGGCCGGGTGTGCCCACAGCACCGGCACGCCGGGACGGGCGGCTTTGGTGGATGCCGATCATTTCGAAAATGAGATCCGGCAGGTGATATCGGCATGCCGGCTAAATGCCCGGGAACTTGACAATATCTATGATCGCCTGCATGATGCTGCCGCCAATGAAGCAGGTCGCAGCAGTACGGACCAGCAACTGGGCTATATCCAGAAGACATACCTGTATGTTCATCAGGCCAGGCTTGTGGCCGACTACCAGATCCGCTTGCTGTCGGATTTTCACTTCATCGCCAAAACCCAGCACAGTAATTTTTTGACGCTGAGAGCGCGGGATCTCGATCAGGCTATTTACGATATGGAAGATGCCGCCAGTTTTCTGGAGGTTTACGCGGTGTTTATTGAGGACCGACAAGCGCTCACAGAAATAGAAAACGCCCGGCAGATGATCGGTGGTACCATCTATCTGTATGAAAACCTGCTCGAGGCCATTAAACCGGTCGTCAAGCCAGCGGCACCATTCACGCGGGATCCATATTCTCTGTTTTCGCGGGGAACATAAATAAATCTCAAGGGTTATTTGAAAAAACACTATATATCGAAATATTTCTTGACAACAAACCACATATAGTAGCATAAGACGTCAGCGCTTCCACTGACCCCCTATTCGATACCTAGTTTACTCGCTGATCTGAAACTGTTCTGAAATTAAACTAAAAAGCGCAGCCCTTTGACCCCGGAGTCTACCCAGGCTTCGGGGTCTGCCTTTTTTGAAAGGGGTTTAGGCTGAAGGCTGAAGCCGTTTAGTCTAAAACCAATGAATCTGAAATTCTTCCCTGAGACAGCTTCTATAGCTAAAGAAAAATCTTTTCTGGCCGATATATATTATCGGGAGAGTTGTTGAGGTGTGGCGTCACTCCGGGCGAGGAGAAAAGGAGAGCAATATGCTGCCGGCCATTCAAAGTTCGATTTCGGGTGTACGGGCATTCGGCAAGAAGCTCGATGTACATGCCGATAATATCGCCAACGCAGATACCGACGGTTTCAAAAAGAGCCGGACGGTTTGTCCACAGAAGAAAACTCCGGCGTTCGGGCTGATATCCAAAAAGTCGACACACCCGGTCCTCCGAACCCGGAAGCCCTTGAAGATCCTGCCGCTGAAAAAGAGCGCTCCAATGTAGACCTGGTCGAGGAAATCACCGAGACCATTCCGACCACCATCGGGTATAAGGCCAACCTTAAAACGATCCAGGCTGAAGAAGAAATGCTTGGATCGCTATTAGATGCTCTAGGGTAGTGTCCATTCAGAGACGGCATCTTTTGGCTTATAGCCGCGTTTTCGCATTGATTAAATCCTCAACATAGTTCCACCTACGCCTGCGGTTTAATAAATACCCATGCCTCGCTCTAAGCCAAAACCTACCGCCGCTGAATGGACACAGTGCCAGCTTGCCCCTCTTTCTAACAATTTCCATTTATAGTTCTGAACATACTATTCCTCTAAATTGGTAACTATTGGGGATTAGTCGGTTCTTTTTTCTTGCCTCAAGATCTTTATCCGCCTAATTAATGAACAATCTAAGCAAATGATTTTCCCTGAATTAAGAGGAAGGGCTGTTCAAGATGAAGATGCTGGTATGCGGGAAAGGCGGGTGTGGAAAAAGCACGGTGGCGGCTTTATTGGCGCGGGCCATGCAGAAGCATGATCGGCGCGTGCTGCTGGTGGATGCGGATGAATCGAATGTCGGCCTGTACCGAATGCTGGGGGTGGATATGCCGCAGTCGCTCCTGGAAAGTCTGGGGGGTAAAAAAGGCTTTCGTGAAAGGACTGCCCCGGGCAGCGGCCTGGGCGGCCCGCCGGCACTGTTTCCCGGGGACCTGCGGGTAGATGCCCTGCCCGTAGAATGCGTGGCTCACGCAGATGGTATCCGGGTCATGTCCGTAGGTAAAATCCACCACTTCGGCGAAGGCTGCGCCTGCCCCATGGGCAGGCTTTTCAGGATGCTGTTTGGCGCTTTGACCCTTGAACCGCATGATCTGGTTATCGTCGATGCCGCCGCCGGGGTAGAACACTTCGGGCGGGGACTGGATGGACAGTGCGACCGGATTATCAATGTGGTGGATCCCTCCTATGAATCCATCCAGATGGCACAGAGAGTCAGCGACCTGGCCCGGGAAGCCGGAGTGCAGGCTGAGATTGTTCTCAACCGGATGACACCGGAGCTTGAGAAAGAAATTTCCGCCGCACTTGATGGCACGGTCATCATCGGGAGCCTGCCCGACAGCCAATCCATCTTTCGGCGCAATCTCAAAGGCGAACCCCTGGACGCCGCCATCCCCGAAATGGACACGATCTGCGCCACGCTGTTGAGCACATGAAAAGAGATTCCTTGCCGGTCATCGCCTATTTTATTTCCGCCCACGGGCTCGGGCACGCAGCCCGGGCTGCTGCGGTAATGAATGCCGTGCACAGGATGGCACCCGCCGTTCGATTTGAAATTTTCACCACCGTTCCCTACTGGTTTTTTGACGATTGCCTGTCAGGGCCCTTTGCCTGC
>Ga0126327_10000022_pt1 | contig 63413 bp, 55 predicted proteins | sample InaspJWI30metaG_FD_101392 | JGI IMG/M metagenome (GOLD analysis project Ga0126327, IMG submission 101392) | Marine gutless worms symbiont microbial communities from Oahu, Hawaii - Inanidrilus sp. 1 OAHU.JWI-30 metaG | ecosystem: Host-associated > Annelida > Digestive system > Unclassified... | reverse complement strand
GGACTGGCTCATCGATCATATCCAGAGCAATCCGGATTTCATCCGCCCGGAACGCTACCGCAACGAGGTCCTGGCTTTTTTGAAGGAGCCCCTGGAAGACCTCTGTATTTCACGCCCGAAATCGAGGTTGAAATGGGGCATCACCCTGCCCTTTGACAAGGATTACGTTACCTATGTCTGGTTTGACGCCCTCTTGAACTACGCTTCCGCACTGGGGTACCCGGATGGCGAAGCCTATGCCAGATACTGGCCGCACGTACAGCACATTGTCGCCAAGGACATCTTAAAGCCCCACGGCATTTACTGGCCGATTATGCTCAAGGCGGCCGGCATGCAGCCTTACCGGCACCTCAATGTCCACGGATACTGGAACGTAGAGCAAAGCAAGATGTCCAAGAGCCTGGGCAATGTCATCGACCCCTTGGAGCTGAAAAACATCTACGGTGTGGATGCCTTCCGCTTTTTTCTGATGCGGGACATGGCATTCGGGCTCGACTCGAGTTTTTCAGAAGATGCCCTGGTGCAGCGCATCAATGCCGACCTGGCCAATGATCTCGGCAACCTCTTTTCCAGGGTAGTGGCCATGACTCACAAATACTGCGAGGGCCGCGTGCCAGCCGCCGATCCGGCGGTTGAAGCGGAATTGGGACTGGGTCTGCCGGAGGATGCCGCCGAAGCAATTGCCGCTTACGAACAGGCCATGGACGCATTTGCATTTCACAAGGGCTTGATGGCCGTTTGGAATCTGATCAGCCAGATGAACCGCTATATCGACGTCACGGCCCCCTGGGTGTTGGCCAAGAAAAAATCAACCCGCAAGCAGTTGGAAGCGGTCCTCTATTATTTCCTGGAAGGCTTGCGGGTGATATCGGGACTGGTGTATCCGGTCATGCCTGCAACGGCCCGAACCATGCAAAAACACCTGGGCCAAGATCCCGAGCAGGCTTTTTTCAATCTGCAAGAGTTGAATACCTGGGGGCGCCTGGAGCCCGGCACCAGCCTGCCCAAAGCGATCACCCTGTTTCCGCGGGTGGATCCTGAAAAACGCAAGGCTGCAGCTGCCGAGCCTGTGAAAAAAGCCAGTGACCTTCCGGAAATAAAGCCTGAAATCACGTTTGAAACATTTTCAAAAATCGATTTGCGGATAGCCACAGTCATCCGGGCCGAAGCCATTCCAAAAGCACGCAAACTGCTGAAACTAGAACTCGACGTAGGCGCGGAACGCACGATTGTCGCCGGTATCGCGACCAGTTATCAACCGGATGAGCTGGTCTGCAAGCAGATTGTCATTGTGGCCAACCTCAAACCGGCCAAACTTATGGGGGTTGTGTCCAACGGCATGCTGCTGGCTGCCGCGAGCGGCGATGGTCTGGCCCTCATCGGCCCGGATAAGGACGTCAAACCGGGTACTCCGCTAAGCTGATTCATGCACCGGAAAAGACAACGTGCCCCCCTCACCAGCAGCCACCGATCCGGTTGGCGGGACTACCAGGCGACGCTTAAACGGACGGCGGCCAGCCGGAAAAGACACCGCCGCCTGCTCCGGGCGGGTTGCCTGCTGATCCTCACTGCGCTTGCGGGCTGGGTTGCGGCCGGCGGTTTCTCCGGCCTGAAAGCCAGATTCGGTGAAACCGCCCACCCGCCGGTTGAAATCCTGACCCCCTCTCCAACGGCAAATCCAGCCCACGGCATGCTGGATAAATCAAAACTGCAGCCCATGCTGGCTTCGGCCCAACTGATGAACAGCCGGGAGGACTATTTTTACATCACGACAGATGATCAGCGGATGTGTGTCGACACCAGTCTGGACATGGCGCTGCAAAACTATCTGCACCGCAAGATGAACACGGCGCATGCCCGGCAGATCGCCATGGTAGTCCTGGATCCGGACTCGGGCCGGGTTATCGCCATGGTGGGGTATGATAAACGCGATCCGGCGGCCAACACCTGCCTGGACAATAACATCCCGGCGGCCAGCGTGTTTAAAATCGTTACCGCGGCGGCGGCCATCGACACATTTGATTTCAGCCCGGAAACCGAATTTCTATTTAATGGAGCCAAACACACGCTCTATAAACGACAGTTGTTGAAAAAGAAGAACCGGTATACCAACCGAATTACCTTCAAACAGTCGTTCGCCCAATCGGTAAATCCGGTTTTCGGTAAACTGGGGACCCACCATCTTGGTAAGGAAAACCTGGAAAAGTATTCCCTGGCTTTCGGTTTCAATCAGTATTTCGAGTTTGAGCTCCCTCTGGAACCCAGCCGCTTTGAAGTGTCAGATGACCCCTACCACTGGGCTGAACTGGCCTGCGGCTTCAACCGCAGCACTACCATCAGTCCCCTGCATGGGGCGCTCATGGCGGCTACCGTAGCCAACGCCGGGCAATTGGTGGAACCCACGGTCGTGGATCGCGTGACCGATGCGCAAGGCCGGGTCGTGTATGTCCACCTGACCCGGAAGCTCGAACGCGTCATCACCCCGGATACCTCCGCCGCCCTGGAACGCATGATGGCAGCCACCATTCGTTCGGGAACCTGCCGGAAGGTTTTTCGAGGATACCGGCGCGACAAGGTACTTTCCCGCCTGACCATTGGCGGCAAGTCCGGATCGATCAGCAACCGGGCCAACGATACCCGCTACGATTGGTTTGTCGGCTATGCGGAGGAAAAGACCGGTACCGGCAAACTGGCCGTGGCCGTATTGGTGGCGCAAGAGGAATACATTGGTTTGCGGGCGGCCTACTATGCACGGCTGGCGATCAAACGCTATTTCAACGATTACTTTATCAAGGCCGCTACAGGTGGCGGGGAAAAGTCGTCCCGCGCGGGCGTATCTTAGACCTGGCTCCCAAAAGCTTGATATTAAAGCCAAAGTAAAAACTTTTACCTGTCTCTTTACGGGACGCCGGAAACGTGATTTAACCAAGGAATCTAAGGGTCTTCAGCCTGAAACAACCTCACTTAGACAAGGAGACAAGAATGCCTGGATTCGAAATATTCGGAGATGAAGAGCGCCGGGAGGTGTTGGATGTGTTGGATACCGGTGTGCTGATGCGCTATGGGTTTGACCAGGCCCGCAATGACCACTGGAAGGCCAAAACTTTTGAAACCGAACTGGCCCAAAAGCTGGGGGCCAGCCATTGCCATCTGTGCTCCAGCGGCACGGCGGCCCTGAGCATTGCCCTGACAGCCTGCAATATCGGCGCAGGCGATGAGGTCATCGTACCGCCCTTCACTTTCGTGGCCACCATCGAGGCCGTCCTGGCCGCCGGTGCCATTCCGGTGTTTGCTGATATCGACGATACCCTCTGCCTGGCACCGGATGCAATCGCCGCGGCCATCACACCCCGCACCCGGGCGGTCGTTCCCGTACACATGTGCGGCTCCATGGCCCGCATTGACGAAATTGCAAACCTCTGCCGGGATAAGGATCTGGTGCTCGTGGAGGATGCCTGCCAGGCCGTCGGCGGCAGTTTTCAAGGCAAGTATCTGGGAACATTCGGGAAAGCGGGGTGTTTTTCGTTCGATCCCGTAAAAACGATCACCTGCGGAGAAGGCGGAGCGATCATTACTGATGACGAAGCGGTCTATCTAGCCGCTGACGCCTTTGCCGACCACGGTCATGACCACATTGGCCATGACCGGGGCCTGGAGGGCCATGCGATCGTGGGGCTGAATTTCAGGATAAGTGAGTTGAATGCCGCTGTGGGCGTGGCCCAGCTGCGCAAACTCGACTTCATGCTTGAAAAGCAGCGGGCGGCCAAGGCCCGGATCTGTGCGCTGCTGGCCGACTTTCCCGAGGTCACCCTGCGTGAGATCCCGGATCCGGACGGAGATACAGCCACATTTTTGAGTTTCCTTATGCCGGATGAAAATCGCGCCCGGCAGACCGCCAAAGACCTGGCAGCCGCCGGCGTCGATGGATGTTTTTACTGGTATGACAACAATTGGCATTATATCCGCCAGTGGCCGCATATCCGCCAGCTGAAATCAGCCGCCCGGCTGCCCATTCACCTGCTGGACAATGTCCCCGATTACGAAGCCCTGGATCTTGGCCGGTCGGATGCCATTATGGGGCGCACCATTTCCATGCAGATAAAACTCTCCTGGAGTGAAGCGGACCTTACAGCCCGTCTCGAAAAGATGGCGGCCGTTTTGAAAGGATAAGCGCATGTTTCGCAATTTCAAACTTGTTTCCCGGATGGTATTCGGCCGGGGTTGTTTCAGTCAACTGGACGACATTCTGGCGGAGCGGCGGACACTCAGCCGGGGATTTATGGTTTTTCTGCTGGATGATGTATTTAGCGAACATCCTTTGAAGCAGAACGTTCCCCTGCAGGAAAACGATACGCTGATCCTGGTAAATGTCGATGACGAACCCAAAACCACTTATGTAGACAAGCTCAGCGCCGACGTAAAAGCCTACGCGGATAACGTCAAGGCCCAACCGCTGGGAGTCATCGGCATCGGCGGCGGCAGCACGCTGGACCTGGCCAAGGCCGTTTCCCTGATGCTGAACAACCCGGGCTCGGCAGCTGACTATCAGGGCTGGGACCTTATCCAGCACCCCGCCGTCTACCACGCCGGCATCCCGACCCTGTCGGGTACCGGGGCTGAAGTTTCCCGGACCACCGTCCTGACCGGGCCGGAAAAAAAATTGGGCATCAACTCCGATCACACCGTCTTCGACCAGATAGTCCTGGATCCGGAGCTCATTGCAGATGCGCCTGCCCAGCAGCGCTTTTATACGGGCATGGATTGCTACATCCACTGCATCGAGTCCCTGACCGGCACCTTCCTGAACCAATTCAGCCGTTCGTATGGCGAAAAGGCCCTCGACCTGTGCCGCGAGGTATTCCTCGATCCGGGTCCGGACAGCGACGACAAGCTGATGATGGCCTCCTATTGCGGAGGCATGAGCATTGCCTATTCCCAGGTGGGGGTCTGCCACGCCCTGTCCTATGGGCTGGGATTTGTTTTGGGATTGCATCACGGTATCGGCAACTGCGTGGCCTTTGACTACCTGTCGGAGTTTTACCCCGCAGGGGTCAAAGAGTTTCGGCAGATGATGGACAAGCACCAGATTGAACTCCCCCGCAACCTGGTAGCGGACCTTTCCAACGACCAGATCGAAACCATGGTGGACGTGGCCCTCGTCCTGGAACCGCTGTGGGAAAACGCCCTGGGACCGGATTGGCGGAAAATTGCCACGCGGGAAAAAATCCGGGATCTCTATCTACAAATGTAAAGTCGTTCAGGTTGATGATTATGACCCTAGTTCGTAAAATAGCCGGCTGCGTAAAAGCGCTGGCAAGCCGTGCCCGAGATATCGTTCGAAAAAGAATCTTCTTCGGCCGCCCGCTGTCGCAGGTCCCGACCGGGCCCTGGTGTTCTTCCCGCTCCAAAGTAGTCTCCTGGCTTGCGGTCTGGCCGGCATTGTGGCCCGTGCCCCGGAACTTTCGGACGCAACAAATACGGTTGCTCTGGAAGATATAGACGCCGACATTGCCAAATCAGCGGCGTGTACACTTGAAAAATGCGCCCTTGATCAGGGCTTGTCTCTGGATGCAGACTACCTGGGCGGCAGCGAGCGTTTAGATACCTTGCTCAAATCCGCCTGGGATCTGAAGACCTATAGCAGCCTCTACCAGATCTACACCACCCCGGATCTGCGGCGACAGCTGGCCGAACTGGCCGCCCGGACCAGAGACCTGCAGGAAGGCGAAGCAGGCGCCCTGCACCGCCAAATCGGCCGCCTCGAAAAAGCGGAAGTGGACCTGATGAGCAGGCAAATCGAAAAGCTGAAGGATTTTACCTGGTGTCTGCAGGTTGAAATCCTGGACAACCTGGAAAAAATGGAAATCCTGGGCTGCCCGCCGGCTCCGGCGGTCAGCGAGGCAGCCTTCATGATCTATAACCAGGTCAATGCCGTTCTCAACAGCATTGGGTGTTTAGAAGTCCGGGGACGTGACAGCGCCGGTCTGTCGGTGATGCTTTTATTCAACAGACCCGACTTTGCGGCCGCCTGGGATCAAATCGCGACCTCCGATCTGCATACGGAATTCGACCAGCGCTGCGCTCAGGACCCGCTCATCAACAACGGCATCCGCAAAGCCGTATCCGGCGAGCAGGTCGCGGTCACCCTGACCTACAAAATAGCTGCCGAGATCGGCAGCCTGGGAGATAACCTGCGTTTTTTGCGCACGCAGATCGAGTCTGACGAAATATTGCACTGCCTGGGAAGGTCACCCTTGAAGGACGCCGCGGTTCTGTCGCATACCCGTTGGGCCTCGGTGGGTGCCATCACCGAAGCCAATTGCCACCCGGTAGATAATCAGGTGACCGTTGAGGCTACCGAGCTTGACGGCAGTATGCACGTCTGCCTGAATGGCGACATCGATAATTACCAACAGCTCAAAGAGCAGCTGGCCGCCGATGCCATCCATATCCAGAAAGACATCACCTCCGACACCAAGGTAATCCCGCTGCAGATTCAGCACTACCTGAGACAAGGTTTTAATGTCGCTGAAGCGTTCCGCCTGGCGGTCAATGACTTTGAAGGCTCCCATGCCATTTGCATGCTCACCGACCTGGCGCCGGGAAAACTCTTCTGTGCCCAGCGTGGCAGCGGTCAGGCCATTTTTATTGGGCTGGCTCCGGATCACTATATAGCATCTTCCGAAGTATACGGCTTTATCGAAGCCACCCAGCAATTTCTCAAGCTCGACGGTGAAACCCAGGTAAGTGGCAAAAACGGTATGACCCAGGGCCAGCTGTTTATCCTCAACCAGGAGGGCGCCGGCAGTCTGGACGGCATCGAAGCCATGTATTATGACGAGACACCGGTCCCCCTGTCGGCCCAGGGGATCAAGACCACGGAAATTACTTCCCGGGATATCAATCGCCAGGGCTACGCCCACTATTTTCTGAAAGAAATATCCGAATCGCCTGACAGTGTCTGGAAAACGCTGGACAACCGCTGGAAAATCAAGGACAACGGTCATCCGGTGTATACGGTAGATCTGGATGAAAGTACTTTCCCTTCCGATCTGGCCCGAGCGTTGCGCACGGGTGGCATCAGGCGGATCTTCCTGGTTGGCCAAGGAACCGCCGGCATTGCTGCCAAAGCCTGCGCCGACATTATCAATACCCACATGGCCGATCCCGGCCTGCAAATTCAAGCCCTGAAGGCATCGGAACTGAGTGGCTTCCGCCTGGCAGAAAATGCCGCTGACAGCAGCATGGCAGATACCCTGGTAATTGCCATCAGCCAGTCCGGTACAACGACCGATACAAACCGGACAGTGGATATGGTCCGCGAACGCGGGGCCCGCTTGCTGGCCATCGTAAACCGGCGCGATTCAGATCTGACGTTCAAAGTGGACGGCGTAATGTACACCAGCAGTGGCCGGGATATTGAAATGTCGGTGGCTTCGACCAAGGCTTTCTACTCCCAGATAATGGCCGGGGCCCTGCTGGGATTACACATGGCTGCTGTTACCGGGCGGCGCAGCCCGGCTTACATCTCCGCGGAAGTCGAAGAACTGCTGCAGATACCCGGGCATATGCGTACGGTCCTGGCCATGGCGGACCGGGTTAAGGATTCAGCCACCCGCCTGGCGGCCGGAAACACTTACTGGGCTGCAGTGGGCAGCGGCCCGAACAAGGCTTCCGCTGACGAGATTCGGATCAAGCTCAGTGAGCTTTGCTATAAAACCATTTCATCGGATTATGTTGAAGATAAGAAACACATCGATCTCTCTTCCGAACCCCTGATCCTGGTCTGCGCCGCGGGCACGCGTGAATCGGTACTCGGCGACATCATCAAGGACACGGCCATCTTCCAGGCCCACAAGGCGACCCCGGTGGTCATAGCCAATGAAGGTGAATCCCGGTTCGATCCTTACGCCGCCGATGTCTTCGAGGTACCCGTGGTCAGCGAGCACCTGGCACCGATCGTCAATACCCTGGTGGGCCACATATGGGGTTACTACGCCGCCCTGGCCATCAATGAAGGCTCGAAATTTCTATTCGCTTTCCAGGAAGACCTGCAGCAGATGGTAGATACCGAGGCGCAAAAGGGCCTGGATGTCTACGAGCTGGTCCTTGAAAAAAGCTTTCGGGAAAAAATCGGTGAATTCTATAAATCGTTTCGCAAAAGAAAGAATGGCAACGGTTTCCCGGTCGCCCTGGGACTGGCCTCATCAGCGGACCTTACCCTGCTGCTCAAATATCTCTCCGGCCGGCTGCCCGTATCAGACTTCGAGCTGGATTTTGGGATAAAGGGTACCGCCCGGAATATGCTCAACACTCTGTTTGCCAGGCTCGGCAAAGCCATCAACGACATGTCGCGGCCCGTAGACGCCATCAAACACCAGGCTAAAACCGTAACGGTGGGCACCAGCCGTATCGAAGAACGGCTGGAGGGCCTGCTCTTTGATACCCTGGGGGACTATGGCTTTCTCCCCTCACAGCTGATCAATCGCAATGTCCTGGTTTTAAAAAACGTCCAACCCATCCTGGCTGATATCAGGGGTGCTATTCACTATCGCATAGAGGGCCTGAACCTGCTGGGTGAACCGGTGGAAGATACAAGCATAGAAGTGTTGAGCAAGAGCGGCACCCTGCAGCCGCTGCCCTCCCGGGTGGAAACGGACAAGCTCTTGAAAGGCACCAAGCGCATTATCGTCCGGGAAGGCAATGTTTTTCTGGGCAAAGGCAAAAAGGATGATCGAAACATCATCGTCATCCCCATTATCTCCTTGGATCCGGCCACACCCAACATGATATCACACTTGCTGCTGCTCCACGTTGGATTCCGGGAAGACATCAGCCGGGCGCAAAAAATCAAAGCCCTGGGCGGCAAGTATGAGCGCATCAAGAACATCGTACAGGAGAATAGCATCTCCTGGGAAGACCAACTCCTCGACAAGGTTCCAACCGAAGACCTGTTTGGTATATCCGCGGAAAAAATCGGTGAGCGCATCATTCCGAATGGGAATTGAACTGCCCGCGGGCAAATCCTGACTGTATATAAAACTTGCCAACTGAAAAAGCAGGGCCGTCGATTCGGTCCTGCTTTTTAGTCCTGAATCTGAGCGCTGGTTTGCACCCCGATCTTAACTTAGGCGATTCTGCACGGATGCCTTGATAAAATCACGGAAAAGTGGGTGCGGATTCATGGGGCGGGATTTGAATTCCGGATGGAACTGGCACCCCAGAAACCACGGGTGATCGGGAATCTCGACAATCTCCACCAGCTCGCGATCCGGCGAAGCACCGCTGATGATCAGACCGGCCGCTTCAAGTTTATCCTTGAACTCATTATTGAACTCATACCGATGCCGGTGACGTTCGGAGATATCTTCCTGCTTGTAGGCGGCCGAGGCCAGGGTATTGTCTTCTAACCGACACGGATAGGCTCCCAGGCGCATGGTGGCGCCCTTTTCGGAGGTGACGTCCCGTTTTTGGACTGTATCTGTTTTTTCATCGTACCATTCCGTCATCAGGTAGATGACCGGGTACGGTGTCGTCGGATCGAATTCGCCGCTGTTGGCTTTTTCCATTCCGGCGACGTGCCGCGCGAATTCTATCACCGCAATCTGCATACCCAGGCAGATCCCGAAATAGGGCACCTTGTTTTCCCGCGCATATCGCGCCGCACAGATCTTTCCCTCGATGCCGCGCGAACCGAATCCACCCGGTACCAGGATCCCGTCAGCGGCCTCCAGCATGTCGGCCACGTTGTCGGCGGCGATCTTTTCGCTGTCCACGAATTCCAGGTTCACCCGGACGTCATTGCCCATGCCGCCGTGATAGAGGGCTTCGTTGAGGCTCTTATAGGATTCGGTCAAATCCACGTATTTACCGACGATGGCAATGTTGACCTCACCGGCCGGCTCCTTGAACCGCCGAACCACTTCCTCCCAATCATCAAGCTGCGGTTCACGGGTCCAGATGTGCAACAACTCTTTGATTTTCGTGTCCAGCCCTTCCTTGCGGAATATCAGAGGCACTTCGTATATGCAGTCCACGTCTTTGGCGGTAATAACGGCATCCTCGCCCACGTCACAGAAAAGGGCGATTTTGGCTTTCAGACTATCGGAAAGGTAGCGGTCCGTGCGGCACAGCAGGATGTCCGGTTGAATACCGATGCTGCGCAGTTCTTTGACACTGTGCTGGGTGGGTTTGGTTTTCACTTCGCCGGCCGTGGAGATATACGGCACGAGCGTGAGATGGATATACAGCACGTTGTCCTTGCCGGCATCGGCCTTGAACTGCCGGATGGCCTCCAAAAACGGCAGGCTTTCGATATCACCGATCGTTCCGCCGATCTCGATGATGGCCACATCGACTTCGCCGTCAACCAGTTTGATGCTGTTTTTGATCTCATCCGTGATATGCGGAATGACCTGGACGGTACCCCCAAGGTAATCCCCGCGCCGCTCTTTGGTAATGACCGAATGGTAAATTTTCCCGGTCGTAAAATTGTTGTTCTGGCCAAGCTCGGCGTGGGTAAAGCGCTCGTAGTGACCGAGATCAAGGTCGGTCTCGGAGCCGTCATCCGTAACAAACACCTCACCGTGCTGAAAAGGGTTCATGGTGCCCGGGTCCACGTTGATGTATGGATCGAGTTTCTGGATGGTAACCCGCAACCCACTGCTCTCCAGTAGGGCCCCGATCGCGGCTGAGGCGAGCCCTTTTCCCAGAGATGAAAGAACGCCGCCGGTAATAAAAATGAATTTGGACTTGGATCCCATGGATTTACCTCGTTTGCTGGTGAAACCTTCGGTAAAGGTTTCCGGGTGATTATTTGAATCGTTTTTTAAAGCTGTCAATCGTATCCTGAACTTCATTTACGCGGGGTTGGTCCTCGGATACGTCAGGACCGGTTGCCCCGCTATAGTGCTGCTTCAGGGTCGTGATATCGTATATCTCGGACGAAATCTCATTTTCCGGCGAAACCAGCCTGACCTCGATCTGGCGAACCAGCATTTGATTTTCATAGAATTCAACCCTCCAAGGATACCAGCCGTTGCCGATGGCCTGCCACTGCTGGTAGCGGATCTCGAACTCGCGCACCAGCGGCTCATCAGCCTTAATGATCCAACGCAAGGGCCGGAAGGTCGCCTTGTCCACCCAGATCTGCGAAACGGATTCATCGGGATATTGCGCCCCAATGATGAAAGCGAGGGTATCATTGTAACGGCCGACACTGGTTACCCGCGAATCGATACCCTGGGTTTCAAGCCATTTCTCGAGAAGGGGCCGCGTTCGAATCAGAAGCGGATCTTTGTAACGGTCGAAAAGACTGCCGGTCTCCGCAACGACGCGTTGGTCGATGACCGTTAGGGCCGCCTGGCCGGATGCAACATGTATCCGTTGAATCGACTCGGCATTGATATCCGCGCGAAATCTATTAGGGAAACTATAATGAACCGTCTCGGCCAACACAATTTCACCACTTTCGGTGAGCGGATCGAAAACCTTGAGGCGTTGATTGACTTTGAGATGCTTGGTTTCACCCTGGGCGTCAACCATGAGTTGCAGGATATGGCCGCTTTGGGGGACGTAAGCTGTCGCTGGGGTAGTTGGCAGGAGGTGGGTCAGGTATATGAGCAGGAGGGTTACATATTTCAGAGCGTCTTTCATATTCTTAGGAACTGATCAAAACCTATCTTACCCATAAACTGCCCCTAGGTAAAGAGGCTTTTTAATGGAGCCCCATTTTCCTGTAGTCCGAAATGGCTATATTGTTATTTTCCGAAATGGATTGAGGTTATCTCGAAATAGGATTTTGGTTCAAGGTCAAGGCGGCCGTGAGGTTCCAACCGGAGGAATACTTGCAGTATTTCGAGGATAGCGCTTACGCTTCACTCCGTGCCGAAATCGAGCGCCTAACGTCGAGATTGGACCAAAAGACATTTTTGAGGTAGCCTCTACAGCAGTTCCTCCGCAAATACCGCCGCCGGCCCCAATTCTTCTTCTATCCGGATCAGCTGGTTGTATTTGGCCACCCGGTCGCTGCGCGACATGGAGCCGGTCTTGATCTGGCCTCCGTTTACCCCCACAACGAGGTCGGCTATAAAGGCATCTTCGGTTTCGCCCGAACGGTGGGATATCACCGTGGTGTAACCAGCCTGGCGAGCCATCTCGATCGCGTCCAGGGTTTCAGTGACCGTCCCGATCTGGTTCAACTTGATTAAAATAGAGTTGGCAATACCGCGCTCGATGCCCTTGGCGAGAATTTTAGGGTTCGTAACGAATATGTCGTCGCCCACGATCTGGATTGTACTTTCCAGTCGATCGGTCATTCGCTCCCACCCCTCCCAATCCTGTTCTGCCAATCCATCCTCAATGGACAGGATGGGATATTTGTCGATCAAATCGGCATAGTAATCGATCATCTCATCGGCGGTCATTTTGCGATTTTCGGAACTTAACACGTATTTACCCCGGCTGTAGAACTCACTGGCGGCCGCATCCATCGCCAGTCCGATATCCCGTCCGGGTTTGTAACCGGCGTCCTTAATGGCGCTGATGATGTATTTAATGGCATCCTCATTGGATCCCAGATCCGGGGCAAATCCGCCTTCATCGCCAACAGCGGTATTGAGGCCTTCGGCCTTGAGGATCTTTTTCAGGCAGTGAAAGGTCTCGGTTCCCATCTGGACCGCCTCGACAATGGACTTGGCCCCGACAGGGATGATCATGAACTCCTGGATATCCAGATTGTTGGCCGCATGGGCGCCGCCGTTGACGATATTCATCATCGGTAAAGGCAGGCAGCGGGCATTCACGCCGCCCAGATACCGAAAGAGCGGCAGTCCGAAAGCTTCAGCTGCTGCCCGGGCTGCGGCCATGGAAACCGCCAGAATGGCATTGGCCCCAAGCTTGCTTTTGTTTGCGGTCCCATCAAGCCTGAGCATGGCCTGGTCAAGGGTTATCTGATCGGCCGCGTCCATCCCCAGAATTGCTCCGGTGATGATTTCATTCACATTTTTCACTGCCCCCAGGACCCCCTTGCCGCCATAACGTTTGCGCCGCTTGTCGCGCAACTCCAATGCTTCTCTTTTACCGGTGGAGGCGCCCGAGGGCACTGCGGCTCTACCCATGGCACCGCATGCCAGGGTAACGTCCGCTTCAACGGTTGGATTGCCCCGTGAATCGATAATCTCCCGCGCCCGGACATCTATAATCTCAGTCATGGTGTGCCTCCCTGGTGTACCTAGATTAATTATGGTGGGAGGCCTTTGAAAAATGCTCAATTTTGTTTCATTTCAAAACGGAGGAAGACTTTAACCCGATGAATACATTGAGTATTTTTAGGATCACAATCCGAGTCCAACGCTGAAATGGGATAAAAGGGGGTGTTTTTCAGAGGCCTCATCTGCTTGACAATTTGGGCTCAGATGTTACTCTGCCTGCCAGTATCTGTCAAGGTACAGCACCTTGAAAATACCGGTTATTATCCAGTCTGGAATCATTAACTGGGTTCGATTCAGTCCCGGTTGCCGGGCCCCTGCAACCGCAATTAATTCACCCGTCATCCTGGGTGCAAATCCAGTCTGGCCGATCGGACGAGCTTAAAGATAATGGCATCTCAAGCAAACGACATGTATTCCCAGGCGCATCTTATCACGGCCGCTATCCGCATCCTGGAGCACCAGCAGGCCACACCGCCCTCGGTGGAACAAGTGTGCGAAACCCTGTCTTATTCTGTTGAGCAGGGACACCGCCTCTGCAACCGTCTCAAGGAGATGGGTATCATCGACATTACCAGCGGTGCTTTCGGTACCCGCCTTTTCGTGGTGGATCATACCAAGATCGAGGAGATTCCCAGGGGTGAGGCCGGGAGCAGCATGGAAGCTGAACTGCGTAAATTCCAGGATTCCCAAAAAGGGCTTGAAAAGAAAGTCGAAAACATAAAAGCCGAACAGGACAAGAAAAAGAAAGACCTGTTCGCAGATATTGAAAAAGCGTTTAAGGAGAAAGCCAAAAAATAAAGCCGCTTTGCGCATAGCATAACGGCCTCTTTTATTTGGTTCAGGGTTCGAAGGTTCACGGTTCAGGGCTGAAACGCTATTTCCAACTTGATCTTACCCCTCTATTGATCCAACGATCGTAATTTCCACTACCCGCTGCCTTGACTTGTTGTCGTGATTTATCACCACTACCTGCTGCCAGGTGCCGAGCTTCAACCGTCCTTTGCGAATCGGCAAACTGATGGAAGGTCCCAGCAGGGCAGCCTGGACATGGCTGTGTCCATTACCGTCCTGCCAGGCCTCTTCATGGGCATAATAAATCCCCTGCGGAGCAATTCGGTTGATTGCTTCTTTCAGATCCTCTACCACGCCGGGTTCGTATTCAATGGTGGTGATCGAACCGGTGGACCCGACGATGGTGGCTGCCAGGTTGCCCTCCTGAACGGTTGATCGTGCTATCAATTGGGCAAGATCACCGGTCACGTCTTTAATGTCCGGCCCGGTGTCCAATCTAACGGTGAATGAATCTGTATAGACATAAGCCTGTTTCAAGTTTCCCCCTATGGTTTCGAAAAGCAAAAGCTATTTCAAATCGATCCCCCAGTTCCATTTTCCCGGCCTCTTTTTGAGCTTTACCCCGCGGGGCAGCGGTTCTACCAAATGGACAAACTGTTTATAGCCGGCCTTTTCCAGCCCCTTGATCTTGCTCTGCAGATCGAGTTGCCAGTTGGCAAAAGTCCAATAATCGTTTTCATATCGGGCTGTCCAGCCTTGCTCGCCCCGGGGACTGGTGAACGCTTTACCTGTTTTCACATCATCGGCCACGATTCTGGAAACACACAGGGGCCAATGCCCGGATATCACCATCCCCAGGGGTATAGGGCTGCGGGCCGGCATTTCCAGATAGTCCCTGCGGCCCAGTTCTGGACTCAAGAAGGCCCCGTTGAATCCCATCTCGGCCAGGCTCTGCAGGGCCAGATGACTGGCCGCATTGCAAAAAGGTCCCGCCCATAGAACCAGGGCCTTTGGCCTCCCGAAAAAGGCCGTTTGCCAGGGAGCATTCAAAACGAATTGCCGGCAGCCCTTCTGCCGGGCAGTCGCAACCAGACTTATTACAGCATCCTCACTTTGCGGCCACACAACCGGCGGCAGCCAGCACCAGGTATTTCTGGCGGCGCCCCTCTTGAGCACTTTTAAATTTGCATCGGAGAGCCAGAATCCCACGGAGGCTGACCTTCGCCCGCCTTTGAGGAAACGATACACATCAACTCGAACCGACGGTCCACGTCTGTGTTTGGGACGCGGCAATTTCAGGGAAAAGTTGGACGCACCGATGTTCACCGACGGCAATTGGGCGAGCTCTTTCTCCAGACCGGCAATCATCTGGTCAAGGGCTTTTTCGCGTCGATCGGTGAGAAACACCGCGGTACCCTTTGCCGGACCTTTTTTGGCCGGCAGGCTGAGGTAGAATTTGCCATTGCGGGGAACCGATTTTTTAACCCGAATCAGCGCGTGCCCTTTCTGATCTTCATAGCCAATTCTGAGGGTATCACCGACCAGCAGTTCTTCCCTGGGAACCAAATAGGCTCTATCCCGCGGCCCCTTGATTTTGCCCAGCAGGAATCCGGATCCGGTCTGGCGGGCAGCATTGAGCGGGTTTTGGGGTCTTTGCGGCAGAAAATTATAGTGCGTGCCGGCGCGCCCCAGGGCCCATATCCAGCAATCTGAGGGCTGCCCGTTTGGATTGCGGATCGTGAAACTGGTCCCGCAGCATCTGGTAAGCTTTAACTGTGTAATAGACGTAGTGCGGTCCCTTTTTGCGCCCCTCGATTTTCCAGGTGCGAACCTGCGGGACCGCTTTGAGCACTTTCACAAGTACATCCAGGCTCAAATCCTGGCAGGAAAAATGGCGGCCGCGCGAATTTTGGTGTGCATACAGACGGCGGCAGGGCTGCACGCACCGGCCGCGCAGACCGCTCTTGCCGCCCAGATAACTGCTCCAGTAGCATCTGCCGGATACACCATAGCAAAGGGCCCCGTGAATAAACGCCTCCAATGCCAGCCCCTCCGGACAGGCAGCAGCCATGGTCTTGATTTCATCGATATTCAGCTCACGGGGCAGCACGACCCGATCCACAACTTTCAGCCCTTGGCAGGTTTTCAAGGCCTTGCTGAAACTGACATTCGCCAGGGTGGAAAGGTGCAGCTCTCCATCATACCGAGCCTGCCGCGCCAATTGTAGCAGGGCCAGATCCTGAACAATCAGGGCGTCCGGCTGCACCCATCTTTGGAGCAAATCTACTGCCCGACCGGCTTGCTCTAATTCAGAACCTTTCATAAGGCTGTTGAAAGTCACATAGACCCGGATATCCCGTGCATGGGCCAACCGGGTCAACCGGGCCAGTTCCTCCGGGCTGAAATTCTTGGCTTCCATACGGGCGGAGTAGCTTTTCAGACCGCAATAAATCGCATCCGCCCCGGCCGCCACAGCCGCCAGGAAAGAGGCCCGGTTGCCGGCCGGCGCCAGAATTTCGGGGGTGGGTGGAATTTGGTTTGCAGGAGTCATTTTCAAATCGCCTCGGGAAGGACGCCACCGCCCTCCAGAAATCGTTTCAGGCAGGCATCAGGACTGGGGTGATGGTCATCGCCGATGAGCAGATAGGCCAGGGCCGGGCAATTACCGGTGCAGTATTTCAGGTAACGGCATCCTTTGCAGAAATCAAAAGTCTCCAGGCCGACATCCGCACGCTGTCTCAGGCGCAGCAAATCCGGATGGGATTGCCAGACATCGGCAAGTTCGTCCCGATTGACGCGACCTAATTCAATGTGCCCCATTTGCACGCACGGTACAATTACACCGTCAGCCCGAATGGCCAGTTTGCATTGCGGGCCGGAACAGGCCGACAGGCAGCCGCATCCGGGAAAGGCTTTCGCAGCCTGGTCAGCCGCAGCAACCATGGCCCGCCACATGCGGGCCTCAGCAAGCGGACCGGCCGCTGCACTGATCCGGCCGGGGTATTTTTCATCCAGCGCCAGCAATGACTGCATGGCGGCACTGCGCTCTTCGGGAGTCAACTGCACCAGGTCCTGGTTCTGCCGGCAAAGCCCCATGTATGCCGCGGCATTGGTGGAAAAGCCGCTCAATCCGATCTCTTCCAAAAGAAAACGGGCAATGGCTTCGAGGTGATGCACATTTTTCCGGTGAATGGTGACCCGTACGGAAACCGGTAAATGGGCGGCCTGCAGGTGTTCCACCCCTCTGACCGCCTGACGAAACGTCCCCCTACCCCGAAAGACATCATGGGTATCGGCATCGAAACCGTCGATCGACACCTGAACCCCATCACAGCGGCCGGTATCCTTGAGAAACGCTGCCTTGTCTTTTGTAATGAGCGTTCCATTGCTCAGTATATTGAACCGCATGCGATTGCGCACGATCCCCTTGATAACCTCCTCGAGGTCTGCCCGGTGAAACGGCTCACCGCCCTGCAAGGTGACGTGCAGGACAGCCCCATTTTTCAGCTCCTCGAAAAACGCCAGCCATTCAGCAAGCGACAAATCCTGTCCGCTGTCTCCCGGTCCGGAAAAATGACTGCAGTATCGGCATCTTAGATTGCATTGGTGGGTGATAGCGATATCTACGGCGCGCGGGGTTTGCATTTTAGTGTCCATTCAGCGAAAAAACTGTTTTCCTTGGCTTTTTTAAACAGATACAATACATATTATATTATCTGTCAACCGGAGACTTTTCACGGAGGCCTTTGAAAAAGCCCCCTTTTACTCCATATTGGTGTTGGGCTCAAATTTTAACCCACAAAATACTGCAAGTATTCCTCGGATTAAAATCCTCGCCCGCCTTAATCTGAACCAAAATTGGAATTTTTCAAAGGCCTCCAGCCATAGTTTGAGAAGCAAGAATGAAAAGCCACTGCCTGCTCATATCCCCACCGGGAGAGGTCAATGTGTTTCCCCGGGGCATCATGGAAATCGCGACCTTCCTCAATGCCCAGGGACACCGGGTAGACGTCCTTCCGTTAAGCCACTATTATAAAACAAAGTATCGTACGGATGAGAGCGGATACATCCTGGGAGGGGTCGATCCAAAAGAATTTCATGATATTCTGATGGATGCCCTCCAGACCCTCGACCCCGGCGTGATCGGTGTCAGCAATATCTACACCAGTGATTTTCCTAACTGCATGGAAATCGTTCGGATATGCAAACAGATTAAACCGGAAATCTTCACCATCATGGGAGGGCAAAATGTCTCTTTTCTGGATGGTGAAGCGCTGGCGGAACCGGCTCTCGACATGGTGGCCCGTGGTGAAGGTGAATGGACCCTGTTGGAGATTCTGAACAACCTGCAACGGGGAGGTGACCTTACAACCATCCCCGGCACCTCGGTAAGGGTTGCGGGCCGGATCAAGCGGAACCCATCCCGCCCTTTGGGAGATCTGGATGAGCTCTTACCGATCGATTTTGGATTACTCCCGAAAGCATATGTGCAAGCCGCCCATATCAATGGCATATTGCATCGCGGTTGTGCATATCACTGCCGGTATTGTGTTGAAAAACAGTTCTGGCGTCATCCCCGTCCGTACCGGGTGGAAAAAACTGTATCTGAGATGCTTGCCCTGCAAAACGACTACAAAACGCAGATGGTCGGATTTGAGGAAAGTATGCTGGATATGCGCCATAAGCCCTTTTTCAACTTGATGGATGCGATGAAAATTGCCGGCATCAGGGTTCCCCGTGACTTTTCCATGACGACCAGAATTGATACCGTCACCGATGACGGTATCCGCAAATTAAAGGAAAACGATATTTACATTCTCTGTATCGGAATTGAGAATTTTTCACCCCGTGTACTTCAATTGATGAATAAGAAACAGAATCTTGCTGCCATCACGGCCGGTTGCCGTAAATTGAGGGATGCCGGGATCTGGCTAAACACCTACTGGTTGATCGGTCACCCGGGAGATACCCCGCAGGAAGCTGCCCAAACCCACGCCAAATTCAAAGATTTTTGTGAACGGCGCCTGATCAGCTCAGGTCATGCCTTCATTTTTGTACCCTACCCGGGGACTGACTTCTTTGATCATCCGGAACAATACGGTATTCGCATCACCTGCTATGAGTGGGAGAAATGGCAGCGCTGGACCGAAGAGCCGGTGAGTTACCTCGATGAGTTTCCCGCGGCAGATATAGAGAAAGCCTGGCTGGATGCCATGCTGATGTTGAAGAACTATCGCCGCCTAAATGGTTATTTATTCAAAACCGCGTCCGGAGCTGGTGAACGCACGGAGATCTCATGAGTGGTCGCCAAGTATACTGCCTTTCTCCCCGGGTACTGTTTGCCTCTTTCGGCGATGGCGGTGTCATATTCAGCCTGGAAACACGTGAAGCCCATTGCTTGAATCCGACTGCGGCAAACGCGATCGATATGCTCGACGGCAACCGCAGTGTCACGGATATCATCGCAGCTTTGTCTGCGGAGAATGAAATAAATCCGCAAATCGTAAAATCAGATGTGGAATCATTTTTAAAGGATATCAAAAACAGGGGGTGGCTCGATGTCCGCTAAATCTTTTGCAGCCAATCCGGAAATTGTCCTGCGTGTCGAGGATGATGGTGCTTTTCTTTTCAATCCCGATTCTGGCCGGATCTGCTATGTCAACGAGGTCGGCATCACCATATGGAGACTTTGTAAAAACCCGGTATCCCTATCAGAAATTATTCGCCAGGTGGAAACCGAATACAGCGAGGTCCCGCCTGATGAAGTGGTGTCGGATTGCCGCGAATTTCTTGGTCAACTTGATATCCTCGGATTTTTAATGCCAGATCCGGACCAATCCATGTAAGAGCTGAGAATTGTGATAGAAAAACATAAAAAGGTTAAAACTTGCCCACCCCTGCGATCCATTTACTTTTATCCGACGGAATCGTGCAATCTGCGCTGCATACATTGCTGGATCAAGCCGCAGCATGCTGCCGATAATTATATCTATCAGCAGCAAAACCGGGACAATATCAGTGTTGCACTGATGGATTCGGTCGTTCAGCAAGCGCTCGAGCTGGGGCTGGTGAACATTAAATTAACCGGCGGTGAACCGTTTGTCTGCCCAGAAATATTCGACTATCTGGATTGTTTTGCCAAGTACGACATCAGTTTCACCATCGAGACAAATGCTACCCTGCTGAACATTGAAAAAATTGAACGGCTGGCAAATTATAGCATCCGCCTGCTGAGCACCAGTCTGGACGGTAGCCATCCCGAGGTTCACGACCGTATACGGGGTATCCCCGGTAGTTTTAAGCGGACTGTCAAAGCTATTTCCGGGTTGGTTGCCAATGGACTGTTCCCCCAGGTGATTTTCTGTCTGCAGCAGGCCAATGCCCACGACCTGGAAGCAGCCATTCAACTCTGTCAGGACCTGGGTGTCAATTCCTTCGAAATCAATCCTCTGGCGTTGACCGGCAACAAACCGGCGCTGGACAGCGCCTGCCGTCCTTTGCGTCTTGATCAATTGATTAATCTCAATACGCGCGTTGAAAGGTTATTCCCGGAACAGTTTCCCGACATTCATGTAAATCTTTATATACCGCCCGCGCTGAAGGGCATCCGGTCCCTGGCCGAGACCCACCTCAACACTTGCGCCGTCTTCAGTATTTGCGGAATCCTTTCCAACGGTGACGTGTCACTGTGCGGGATTGCCAGCACCCGCAAAGACCTGGTGGCCGGCAATGTGAAGCAGCAAAGCCTGAAAGAGATCTGGGAGCAGGCGGAGATATTCCAATCATTGAGAACACACATACCCGACGATCTAGAAGGCGTGTGCGGGCGCTGCCTGTTCCGGCATCATTGCCTGGGTTTCTGCCGGGCGGATGTCCTCGCGGAAGAACGGCCCCTGACTGCCGCCCTGTCCATGTGCCAGGAAGCTGTGGAGCAAGGGCTTTTCCCAAAAAGTAGAATCCTGGAATAACAATCATGACTAAATCTGCTGACGGGTGTTTGCACCAATCTTAAACCTTTGGAGTGTAACGGCAGGCATGACTGCAAACTCATTAAAAATATCACAAGGTGGTTTCGTATTTGCCATGCAGGCTGAACCAGAATGCGGTTGGGCAATCAGTGAACTGGTCAAACGATGGCAGCCTTTTGCTGCTGCCGGCAACGCCGCCACTATCGATGTGCGCATCCATGGCTTACCACCTCAAGCGGCTTTCGACTGGACTAAAGACCAGCACCGGCCTTTTATAAATCTGTTTCGATTGGCCAGTGATCGCTACCCCTTTGAAAAAGGCAATAACAGCTTTTCGCATTCTCCCGCCGAGATTTTGAGCCGTCTTGACCCAGAAAACGAAACTATAAAATATATATCGCAACGCCTGGTCGCGAAGGCCGAGATTGTTTTGGCCAGCACCGCTAGCGGCCTTTTGGTTTTTGACCCTGGGGAAAAAAGGCTGCATATTTATAGTCCCGCAGTTTCGCGTCCCCTGCCCTTGATCTCAAGAATCAGTAAAAAATATGCCACCCGGGCAGCCTCCTTTTTCTCCGATATCACCAACGGAATCATGCTTGCCGTTTCGCGTCTGCTGATCGAAGAGGGCGGCCTGCTTTTACACGGCACTGGATTGGGTAGATCCGGAAAGGCCGTCCTGTTCTTGGGTTTATCCGGTGCGGGCAAATCAACGGTGGCCCGCAGATGTCCCTCCGATGCTTGCTTTTCCGATGATGGCGTCATCATAAAAAAACCGAAAGCAGCCTTTTTCTGCTGCCATCGGTCTTCATGCAGTCCCAGGGTTATTGGCGCAACTCCTTGCCGGGCCCAACAGAGCTTAGTCGACTGTTATTGCTAGAAAAAAGTGATCAAAACCGTACAGTGCCTATCGCTAAAAGCAGTTTGATGAAGCATATTTTGCTTCACTTAATTCACTTTTTCAGGTATTTCAATGAGAAGACAGCCACCAAGGCTTTCGAGAATGCCCGGGCAATTGTAGACGCCCTGCCGGCGTCCAGTTTTAACTTTACCAAGAACCGGGAAGATTGGAGTGAAGTATGGCAGGTGCCGGAAAAAAGAAAAAATACGAACCACCGGTCGCAAAAGAGATAGGGGGTATTTACGAGCAGGCCCAGGGCGTGTCCGCCTGTACGACCGGCTCCCTCTTCGATACAGCGGCCTGTGAATTCGGGGTTACACCGGGCGGGGTTGGCTGTTCAGGTGGGCCCATTGACCAGGGGTGCTTCACGGGCGCCACGGATGCAGGGGGCTGCTCTTCGGGCATTACCGTGGGCGGGGGTGGCTGTTCAAGAGGGGTTCGAAATTAATCTGCTGCTAGTCGCTTGAGAGCCGGCAACCCGAAGGCCGACAGGTGCGAGGAAACTTCCCGCCTATCACCCCGTGATACATGATGCTGCCAAACCAACCCGCTTCTTTCAGTCACCGTCAGGTGAAACACAATCCCATCATCAAATTCAGCCCTGACAGAATCTCGCAGAGGGAAAAAAAACAGCTCCCAATGTGATGGTGTGAAGTTGCGGCCGTCAAAGAGTGACAAAGATACATTTCCCGGGAAAATGAATTCCGGATAGACCACAATACCGTCACAAGCGTCCTCGGTCAAACGCATTTGTTTGGAAACCATCTTTAGTGGAAAATCTAACGGACGGTAGTTCATTAGATCCGCGACATATAAATGACCGGGTTTGGCAACAGGTTGACAGTTGCCCAGATCCGCCTCGCGCAGACCATAAAACATATTCACTGCCAGATCCTCAAGGCCGGAGGTATTCATACCGTTAAAGACAGCTGCTATTGAATTATATGGATGCCTGCGGTTGAAGCGAACCGGCAGCGCCCTGAGAAATAAGGTCTCTGGTAGAACGCAGCCGTCAGGTTTTAGGAATCGTTCCCGGGCGTCGGCCAGTATATCAAGCACCCCCTCATCGATTCCTAGTCCACCAAACGTTTCGGTGATAATAACATCTACCTTTTCAGGTAGTTGCGCTTCCCGGGAGTCGGCATTAATGAAAACGATCTTATCCAGCACATCATTGTGAGCGGCAAGTTTACGGGCCCTTTCAATAATATCACCAGATTCTAAGGCATAGATCCTGTCCGCCCCGGCTTGCAGGGCCAGAAAGGCCAGGATTCCCGTACCCGTACCAATGTCGGCAACGATATCTCCCGGATGAACATTTTGAAAAATGCTTTCTTTGTAGGCTTGCATCCGGTGCCGGTCATTCAGCATTTTCAGGTGGGTGTGAATAGGGAACATGGCGATTAAAGGGTTCGCTTATCTAAAGGGGCCCCCGCCCGCCAACCGGCGCGCAAAGTTAATTGCCTGGGAAGCAGCAAAACCCAGCCTGTTCAGGTAATAGAGAAAGGTCGGTCGGGCAGTAAAAGCTGAGCTGAACTCCAGCCGGGCAACTGTTTGTTGTAGAAATATGGTCTCAATCATAAAGGTCAGGCGTTTAGCATATCCCCGGATTGAAAGTAACGGCAGGAGGATAACTGTGTAGGCGTCTTTTTTCCCGTCTTGTCTTGTAATCAGCAGCAGCCGGGTCAACGGGGAAATCTGTCCAGCCGGCGGATTGAATGGGGCTGGTGCCGCCAACTCGAATTCACGCTCCAGCAGAAATAGGGCCTGGTAAAGGGCGTCCAACTGCTGCAACTGCTCTGCACGGATGTATAGCTGTTCCCAGAATTCTGCCGATCTGTCTTTCAATATCAGCCAGATATCGACAAGCCAGATAAGCCGCGCAAAGCCGTGTTTCAGGGCATGCTGGGTAAGCAGCAGGACATTATCCATATCCGTCGGCCTTTTAATTTGCCGCAGATCCTTTTTCCAGGGAATTGCCTTGTCCCAAACCGGGTGCATACCCTGAGGGAAGAGCCATCGGCGGGAACCCACCCGATCAATGTTCAAGGCATCGGTGTGCAGGTCTAATATGACCTGGCCCTTTTTGTAACAATTCACGCGATCCGGTTCTGCCCGAAAACCGTGCTGTTCAATTAATGCCCGAACCCCGTGCAGATCTTCAGGCTGCACCATGATATCGATATCTTCCATCATCCTGAGGCCCGGGAGCGGATAGACCGTACCCAGCAGGGAGGCCCCTTTCAGCAGCATGATCTCCACATGCGCTTTCCCCAAGCCTTCTTCCAGATGGGCAACAATAGATTGGCCGGCAATATTCCGGGCAGTGATAGTCTGGTAATACTGCCGCAGGGCCGTGCCTGTTTCAGACCCGTTCTCCTGTTTCAATCGATCGTAAAGGAATCCGGCGACACCTTCATTCAGAGCCGCCAGATCCATGGATTTACGATCAATGGATGAAGCCGGGTCAATAGGGTTGCCCTTCGTGATCAGACTGCATAGCCAGCGTCTGGCATCCGCTTGATTGATCTTCCGGACCCTGTTCGGCTTTTCGGCAAACAAGCCAAGCACCAGCTGCTTGAATTTGATTTTCAGGACGCCCCAGGTAAGGTTGCGCAGGCTTAGCCAGGCGTATACCTGTTTGCACTGTTCCCGGTGCCCTGATCCGAATGCGATCAGGCGGCGGCCGCGCAGCAGCAGGGACACCTTGCCGATTACGTCATCCACCAGCGCCGGGGCAGTATCCGCGGACGCCATACTATCACCTTTGGTGATAAATTGGGGACCGGGCAATGATTTCACTGCCCGGTGGACAATCAACCCCTGGTCGCTTGGGATAACAAGAACATCTCCTACTTGGTAATCGGTTGATTCGAGCTTTTGGATAACCAGGCGATCGCCGGGCTTGATTGCCGGATACATGGAGTACCCGGTGAACGGCAGCGTCGTCACCCCGCGGTTTTTGGTTATGCAGTCGCTGATAGAGCCTGCTCCTGCTCGATCATTGGCAAGACCGTAATGATCCCGGCAAAAAACCAGAAAGGTTCCATAATACGGACAATGATGAAGGTGTTGGCACCGATTGCATGAAAGAGCAGCCCGACAAATCCAGCGATGAATCCGTTGGTTAAACCCTTATAATAGACAGATGTGACCTTTTCGCGTGCTTCCAGTGCTACCCGCCCAATCGTAAATATCAGATAAAGAAAGGCCACCAGCCCGATTATTCCGGTTTCCGCCAGAACCCTGGGTATTTGCGCATCGATAAAACCGCGACCCGTCACCCCATGGCCCAGAATCGGTTTCTGGAGCCAGTCATCGAGAGCTTCTTTCCAACTGAGTATGCGAGCCGAGGTTGAGGTATCCAGCCGAATGTCACCGACATGCAATTGCCCCCGCATTTCCTTCTGGGTAAAGGTATACATAATCCGCTGCTTGACGGTGGAAGGCAGCAGAAACGGGCTGAGAATAATACCGATGACAATGAGTACCACGGCTATAAACCTCTTTTCAGACAACCAGGCCAAGGTCAAGGCCGCCGGAATCGCTGCCAGATAGGATGTTCTAGACTGCGTGAACAAAAGCGGCGGAATGATGAACAGTAAAAGGACCACAAGGGCCCGCTTTTGATCTGACCATCCCCCGGTGAATAAAATACCACCGGCGATTGCGCCGATAAAAACGAGATACCCGCCGAAGGTATTCGGCTCACCAACTTCGCCTTCGAACGGCGCACTGACCCGTCCCCCGGCAGGAATCTGAAGAATACCGACGATCGAGGTGATAAAACAGGTCAAAAAAAGAAAAAAGACCAGGCGCTTCAAAAGTGCGGCATCTTCCAGGTGGTTCACTAACATGAAGTATACTATGAAGTATTCAACATACTTCAAAACGAAGAAAAACCCGGTTTTAGGTGAAACGGTGCCGCCGATAATCCCGAAGCCTGTAGAAAGGATACAGGCAACAACGTAAAACAAAATTGCCTTGTTTAGCGGCGTTCTGCGAAACAGCCCCAACTCTTTAACCACCGCTGTGCGGGCAAACCAGCTAAGACCAATCAGAACCAGGAGAAAATCTTCGAATCTTAGGGTAACCCCGCGCCTGAGACTGCCGCCTGCTGTCTTGCCCACGATAATCTCGGGAGAAAGCAGCATGGAAAAGATAAGAATGTACAACCCGAACTCAACCTTTACAAAGGCAACTGCGAATATAGCCAGCGCCACGCCACCCCACAAAAGCAATGAAGAGGTAAGCTGGGTAGACAGAAACCCAATCCCCAAGCCCAGGGGGATCAGCAATAAAATTTTGATAATAGGTCTTGAAGAATCAGCCCGCATTTTGATCTTCTTTACCGGGGCCGTAGTAATACTGGGTGTGGTATTTAAAATAATCCGGACCGGCTTCCGGTTTCACATTGTTCAGGACAATTCCCACCACCTTGCCCCCAACTGTATCAAGAGATATTTTTGCTCTTTTCAATACACCGCGGCCTATTTTGCCGACTGTGTAGACAAGGAGTACGCCGTCGACGAGAGGGGAGATCTGGCTGGCATCCGCAACGGGCAAGACCGGCGGTGCGTCGATAAAGATCATATCGTATTGTTTGTACGCATCTTTGAGGAAATCTTTGAACCGTTCCGAACGTAGGATCTCGGCCGGATTGGGTGGGTTCGTTCCGGCTGGAATGATATTTAGATTGTCCAAACCCGGGGTCCGCAGTATCTCTTCCAACTCGAAATCACCCAACATCACATCCGTAATTGTGTGCCGGATTTCCTGCCAGGAATAGTTACCCAAAATGTAATCCGTCAGACCCGGTATCCGGTTGATCCCGAACATCTTATGGATGACCGGCTTTCGCAAGTCCGCCTCCACCAGCAGTACTTTCTTGCCGACCTGGGACATGCTCAAGGCCAGATTGACAACATTGAAGGTTTTACCCTCCTGTACAAATGAGCTTGTCATCAGGAATGATTTGCTCTGCTTGTCGACCCGCATGAACTCAAGATTGGAACGCAGGGTCCGAAATGCTTCCGCCGGCAGAGACTTGGGATCATAGTGGGCGATCAAGTCAGCCTTGCGGTCCTTTATCGAGATTGTCTTTTTGATGCCTTTGCGGATCTTTTCATCCTTGCCCATATAAGGGATAACCCCCAGGACGGGGACCTTGAGCAGGGCCTCAACATCCTCAATGGTACCCATGGACGTATCGAACACTTCCAGCCCGAATCCCAACAGAACCCCGATGATCAGTCCCATTACCAGGCCCGTGAGTACGATCATGAATTTGGAAGGAATATTGAAAGCAGATAAGGGAACGAGGGCCGGACGAACCAGACTGACTTCTTCCACTCGCCCGGATTCACTGATCAGGGTTTCTTGGTACCGGGCTTTCAACTGAGAATAAAGACCCTCGAGCATGGTAACTTCCCGCTGCAGCCTGGCGAGATTCAATGCCTTCTCCGGCAGGCTCAGGCTCTGTTGTTTTAGCTTGTCCATGCTCTCATTCAGTTCACTCTCGCGTACGGATAGTTTGCTTATGAGTGTATCTAATTCATTGCGCAACACGGTAACTACGGCTCGGATATTATCATTAATCTCAATTACTTCCGGATGCTCATCAGTGAAGCTCATTTTAAGCGTCTCGCGTTTGAGGAGCATCTCGCCCAGTTTGGCCCGCAGCGAATAAAGAGGGGAATCCGGGTCCGGTGAGAATTGGAGCCGGTCGATTGTTATCATTTGCCCATCGGTTGCCTGAGCGAACATTTGTGACTGGGCCTCAATTTCATCCTGCCGGCGGCTAACCTTTTCATACTCAACTTCAATAATATTGAGGCGGTTCAACAGGTTTTGCGTCTGGGCATCGAGAGCGATAAGACCATACCCTTCACGAAACGATTGCAGCTCTTCTTCTGCATGTTTTAGTTTAATGTGTGTCTTTTGAAGTTGCTCTTCGATAAAAACCTTTGTTTCAGTAGTTTTGCGGTTTTTCTCGTGAATATTATACCCGCGATAGGCCCGGGAGATTGCATTGGTTATCGCAGCGGCCTCTTCGGGGTTGCCGGATACAGCCTGAATGTTAATAATGTTGGTCCCTTCTTCGCGGGCCGCGGTCACCTTTGATTTCAGACTTTCAAGTATCGCCAGGTGCTCTTTATTGCTGCGAACGGCATCCAGTGTCGCTGCAGCCGGCAGCCGGCCAAGTGCTTGGGCGGTCTGCAGCAAAACGGGGTAACTGGTAATGATATAGGCGTGGGTATCCAGATTCTGGCCCTGGGTAAAAAGGCCGCCCATCAAGAGAGACGCCATGGTGGTGGAGCGTTCAATTTTGATAGCCGCCGTAGCCGCGAAAAGCGGCCTCGGTTCTTTGATTTTGGCAAACCCGTAGCTGCAAACCCCTACCAGCAAGGTCATCAGAAGGATTACTGCCTTGCGTTTTTTTATGATCCGCCAATAATCTCTTAGATCAACATCGTATTGCGCCATAAGGATTCAGCCCTGAGCCTAACGCTTCAATGTGTTCTCGATGTCTTCTATGTCCCTGGCAATCCGTCCCGGGATATAAATAAGCTCCATCAACGGTTTGATTCTCGTTACAAAACGGTTGACACTCCCCATTGCGCTGCGGGGCACATACACCAGATCGCCGTTGATGAGATCAATATTCTGCGTATAATCACCTTCTTCAACAAGTTTTTCATAATCGGCCAGAATTACTTCCGGCTGGGCAATATCGCCGCGCACAATTCTGGTATCTTCTTCATGGGCAAAAACCGTGACCCCGCCGGCCTGGGCGATGGCATCAAACATGCTAAGTTTGCCGCCCTTGAACGTAATGATTCCCGGTTTATGCACCTCACCGAACACATAAACCCGGTTGTCCTCCTTGGTGACCTGGGGAACATAAATCATGTCCTCATCATCCACGGGTATATTCTGGCTCTGGTCGCCTTCAACCATCGTTTTAAACAAGTTCAAGGTCGTACTCTGCCCGTTTTTACTGCGCACCTTAATATCACCCAGATTTGCATCCAGGCGTGGTCCGCCAGCCATGGATATAGCCCCCAGCACGGTGGTACGCCCAGAGAGGTGGTACCGGCCGGGTCCCTTGTTCGCAGCTGTTTGAATGGCCCCGAGTACCATCACCGAGTGGCTTTTGTATACCTTCACGCGAACATCGAAACTCGGGTTTTTTATGTAGCGGCCCATCAAGTCCGTAATTTTGTCGTCCAGCTGCCGTTCGGTAAGGCCGGCCACATACAGGTCATCAATGAAACCGATGGAGATTTTGCCATCAGCCGTAACCTGGACCTCCTCTTTTTTGGCTACCACACCTTGCCAATTGGTAATTTCGAGTACGTCATTGGGTCCGATTTTGTACTGGGGCTCTCCGTCAACTATGACAAACACCTGATTCTCGGATGCGTGTTCTTTAACCGGCTGGTCTGCGGCCAAACGGTAGCTCCCCCTGGTACGAATCGCTTTGGTCGCGAGCTGCCCATCCCGGATGCTCCAGATTCTGATACCGTTGCCGTACCCCGCGGCCAGGATTTCCAAGTGCCCGTCCTTGTCGACATCTTCCATGGCCAGATCGTAGAATGTTCCCGTGGCCGGTAGAGCCGTCGCCAGTTTTGTCCAGTTGCCATTGGCTGACAATTTCCAATGGCTTAACCCCTTGTCTTCGGGTGAACCTGCCAATATTTCAAGACGGCCGTCGCCATTCATATCAAGCGGTAGACAATGCCAATAGCTGTTGGCTTTTTGCATCTTGTCAAATGTTATACCCACATCGCGACTCGCGCCTTTGACGGTTATGGCCGCATGGTCAGGGCCGGCAATTTCGGCAAAACCTCCCCGGCCATCACCGGCAAATATGCGGACCCCGCTTCGATAGGTGCCGGCAATGATATCAAGATGCCCATCACCATTTATGTCACCCGGCGCAAGCCTGTAGTAACTGCCTTTGCTGATAATTTCAGTTGCTTTCCAACCACCCGTGCCTTCACCGAGCCACACGCGCAACGAACCGTAGGTTCCCCAGCCGGCACCGGCAATATCCGGACGGCCGTCGTCGTTGAAATCAGCCACAATCGCGTCCATATACTTGCCCGTAATGGTTGGACCGGCTTCAAATTTCCACTCCCCCCTGCCGTTGCCCATCCAGATCTGGATCCCGGCATGAAAGTCGGTCGTGCTATTGGCCGCGATGATATCCAGATGGCCGTCAAGGTTAATATCGGCCGCAGGCACCCGCTCATATTTGTTGATATTAGTCGGTGCCAGACCTCTTTTCCAGCTGCCGTCACTATTGTTCAGCCATACCGACACCCCTGAAATTTCCTGGTGGACCGCCAGTACCAGATCTTTGAGGCCATCTTCATTCACATCGGCGACGGCGATGCTGTGCACATCTGCTTTGAAAGGCAGGAAGACCGGTTTGTACACAGTTGAATCTTCCTGTCCGTACCAGATGGACACGCTCGGTCGCCCAACAACCCCACCCACTATATCGGGCCAGCCATCATTGTTCAGATCAGCGACAGCCAGCGTTCGGTATTTTCCGGACAGGGCAATGCTGGCGCCCACGCTTGGATCCTGGAGGGTCTTAGGAATCGGGACCGCAACTTTTTTCTCTGCCGTCTGGCAGCCGTAAAACCCGAGTAGAGCAACACAAAACCCGATCCAAATCAGCAGTAGTTTGCCTCTGCGTTTCAAATTGTATTTCCCTGCATGGACTAATGTCATGGCATTATCGATTAAGTATTGGTGTCGGTAGATTCCGATTGTTTACAGCATTGTGCCCCAATTCACCATTATCAAGGCATTTGCTATTTCATATCGGCGATGGCTGCCTGGACGATGGCACGATCGATCACCCTGGCTTTTGCCATCATGCCGATTAAAAGGCTCCGTTCGCACAGGTTGTTGATCTTAAGCGGTATCCCGCTGGAATATTTGTAGAGCGGCTCCAGGGCAGCTTTGGTGAAGATCCCCCTCTGGGCCCCGCAGCTTTTTAAACGATAAACTATATATCTGGCTGTATCGTTGCTGTATCGTTGAAAGACAGCGGCAGCAGGTCGTAACGGATAGCTACGCGTTCTTTCAAGGGTTTCAAAGAGGCAATATTGGCATCGAGGGGCGGCTGTCCCATTATTAACAGCGTCACCAGGAATTGATTTTCGTGCTGCAGATTCAACATCATCCGCAGTTCTTCCAGGATCGCCCGGTCTTTAATGAGATGGGCTTCATCAATAATTAAAATGGTACTGATGTCATGATTGTAATTCTGAATCAGCCGTTGAGAAAATCTATTCAGCAGGATAGTTTTGGAGTCTTCTTCTGCCGGTTCATTGAGTTCTATGAGCAGCGCCCTATAAAAATCGACAGGGCCCAGGGCTAGATTGACGATGGTGATAACTTCAAAGTTATCGGTACTCAGATAATCGTAGAGCACCCGACTGATAGTCGTTTTGCCGGATCCCACCTCACCGGTGAGAACGGCCAGTCCCTTCTTGTGCTCAACTGTATATACCAATCGGACCAAAGCTTCCTCATGCTGAGGGGATTCATAGAAAAGCTCCTGGTTCGGCACATTCTCAAACGGCGCGGCAGTCAAACCCCAATAGGAGGTATACATTTTAAGTGGCTACTTTCCAGATTAATAAGTCATAACGCTGGCCATACGTTATCGTTGGACAATCAGACTTTCAATGCCTGCTTTTTTCAGGCTGGCATACTGATCCTGGGCACCTTTTTGCGATAAAAAGGCGCCGACATAGAGCTGGCTCGCCCCATGGCGGTCTTGTATGACATAGGTCGAAAAGTTTAGATCCTGCAACTCATCCCGCTTTTTTGACAGTGTCTGCTGGTCACGATAGCCCCCGATCCAGGTGGCATACCGGATCCGCTTGATCAAGGCGTCAGCCAATCCGAACTGGGTCCTAGCTGCCTGCGCCTCTGATTTGCCATTATAGGTCCCGTTGTAAACCCGGTACCAGATACCTTTCTCATCTAGATCTACTTGAACCCAGAAGGGGTCAAGCCCCCTGTTCTGATACTGGCTTACAGCGCCTTCGGCCAATGAAACCTTTCTAAATGATGCCAGCAGGATTGAGTATGGGTAGGCACCTGGTTCCGGCGGTGTGATCTTTTCGTCGGGACCGACAGGCGGCAGGTTGCCTGCAGTTCCGCCATTGTTAATGGCAGGCCCACTTTCTGCATCTGCTTTTAATTCCGTGGTCAGGCTCTCCGGTTTAGCCGGCACCTTACCGGCCGCTGGCTTTGCAGCCTCAGAAGCGTTTGCTGCCTGCCCGGCGCGATCATCCGAATCAGCTGCTTGTGCACCGGGCATGCCGGGTTCTAACTTTTCTACAGGCGGCGGCTTAATTGTTAACTTGGCCGCGTCAGGGGTTCTGGCCGGCAGCCCCGGCTCGACCCGTTCACCTGCCGGCGGTGAATTTACCACAGCTGTATCGCCATACTCGTCAGGAGACGGGGGAGCCAGAAACTGCCATGCCAGGCCGGCAATTAAAAAAAGTACCGCCAAAATCAACAGGACTTTTTTGGGCAATGTGCTTTTGGCTTTAGCTGCCCGTGCTGCGGTAAGGCTGGGAACCGATTTCTTTTCAGCCCTTTTTACGCCAACCGGAGGTTCTGTTTCAGTACGGGGCGCCGGTTCCGGGCCTGAATGATCTTTCCCGGGTTGAGGCTGGTCGGGCTTGGTCACCAGGTAAGCAGCCTCCGAAAGATCGAGCAGTTCCTGTTCCGACACTGAATCGATAATATAGAGCAAAGAGTGTTCGGGCAGGTTGATATATCGCTCAGTCAGGACTCTTTTACTCTGGGAGTCATAGATAATTTGAACCTTCGGCCGCATGGGCTGTTCGGGATAAGTGCGGATGACCCGACCAATAGCACCCAAGTTCAAGCGCACATAACTGTTCAAGGGAAAAATTGAAAACGTGTTCAATAGCGCCTTAAGATAGCGCTGCTGGAACTTGTCCTTACCGGTTTTAATGATCTCTTTTACCGCATAGAAATGGAGGATCCGCTCTCTTTGGGGCCGTGAATGGATGAGGGCTTCGTAGATGTCGACCAGGCCGATAATCTGGGCAGACTCGTTAATTTCGTCGGCCTGTAATCCACGGGGATAACCGGAGCCGTCTATGCGCTCATGGATCTGCAATGCGCACTTAGCCAGATAGGCATAGTCTTGGCTGAACGCTTGCAGAATGTCGTATCCATACTTGGGCCGCTTTTTAAAGATCAAAAATTCGTCATTGGTTAAATTTTGTTTGTAGATCAATTCCTCTTTTATCCTGGCCATCCCGATGTCGTGCAGCAGGCCAACCATGCCGATCTCCACCTGGCGAGTTTTGGTAAACCCCAGATTCTCGGCCATTTTGATGGCATATATAGCCACATTCACGGAAGGATTGATCATTAAATCATAGGATTCTTCGTCATGGATAGCTCTTAGAAACAGGGCATCTATCGGTGTACGCGTATCGACTATTTTGTCAAGAATCTTAAACCCGGGCTGTAGTGAAAAGCGTTTGTCCGCCTTGACAGAATCAAATGCCATCGTGAGGTACTCGGCTGCCTGGGTATAGAGCAAATTACGTTCTTCGATGGTAACCTGTGAATCCCCAGGGATAGGTTGACTCTCGTCCGCCGACTGCTTGCGCCTGCGGCTGGTAAGATCCCGTAAACTCAATCCACCCGTCCCGGTACCCGCTCGCCGCCTCCCACCTGACTTGGGACGCTTCTCACGGCGCATCATTTTACTGAATTCAACCATTAACAGCCCTGTTAATTATATATAATTTAGCTATAATTTCTATCATTATGCGCATTGTCACTTGGTGTCAACAACTATCCATCATAAATGCTATGATTTCAGTATTTTTGTATTAATTCGCCTTTTAATTAGCACGTTCGGTGCCAATGAACAGATTTCTTGATCACTATATCCCGGGGACCCGCATTTCGAATTTTTCGAATAAAGATCTCATTGCCCGTCATAACGGGTATTTGTCGCCGCAAAACACCTTACCTTACACAATGATAACCACTCGCCGTTGCAGGAAGGCCCACTACAACTTCTGCAGATTGCTGCTCCTAATTGTGCAGTCAGTTCGTTTATCATAGATTCCATAGCGTTATGTCTGCAATATTTGATGCCGCCTTTCGAACCCGGCTCACTTACATTCCTTTTTTGTTACTTGAGCTTTCTTGCGGCCTATCCGCTCCAGGACAGTCACCATGATCACCATGCAGGCCGCCTGAAACAAAAGCAACACCGCATCTTGCGTGGTGGCATTTCTTAATACGACTGCACTGATGCCGAAACAGGCGGTAAGCAGGTATATGAAGAAAACGCTGCGTTTATGACCACCCAGGATCTTGGCCATCCTATGGTGCAGGTGATCCCGACCGACATATTCAATCCACTCTTTAAACGTTGTGACTTTTCCTGTTGCGATCCGATCGATCGTAATGTGCACCATATCAAATATCAGCACCCAGAATATAAGTAATGGTGAGACCACCGCGATCACGGAATTGTTCAGATCCCATTCACCGTAGACCGCCACGCACGCCAGAATGAAACCGATGACTGTGCTGCCGGCATCACCTAAAAATATGGTGGCCTTTTCATTTTTCAGTAAATTGTAAGGCAGAAAACCAAGGCAGCTGCCCATTACGGCCACTGCAATCCAACCGAGAAAGGCCTGGTCTGTCTGGAAGGCAACAACGCCAAGAAAAAAAGCAATGATCAGCCCCAAACCGGATGCCATACCGTCCATGCCGTCGAAGAAGTTAAAGGCATTGGTAATCCCTAATATCCACAACATCGTCAAAACCCCATTGGAAATATCAGCAGTAAGACCCAAGCTATCCGGCAATACCCGTAACACAATCCCCTGATACATGACGCATGCCACTGCAGCAAGCTGGACAAACAGCTTGGCAGCTGCGCTTACATCCCGGACATCGTCGATAACGCCGATTATGAATAATAAAGAGGTGCCGATCAATATCGCGGTTAGCTCTTTTGATAATATTCCATTCACCAATATGGCCAAAAGAAATGCTAGAAACACAGCACCGCCGCCCAACAGAGGGGTGGCCTGATGGTGCCTTTTTCTGGCATCCGGAATATCCATGGCACCCACTGCAGGGGCCAGCCAGCGGAAGATGGGTGTCATACAGAAGGAGAATGAAAATGAAAGGGCCAGAATATACGCCCATCTCAACCCGTATGCACTAAAAGTCTGGTGAACTGCAGGGATTATCAGAAATACCGCCATCATCAGCATGGGTATAAAGTGGCGCCACCAGATACCTTGTCGGTTATAAATACCGCTCATTTTAAGAAACCTCGAAAAAGCCGGATAGACTTACGCTTGGGAGTTAAGTTTTAGGGGTTATGTATTCAGCTTTTTAGATATCCTGCTGACTGCCTTGACAATCCGGTCAACACTGCCGTCAGACAAGCTCGGATAAATTGGAATTGATACGGTTTGTGCATAGGCGTCTTCTGCCCGGGGGCACGCGTAGCCTTCAAGGTAATGATGCAGGGGTTTGAAAACGGGTCTGGCGCAAGCAATTTGTACGATGCGCATCTCGGCTATCCAGTCGTTAACGGCGTGTCCCACATTCAAGTTATACCGGTAATATATATGACCGGCATCGGTCGGCGGGAGACTTAACTCAGTATTGCCAAACGCCTTACGATAGGTAGCCGCTATTTTTCTGCGTCGGGCAATGAAGTCATCGAGATTACCAAGCTGCCGCCTTCCCATGGCTGCCTGAAAATCGGTCATCTTGTAGTTACACCTGACAGCATATTTATTTTCATTGTCATATGCGCGCGTGCGCCTGACCCGATCAATGACCTCTTCATCATCAGAGACTACCATACCGCCCTCACCGCAGGTCATCACCTTGGTGGCATAAAACGAGTAGATGCCCATCTTGCCAAACGATCCGGCCATCCTTCCGTCCCAATCTGCGCCCGCGGACTGGGCACAGTCCTCAATCAAAGGCACGCCAAACCGGCTTAGATTTTCTATATCAGCCATCAGCCCGAACATATGCGGCACAACGATTGCTTTTGTAGTCGGTTTTATTTTCGCGGCAACATCCTGAGGGTCAATGTTCAGCGTTTGAGGCTCTATGTCGGCAATTACTGGCGTGGCGCCGGTATAATTTACAGCATTCAGCAGGGCCGTACATACAAAACTGGGAACGATAACTTCATCTCCCTTGGAGACCTCGAGCCCGAGAAGCGCCAGATGCAGGGCTGCTGTTCCGGAACTAACGGCCGCAGCATACTTTACTCCCATCTTGCGTGCAAACTCTGCTTCAAAGGCCGCAACCTCCTTCCCCTGGGCAATCTGCCCTGATGCTATTACCCTTGAAACCGCGTCTATTTCCGCTTGCCCAATTGTCGGTCGCGAATGTGGAATGAGAGGTTTTTTCATAGAATTTGATACTGGGTGTTAGGCTGAACAGTTATTGGGAATCTCCGCGCTTTTTGATTCAAGCATAGTGCGGAGAGCATAGAGCATGGGGAAAACAAATACATGGTGCCAAGGAATTTATGCAATTTGCGGATTTGAAGCTTTAAATGTTAATAAACAGGCGTAGGGGACTGAAGGCTTCGCCGTATTTCACCCGCCCCTGGATACCACGAAAGTTCGCGCTGGATCGGGCAATCTCTACTATTGACAGGTCTTCGATATTCGTCTTGGTAACCTGTGATTTATGCGCCTTGAGCGCTGCTATTTTCCTATCGAGGGTTTCACCAATATCAACGAATACCTGTGGATTAAAACCCCAGGTCATAGGCCCTTCATAAAAAAGGACGTTTCGCAAATTACGGGCCGCCGACTGGGTCGCCTGAGAAAGGTGGCGGTGGTTCTGGTGTGTGTCGTCAGGATAGTGGCAGAAGATAAAGTTGGGACAAATTTGAAAAATAACCTGTTCGATCTTTGAAATCAATTGCTGGTCAACAACCAGGTGGGTATCCAAGTACTCCCCCCAGAAAATCTTCTCGACCCCCATTATGTTGCCGGCCGCCTGTTGTTCAAGACGGCGGACTTCAGAATCCCCGCCCTGCCCGCCGCCGGTTATCACCAGACAGTAGACCCTGTGTCCCCGATCGGCGTATTTGATAAGTGTACCACCGCATCCAATTTCGATGTCGTCTGGATGGGCACCGATTGCCAAAATATTCATTTTATCCATTCCTTCGACCCTTTCTTATGATTGCCAGACTCTCCGGCCCGCAGTTGAAAATGAGGTCAATAATAGACATGTGAGGTTGAAACTCTCCAAAACACTGGGGATATTCCGGGTGGTGGTACTCCTGAGAAATGACTTCGATGCCGGCTTCGGCGAATTGATCCATATCCATGTATTTACTGCCGTCCTGGCCCGCCAGGTATTGGTCCCCATTAAAAAATTTGCAGATATCAATGAGTCGGCCGGTGGGATCTTCACTCAGGGTTAGATCCGAAGCTCTGACTACCGGCTTGTTGTTGATCCCTATAATTTCCCTTATCTGGGTAATCATATGGACATTCAAATCCCCGATATTCTCGAATTCATGTTTGAGTGCTGATTCAAAGATGGGAAAATACTCGTTGAAATATGGCGCTTTCTGATAATTGGTGATCAGGGTCCGAAGATGTTTGTGCTGCCAGTTCACAGCCGCATTGATTGCCACCTCAATTATCTTTTGCCCGAATCGATAGCAGACCGGAACCGTCATCCACTGCCACCCTTTAGCTGTTTTCAACCGATTTCGATTTTGCCATTCATTTTTTTTGAACTGGACGTTGTCCAGGTAACAAAAAGCGTCCGCCCGATCCATCTTGTCTAAATATCCCAACCAGGGAAGAAACTGCGGTTGATGAATGGTTACCAGCATTGTTTACGATGCCCCTAAGAATGATTGATATAATCTGTCCAGTTTTTCGATCATCGCCTCTTCGCTGAACCGGTGGCGGTATTTTTGTCCTGCCTGCCCTAATTGACGTCTGAGTTCAGGTTTATCAAGCAGTTTTTGGATGGCAGCGGCCAGTTCCACCGTATTTCCAGGCTCGGCCAGCAAGCCTGTCTCCCCCTCCACAACCAGATCAGGTATGCCGCCGGTATTACTGGCGACAACGGGCAGACCGGCTGCCATGGCTTCGACAATGACGCGCCCCATGCCTTCATTCAGTGACGGCAGTACAAATATATCTAAAAGATGCATTATCGCATGCACATCATCGCGCCAGCCCAGGAACAAGACCTTATCCCGGTAGCCGTGGCCTACGGCCATGGCCTTCAATTCTGATTCCAGATCTCCCTTGCCCACAAAAACAAGCTTCGTATCAGGATGCTGCAGCCATATCGGCAGCATGGCCTTTAAAAGTATTTCGGGCCCCTTTATCGGCAGCAGTCAACCAACAGTCCCGATGACCAATTCGTGGGGCAATATCCCCAGCGCCTGCTTGTTTGCGGTGATGTCCCCGGGAGAATCCATGAATTTCCGGATATTCACACCGCTGTGAATTTTAGCCAGTTTTTCGGGTTTGGACACGTGCAGGCTTAGATAATCGTCCCTTTCTCCGTCCGTCAGGGCCACTGTGCAATCGGTAATTTTGTCAAAAACCCGCTCGATGATCAGAAAGCAACTCGATAACCATCCTGGAAAGTGTCCATGGAACACATGCCCGTGGGGAGAATGTATGATGGTCGGGGTCCTCAAAAGCCAACTTGCCAATCGCCCCAGGATGCCCGCTTTGGATGTATGGGTATGCACAATGGTCGGGTTATGTCGGCGGATCAGTCTAATAAGGCTAAATAATGCCTTGATATCCTCCAATGGATTAATTCGTCGTACAAGTGGTTCGACAACAACAACCTGCGCTCCCTTCTCTACAATTTTTCGGACCTTGGCAGCGACTATGCGCTCCTCGACCGTTGTCATTTTAGACTCTAATGAGAGTCCGGCAATGAGTAGGGTACGATACTTCTTTTCGGAAAGGAGACGACAAATGTCGAGTACTTCCTGGCCGCTGCCGCCCATATCGAGACGGGTAATAATTTGAAATATAGTTGGTTTTGGGGCTGGCATACTGTTCAAAATGTTTTTGTCCCTGGTCAGGGACGGCTTAATTTGATTTTAGTTGGCAGATGCGATTCTTTTTTTCGAGTGTTGATCGATATTTGCTTCTATCAGCGCCTCAAGCTGGTGTACATTCATATCCCAGGAATAGTTTGCTTCTACAAACGCTCTGCACCTGGCCGAAACCAGTTCCCACTGGTCGGGCGCTGCGTGTACAGTCTGGTACTTTTCATTCATTTGCTCGGCCATGGCAGTGGGTGTCGCATCAGAAAATATAAACTCAGGATTGAATTTGCGGATAATTTCGAGTGTACCGCCAACCGGGGTACCCAGCATAGGAACCCCGGAAGCCAGCGCTTCAAGGGTGACCAACCCAAACCCCTCCAGCTCTTTCGTGGGCAGAACAAATAGGTCTGCAGCCCGGTAGTAACCGGGCAGGGACTCATCGGGGATGAATCCCGGCAATTCAACCCTGTCCGTGAGGTCGAGCTCCTGGATTAACTTTTTCAGGGTGGGCATAAGAGGACCCTGGCCGCCGATGATCAGGTAAAAATCAGGGGTGGCCGCCTTGATCAAACTGGCTGCCCGAATCAAGTTCTCCAATCCCATCCTTGGAACCAGATTCCGAACCGTTAGAAGGACGACCTTGTTCTGCGGGACTCCAAGTCGTTTCCTGACAACTGTTTTATCTCCTGCAGGTCGAAATCTATTCAAGTCAACGCCACCCGGGATGAGTACAATCTTATCTGACGGCGTATGGTATTCTGACAGGAGCTTATGTTGTGTAAATTCACTTAGCACGACAATTTTAGACACACGGCGGAGGGTCCACTTTTCGATATACTTTCTAATGATAATGTTTAACGCATATGCCAACCTGCCTTTAATCCCAGACGGCTTTTTATTGCGAGAGATATATTCCTCAAAAGAAAGTGAATGACAAATGTAGATCTGCAGCGTGTTTTCGTCTGCCGCAGCTCTCAATATATTAAAGGCCGCGAAGGGTTGGTGGGCAATGATGACGTCATAGGAATGGTTTTGGGTCAAACGCACGTACAACTGTCGGCTGTTTAGGAATATAGAACCTATGTTTTGCAAGCGACTGCTATTATTGACTGCGAATTTCCACTGTTGCAGGCCGCCGCTGTCTGCATAACCCTCGGTACATGACTCCTGCCTTGTGAGGATATGAACATTATGCCCTCTATTTGCCAGGCATGTACATTGTTCGTATAAAAATCGGACTGATCCGCCGATATATTCCTCTAACGGATAGTCCGTTATTACTAGAATGTTATATGCCTTCTCCATGAGTCTGTTGGATGCCATATACACGTGGGGATATGGTGGAATGCTCAGGTTGGTATTTCTATGAGTCGATCGCCTTTATTATTACTCTGGCTGGTACTCCGGCAACCGTCGCACCGGCGGGAATGTCCCTGGTTACAACTGCACCGGCACCCACAACCGCATTACGTCCGATAGTAACACCAGGCAGAATAACGGCCCGTGTGCCTAAAAAGGCGCCACTGCAAACCTTTATGGGATTCACCTCCTCCTTGGAGGCATCGTGAGCAACAATGGTGACGCCGAAACTCACAACCACGTCATCTTCAATGGTGATTAACTCGGGGTAAGTATCATCCAGAAGGCAATATTTACCAATATATACCTGCCGGCCAATTCTGATACCCATGACCCGTGCCAGTTTTACCCTGATGGAATTGCTGAATAGAATTTGAACCAGCAAACCGAGCAGCTTCATGCTGAAATTTTGTAAAAAGCTGCGCAATCCCAAAGTCTGGTCATAGGCTTGCTGGTTCATAGCACCGTTTGGATGCCTTGTGGGAGTTGTCTGCATGACTGGTCCTCGGAACAGTTGCCCATTTATAATTCGTCCATTACCATGGAGCCCTGAAAACAGCCGCGCCCCTTGGCGGCCTTCAAAAGAAAATCTAATTTATCAGTTCAAGGATGTCCCTGATATGCGGCTGCCAACCCTGAGGGGCTTTGAACTTTTCTGCCCAGACCGTGCCCTTTTCAACTTGAGCCTGGTAAATCCGGGGGTCTTCCAGCTGCTGAAAAGCGTTTAACCAGGATGCAGGGTTGCTAATATGGCCCTTCAGGGTTTCAGGACCCGTCGTTTCGATGAAAATCGGTATGTCGCTGACAACCACAGGAACCTGGCATGCCATTGCCTCCAGGGGGGGATAGCCATAGCCTTCTTCCGTTGAGGGTTGGGCCAGGCAAAAGGCGTTGCGTACAATGATAGGCAGTTCATCATCATCAATGTAGCCAATCCAATTAGCAGTCGGGTTACCATAGGCATCTTTCCAGAATTCACAAAACTGTGCAGGCACACCTGCGAATACGAGACGGTGGTCCAGTTGGTCCGCGATCTGCATTAAGATCCCCAAATTTTTATGCGGTCGCCCGTTTCCGATAACCAATATGTATCCAGGTTCCAGCTTGAATTTTTTCAATACCGATAGATCCTGCGGCGACCTGGTAGTAAAAAATTTGGAATCAATGGCGTTATGCCTGATTCTTGGATTGTGTCCTGTAAAACCTGCTAAGTGTTTGGTTTGATCCATACTGACCTTTGAAACGTACCAGGTTAAATCAGCACATCGCAGGGCTCTTTTTAAGCGCAATTTATCGTAGAAGTTGCGCCATTTTTTTTATAGGCGGGGTGGCTGATATACAGAACGTCATGCACTGTATGTATGGTCGGGCATTTAACCGGCGATAAAGGCAATTTGGGATAAGGGCTGATAAAAACGTCATACCCTTCAGCCGATTGCTTTACCAAAAAACGTTCTCTATGAATCAATGCGCGCGGGAGTTCTAAGGCCTCAACTTTAGAAGACCGCAGCAAGCGCCGCGGAATACTGCGGCCTGACAGTACAGCCAGTTCGATATGTGTAATGTCGGCATTGTCTATAAGAGCGTCAATGAGCCCGCTCAAAAAGCGGCCAATGCCGGTGAAACGGTCTTCGACAAATTCGCGTGCATCTATAAGAAGCTTAGCCATGCTGTATTATAGTAAGTATGGGTTACCGTTACATGAGCAGTGTTTACTCACCGGGCAAATCCTGGAATTGCTCTGTCATATGCGAGACATGGGTTTGCAGACTGAAATCCTCTGCCCTCCGGTAGGCCGAATGCGAGAAACGCTTTCGCAAGGTATCATCATTTACGATGGTCTTGATGGCGTTGGTCAGGCTGCCGGCGCTGTTCGGCTCCACCAGCAAACCGTCAATACCGTTACGGACAATCTCAGGGACGCCGCCTGCAGCCGATGCAATTACCGGCACCCCATTGGCCATGGCTTCTATTAGCACTCTACCAAATGACTCATTTTCAGAGGGCAGCAAAAGCAAATAAGCGCTCTGGTACCAGGGTCGAGCATCATCAACATGCCCGATCCAATGGATTCTATCTGAATAAGAAGAGGTATGCGTCCTGTCCTGCAATAACTGCCACCAATGCGGTTCAAGTTTGTCTGGCGCCCCCACGCATACCAGATGCAGATGGATATCCTCCGCAGCAATGTGTTCGAAAGCCGATAACAATAGATCATGCCTTTTCAATTGAGATATACGGGCTACCATTAAAAGAATCTTGGCGCTGCCATCGATACGTCCACTGTTTTTGGCCACCTTCTGCCTGTACCAGTCAACATCAACACCGTTATATACCACCTTGAGCTTTTTGAAGCATGCCGAATGAAACCGCTTTTTGGTAGCCTGGCTATTCACGATAACTTTAGTACATAATTTCAGGAGTAACCAATCCATCAACGGATCAGGTTCAGCAATGCGGCAATGCCAGATAGCGGGAATCTGTAAAAGTCGGCCGACCAACCCACAGTAAAACGCAGCTCTTGGGCCGTTCGCATATAGCAAGACCGGGTTCACGGTTCGGCAGAGTCGAACCAAACGGTAGATGGTGCCGACCCAAGCATGGAGTTTCATTGAGCGCAAGGGGGCCAGAGGTAGAACTTCTGTACGGATCCCATGCTGTTCCAGCAATTGTTCAAGTTTATCCTTATAGGGTACAGTTGCTATAGGTACCCACGGCCTCGGTAACATTCCCAGAAGCTGTAGAAAAGAGTGCTCTCCACCCCCAAGCATTGTCGCATGGTTAGAAATGCATAAGATTCTTTTTGGCTTGAGCTCCATTATATTGCCGGTTCTTTATCCGAGACTACTTAAGTAGCACTTTTCGATTTTAGTCAGCATGCTTGTTATAGAGAAATTCTCAGCGACTGCCTTGCGGCTGTTAATCCTGAATCTGTCTGGCTGCAGACTGACAGCCGATATGGCTTTTTTGATAGCATCCACATCAAAGGTATCAAAAAGAAATCCATTCACGCCGCTCTGGATGACCTCTCCTATTCCGCCGACCCTGTTGCCGATATAAGGAACGCCCACGGACTGTGCTTCCAAAATCGCCAGGGGCAGTCCTTCTTTTTCCGAGAATAAGAACAGGGCGTCCAGCCCCGCAAATATAGCCGGCAATTCACGTTGAGCAACAAACGGGAGGGTGTGAACCCGATCGTTGAGCTGTTTTAAATTGATCGCGGCCCTTAATTCAGGTTCATAATCACCCTGACCGACAATAACACCCGCAGCTTCCGGAGCCGATTGCAATACCTTTAAGAATTTATCAAACCCTTTTCTCTTAACAATCCTGCCTACCATACCAAGCGTGAAACGACTTGCGGGGATATCGAACTTACTTTTCGCCCTCATAGGAAAAAACTTGAATCTATCAGTATCAATACCGTTATGGACAGTCTTGACCTTTTCCAGTTGATTGGCAGAAAGTAAGTCACCAACCCCCTGTGACACGGCAAGAAATTGAGTCACAGACCGATCCAATAGTTTCATTTTCAACTTCTGGTATAACGTTTTCGGCTTTTCCAGATTATGTACATGTACAAATACGGCCTGATAGCCTGCCAGTGGCCCCGCTAATGCCTCGGTGCTGGCAGCAAATAATCCGTGGCAATGAAGTATAGAAGGACCGGTTCCTCTATACGCTGACAGCGTTTTCTTGAGTTTCAGAACCGGTATTTTATTCTGTCCAATGATATGCAGAGGTATATTGCGCGCGGCGATCTTATCAGCCGTGTAACCGCCGCGAATTCGGCAGACCACCATTGGTTCGAAGCGCGCAGGGTCAAGATTACTGACAATATGCAAAATAACATTTTCCAGCCCGCCCTTACCCAGCATTTCCACAAAATGAACGATTCTTATTTTCGACATAATTTTCTTTTGAGTATATGGCTCATCGAGGGATTTTCTTGCCACGAATAGGCAAATTGCGTTGCAAGATCTCCTGCCAATTTTCGGGTTGGCCTATAATGTGGGTGCGTAACAATTCCAGAAAAAAGACCCCGTAAGTAAGCCTTTCCCAAGCCTGAGGTCAGAGCGCCCCTCAAAGCCACCAGAAGAAATCCACTGAGCAGATCAATTTGCTTGGCAAAACTGAAGTATGTCTTAATGAACAACACGGAGTTGCGTATAAAATAGTAATAACTCTGTTCAGAGATTCGGGCTGCCGGGCTTGTTTTATGAATAACTTTTATGGACGGGCAAAATAGAATTTTCTCGCCTGAAAGAAGGAGCCGGGCAGCAAATTCGGTTTCGTTTATATAAATAAAATAAGTTGGTTCATACCCCCCATGACGCTTATAGACAGCCCTTTCGAAAACCACCCCGCCACCGATGAAATTATGCCAAGATATCTCGGTTTTTGCGTTTTGCGGCAAATAATCCTGCTGTCGATCACCATCGGAAGTGACAATGTTCAAAGCGAGTATGGAATAGTCAGGATACTGTTCGATCTTGTCCCTAATCAGCTTGATCGCCCCGTCAGGCAACAGGGTGTCATTGTCCAGCAGCACCGCATGCGTGCCTTTTGCTGCTTGTACACCCCGGTCAAATCCCCCTACGCCTATATTTGCATTTAAAGCGACTATTTTCACCTGTGGAAATTGACTTCTCACCATGTCAAGTGAATTATCGGTTGAGCCGTTGTCAACCACGATCAATTCGTCATATTTATCAAGCTGGTGCAAAGAAGATGTGAGCAGCTGGTTAAGGTCTTCTGATCGATTCCAGTTAAGTGTGATTACGCTGAGCGTTGGTTTGTTCAATGTGTAGTCTCTAGTGCAGGAATTGGATTACTGCTATTTAACGCTTTTTGGATGCGTCAACTTGTTTGGCGTTCTAACAAGCTTCTCGGCCAAGCCTTCCAGTCGAAACGCCTTAACCATCTCGATCCTGTAAACCAACTCAACTTCCAACCGGTGTGACAATCGGGTTATAATGCCCTTTTAATGATATTCAATCTTTCTACCAGTTGGGCGGTCAAGTTATCTCGACGGTATACATCTACGGCTTCATGATCAACCTTATCTTCAAAGTGATTGAACTCGCCCGCTTGGAAACGGTTATAAGCGTCTTCCAGTGCCTTGGCGATAACCTGGCTGCTGTTCGGTGCGACAACAAGCCCGGTTTGTGTTTGCTCGATAATCTTTGCAGCGCGGCCGTGCAAAGGCACAACCGCAAAAATGGGTTTGTTTAAAGCCAGGTAATTGTATAGTTTCTGTGGTACGACATGATCGAAACCGGATTTTAAAAGCACAACGGAAACATCCGCTTCCGCTACCTGCTGCATAGCCTGATGGTGGGGCAAATACGCCTCCACTTCCACGGTTTGTCGAAATATGGGGTCCTGCCTGAAACGTGCCTGCAAATCGACCGAAATTTCACCCCACAGCCTCAATTTCAATTTTGGACATCTTTCATATGCTTTCAGGAAACCCTCTAAGAAAGACTGGTAACATATCGCCGGTTTCTCCAGTCCCCCCATATATCCGAAAGTCAGGTACTCTTTAGGCTTATTCACTTTATTTTTATGAACAGCATCCGCCGGGTCGAAACCATTTGGGATGGTAACGATCCTATCAGGCGCAGCTCCGAATTGGCGAACTATAATATCTTTGTTCTCCGGTGTATTGGCAATAACGGCATCGCTCCATTCACGATAGATCTTGCCTTCCAGATACCTGTTTAAATAGTGATGATACGGGGTCAAAGCCTTGTAGTGTAGTTCATAAAGCGTCCATAAATCCCTAAAATCGGCTATCCAGGGGAGCCCGGTGAATAATTTTATGCAAATTGCCACCAGGTGAGTGCTTTCGCTCGGCGAAGTGGAATAGACAGCATCCGGCTTTTCTCTTCTTATAATTTGCAGGGCCTTGCTGACGGCAAATGGAAGCCAGGTCACGGTTACATCGGGAATAAACATCAGGCGATTCAGGATGTTTCCATACCTGGCCAACTCGATTTTCCTGAATACTGAAAAATCCGGTAATTTCGGAGTAAAATGAATATTTACGCGTTGGGATCTGCATCTTGCCAAACCCTCTTTGAACATTGGCGTTTCACGGGAAGGTTTTATGCTAAGGATAATAGGTTTCCAATCGAAGTGCGGTAAAAATTTAACAAATTTCTCCGTTCTGGTCCCGCCTGTATTGGGAAACCTTTCGTCGATCATTAACAATGTTGGCATACGTTTTAACTTTGCCTCATATGACTTCGCGCCTGGGTTGAGTCAACCACAGGCCTATTCGGAGTTCAAGGCAGGTATGTGGCGAACCAGGAGCATTCCAGGAGCGTTGAATCTTATGATGATACTGCCAAAGAGCCTGGAGAAAGGAGCTTAACCTTTGATTACGCGCATGTATAGATCTTCCAGTCGCTGAACTTCGTTTTTCACATCATGATACTGCAGAATATGTTCACGCCCAGCTTTTCCCAAAGCATCCCGTTGTTGTGGGTCATCGATTAGCCGGCGTATGTTCCGGGCCAGGGCGGCGACATCATGCTCAGGAGATAGCAAGGCGGTCATATCCTTTTTGGTTATATAGGGGATGTCAGCGTGCTCGGTTGAAACAACCGGGATTTTAAGGGCTTGGGCTTCGAGGATAATCGTTGGCGCCCCCCCCCCTCACTGTCACCGTCTTGTGCGGTGATGCTAGGGTGAATGAAAATGTCACAATGCTTCAGTTCATCCAGGACACTTTTATGCGGCTGCTTGCCCAACCAAATTATCTCGTTCATAAGGTCCAATTCAGCCACAAGTTCTTTCAGCTTCTCTTCTAATTCACCAAAGCCGATGATTTTAAACTTGAATTTTTCCTTGCGGCTGCTTTTTATGGCTGCCAGGGCTTTCAGGGCGTACTTAAGACCTTTTTTTTCTACGAATCTGCCGACAAACAACAAATGCGCTGTCTCTCTAATGGTTAGCCGGGTTCTGTCCGGTGTGTAGTCATCGATATTTACTGCTATCCGCTGAATATGGACCTTATCTTCGGGACATCCAAGCTGGAGCAGCTTAGCCTTCATGCTGGGCCCTTCAACCAGGAATGCTTCACCATATTCGAATAACTCCTGGTATGCCTCGTAATACTTATTCACCACAGACTGCACGGATAAATCATACCCATAGAAGGTGGTAAGAATCGGCAGCCCCATCTCCTTGGCGACCGGCAGTAATTGGCAGCCAATCTGACCGAAGTGAGCGTGGATTATGTCAACACTATGTTTCTTCAGGAGCCGTTTTGTGAACCCATGCGGCTGCCGGAATAGTCTACGATATGTGTTGTCCCCAATCCAGGGAATAGAAAAGCGGGCCCCTTGTCTTAATAAAAGCTTTGCACCGGGCAGTGGAAATTGATCAATATTTTGAAGGGAGCTTGCTATAATGTAAGGTTTTATTTTTTGAAATGATCGTAGATATTGCCAGATAAAGGTCTCAGATTGACCAAGATATGAATGCATCATATGGGCAACCCTAATCATAAGACCTCACTCTGGTGTTTCGCCCCTGAAAATATTCACCCATCAACTTCTTCAACTCAATATACGCTCTGATTTTAAAGCAATGAATGCACAGCGTGTAAATAGATACGCCAAGCAGGACCTGGGTTGCCAACCTGTACCAATGATTCCAATTCGCTGGCAGTATGAAGGTCGCTGCAAATACACAGCACGCCATTAAGGATGCGCAAATGAATATACCGGCTACCCGCTCAATTACCTCCCTGAAATTCATATTTACGAGTTTTCCAGGGATGGTAAAATTGTGATAAAGCAATAGAAAGTTTACCAGCGTGTATGAAACCGCAACTGCCATTACCGAACCGATCAGCACACCAACAGTGAAAGCGGCCATATACATGGTCCCGGCAACAATTCCCCACTGAAATAACCGATCCGTGCGGCCCTGGGAGTTATAAATCCACCCTACAGTCGTTCCGATTGACTGCAAAATGCCGACGACACACAAACCGCGCAGTATTGGAATGACAGCGGCCCATTGAGGGCCAAATAGGGCTAAAACGAAAGAATCGGCCGTTACCAGCAATCCCGTCATCATAGGAAAGGATATTAGCGCTATCATAGAGAGTGTCTTTAAATATATGTGCTTAACCCTGCTTTTATCATCCTGGATCCTTGAAAGGGAGGGGAACATCACCTGTCCCAGTGATGAGGATATTTGCGTGATAGGCAACAGCATGGTGGTGTAGGCTCTGGAGTAATACCCCAGCCCGCTGGACCCGATAAATTTGCCGATCAGGAGATTATCAAGATTTCTGGTCCAGTAATTGAATAGATTATATCCAATCAGGTTGCTGCCGAAATTGAAAAGATCGCCTACTGCGGTTTTGTCATAAACAAAGGTCGGCCGCCAGTTGCAGAGCCAATATAACAAAAATGACGTTACCGCGGCTGAGGCAATCATTTGCCACGCAATACTCCATACCCCGAATCCATTCAAGGCCAAAGCAATCGCAATCGTTCCGGCTGATATTATCTGAATCGTATCGATGATTGCCAGTTTTTGGAAATCCATGGATCGCTTCAATATGGATGTCGGAACGATTCTGAAGGCAGTAATGAACAAGCTGGTCGACAGCAGCATCGCAATGGGCATCAGGCGTGGCTCGTTGTAAAAGCGGGATATAAACGGAGCGGTTATACATATGACCCCCGTCAATACCAAACCCGTCAAAATATTGATCCAGAAAATAGAAGACAGATGTCGTTCGGTTATGGACTTTTTTTGTATCAGAGCGGGTCCGAAGCCCAAATCGCTAAACAGCCCTGTGAATCCGGTTATCACGACAACCATGCCAAGCAGGCCGAAATCGGCCGGGACCAGAAGGCGGGCCAGAATTACAGTTATGATAAATTGCAGGAGCTGCCGTATAGCCTGCGCACCGGCACTCCACTTAACGCCTTCTATGGTAGCTTTTTTAAGCGACATATATTTGATTGTCGAAGCACGCCGGAAATTCTATCTGCAGGGAACAATCCAATTTCAGCCTCTGCCTCGCGTGCATATCGCCGTTTTGCCGCATGTGCTTATTTCTCCGGGTAGAAATACTTTGCAAGCACCGCTCGCCTAATGTGCACGTATCTCAGCCTGGCCTTCACAGCTTTATTTCGGAATAAACTTAATATCGGGTCAGAGAAACCGCATGAGCGCGGATTCCAGGTCGGAATTACGTTTTATATATGCTCTGTCGGCAATGTTAAAGGCCGTTTTTAAACTTGATCCGGCAGCATACTTTCCTGGGGCGGTCTCGATTGCTATATGCTCAAAAATATCTTCAATCTTTTGTTGCGCAGCAAATTCAGACAGATACTTTGTCAACAGTTCCTTTCGCTTGTCAATCGGGGTAATTTCAAACTGGGGTCCGAACTTTTCAGTTACATCCACAGCAGGTACACCTGCATAGGTACGGTCTTTATTCATTCGCGTTGTTATCAGCGACCCGAGCATCGCCATACTTCTCTTCTCCATTGTCACCGGACCGGACAAACAATGGCCTACTATCCAGACGTCATCTTCGATTATTAAGGGCTTTGAGCCCGAAAACCGGCAGCCGTACATCATGTCACCATACTGGATATGGGTCCAGAGTTGACTTTGAGCACCTATACCCACATTATTTCCGATTGTAGTACCTCCCTGGCAATCCACTATTGCAGAGGCGCCGATCCAGAAATTGTGGCCAATGGTCAACTTCCCGGGGCCCGGAAAAAAGCAACCTTGATAGATGGTGCCGTAATCTACAATTCTAAACACGTCTGATTCAATGGTAACATTATCCTGGAATATGACGCCGTCGCCGATACGGACTTTTTTACAATTGAAGATTACATTTTTTCCGAAGCGTACGTTATGACCGATTTTTATATCGGACGTTGCGAACACTGGTTTGTTGGATATCAGCTGCCTGACGTCTCTTATATAGCGAAGAATTTTCATGATAGAACTTTCATTATAAGAATTGACTGGACATCTTGAAGGTCCTTAAAGTGTTTTGTAAAAATAGTTTTAGCTAAGTATTTTATAAAAGGCTTCGATTACGTCTTCAACCTCCTGTCTATTTAGACGGGCACTCAAAGGTAGCGACAAGGTTCTTGCGCCAATCCACTCAGCATTCGGGAAGGCTCCTTCTTCCCATCCAAAAGTTTTCCTATAAAAAGGATGTAGATGGACCGGTAGGTAATGGACGCCAACGCCTATATTTTCAAAAGTCAGGGCGTCCAGGACCCAATCGCGTCGCTTACCTATTTTTTCAATATCTAAAAGCGGGGTGTACAAATGGTAAGCATGCATGCGGTCAGGGCCCGGAGGTAATGGTGTTTCACAGGGCAGATCTTTGAAGGCGGCATTATATTGTTTCCATATTTTTTCGCGGTGACGATGGAAACGGTCGATCTGCTTCATTTGGTGGATACCAATAGCAGCCTGAATATCCATCATGTTGTACTTGTAACCGGCATGAATTACCTGGTAGTGTTTGTAACCTTCATCAGAATAACGCTTCCACGCATCTTTGCTCATACCATGCAACGCAAGAATCTTAATCCTTTCGGCAATGCGATCATCATCCGTGATAACCATGCCCCCTTCACCGGTGATAATATTTTTTGTCACGTAAAAACTGAAGCACCCGATGTCGCCGAATGTTCCGGTCTTGCTGCCCTGGTAGGTTGATTCGATGGCGTGGGCACAGTCTTCGATCACCATAAGGTCGTACAACTTTGCCAACTCCTGAATGTGCTCCATATCACAGGGTCTGCCTGCAAAATGCACCGGCAGGATAGCTTTGGTCCTGAGGTGATTTTCTTCTCAATCTCTTCGGGGATGATATTCATGGTATATCTATCGCAATCAGCCAGGACAGGCGTCGCCCCACTATGGATAATGGCATTGATGGTAGCACAAAAGGTCATTGGCGTCGTGATCACCTCATCACCCGGACCGATGTTTGCAGCCAGCATCGATAAATGCAACGCTGCCGTGCATGAGTTCAGGGCAATCGCATGCTTGACGCCTTTATACTCTCTAAATAAGTCTTCAAACGTATGCACTTTGGGCCCGGTTCCAATCCAGCCGATCTTAAGGCAGTCCACCACTTCATCAATTTCAGGCTGGTCAATGCGAGGCGCGCCAAAGACCAGGAAACTGTCTTTAGCGCGTACAGGCTTTCCGCCGTCTATAGCTAATCTGGGCATAATTATGATCCGTGTATTTTTTTTATGGATAAATCGGTGCGCCGCGAAGCTGCCAAAACCAATGCGGCGGCCACCCTCTAATCCAGTTGCATTACCAGTCTGAGCCCTTCCGAGACTTTCCGGAAAAGGTCTGGCGGCAATATCCCTAATTCCTCCGCCACCTGATTTTTTTCGATTGACAGAATCTGGCTGACATTGATTACCCCTTGCCAAGGCATATTTGCGATTCCCTTTTTTACAATGACGTTGCCAGGAAGTTTGCCGAATTCGGGCAAAGCGGTGATACCGACTACAATTGTAGTATTCAAACGGCTTTCGTTGAGAACATCATTCTGAATCACGAGACAAGGTCTCCGGCCCTGCCCTCCAGATGAACTGGTACCTGAGAAGTTTACCCAATAAATAGAACCTTTCTTTATCATGATGTCTGTTTTTTCTATCAACGGGTTAGTAGGTCGGCACTTCGTTGCTTGCGGTTAATCCTTCGGGACGGTAGCAGCCAGGATCTGTTCCTGGCAGACAGCCTCATACGAAAAAACCTCATCATAGGCACACCGCAGCGATTGATTTTGCTCATCGATGAGTTTTTCCCTAAGTAGTTCCGAAATAAGTCTGCTGCGTGAAATCCCCTTCTGGTAACTCAATTCGTCGATCTCTCGCAGCAGATCTTCCGGGATGGTCATGGCGACCTTTTTGGTATTCACTTTATTATTATTTTTTTGTATTGCCATTATATACTACCTTTTTATATGCACAATTTTAAATCTTTTTTCTTACGTCTGCCCTGGGGCAAATCGTTACAAGGCTGAAGATTTGAATAAAGATTGTGATTTTAGGGCACTGCTCCGCCCGGTCGGTTACAGATCCAACCAGCAGGCAGAGCAATTTGAGGGGTTCGACAACCCATATTTACTATGGGTTGTACTGTCCGCGATCACCGTATGGCACTCGCTGACTTTGCGGCAAATGCGGGTCCAGCAGAGGCGCCCGCCTTTGTATGATATTTTGTTCATACCTTACGAGATTACCTTTGTCAAGCAATAGGTATCGGCAGGTAGGTTTGACGTATATCGGTATAAAATCAATATCCTTTATATCGGCTACATACATGCTCACTTTAACTAACAGACCGTTATTATTCGCATTGTAATTATTTTACCAGTAATCAACCATGTTATGGCGCTCCTTTTTGACAATTAAATCGCACCGGCCGGGGGGGCCCTCTATGGGTATGCATTGTTGTCCGGTCCATACTTGCCCATTGAAATTTCTGTGTTATATTAACCGTGTCCATCCAATCGGGATTCTCGATACCGGAGGGATAGACACTTCGCGACCAAACCCTCAGCTATTCTTATGGAAAAGGAAATATTATGAAACTGGCGATCAGCGGTAAAGGCGGGGTTGGAAAGACCACCTTCTCGTCCCTTTTGATTAGAACCTTGAATGAAAGCGGCAAGCATGTCTTGGCCATCGATGCTGACCCGGATGCCAACCTGGCAGCAGCCCTTGGCATTGAGGGGCTGAGAACATCACCCCCATCGCCGAAATGAAAGAGCTGATTTTTGAACGTACCGAAGCCAAACCAGGCACCATTGGCGGCTTTTTCAAGCTCAATCCAAAAGTGGATGACCTTCCGGACGCTCTTTCGGCCAAGCTGGACAATATCAAGCTAATGCGCCTGGGCGGCGTACAAAAGGGTGGGTCAGGCTGCATATGCCCGGAAAGCACACTGCTGCGGGCCCTGGTTACCCACGTGGTCCTGGCCAGGGACGAAGTGGTCGTGATGGATATGGAGGCGGGTATAGAGCATTTGGGCCGGGCTACCGCACGGGCCGTGGACAAATTGATAGTGGTTGTGGAACCTGGGCGCCGCAGTCTGGATACCGCCGGTCATATCCGCGAACTGGCCTCCGAGATAGGTGTCACCAGTATCGCCGTGGTCGGCAATAAAATTCGCGGCCAGAAGGATCAGGAGTTTCTTAGAAGACATCTCCCGGATTTTACTTTTCTGGGTTTTATCCCTTATGACGGGGATTTGATCGAAGCCGACCTTGACGGTATATCGCCATATGATACGGATGCGCAATCAAAAGTGGTTGTGAAGGATATGATTGGACAGCTTCTGAATTAATAATTTCGATCACTGTGTTAAGCTGCATATCTTGTATATCAGGCCGGGGCCAACAGCATATATGCAAAATATTTAAACATATCACTTAAGGCTTAAAAGGCTCGAAATTCGCTTTTCGAGCCCATTTCTTTCATGGGCGGACCTAAAAGATACCACCAAAGACACCGTAAAAAATACATCCGCAAAAAACCCCGCATTCTCAAGATCAGGCCGGGCGCCGATGCCAGCCTGAAATCCGTATTTGCCGGAATCGGCAAACCGCCGGACAGTGCATTCACGCCGGATAGCTTCCAGATTGAGTCGGTTGAAGCCGTAAACACAACCGACTGCCTGGTGACCGCCCCTACCGGAGCCGGAAAGACCTGGATTGCCGAGCAGACCATTGCCGCCGTTTTAGCGGCTGGTGGCCGGGCCTGGTACGCTTCGCCCCTCAAAGCGCTTACCAACGCCAAGTATGCCGAGTTCTCTGCGCTTTTTGGTGAAGACAGCGTCGGTATCCTGACGGGGGACCGGAAAGAAAATCCGGATGCAGCCGTAGTTACCGGAACAACCGAAATCCTGCGCAACCAGTTATACGATGCGATGCACCGGGGAGAGACCCTGGATACGAATTTTGTCATCTTGGACGAAGCCCATTTTTTAGGAGATCCGGATCGGGGCGTCGTCTGGGAAGAAATCATGATCTATTTACCGGCCCGGATTCCCCTGCTTCTGCTTTCGGCCACGATCAACAATGCCGACCAGATTGCTGCCTGGCTGGAAAGCCTCCGCCAGAAACCCTGTACCGTGATTCTGGAAACTCGCCGCCCGGTGCCCCTGGTGCCCCTCTTCTTTCACCCTTCCGGAACCCTGATGCCGCTTACAGTCCCTGGAAAGCCAGGGAAAAGCAAACGGCTTTTCAAGAAGGTGCACGCGTTTGTCGCAACTAAGAATCCGCCGCAGCTGGCTCCACCCCGCAAGCTGCCGCCGTTTGGCGAAATGCTGAAGGTTTTGCGCCGGTATCGTTTGCTGCCGGCTATTTTCTTTTTAAAATCCCGCGCCGACTGCGACCGCGCTCTGGAATTGTGCCGACAGAATACCGAGCACCCGGAGCAGCGGCTGGCCTTGCTGTCCAACCGCATTGAAGCACTAACCGCCGATAGTCCACACACTGCGGATCATCGCCATAAGTGGCATTTGGAAAACCTGGCGGTCGGGGCCCACCACAGCGGCCAGCTGCCGGCCTGGAAGATCGTCCTTGAAACCCTGATGACAGAGGGTCTGCTGGATGCAGTTTTTGCGACCTCCACTGTGGCCGCGGGAGTGAATTTCCCAGCCCGCACGGTTGTTTTTTTCAACTCTGACCGCTTCAACGGCAGCGAGTTCCTGCCTTTGACACCCACGGAATTTCACCAGATGACCGGACGGGCGGGCCGCCGGGGAATGGATAAAGTCGGTTTTGTGGTAGCCGTACCAGGGCGGTTTATGGATATCCGTGCAGCCGCGCACCTTATGTCCGCGCCGCCCTCCAATGTCATGAGTCAGATTCGGATCAACTTCTCAATGGTGTTGAACCTGCTGCTGTCACATGCCCCGAACCAGATCCGCGATCTGTTGGAACGTTCTTTTGCCGCATACCAGATTACGGACAAAGTCAAGGGGAAGCGGCTCAGAAGGTATGTGGGCTACGGGCAACGCCACCTGATCGAAGACTTCGACCGGCATCTGGCGTTTCTAAAACATCATGATTATGTAACAGACAAGGGCGCCCTGACCGAAGATGGTCAATGGGCCTCCCACCTGCGAGTGGACCAGCCGCTCCTTATCGCCGAAGGCTTCCGGCACGGTATTTTCCCGGATACTGACCCGGCCTTACTGGCAGCCATCATGGCTATCTTTGTATTCGAAAGGGAAGCGGACGAGAAACTGGAGAAAAAACTGGTTGCCAAACAGCTGCGCAATCTCTATCGGGAGTTTGCGGTCACCCTCACCCCCTTCATTGATGAAATGGTCGACTGGGGATTTGATACCCGGGTGATGTACCTGCGACCCGCGGCCGCCCTGCACGCCTGGACCCGCGGTTTCCCCTGGGAGTTCGTCATCGAAATTTCAGGTTTGGAGGAGGGTAACCTGGTAATGCTGATACTGCGTACAGCTGACAATCTGCGACACATCCGCGCCTTGAAAGATATTTTCCCTGAAGCCGCTGCAAGCGCCGCGGAAGCCATAGAACTTATCCTAAAGGACCCCGTGCAAACTTCTACATAGCCATGGATTAAAACTACCCTCAAAGATCAATCGCTGCATTGAACCGAAGCGTTCAGGAATCATGGATCCTTTGGTAGGCAGCCATACCGGCTGAAAAGTCACCGGCTTTGAGGTGCCTGGAAAGATCTGCTGGTGCTGAAGGAATCGTCAGGAACAGCTTTGTTTCGATGCGACCCGCCTCATTGCGCATGCGTTCCAACCGATTACCAAGCTCTCCCAAGGAGCACTGGTAGCGCTCCTGGATGTACGCCAGGCGCGCTTCCAGCGATACCACCCGGTCATGCAAAACACGTTTGTCAGCATAGTTCACAACTTCGGCCGCTGTCGGTTCTCCATCCGGGTTGAACGCGTTCAAATTGACATGCTGGGCCACGATATCACCGACTTCAGGATATCCACGGCCTGCGAGATACAACGCACCTGTGCGCGCATGATTTTCGGAGGTTTGCAGACTGCGCGTCTTGGTAATATCGTGCAGGAGGGCCGCAGCCCGAATGAGGTCAAGGTTGAGGGTATATCCATTTGAATTGAGGGTCTCGGTCAAATAGGCAGCCACCTGGCATACCTTGACCGAGTGTGCCACGATGTTATGCAGCATTGCCATTTTGGCCATTATCCGATAGCGTTGATTTTCAGATGGGATACTCATCCGGCAACTATTCCCTATTACGTCCAAGCTCCGTCCAGGTTACCGTCAGCAAAACGGCACCGCTGGACATCTTTGAGCGCTCTTATACTATTTGCATTCGGCTCAGTGCAACTTAAAACCCGTCCTGGTCTTTTTACCGGTTTCGGCAGTTTTTTTCTTGACGTGGAATTTGATCCCCCGTAAAGGGACCGAAAACGACCCTAAAACTAAGAGGATCCCACCATGGAATATGAATGCATTATCTATGAAAAAAGTGCAGGGACGGCCACCATCAAGCTTAATAGGCCCAAAGTTCTAAATGCAATGAACAAGCAGCTCTGGCTTGATTTTCAGGCAGCCCTGGATGATGCCGAGGCCGACAGCGAGGTGAAGGCAGTTATCATTACCGGCGAAGGCCGGGCCTTTTCGACCGGAGCCGATCTGAAAGAATCCAAAACCCGGAGTCTTGAAGATTACCGCGATTACCTCGAAGAACTCCAGGAAGCCTCCCGCAAAATCCTCAAATTTGAAAAGCCGACCATTGCCGCCATCAATGGTTATGCGCTGGGGTCGGGATACGAATTGGCCCTGGCCTGTGACATCCGCCTGGCCTCTGAAGAGGCCCAGATCGGCTCGCCGGAAGCCAGGGTCACCTCCTCCGTCACCGGCGGGGCCCTGCGCCTGGTCCAGGACCTGGTTGGACCCGGTAAGGCCAAGGAGCTGCTTTTCACAGCCGAGAATATCGATGGGCGCGAGGCCGCCCGTATTGGACTTGTGAACCGGGCTGTGCCGGCGGAGCATTTAATGGCGGAAGCTGCGGCCATGGCTGATAAGATTGCCGCCAACTCGGCTTTCTCGCTTAAAATGATTAAAATGGGTCTGCACATGGCCCAGGGGGAAGCCAGCCTGGAAGCGATCATGGAGTTCGAAGTAGAAGCCTGCCTGGCGTGTGTGGGTACCAAGGAGCGGCAGGCATCTTTGCAGAATTTCGAAGATAGGAAGAAATAGGGGGTCTTTTCCAATACATTTGGGAAGAGGGTTCCAGGGTTCGAAAGTTCAAGGGGTCAAGTGAAAACCAAGGACCTAAAAGGCCTTGAAGATTATCCACCCGGCCCTTTGGACCCTGATGCTACAAACGTCACAGGTAGTCGAATTAGCTTTAATAAGGCAATTACTCGCGAGAGAAGCAAAAATCCCTGAGAGGTAACAGCATGCTGGAAAAAGTACTGAATGCCGAATCGGTAGCGGTGGTGGGAGCCTCAAAGAACGAAACCAAGCGGGGTTACCAGACCATCCGCACCCTGTTGGAAGAAAAGTATGAAGGGGACATTTATCCGGTCAATCCCAAAGAAACCTCTATCCTGGGTTTCAAATGCCACCGCGCAGTATCCGAAATCGAGGGTTTCGTCGACTTGGCGCTCATAGCCACCCCGGCCCGCACCCTGCCGTCCGTCCTCGAAGACTGCGGGAAAAAGGGTGTTCAGGGCGCCGTGATTCTGGCCGGTGGCTTTGGTGAAACCGGGCAGGACGGCCGCAAACTCGAAAATGAAGTTGTGGCCATCGCCGGCAAGCACGGAATCCGCCTCATCGGTCCCAATACGTCCGGGATGATGAACCTGAGAGCCGGGTTGAACCTGGTCGGCATGCGGGACGTCCCCAAAGGCGATATCGCCCTGCTCTCCCAGAGCGGCAATATGGCCCTGACCTTGATCACCGAGGCACGCCTGAAAAGCAAGAAAGGCTTCTCCTATTATGTGGGGGTCGGCAACGAGGCGGACATCAAGTTTCATGAATACCTGGAGTTCTTTCGCCAGGATGCCCGGACCAAGGTAATTCTCATGTATGTGGAAGGCATGCGCCAGGGCCGCAAATTCCTCGAACAGGCTTATAAAACCACTGTCGAAAAGCCGGTGGTTCTGCTTAAAAGCGGACGGTCGGCCACCGGGAAACGGTCGGCTGGTTCCCACACCGGCGCCCTGGCCGGCATGTCTGCAGTCGCCGACGGTGCTTTCAAGCGCGCCGGCATTATTACTGTGGAAAAATCAGACCAACTGTTTCCCGCGGCCGAGGCGCTATCCAACCTGCCGCCCATCAAGAACAACAAGGTAGCCATACTGGCAGACGGCGGTGGCCACGCCACTATCGCGGCCGATCTTTTGACTGATCTGGGTGTCGACATTCCCGAACTGGGCGAGAAAACTCAAGAGCGTCTGCGGGAATTGCTGCCGGCCGCAGCCTCGGTGCCGAACCCGGTCGATGTGGCCGGAGGCACAGATTCGGATCCTTCGATCTTCGCCGACTGTGCCCGGGTCATACTGAAAGACCCCAATGTCGGCGGACTGCTGATTGTCGGTTTGTTTGGAGGGTATGGTATCCGCTTTGCCGAGAGCCTCTCCCTGATGGAAGAAGATGCAGCCCACCGCATGGGTAAAATGGTAAAAAAGAGCCAGAAATCAATCGTGGTGCACAGCCTGTTTAGTTCTGCCCAGCCCCACAGCCTCGATCTTTTACGTTATTACCAGATCCCCGTATACGACTCGCTGGATGTGGCCACCAAGTGCATTGGCGTCCTTTCGGAATACGGTCAGTATCTCGGCGGATATCACGCGAAATTCAGCTTTAACATCGAAGCCGGCAAGAAGGCCCGGCCGGAAGTCCAGGCTTTGATCGACAATGCACGTAAAGAAAAGCGACGCGCCTTGCTGGAAAGCGAGGCCAAGCAGATTTTGACGGCCCATGGTGCTGACATCACCGACCAGTTGCTCGCCGAATCAGCCGCCGAAGCGATGAAAGCGGCCAAGGCCATCAAGGGGCCGGTTGCCATGAAGATCGTCTCCCCCGACATCTTGCATAAAAGCGATGCCGGCGGCGTCAAACTGAGCCTTAAAGGTGATGCCAAAGTAGAAAAGGCCTTCAATGCAATCATGCGCAATGCAAAGCGTTATGACGCCAAGGCCGATATCCGCGGTGTCCTGGTCACCCCCATGCTCAAGGAGGGTATGGAAATCATTATCGGCACAAAGATTGACGACCAGTTCGGTCCGGTTATCATGTTCGGCATCGGGGGGGTGCTGGTAGAGGTGTTGAAAGATGTGGTCTTCCGCGTCCTGCCGATCTCGCGGCGTTCGGCCCGCCACATGGTGGACGAAATTCGATCGACTAAATTGCTGGATGGTTTCCGGGGAGGCCGCCCCAGTGACCGTAAAGCGGTCGTCAACCTCCTGCTCACCGTATCGGAAATAATTGAAGCGTACCCGGATATCGAGGAGCTGGATCTTAATCCGGTGCTGGTGCACGAGAAAGGCTTGAGTATTGCGGACGCCAGGGTGATTCTTAAAGACGCAAAGAGAAAATAGTCAAAACAAAAGCAATGCATCGCGCAGAGACGCAGAGACAATCATAAATGTTTCCGGCTTTGCCGGTTAAGGCCAAAACCTTCAGACCGCAGGTTTGAACGCTTTCGCGCACGGTAGTGCGCCACCATCCTATGTTGGATATCTCCGCGCCTCTGCGTCTCAGCCCGAGATTATTGTTCTTGGGTTTCGGATTCTTTCGCTTTTCTGAACTTTCCCGTCACCACATTCACAATATCCCCAATAATCAGGTAAAGCGCCGGCACGTAGAGCAGGGTCAGCACAGTTGCCACCAGCAACCCAAAGCTGATGCTGACCGCCATGGGGATCAAAAACTGGGCCTGGAAGCTTCTTTCCAGCAATAGGGGAAAAAGCCCGGCAATGGTGGTCAGCGAGGTGAGCAGGACAGGCCGGAAACGGGCAATGCCCGAGGCGACTACAGCTTTCTCGATTGCAATCCCGCTGCGCCCGGCGCGGTTAATAAAATCGATGAGAATCAGGCTGTCGTTCACCACAATTCCAGACAGGGCCACAATGCCGAATATACTGATCATGGTGAAGTGCAGCCCCATTATCAAATGACCGCCTATGGCGCCAATCAGCCCGAAGGGGATGGCCATCATGATGATGACCGGCTGAACATAGGAACGAAACTGGCTGGCCAGCAGTAGAAAAACCCCCATCATGGCCAGCGTGAAACCTTTTTTAAGACTTTCCAGAGACTCTCGGGTTCGCTTTTCCTGCCCCTCCAGGTCATAGGTCAATCCGGGATAACGGTTTACCAGGTCCGGCAGAAATCCCGCCTGCAAACTGGACACAATACGGCTGGCATTGCCGACATTTTCATCGAGATCCGAACTGACCGTAATGACGCGATTGCGATCGACGCGCCGTACGGCCGAGTATGCGCGTCCGTTCTTGATGGCCGCGACTTCCTCGACCGGAATCTGACGGCCGTCGGCCGTGCGAATGCGCATGTTTTCGATACCGGCCAAACTACGCCGTTCCTGCTCGGCATACCGCACCATCACCTTCAAATCATCGCGGCCGCGCTGTACACGGACGGCCTCTTCGCCATAAAAGGCCTGGCGCAGCTGACGGGCCAGGTCCAGCATGGTAACACCGATGGATCGGGCGCCGGGTAGAATTTCAAACTGCTTCTCCTCTTTACCGGGCTTGAAATTGTCGGTTACATCGTATGTGCCCGGATAGGCTGCCAGTTCAGCCTTGAGTTCATCGGCCGCCAGACGCAGCTGCCTGAAGTCGTTGCCGATGAGCTGGATCTCTATTGGATTCCCGGCCGGTCCGCCTTCGATCGTAAAAAAGGAAAGCTGCTCGACGCCGGGTACTTCCCCCACGAGTTTTCGCCATTGCCGAACGACATCGTTGACGGATATATTCGGTCGGCTGGCAGAGGGGACCAATTCGATCCAGATCTCACCGCAATGCCCGCCCCAGACCGGCGGTTTCCAGTCCCGTCGGGGGATAAGGCCAACCATAGAGTAAACATTGGTGACAAGCTGCCCGCCCTCGATCTGATCGGTTTCATAAAGACCATCCAGTTTGAAGGCACTGGTTTCCACATGGGTAATCGCCTCGGAGGTTAATTCGATGGGTGTTCCCAGGGGGTAGTACACTTCAGCAATGATCCAGTCGCTTTCCCCCTTGGGCATGAAAACGAAGGGCACATACCCGCCGCGGATGATCCCCAGGCTGATAATCAATACGCCTATCCCGATCGAAAAGGTAAAATACCTGTTATTGACGACATATTTCAGCGCCGGTGCATAAAAATCATTGATAAAACGCTCCATCGTACTTTCGATCTTGCCCCTTATCAGGGCATGCCACCCTTTGATCTTCTCCACCTGGCGCTGAGTGCGGGCCAGGGCATGATTCAGGTGGGCCGGCAGAATAATCAACGCCTCAAAAAGCGAAAAAAGCAGGATGCAGATGACCGCCGTGGGCATCACCGCAATAAATTTGCCCATGATGCCGGTGATAAACAGCAGGGGGGTAAATCCCACCACTGTGGTTGCGATGGCCATGACAACCGGCCGCCCCACCTCTCCCAGGCCATCTATAACAGCATTGGTGTGGCTTTTGCCGCGTTCAAAGTGCGAATATATATTCTCCCCAACAATGATGGCGTCGTCCACCAAAATTCCCAAGGTCATGATGAAGGCAAACAGTGAAATCATATTGACCGTCGCGCCGTTGTAATCAAGTACCAGAAAGGCCCCCATAAACGAAATCGGGATCCCGATCGCCACCCAGAAGGCCAAGCGCAGGTTTAAAAACAGGGAAAGCACCAAAAACACCAGGAAGATACCCTGGGCGCCGTTGCGGAGCAGGAGGTTGATCCGGTCGCGGACCATAATTGAAATATCGAACCAGGTGGAGATCTGAACACCGCCGGGCAACCGGCCGCGGTGTGCCTTCACATAGGCCCTGACAGTATCGGAGATTTCGATTACGTCTTCATGCTTGGTGCGGTTCACCCGCACCATTACCGCTGGCTTACCGTTGAACTTGGTAATGATATCAGCATCTTCGAAGCCGTCCGTCACCCGGGCGACATCACCAAGGTAAAGTACGGCACCATCTTCCAGGGTAATCAGAGGCAATTTTGCGAATTCACTTCCTGTGTACCGCTGCCCCATGGACTTGACAAGGATCTCACCCCGTTTGGTTTTGATGGTGCCGCCGGGCAGGTCGATACTGCCGGTCCGAACGGCCGCAACTACCTGGTCGAAGGATAGGTTGTAACGTCGCAGATCCTCTTCCGACACCTCTACAGAAATTTCATAATCCCGCACGCCCACAAGCTCTACCAGGGATATAGGTCCGGTGTTGATCAGGTCGTCCCGGATCTTTTCGGCGGTTCTGCGCAGCAGTTTTTCGGATACATCGCCGTATACCCCTACGGTGATGGTTGGATCCTTGTTGATGATTTCTACGATAACCGGGTCTTCAGCTTCCTCAGGGAAGGTATCGATCAGGTCGACCTGGGTTTTTATATCGTCCAGGACGGTTTGCAGATCGGCATTCGAATCGAGTTCTACCGTTACGGAACCCAACCCTTCGTAAGAACCGGAACGGATCTTGGAAATACCTTCCACCCCTTTGATTTGTTCTTCGATCTTGATGCAGATGCCATCTTCGACCTCCTGGGGGCTGGCGCCCGGATAGGCAACCGAAACGTTGATCATATCGAGCGCAAACTGGGGAAACATTTCACGACGCATGCCCAGCACGGTGAACAGCCCGGCCATGATGATGAAGATCATGATCAGGTTCACCGAAACGCTGTTATTGACGGACCAACGGGCTAGGGATTTCATGAGGACCCAGGGTTCAAGGGTTCAAAGGTTCAAAGGTTCAAGGGTTCAAAGGTCCAAGGGTTCAAGGGTTCAAGGGTTCAAGGGTTCAAGGGTTCAAGG
>Ga0126327_10000021_pt1 | contig 64354 bp, 48 predicted proteins | sample InaspJWI30metaG_FD_101392 | JGI IMG/M metagenome (GOLD analysis project Ga0126327, IMG submission 101392) | Marine gutless worms symbiont microbial communities from Oahu, Hawaii - Inanidrilus sp. 1 OAHU.JWI-30 metaG | ecosystem: Host-associated > Annelida > Digestive system > Unclassified... | reverse complement strand
TCTCCATTTCAATCATGGTCCGGTGAATCTCCTTGCCCTTGTTCATGGCCAGATCTTCAATGGACCGGTTGGCCTGATTGTGGTTCTGTTCCACCTTGCTGATGGCCCCGCGCAGCATGCTGCCGAACCCGCCCGGCGGGTTCTGGGTACGCTCGGATTTGATGCTGCCGGGAGTCGGCAGGCTTTTGATGGCCGCGTCGATATTTATATTTTTCATTTTACTTACCTATTTCCAGTGCCTTGAGGGCCATATCCTTGGCCGATTTGATGGCCGCCGTGTTGGCTTCGTAGCCGCGCGTTGCGGACAGCAGGTTGACCATCTCCTCCATCATGTTGATGTTTGGAATGGCCACATACCCTTTCTCATCGGCATCCGGATGCCCGGGGTTGTATTTCAACAGGGGTTTTTTGGAGTCGTTGACAATCCCGGCCACTTTCACCCCGTATTGTTTGGCACCGATGGTTTCCCGCATGATATCGCTGAACGAGCTTTCTACCGGCTCGGTGCTGAATACCACGTCCTTGCGCTTGTACGGCCCCCCTTCCGGGGTCCGGGTGGTATGCATGTTGGCCAGGTTACTGGATATGACGGTCATTCTGACCCGTTGGGCCGTCAGACCGGAAGAACTGATTTTAAGCGCATCGAGAAAATTCATGTCGTCCCTCCCCGGATAACTTCTTTGAGCATCCTGAATTTCTTGGAAATAGTTTGGGCGAGCGCGTTGTACAGCAGGTTGTTCTCAGCCAGGTTGCTCATACTGCGATCAAGGTCGACGGTGTTCTGGTCGCCTTTGTTGATCAGTTTCTCGTGCTCGACGAATCGCGTCCGGATACCGCCGGTGTCCTGAAAGCCTTCGGAAAAATGTCCCGGATCCGTGCTGTCCATCTGCATGCCGTCGGAAGCACGGGCATGGACCCGGTCCGCCGCCTCGTCCATAACAATGTCGAAGGATTTGAAACCTGGTGTATCTGCATTGACAATGTTTGAAAGGATTACATTGTGCCGCTGGGACCGGAAATCCAAGACCTTTTCCAGGATTGAAACGGTACCGCCGAACAGGGCTTTGCTTTCCATGTTTACTCCGTCTGTCTATATTTTTATTTCACCCGCACGAGGATTGGTTGACCAATGCTGTTCGGGTAACCTTGCTGACTGATAACGAGCAAATATCATACCAGGCCTGCCCCGGCTCTCAGGCCGCATTTTTCTCCCGGTATTCCTTTAATTTGTTACGCAGGGTCCGGATGCTGATCCCCAGCATTTCGGCGGCCTGGGTCCGGTTGTCGTTGACCTTTTGCAGGGTGCGCGCAATCAGTTCCTGCTCCATCTCCTTTACGGACATACCCGGCCGCAGCTCAATGGTATTGCCTCCGGCCGCGCTGTCGTCCTCCAGAAAGATCTGGCCGGCGGGCAGTTTCCCGCCGCTGGCGATAATCACGGCCCGCTCCATGGTGTTTTCCAGTTCGCGGATATTGCCCGGCCAGGCGTACGCCTGCAGTTTGCGGGCGGCATTGGCCGTCAGGGTCATAATCGGTTTTCGATTTTCCCGGCAGTATTTTTGAATAAAGTGCTCGGCCAGGGGCAGGATATCATCCGGACGGTTTCGCAGCGGCGGCAGCTTCAGGGGAATGACATTGATCCTATAATACAGGTCCTTACGAAACTTGCCGTCGGCGACGGCCTGTTTGAGATCCACGTTGCTGACGGCAATCACCCGGGTATTGACGGGAACCGGCTGGCGACCGCCCACCCGGTCGATTTCCCTTTCCTGGAGCACCCTGAGCAGCTTGGCCTGCAGCGGCGGCGCCATTTCAGAAATTTCATCCAGAAGAATCGTACCGTTTGCGGCGAGTTCGAACTTTCCAAGTTTCCGGCCGACCGCGCCGGTGAAAGCCCCTTTTTCGTGTCCAAAGAGCTCGCTCTCGGCCAATTGTTCCGGCAGGGCTGCACAATTCAGCGCAACAAACGGGTTGGCACACACCAGGCTGTGGTGATGAATATGGGCAGCCAGCAGTTCCTTGCCGGTGCCGCTTTCACCCAGGATCAATACGGTGGCCTGGCTTTTGGCTACATTTTCAGACAGCCGCAGGAGATCCCGAACTTTGGGATCCTGGGCCACGATGCGCTTGGTCGATGCCCCCGGGCTGGACGTATGGGCATGATCAGAAGCAGCGTGTTCCGTTGCCAGGGCTTTGTGCATGGCCAATAGCAGGGTTTCCGGATGCACCGGCTTGAGCAGATAATCGACCGCCCCGGCCTGCATGGCAGCCACCGCGCCCCGTACGGAGCCGGTTGCGGCCATGGCAATGACCGGCAGATGGGGTGCCTGGGCATGAATCAGGGGCAGCAACCCGCCAAAATCCATTCCCGGCACATCGGCATCCGCCAGGACCAGGCGGTACGCGCCTAAATCGACTTCCTGCAGGGCCGGTTGCCCGGATGTGCAGACATCTACCTGGAAACCGTTATCGTCCAGGGTCCTGGCAAGCGGATCTGCAATCATACCGGCTCTATCTATGATCAGCACATTTTCCAACTGCTATTCCTCTGTTCGCCCGTACCACTTTATTATCCAACTGAATCGTATCCGGATAATCGCAAGATGCATGCCAGCTATTTTTAGGCCGGCTGATTCGGCAGCCCTGGCCTGGGCCACCGTCCCACGGTAACTATTGTCTTATTTCTTTATTATACGGATGGTTATGAAACTTCAGGCTAATCCCGGGCCCTGACCGGCGGCTGGCAAGCCTGATGGTATCGGTGATGCCGGCAGCCAGCGGTTCAGCCTGTCAAAACCAGTGCCATCTTGTGTCAAGGCGTTGACGCCTGCGTTCTGTGGTTGGTTCAAATGGTGAAGGGCTTGTTTGGCAGGAACAAACCGCTGGCAGCGGAGATCCGGCTGAAGAGACAAAGCCGAATGCCGTCATGTCATCGAAACGCAGATGATGCGCCAGGATTGCGCCGCAGGGCTTGGCAGCCGCAGCTTGCATACCAATGGACTATTGGAGAGAGGGTGTTAAATCTTGTGGCGCTTGATCTTTTCGACCAGCGTTGTCCGGTTGAGTTGCAGCAGTTTGGCTGCCCGGTTTTTGATCCCGTTCGATTTTTCAAGCGATTGGATAATCAGGGATTTCTCAAATTCAGTGACCGCCGAATTCAGACAGATGCCGTCACCGGAAATCTGGATGCCTGATGGGTTGAACCGCCGGGTGCAATTCTGGAACCGTTCGGGTAGATCCGCAAGGGAGACACACCCGCCGCCATTGAGTACTACCAGCCGTTCGACGATATTTTTCAGTTCGCGTACATTTCCCGGCCAGTCAAAGTTCATCAGGGCGTCCAGGGCATTGTCATCCAGGTGCGGAGACTCCGTGCCTTTTTCCTTGCAAATTATATTGATAAAATGGTGGATCAGCAGCGGCACATCCTCGCGGCGTTCCTTGAGTGCGGGCAGCTTGAGGGGAATGACATAGAGCCGGAAGAACAGGTCCTGCCGGAACTTGCCTTCATCAACCGCCTTTTCAAGGTCCCGATGGGTGGCTGCGATTACCCGCACATCCGTGCGCAGGGTCCGGCAGCCGCCGACTGGTTCAAATTCACCCTCCTCGAGCACCCGCAGCAGTTTTACCTGCAAGTCGGGACTCATATCCCCGATTTCGTCCAGGAAGATGGTACCGCCTTTGGCTGCTTCGAATTTTCCGGTTTTTGAGGTGGCGGCCCCGGTAAAGGCGCCCTTCACATGACCGAACAGCTCGCTTTCGAGCAGGTTCTCCGGGATGGCGCCACAATTGATGGTGATAAAGGGTTTGTCGCTGCGGCTGGAGAGACTATGAATCGCCCGGGCTACCAGGCCTTTCCCGGTACCGGTTTCACCGTTGATCATAATGGTGCTGCCGCTGTCGGCAACTTTTTCAACCAGGCGGAAGATCTTCCTGATTTCGTCACTCTCGCCCACAATTCCGTGGCGGTGCCCCTGCTCGGAAATTTGCGGATCCTGGTCGCCAGCACTGTTTCTATTATCAACGGCAAGATTCAACATGGTTGTGCTCCTGGATTTTTTGCGGGGGTTGCGTGTTTGCAGGGAGTTTGAGCAAGGAGCGTGCCACCTGTCAACCAAGCGCCAAATATCGATTTTTTAATAATATTTACAGAAAGTTGTGACGGTGACGATCTCGGCAGGGCCAACCTGGTGCTGGAAAAAAGTGCATTTTTTTTGCACTTTGCAAATTAAAAAAGGGTGTCCGACGGCACCCTTTTTGCGCCAGGCGTTGCTGCCCGGCGATTTGAGGCAAATTTACAAGTTTTGCAACTTGCAACACAATTGCAAATTGCAACAAGCGCGATTTTAGAAATTTCACTGACAGACTAAAATTGTGATTTGGCCGCATCCAGGCTGTCGTGAATCGGTAGCGAGCTTGTTTCGGCGAACTCCTGCAGCTCCTCCTTCAGGACCGCTGTGCCGGCCACCCGGGTATGTATTTTAGCGGAGCCGCATTTTTCGATAACCTGAACGATCAATTTAATCAGGGACATGTTGGTTTCCTTGACTCCGGTGAGGTCCAGGATAAACTTGCCGAGGCCGTCCGCTTTCATGTCTTTGAGGCGCTGGCCGATAAGTCCCTCCACTTCCACCCCAATGGGTCGGGTGATTTTGGGCGGCAGTTTGAGGATCGTGATGCTGTCCTTGATTTTGAAGTATTTTTCAGCCGCGCCGGCGGCATCCTTCCCGGATTTGTCCTCGAGTTTGAGTACACCCTGCACCCTGTCAATCAGCTGTTCCCCTTTGAAAGGCTTGACGATGTAGTTCTGCACACCCATTTTCACGATCTGCATGACGTTGTCTTTGCCCGATTCAGCCGTCAGCATAATGACGGGTATGGCTTTCAATTCGTCGTTGCTTTTGAGTTTTTTGAGCATCTCGATACCGGTCATCACCGGCATGGTAATGTCCAGGATGATCAGGTCCGGTTTCTCACGTGCGGCGGTGTCCAGGCCCAGCTGGCCGTTTTCGGCTTCGATCAATTCACAGTCGTAGGGTTTGAATGCCTTTTTCACAATCATCCGAATCGTTTTACTGTCATCCACGGTCAAAACTTTCAAAGGCATGATAGTCCTCCTGTCAGTAAATTGATGCCTTATATAGATGGAACACGGGAGCCGGTTTCCTTTTTGCAGGCGGTACCCATCCGGCCTATACTTGTCGGTACGATTAACCTATCGGCAAATTGGGTTAAACCTTTAGTCTTTTTTGCCGTTTGGCCAACAGTCTGCATTTCCCTGGCCAAATCTGCAAATTTGGCACCATTTATAGATATCGTTCAATCAGCGGAAAATTGAAATTTGGATTAAAGTTTTCGGAAAAACTTCCAATATGCATAGTAGATCCTGCGCTATGTATATGGCACAATAATTGCTGTAATATTTAACAATTTACTGAAAAATCAAACCCTGAAAACAGAGAGTCCACATGGCGCTGAAACTCACGTTAAAACCAAATGAAAAAATGATTATCGGTGGAGCGGTCATCACCAACGGCAACTCCAAATCCAACCTCATCGTCGAAAACAAAGTCCCCATCCTGCGGGAAAAGGACATCCTCAATGAGGCCGAGGCCAATACCCCCGGCCGGAGGATCTATTTTGCGGTACAGCTCATGTACATCGATGAATCGAACCTGGTAGTTCATCACAACAATTACTGGGAGTTGGTAAAGGATTATGTGACTGCAGCGCCCAGCCAGCTGGCGGTAATCGATCAAATGAGCGAGCATATCCTGCAGCGCCAATATTACAAAGCCCTGAAAATCTGTCGGAAATTGATTGATCATGAAAAGGAATTGAATGAGCATGTATAAGCGCAAACCGATTGATGCCTATAAAAGCGTGGACAAGGCCACCATGTCGGGCCGGGATGTAGAAGCAGAAGTACTCACCAAAGCCGCCATCAAGCTTAAAAACTGCCAGGACAACTGGGATAACGATGCTGGCCGGCGCGATTCTGTTTTAAAACAGGCCCTGGATTACAACCAACGTATCTGGAGTATATTTCAGGGTGAACTGGGCAGCGACGACAATCCTCTGCCGGTGGAAATTCGGCGGGACTTGCTGCGCCTCAGTGCATTTATCGATAAACGCACTTTCGAAATTATAGCTACGCCTGAAAAGGATAAACTCAACATTCTGATCGCCATAAACCAGAACATAGCGGCCGGTCTCCGGCAGACACCTCCCTCAAAATAAAAACTGCCATCGCCCGCCCTATGGGATCCTTCCGGAACTGAAATTCCAGCATATTTTTAAACCAAAACTGGAATCAGGGCTGGGGTCTGTGATCTTTTATTCAATCACAGCATGTGTGCTCGTCTTTTTGACCGTTGCGTTGGATTTGTCTAATTTTATGATCAACGCCTTGCTTCCATAGAAATTTAAATCTAAAAAATAAACTGATCTCAAGATGTTACCATCTATGGCCACTTATCGAAGTTAATTTGGTACGCCTTCTTTTTTTTCTAAAGTTCCGCCCCATCTACCCGATATACCCTTCGAAAGGCGTTCAGCGACTCTCGCTGGTAGGAGCTCCCGACAGTTGCAGCGCCGCAAGCCCGGAACATAAGGTTCCAATCTTTAACGCGTCGGCAAGAAAGCTGGCCAATTCCTAGAAAAGGAGAAACATCATGGGTATGGATACTATTGCATTAACAGCAGGCATGCGTCAGAATCTTTTCAGCCTCCAGCAGACCAACAACCTGCAGGAAAGAACCGCCAGCCGTTTGGCTACCGGGAAAAAGGTCCAGACGGCTCTGGACGATCCCATTAACTTTTTCGCCGCCGCCGGTCACAACCAGAGAGCCAGTGACCTGTCCCAGCGCAAAGATCAGATGGGTGAAGCCATCCAGACCATCAAGGCAGCCAACAACGGTATCGAAGCCATCACCGACCTGATCGCTTCCGCCAAGGCCCTGGCCAACTCGGCCAACGCCATTGATGTCTGCGCGACAGCCAGTTCGCAGAACGCCACCGACAGAAGCGCCCTCGCCGACCAGTTCGACGAGGTCATGAACCAGATCGACACTCTGGCGGCCGACTCCGGATATAAGGGCATTAACATGCTCGCGGCCGGTTCCCTGACCGTCGAGTATGACGAATCCGGTGACTCCAGTTCTACTATCTCCGGGTTTAATGCTTCTGCCAGCGGTCTGAGCATTGCTGACAACACCAATGCTTGGGTAGCAGCTACCGACGTATCCGATGCTATTGCCGATCTGGATACCGCGCGGGATACCCTGCGGACCAAGACCCAGACGTTGACCACCAGCCTGAGCACGATCACCACGCGTCAGGATTTCACCACCAAGATGATCAATACACTGGAAGACGGTGCCACGGCACTGACGAATGCCGACATGAACGAAGAGAGCGCGAACATGCTGATGCTCCAGACCCGCCAGGCTCTGGGGACATCCTCGCTGAGTATGGCCTCCCAGGCTGCTCAGTCAGTTCTGAGACTCTTCTAGTCCATAGTTCCAGCGCAACAAAAAAACGGAGGGAATTTTCCCTCCGTTTTTTTTTCTGAATTTGCAGCCGGACATGCCGTCCGGAATGAAACTGTCTGCCTCTGCAGCCACGACATCCATACCGGCCGCGATATCACCGACACGTAAAACGCAACGAGCCGACTTTGCCAAAGTGCCCCTTGGAAAAGTCGGCTCGTCGTTACCTTCTCGATATGAAAGGCGCTGCCTGCTGCTCAAATAATTGCTGCCATCACTTCATCCACCCGCGCATTCTCTCCCGAAAAATCATTTCGTCACTGTCCCAGAGGCTCTGGCGCATCTTTTGGCCTTTGGTTTCACGGATGCCGCCGTAAGCCGGGTGGAAATGGAAGGCCCGGGCTGCCGGTACAACCGCAAGCCGGGCGCCGGTGTAAAACATGCGATAGCTGATATCTGTCTCTTCCCGGTGCCCCACCACAGAGTAGTCCAAAAAGTACCCGCCGGCTTTCCGGGCCGCGCTTTTGCGGTAGAGAAAACCGGAATTGAGATGCTCCACCGGCACCGGCTCATCGGTCGGGTGCAGATTCACCTGCAAAATGCATGTCAGGAATAGGTCATCTTGCCAATACACCCGCCCCGCCTTCATCAGGTCCTCTCGCGAGGTATCTTCCGGTATAACCTGCTCTTCCAGGGGCCGTTGGGGATCAAGGTAGATCGGCCCAACGGCATCATAACCTTCAGCGACAACCGCCATCAGCTTCTCCAGGCAGTCGGGCTGCAGAACGACATCGTCGTCCAGACGAAAAATCAGTTCGGTCGCAGCATTCTCCAGAATACGCTGTCCGCAGTACTGGGGCCCTTTGTGGTCGCCCCCGATGATGTCCACCGGTGATCCACTGCGCTCCAAGAGTTTTATCAGGCCCTGCACCGTGGAATTTTCATTCAGAAAATCGGTCTCCTGGCAGTCGTTGACCAGCAGCACCTGAAAATCCTGCAAGGTCTGGTTTAACAGGGATTGGAGCAACAGGGCCAGTTCAACCGGCCGGTCCTTCACCGGGATCCCGACGGTGAGTTCACTTTCGGTCGGCTTGGGGTGCAAGGATTGCGGCAGCGCAAACCGATCGGCATAGTCGGCCGGTGGGTAGAGGCTGTCCAGGTAGGGGGTCGTCTTGCCGTTGGCGTGGCAAACGCAATATTTTTGTCGATTTTCCTTGTTGACGAAATACCGCGCATCGGCAATCTGCATCTGGGGCAGCATGTCGGCGAAATGGCTGAAAAACAGCGGTACGGATTTAAAAGCTTCCGGGCGGGCATACATATACAGGGCCAGTTCGGTCTGGTCGGCATAAGTACGCCCCCGCCGCTGGCCGATGAAAGCGGCGATATCCGCGAGCTGTCGGCCCCGGGCACAGATCACGCCCACGTTATAGACCGGCTGTTGGAAAACCGCCGGATTCACATCCGGGTTGATGGAAAACCAGCCCATCATGTAATCGTTGTCCCGGTTGAGCATCCCTTCTTGCTCAATATATATGCAGTCCCGGCTATCATCCACATACTTACGGGGATCGTCCTGGAAAATCACATCGAAAACATCCGTGCGCAGGATATAGGTGTCCGTAAATTCGGCCGCGACAGGCTGGATGTACTGCCACTGGTAACAGCCGAGTCCGACCCGGTTTTCCCAGAAGCCGTCAGCCACCGAGACCCGACGAACCTCGACGTCGTAAGCCGCTTCCAGACCGGCCGGATAATCGGAGGTCATCACCAGGAGAACCCGGCCATCGTAATGGGTTCTCAATGTCTCCAGCCAGCGGACCGTCCGGGTATCATAACTGCAGACGCCCATGACTAGAAAGTCTTCGGATTTCCGGTAGCTGTGTTTATTAGCTGTCATTATCTGGGTCCTTTGGGACGCTCTTAGCTTGTTTTAGGGTTTTGCCATCAGCGCTTAGCTGTCTGCTGTTCGCTTTGGTTTCAACCCAAAGCATAGGATTAAATACGAGTGACCACTTTGGGGGCCAGGCGTTTTGATCTCTTGCAACAGTTCCTGCAGTGCTTTTTGAACCTCGGCTATCACCCCGGTCCAATCCCCTTTGCACTGCTGGCGAAACAGCCGCATGGTCGGGTACCAGGGGCTGTCAACCCTATCCAGCAGCCAGCGCCAGTCCGCCGCATAAGCGAGCAGCACCCAGGTTGGTTTACCCAGGGCGCCGGCCAGGTGAGCCACTGAAGTATCAATGGAAATCACGAGATCCATGTTCTCCAAAGCGGCAGCGGTATCATTGAAATTCTCGAATTCCCCGCCCAGGTTCTCGATCAAATCGGCTCCCGCAAACCGGGCGGCATCCTCCGCAGCCCTGCCGTTCTGGAAACCATAGAAATGGGCGCCCCTGGTCCGCAGCAATCCCTCAAAATCCGCCAGGGCGGCCGAACGATTGAGTCCCCTGAAATGTGTAGGATTGCCTGACCAAACCAGGCCGACCTTGAAACCCCGGTTGTTCAGCCGCCGGCCCCAGTGGTCGGCCAATTCCCGGTCGGCCTGCATATACGGTATGCGACCGGGGATGGATGCCAGGGTCGTTTTGAAAATCCCCGGTAAACTCAACAAGGGGCAATGCAGGTCAAATTCCGACGCTGACAGCCCTTGGCCGGTACGTTCAAGCAGCCGATCCACGCCCCGGGTGTTTTCAAGCAGTTTCAGCAGCGGCCGTCTGGTTTCGAATAGGACCGTGCCGCCCAACGGTTTCACCATCTCCAGGTAGCGCACGAACTGGAGGGTGTCTCCCAGTCCCTGCTCGTCATGAACCAGGAGGCGTTTCCCGTTAAAAGGTCTGCCATCCCATCTCGGCCGGTCAAGGCGGAACGGGTAATTCGCGGACCAGTCACTCTTATCAAAACGTCTTTCATAACCGGGCCACCCTTTTTCCAGATTACCCTTTAGCAGATGCACCAAGCCGAGGTTGAACTCGGCTTCGGCCAGACCGGCGTCGATATTCAGGGTTTGTCGATATTGCTTTGCGGCCTGCGCCAGCTGCCGGTCTTGGTAATAGCAGGTACCGAGATTGAGGTGGGCCCCGGCGTAGTCCGGACGCAGTGAAATCGCCTGTTGGTAGCATTCCACCGCCTCCTCGCGCAAACCGCGGTTGGCCAGGGCATTGCCGAGTCCGTTCCAGGATTCAGGCCGGTCGGGTTTGGCCTCGACTGCCTGTCGGTAAGCTGCCGCAGACTCGTCAAAGCGTCCCATTTTCCCCAGCACATCGCCAAGATTATGAAACGCCGCATGGAAACCGGGATCTTTTCTGACCGCCCCGTCAAGATGTTGGGCGGCCTGTTCCAACTCACCGGCATCTGCCAGCGCAGCAGCCAGATTATAACGATATATCGGTGTATCCAGCTGTAATTCCAGTGCCGTATGAAAGCAGTCGATCGCTTTCCAGGTGCGGGCCTGCTGATGATAGGCCAGGCCCAGATTCTGGTGAAAATCCGCCTTGCCGGGCTCCAGGGCGATCGCCTTTTTTAAACTGTGGACCGCCTCTTCCAGCCGCCCCATATTTTTCAAAACCAGGCCCATATTGGTGTATGCCGGCGCAAGGTTCGGATCAAGCTGCAGGGCCTGCCTGTATTGCTTGAGGGCCTGCTCCGGTTGATCCAGAGCCAGGTGGCAGTTGCCTAAGTTGTAGCAGCCGTCGGCGTTCCGGGGGTCCAGTCTCAGCACAGTTTGGTAGGCGGCCGCAGCTTCCGCCGGGCGTCCTCCCCGCTGCCGAATGACACCGAGATTGTAATGGGCGTCAATGTGCCCGGGGGCCCGTCCAATGAGCCGTTCGAAAGCTTTCTCAGCACCCGGCAAATTGCCCGCCGCCAGCAACTCGATGCCGCGACTGTAGTCTGCATGCGGATCGCCGGTTGCCTGGGATAGGTGGTTGCTCCCCCCGTTCAACCTTGCCCGTTTCCGGCTGGAGGCATTTTGTTCGCACCACCGCAACCACAGATTGCGGAATGCCAACTCCATATTTCCGGCGAACCCGGCAGCATCGCAAAGATCGGAGGCTTGCAGGCGGGACCGGATGGAGTGCCGCAGCTCATCAAGGGCGGTCAGATCAGAAGCCAGCGCCGTGGCCTTTTTAAGATAGGCCGCCTCGCTGGCAGTTATCAGTTCCGTCAGACCACCGTGCGTCATCAGGCTGGCACCCACCCGGCTGGCGTGGCGCTGGCCGCACAAGGTAACCACCGGAACGCCCATCCAGAGTGCTTCGCAGGTAGTCGTCGTTCCGTTATATGGAAAGGTGTCCAGGGCTATATCAACCCGGTTGTACATTGCCATATGATCCCTTTTGGATGGCGCATACGGCAAGAATTCCAGCTGATTTTTAGAAACCCCTTCGCCTGCAAACAGGCGGCAGTACCGCAAACGCACGGCATTGTCAGCGAACTGTTTATTTTTAAGCAGCAAGGTAGCGGTGGGTACCGCTTGCAGTAATTTGGCCCACACCCGGATAACATCATGGGAAATTTTGGCAATGTTGTTGAAGGAGCCAAACGTTATATGGCCCTTTATAGAAGCCGGTGTAACCGTCACACCGGGGCAATCTAGCGGTGGTTAATAGCAAAGAAATCCTTGGGACAGGCGGACCAGTTCTTCAGAGTGATAGCGGTCGGATTCGCCCGGCGGATCGGCAACAGCATCTGTCAGGCGATAGTGCATGACCGGCAAACCGGTCGTGTTGGGGTATCCCAGCCACGTTACCTGGATCGGGGCGGGCTGTCGCGCGAATACGGTCAGTCGATTGCCGGCTGTGTGCCCGGCCAGATCCACCAGGATATCGATCTCGTCCTTTACAATCCATTCATAAACAGCCTGGTCGGAAAGAGCGGCTATGTCCCGCCAGTGCCCGGACAATGCCTGCAATTTCCGGGTAGTGCCGTCCGGGTGTCCGACATCCGCGTAGCAGAACACGTCGACCACATCCGGGTTATGGGCCGCCAGCAGCGGGCTGAAAAAATGGCTAACCGAATGCTGCCTGAAATCGGGTGATACACAACCGACTTTCAAACGGCGCAGCGGGTCAGGCTGATGGCTGAAACTGGCGTTTATTTGAAATTTACCAGCAAAGCCTTGCCACCGTTTGTTTGTTTCCGCAGCAAGCTGCGCCTGGTTGTAATCGGGTGAGTTGTTTAAACAGCATAAAAGATTACTGTGGGTACGAAAATCCCCGTGTCTCTGATCCAACGCCTCCCGGTAGCAATGCAGGGCTGCATTCACCCTTCCCTGGGACAGATGGGCATTGCCCAGGTTACGGATCGCCCCGGTATTCCCAGGATCAAGTTTGCGGGCCGCCTCAAAGAGAGCAACCGCCTCGGATGCCCGGCCGATTTCCAGCAGGGCGACACCCTGGTTGGAGTGAATTTGCGAACTGCCGGGCTCAAATTCAAGCGCCTTGCGGTAGAAATCCAGGGCCTTATCATAGCGTCCCTGTTCACGCTGGACATTGGCCAGCCGGTTATACAACCGGGCTGTATTGTAGCGCAGGTCCGGATCGTCCGGTACCAGGCCCAACCCCTTCCGGAAGGCTTTCAGGGCAGCCTGAAGATCACCCTGGCGTAAAAGCGCATTGCCCAGGCTGTTGAGGTAACCGGAATTGCGAGGGTCCTGTTCCAGAGCCCTCCTTATCAGGTCAAGCGATCGGGCGTGGTCACCTGCGTGTGAGGATAGGATCCCGGACAGGTTAAGGGCATCCGCGTGGTCCGGGCGGTGGGCCAGCACGGTGTTGTAGGCCTTTAATGCTTCCCGGCAGCGCCCTTTCCGCTGGTATTCAATCCCTGGTTGAGGATTTCCTCGATGTTCATGATCTATCCGGCAAGCTCCAAAATGCTGCGGCAATAGCTATCCTGTCCGGCTGCTGCCAGTTTTTCGGCCAGATGGCGCAGGGCTGCCCCGATTCCGGCTCCCAATCTAGTCCGCTGCAGTTCATCTAATAATTTCGTTGCCCGGCTGACTTCTCCGGTGCAGCTGCAACTGGCCGCCAGTAAAAAATTTGCAGCCAGGTATTCAGGATGCCTGGCGACCACTTTTTGCAAAACATCGGCAGCGTCAAGGGCATCGCCGGTATAAAGCATGCTCATGGCCAGGTTGAAATGACTCTCCTTCAAAGCCGGGTCCAAACGATGGGCTCGGTGCGCGGCGGCCAGTGACGCTGCATAATTGCCCGTCTCCAGATAGACACTCGCCAGATTGATGTAACCATGCACCTCATCGGGTTCCAGTTTCAGCAGACGTTTCCAGAGTTGGACCGCTGCTTCATAGTCGCCCAGGGTCTGGGCCTGTACGGCCAGTTCGCGTAAACCGGTCGTACTGGATTGCATGGCTTCAAGCTTATCAATGCCGATTTTAAAATAGCTTTTCCCCTTGGCCAGGCACCTGGCCCGGTCAAGCTTGCCATAGTGGTGCACGGGAATGTCGCAGGTTACAATGCCGATGCCCATTGCGGTAAGCGATGGTTCCACCATTTCATGAACCGGGTAAGAAAATCGAACCTGTGGATCGTTGGGAAACAACCGCACCTTTTCACTGGGCATCCACCCTATCCCCGCCTCTTCGGGGTAACTGCCGTCATTGGGCTGCCATCCGATCACATCGGTGACCTTGAGATAATTCCGGGTTGTCACAGCATAGGCCACCGACCCGTAGGCACCAGACTTGATCAGCGCTTTCAGGGCTCCGTAATCCTGCCCCCCCAGTACCTCGTCCGCATCGATGCTGAAGATCCATCCGGCCTCAGCCTGGGCAGCCGCAAAATTCTTGGCCGCCGCAAAATCGTCACACCATTCAAAATCAAATACCCGGGCGCCGAATACCTCGGCGATATCCCGGGTCCGGTCCCGGGAACCGGTATCCACCACCACAATTTCATCCGCCGCCGATTTGATGCTTTCAAGACAGCGCGGCAGATCCCGCTCTTCGTCTTTCACGATCAGGCAAAACGCCAGAGTGGCCGTTCCATTCTCAGCTGCATCAATAACACGGGGGCCCAACCGCTTCCTGACGGTAAGCGCAGCGTTGAGCAGGCCCGCTTCCACACCGAAAAACGCCAGGGTCGACTCGATCACGTCCATCGCCACCCCATGTTGGCCGGTCTTGAGCAGAAGGTCGATAAGCAGATACCGCAGACGGCGGCTGGATGGGTAGATTGCCAGTGCTTGCGTAAAAAAAGGGATAGCCCTTTCGAAGACCTGCATTGCGGACACAAGGGTATGGTAAGCGGCTGCCGTTTCGACGGTTGGGGACAGGGCAAAACCCTTTTCAAGAAGTTCCAGTGCGTTCTCCCCGTATCCAGCCTTACTTAAAAGTTTGCCGAGAAGCGCATACGCGGCGCCATAACCCGGATCAAAAGCAATACTTTGCTGGAGTGCTGCGCGGGCTTTATCAATCGATCCCCGCTCTGCCAAACTGGCCCCTTTCAGCCACCATCCGGCTGCCGACCGGGCATCGGTAGCCAGGATGCGCTCAGCCGTCCGGTCGGCTTCGTCCGTCTGTCCCATTTTGCGCTGGCACTTACCGATCAGCAGATCTCTTGTTTCCAGGCGGCCTTCAACAGGCATCTCCCGGAGAGTTGCGAGAGCATCCGCATATTGTCCGGCCTCGACCAGCAGGGTTGCCAGATCGAGGTAAAGTCTGGGTTCGCCGGGATAAAGTCCGATTCCTTTCAAATACAGCTCTACGGCTGATTCGGATTCCTCTTCCAAATGAGCCTGACTCGCTTGATGGCAAAGATGCAGCGCCTCGTAGTGTTTGCGCGGGCCGCTTTCTGGATCAAGACTTTCCCACTTATCCCGCAAAGCCTTCTGCCAGCGCTGCAAGGGCCGCTTTTCACCGGCTTCAACATACATATCGCCGGCCAGGTAGTTTTGATAGCCGGCCATTTCAGCCCGCAGGCAAAGATCTGCCAGCGCCACCTCGATAGCCTGGCAGCCTTCATCGAAGAATCCCAGGGCCTTAACCGTGGTCAGGGCGCCTCCCAGGCAGCCTGCCCAGGGGTTGCGAACGGCCACGCGCTGCCCTTTGTGGCGGGTTTGCAGGGCCGCGTTCAAATCGTCGCAAGAAGCAGCTATATTGGCGGGATTGCAGGCCTGCCGCGGCAACCCATGGTAATGTTCTTTCATGAACGGGCCGACCATGCCCGCCTGGGGCGCCGTGTCCAGGCAATTTCCCAGGGTCGCCAGCCACCCGTCTACCACCCGCACAGCGCTCTCAACAATGAAAACGTACTGACTTCCAGACTGCTTTAAATCACGGTTGCATTTTTTAAGTATGTCCTTTTCACCATTGCAGTTGAAAACCTCTGACGTTGAGCCCCCGATGTCAGGCACCGGTTTCTCAACACCACGCTCCCGACCATGGGCAGCATCCATAACCACCAGACGGTACTCACCCCCGGTGCAGGCACGGATAGCCTCAAGGCAATCAGGCAATTGCCCCGGGGAACGATGGATAACTATGATTGTAATAGGCGACATGTGCAGATACACACCGGCCCGACGGTTGTGGGTCGGCTTTTAGCTGGCTTTTTTCATTTCGTCCATCAGTTGACGGATCTGGGCGTTCCAGGGCTCTACGTTCAGCGCCATTTCGTAAAATTTATGAGCGTCTTCAGATTTTTGCAGATGCTGGCAAATCTGCCCCAGGGTGGTCAGAATTTCAACATCATCCGGCGCCTCGGCCAAAAGGTCGACATAGGTTTGCATTGCCTCTTCCATCCGTCCTTGCTCGATACAATAAAAGTCTGCCAGGTTCTTGCGAAATACAGCATTTTCCGGATCCAGGGAAACAGCCTGCTCATAGTGCCTCAGCGCGGCTTCCTTGTCTCCGGCCTGGTAGTGCATTACCCCAAGGTCATTGTGTCCCACAGCCATGTCCGGATAGGCGGTGACCAGCTGCTGCAATAGACCCAGGGCTTCACTCGCCTGTCCGACTGCTGCTGCTGATTTAGCCGCCGCATGGATCTCTTCGGCCGCTAATGCCTGCGGGGCCGATTGGGGCTCGGGGTGATCGACCTTCTCCAGCAACTCGCGGACCTCCGCGTTCCAGGGTTCCAGGTTCAGGGCCTGGTTGAGAAAATGGCGGGCGTCATCCTGTTTGCCCAGCATGACACATACCTGCCCCAGGGCCGTCAGGGTCTCCAGGTCATCCGGCTGTTTCGCCAGAATATCATGATAGTGCGCGATCGCTTCCTCAACCTGGTTCAATTCGATACATTTAAAGTCGGCCAGATTCTTGATAAACGTGATATTCTCGGGCGCCAGTGATACTGCCCGCTCGTAGGCCGCCAGGGATTCTTCTTTGCGCCCGCTCTGGTAGTACAACACTCCGAGATCATTGTGGGCCAGGGCATAAGTGGGATATACGGCTATTAGTTTTTCCAATTCCCGGCAGGCGACCTGGGCTTCCCCCGCTTCCAACCGGTCCTGGGCCCGGGCGTAGAGGCTTTCGGCTGTACCGGTCGGCTGGGGCGCTCCGCTCTTAGCCTGGGGTGTGCCCAGGTTATCCAAGTAGCGCTGTATTTTCGTATTTCCCGGTTCCAATTCCAAGATCCGCTGGTAATATACTTTTGCTTGACCGAGATCATTATCGGCGACATGCAGATGCCCCAGTATCGTCAGCACCGTGACATCCACCGGATCCAGGGTCAGCAATCTTTTATAGACCGCCAGGGCCGTCCGGCTGTCCTGCTGGACGGAGTAGTGGAAATCGGCCAGGTTCTTCAAGTATTCACCTTTTTCCGGGTCGAGCTCAGTCGCTGCGGTGAAGTTCGCGAGAGCCTTGGGATGCTCACCCTTGCTGCAATACATGATACCCAGATCATTATGGATGACAGCGGCATCTACCCGGCCCTGCAGTTTTTCTTCCATGTACGCAATAAGGGCCGCTTCCGTTTCCGGGCTGTATGGTGACGGGTCTGAAGTCGTCATGATGATATCTCCTTTGAGGTGGTGCGTTTGGTGGGCGCCACCCTCTTTTGTTTGGTCTTTCTCGACCATCATTGCCGCAGGGTCTTGACGTTGGTCTGAGACCGGCCGGCATTTAATGATCTGTCCACTGTCAGCTGCTTTCCGGTACATGCTGACAATGCGTTCATCCTCCCGGGACCGGATCGATGTGGAGGCATGCTCGATACTGTCCTCACGATCCATATAGAGCCCCAGGGGTATTTTCAGGTGCACAAATTTTTCCGCTTGCTGGGATATACGCAACCAGAATTCATAATCGCCCGAAGAAACCAGCTCTGGATCAAAATAACCGTACGTGTCGTGCACGCTCCGCCGCCACATTGGCTGCGGACCGATAAAGCAGCCCTTGGACAACAGGGCCGTCCGGTCCCAGTCGTGCCAGTGAAAGACGCCTGTCTGGGTATGGGCCCCGAAGGTTTCATTGGCCGTTTGCGTCTGCAAGGCATCCGCGTAGACCAGCACCGCGTCCGGCTGCGTTTCTAGTACATGGGCTAGACGTTCCAGCGCATCCGGGCTGTGACGGTCATCGGTATTCGCATTGGTGATGTACTTTCCCCGGGCGGCGCGAATGCCGCGGTTCCAGGCGCCGTAGACGGTTTCCCGCTCCTCGGTCCGGATATAAACAATATTATCATACCGCCGCTGCATCTGTTTGACCATGGTCCCTTCATCCTGCAGTGATCCGCTGTCGACGACGATGATCTCAAGCCGCTCGGAGATGGTCTGGCTTTCGAGATCTTCCAGGCAACCGAGGATAAACCGGCGGGCGTTATACGTGGAAACAATGGCCGAAACCAGGTAGTCGTCCCCGGCCTGATCAGCGGCATTTAAGGTCAATTGACCCGGCTGATAATCGTAAAGGGTGTCGAAATAGACCCGGGCATCTGTATTGAGCGGCTCCTTATCCAGAACCTGCGTGTAGAAAATCTCAGCTTCCGAGGGTCGACCGGCCTGCTCGGCAAGCGCCCCCAGAGTCAACAGCGTAGCGATATTTTCAGGGTTTTGCACCAGGTCGGCAAGCTTGCTCTGGATCTTTTCCGCGAGTCTATCCTGTTCACTGTCGCCGGCATTCAGAACGCCGGCATCCGGTCCGGAGCTGACCCCGGCAAGAATCTGCTGATACAGCCGGCTGTAGTCAGCAGCCCGGTCTTGATCCCTATAATCGGAAACGGCTTTCCGGCGGCAGGCTTCGGCAGCCTGCCGTGTAAATGTCTCGGACGAGAGCACCCAGGCAATCCCCTCGGCCAGATCTTCCGGATGGTGTTGATCGACCAGGTAACCGGTTTTATAATGCTCGATAATTTCAGGCAGACCGCCGGCCTTGAATGCAACCACCGGAACCCCGCAGGCCAGGGCCTCGATGGCCGTATTGGGCAGGTTGTCTTCCAGTGACGGCAACACAAAGACATCGGCGGCCGCATAGACTTGGGCCAGCCGGGTCTCATCCGTGAGATTACCGAGCACCTCCAATCGGCAGGGAATCTGGACGACCGCATCTTCCGGCAGATGGCCGAAACAGACCAGCACCAGCTTGCGCTGCGGATCTTCCCGGGTAAGAAGACGAAGCGCCTCCAGCAGATAACGGAACCCTTTGCGACGGTTCAAAACGGAGTCGGCCCCGAAGAGCACCACCTGCGCTTCCGGCGGCAGGTCCAGTTTGCGGCGGGCCTGCCCGGAATCGACGGGTTGGAAGACCTCCAGGGGAAAGCCGTTGGGAATGACGTGGATCGGAAAATTCCCCAGCAGACTACTGTGCGCCGCGCAACCTGCCAGCCATTGGCTGGGAGCAACAATCGTAAGGTTTAGATCTTGATAGGCCTGTTTTTTGGCGACCCATACCTGGCGAGACAAATCATCCTCAGTCCGGGAACCCAATTGGGGGCAGTCACCGCAGGCCTCGGCATACTTCCGACAATCACCGGCATAATGACACCCGCCGGTAAAAGGGTTCATATCGTGCAGGGTCCAGATGATCGGTTTGCTCCCGATGGTACGGCCCAGTTCGGCCGGGTCCACCACCCCGGCCACCCAGTGCAGGTGAATGAGGCCCGCAGACTGAATTTCAGATACCCTGTCCATCCGGTAAACGGCCCGGGTATCTGTGAACATTTCCAGGCCCATCGGGCGATCGGGATACGCCTGCAACTGCTCGCCCCACATTTTATACAGCTGCTGCCACCGGTCCGGGCCGGGAAGCACATCGGTGTCAAAGGTTTCCAGCGACACGGTGGCCGCGTCGTTCAGTAGCCGTACCCCCGGGTTATCATATTGCCGGCTGGCTACCAGCATTGCAGCGTCCAGCCCTCTGCTTAATAAGCCGGCATGCAAACGAGCCGCAGCCCGACCCGCACCACCGCCATCGTGTACACTCAGGGTAGCGACCCTGAGCGGCCGACCGCGTTTATCCGCAGCCGGCCGGTTTGTCCGGCGGACTTCATTGGTGAGGGCCGATGCGCGGGCATAAAGATCGTCCGAGGCCTGTTCGATGAAAGCAACCGTATCCGCCGCCAGTTCCTGTTTACCAGCGCCAACAACGCCTTTGCGATAAAACCGCTTTGATTGGCGGCGGTGTTTTTTAAATTCCTGGTTTTCAACGGCTTTGCGGCACATATCCCGGTCTGCAGGCAAATCCAGAAAGGCGACCATTTCTCGCAAGGCTCCGGCTGTATCACGGTGCAGCCACTCATAGGATACGAAAAGAACGTCATCCGGATGCGATTTACCGGCGGCCACATAGGAATCGATGTGTTTATACCAGTCGCCGAGATTCTGTCGGCAAAACGCGTCAATGTTTTCAGCGGCGGACATGTCTTCAAAATCAATCCGGTAATGGTAATAGGAACTAAGTACATCCACCGGCCGCCTGAAGACGTAAATGCTCTTTTTTACCTTGGGGTTGAATCGGGCGTGGGTTTTGACGAGGCGAAAAGGCAGGGGGTTCTCAGCTCCCGCGGCGTCCAGGTTAGTCTGGTAGATATCCGGGATAACCTTTTCAACATCATCAAAGGTATTGGTGGTTGTATTCACCCCGTGCAATTGCTTGACAATGTCAACAAGCAGATTGCGGGTCCAGGTATTTCCTGAACGCGGAAAGGAGGCAATCAAGATGTCATCCGGTTGCAGGGCTTCATCGACCGGTTGCATGAATTTGTCTAGGCGTTTGTTAGGCGCAGTTTCGGTCTCTCCCTGGGCAGCCGGCAGCGCGGCCGGCAGCTTTTCGATCTCCGCAGTGGTCCGGTCCACTACTTTGCGGTAACAGCGGCCGAATTCATACTGCGGATACGCTTGCAAACCATTTTGGCTGAGTTCGGAGTACCTTTCCGGCATCGCCGCCAACGCCGCCCCGATTCCAGTTGCATCGGGAACCACCACGCCACAGCCGTTGTCGGCCACCAGGGCACGCATCCCTGGAATGTCGTTGCCGATAATCGGAACCCCGGAGCGCATAAAGTCGAAAAGCTTGCCCGAAGATCCGGCGGCAAACTTATAGTTGATGCCTTCCGGCCTGAAAAAAACCAAACCGATGTCAGTCGATTGAAATATGTCGTTTTTGTGATCCTGATCCAGTATTTCCATGGAAAGAAAAATCCGCTCCTTGTGCCGGCTGATGCGATCATGCAGTACACGTTCAAATTTCCGCTCAGGAATCCAGCCGTGCAAGACCAGGACAAACTCGTCGGGCCAGTCCGCTACGGAATCGACAATGGCGTCAATGCCGTGGATCGGCAGCAGGGTACCGGCAGCCAGTACGATCCGCTTTTCCGCTGGAATCCCCAGGGCCCGGTGGAAATAATCCTTCTTTTGGGAGGTTGTCTCACCCGGCGCACTGTTGTACGCCACCTGCACCTTGTCGCGCGATACCTGGTTGAGTTCGGCCAGTATATCGGCCCGGGTCTCGTCCTGGGTCAGGACCAGTAAAGCCCTGTCTGAAAACCACCGCTCGGTCGCCTTCCCGGGCCAATCGTTTTCATATAGTTCCAGTGAATGGTAGACGTACGGTACTTTCCAGATCAGGCTCAGCAAGCCTGCACGGTTCAATCCACCGGGATCAAACCCGATCAGCCACTCATATTCCCCCGGATGATGACGGTAGGTATCAACAAACTCGATATCGCTCAGGGGTACCTGCACATCTCCCAGCACAGCGGTTGTCTGGACTGGCGAAGCACTGCCTGCACCGGCATATACCTGGATGTGAGCGTGTTCCAGGACCGGGTGGGAAATGCCCATCTCTTCGCAGGCGGCATCGGTTGTCATGAAAATATCCACCCGATATCCGTTTTCAGCCAGAAACTGGGCCGTGTGAATAACCGGGTTGGAAATGCCGACCCAGCCATGGGCTGTGATCAGCGCAACCGCCGGCCGGCTGTCCGTGGTAACCTTTTCTATTTGCATTGCAGTCACGCCCTTTTTGCCCTATCATCCATCTGGTGCATACAGAGTTTATCATTTCAGAACACCCTGCAATTGGACACCGCTGACCATCTTTTCAAATCGGATATCCTCACTGGATCGGTCAGGTTGGTTTTACTCCCGGCAACTGTTGAAGTTTCGGCAGGCTATAATCAAAATAATTTTCCTTGAGTACCCATTCTAAAAGTCCGCTGCTCGCTTTGACCGCGTTGAAGTGATGTTCAAAACCATTTTGGTATGCATTTTCGATCCTGCGATAGACATGCTGCGCATAGCGATCATAGGGTGACGCGTTCCCTGGCAAATCGACAGCAAGGGCCGGGACTGGGACACTCACGTTGTGAGTACCTCCGTTTTTTCGAATCTGGGTGTAGGAATCACTGATACCCTGGGCAAAATATCTTCGCTCAAAGTAGCCTGCGGTGAGGCGTTCTTTGGGAATATGGTGATAAACAGCGGCGGTAGATGTATAAACAGTAGTCAATCGCCGGTCACGTATCTTCAGTGACAAACCGGTTTCACCGTCCCCCCGCAGAAGCAATAGATTTGCAGGCACCCCGTCGGGATGGAAGCCCCCGAGCTTCAAAAGCGTTTCTTTGCGGATAGAAAAATTAAGACCCCAGACAAACGTGGGGTCTATCGGCGTGGTTTGCGGGCCTATATCAAACAGGCTTAAACTACCGCAAATGATATGCCCATTTCGGATTTTAAGGTACCTGTCCATCCATTTGGGTGGCTGGACTTCGTACAAGGGCCGGCTGGGCCCCCCGACAAGGTGGACAGATGTATCTTCAAAAATGGAAACAATGCCTGCCAGCCAACCTGCCACCACTTCGATGTCATCATCGACAAATACCAGGATTGCACCCTGCGCTTCCTCGGCGCCGCGGTGTCGGCCGGACAGCAGCCCGGGTGTCGGCTCCAGGATATACTTAATCCTGTGGCCCGGATTCGCGGCAATGGCTTTTTCCGAAATGGATCGGGTATCATCCGTAGAGCCGTTGTCAACAATGAGGATTTCAAAACCTGCAGCCGGATAATCCTGGGCGACGATTGAGGCTACAGCCGTCTGGAGCGCACGCGCGTGGTTGCGGGTAGGTACAATGACCGACACGAACGGCTCGTTACGCTTGACGGTTGGATTCGTCTGTGATGCTGGCCTGTCTAAAATCATAAATAATCTGCCCGGTTGCCTGTTGTCCTAAAGAATTTTGCCTATGGGCCCCGGGTTCCCGTGTGGTTTTTGCCAGTTCCCCCAGCACATATTCGGTAAAGCCCCCAGCTTGTTAAAGCAGACTGTATCTATATGCTGGACAGCTTTTTGGACACCTTCCGCCCAGCCGATATCGTGAAACACGACGAGGGCACCTGCATTCAGCTTGGGGAACCAGGCGTTCACATCCGCTCTAATCCCTTCATAAGAATGATCCGCATCAAGAAAAAGGAAATCGACGCCCTGTTCGAAGTTTTTGGCTACCTCGGCACTGACACCGCGCATAGGAACGATGACACCGCCGTATCGGCGGGTATTGGACTGGAACTCGGCATACGTATCCCGCTTTCCTTCAGACATGGCATCATTTTTCCAGGTGTCGACACAGTAAAGATTCTTACCTGCCTTTGCCTGTATGGCCTCGGCCAGATAGCAGGCCGACGCCCCCAGATAGGAGCCTACCTCCACAAAAACCTTCCCTTCAGTTTCACCGGCCAATTCAAACAGCTTCTGCTTTTCTTCCCGGGTCATATGGGTAGAAATTCTTTCAGCCGCTACCAGCCTGTTGGCGGCACCATCCCGGACGGGATTGCCCGATTCACCGGAAAGGCCGTTCAGACAGGCGTCTTTATTCTTTTCGTAAGCGGATTGTGATTTGGCCGGCTGAGGGTGTCGGCACTCTGCAAGCAACTTTAAATACTTCTGCGAAATGCCCTGCAAATCTGCAGCTTCTGCGCGTAAAGCAGAACAGTCCAGATTGGCCGGCCTTCCGTTTTCCTGCTCATATAGAAGATGGTTGACCTCCACCGCACGCGCGATCACCTTGGAATACTGCAAGAGAATGTGCCTATCTTTCAGGGAAAGGTCCGGACTGGCCATCAGGATGTCATTTCCCATACCGCCGATATTTTGGTAAAGCTGCTCCTCGCTACCCAAGATCAACTTGTGGTCCCGGGCATATTGAAACAGTTCGGTTCCGGGTAACGGATTGATATTGAAAAAGTGGCATTTAACGATATTGGGATAGGTCAGGACAAATTTGAATGAATTGATGACATGCCTGACTGTTTCGCCCGGCAGACCAAGAACGAAGAAGGCACTCACTTTGATATCCAGCTCCATGAGCAGGTCCATGCCGGCTTTCACTTTTTGAAGGTCCAGCCCTTTTTTGATAAAAGTCAGCGTATCATCGTTCGCGCTTTCTATTCCCACTGAGACCTGGCGCAGGCCAAACTTTTTCATCTTCTGCAGCATTTCCCGTTCGGCATCATCCAGGCGCATTCCATCCACGGAAATGGATATGCGGATATTGCGCTTCTCGAGCGCATCACACAGTCGATTCACCCTCCGCTTGGAAAGAAAAAAGTTGCTGTCCACAAAATTGAAATGCCCGTACCCCTGAGAGTACCAGTATTCAATTTCGGTCACGATGTTTTCAGCACTGCGCGCCCGCCACTTCTTACCCATAGACAGGGAGGCGCCACAAAAGGTGCACTGATGCGGACATCCCCTGGAAGAGGCTATCTGCATTACATTTCCGTAAGCGGATAAATCGAATTTTGTATACCGGGGAAAAGACAGTTCGTCCAACAACTGAATATAGCCCCTGTGACGATTGCACCGAATTTTGGTGTCCGCGTCTCTATAAATAATCCCGTCGATATCAGCCGGCGAGGCTCCCTGTAAAAGTGCTACCAAGCCTTGCTCGCCTTCATGCATGATCCCGTAATCGATCGCGGTACATGTTTCCAGTGCTTTGGCACCAACAAAACCGATATGCGGGTCTCCGACAATGATCTTGATGTCGGGGCAGGCAGCCCTGATCTTCTCCAGATTCCCATAATTGACCGCCAGATCCAGGGACATCATTGAATAACCGATGTATTCAGGGTTTAAAGTGACAATATGATCCACCAGCTCGGTATCCGGCACAATGTTCAGATCAAGAACGTCGTAAGCAATGCCGCTGTCTTCCAGCTGTTGGGCCAGGGAACCCAAGCCGATTGGAAGATGGGGTGGGAATGGACTCGTCGGGTAGGCGGCTTGAATCAATAAAATCCGCACCGGCGCCTGGGCCGGATTTGCGGATTTAGCATCTGGATGTACTTCTGCGACGGCTCCACGCCCTTCCCGGATTCTGTTTGCATTGCCCATGTCCTGCCTGGCCAGCAACTCTCCCATTTTCACAATTTCAACGTAAAAGCGCGAAATTATCGGTTGGACAATGTCATCGTAGCGATAATCGAAGTGGTTATTCATATGGTGGTACATCTCGATGCGATTCATATACAGCTGTAAGCCGGAATGTGTTTTCTGGCTCGATACCCCCCCTGCGTGAATCCGGTAAACCGACATCATTTCATTCAGAAACCGGGCTTTGCCTTTTTCCGCCAGGAAGATATATAGGAGCATGTCACCGCTCATCGAGCGGAAAAACCACTGGGGCAACTGTTTGACTATGCCATTGCGAAATACAGCGCTGGCCGTCGGTGCCGGACCAACCAGGAAGTTACCTTTTTCGCGGAAATGGTCGTATCGGATAAGGTCTTCAATCGTGATCTCTTCTTTGAAATTTGTAATGGCGGGCTGAGTCTTTCCGCTATCTTCAAATTTTACCATGCCGTTGTGAAAACAAAGGGTATAGTCCGGGTTTTCTTCTAAGAATTGAACCTGTTTTTGCAGCTTAAGCGGATCTGTCCAGAAATCATCTCCTTCGCACAGGGCTATATATTTCCCGGTGCAATTCGGCAGGACGTAGGTGCCCAATGGCTTTTTCTGTAGCGAATATTGATTGGTTTTCTGGAAGATTGCTTTAATATTGGCGTGGGCGTTTGCATATTCTTTGATAATGCGGGCTGTTCCATCGGTCGAAGCATCATCGTTGATCACAATTTCGATCGGGAAGGCCGTCTTTTGCATCAAGAAACTTTCCAGTGCCTGTGCAATGTATTGCTCGTGATTATAGGTTGTGCAGGCGATGCTGACTAAGGGCTTATTCATAATTTTCTGCCTTTTTCGGTAAATCACTAACCGAGCGTTTTGCTGACAAGTTTATCGAATCTTTTGATGCGGCCATCCTTCCCGGCCGGCAGGGACGGCAACTACAGGTAACCTTCTCCGATCTCACGTGTTCTTATCTTTCGGGCGGGTGTACCGTGGGCAATCACCTGATCCGTCACGTCGTCCAGAACCAGTGCCCCCGCCCCAACAACCACATGCCGCCCAATCGATACTTTGTGAACAACATGGGCACCCAATGAAACAGACGAATACCTGCCAATGGTGACATTCCCGCCCAGGATCGCCCCGGGAGCGATAGAAGAAAAATCTTCTAAATTACATTCATGTTCGACAGTTGCCGCACTGTTGACGACACAAAAGCGGCCGATCCTGCAACCGCTGTTAATAACAGCACCCGGCATGACCACAGAACCTTCACCGTGGTCACATTGCTCCCGATGTGCGCGGCGGGATGAATGCATATCGGAAACCGAACATCCGGACAGGCCCCCGCGATTTCCTCATAGACCCTTGACCGGTCCCAATTATCGCCGATAGCGAGCATGGTATTCTTGACGCCCATGGCAGCCGACAATTCGGGGATGTCTGCCTGCCCACCCAGCACTTGATATCCTGCTACCGTCTCACCGGGTCTTCTGAACGGATCCAATAGGCCGGCCACAAGATAGCGTTGGGCCTTCTCAAGCATGTCTAGTACGACCAGTGCATGTCCTGCTGAGCCGACTACAAATATTTCTTCCAATTGTTGTTCCTATGCCTTTTAACGTCCGCGCAATTTGAATTTATTCATGTTCTAATGGTGCCCATCAATCTCTAATCAAGCGATATAGGTGTCCATAACCTGTCTGCTTATACTGGTTTAGGACCGGATTGCCGGTTTTCTGCGCCTCTGGCTGGATGGACAGCATACAAAATCGTCTCTTCGCTATGAATCGTGTAATGACCCAGATAAAAATGGTAACCGGGATCAATAGCGCGGATAGCCAAGGGCAGTTCATACAAATCGCCGAGCCGATGATATGCCGATATGGCCAACTTGGGCCGGTACTTTCGAATAACCTCCCGGGCTCCCTGCAGCGCGGGCTTCTCGGACCCCTCTATATCCATTTTGATAAAATCGACACGGTCCAACTGCCGAAGGTGGACGTAGTCATCCAAAGAGCTTGTTTTGACCGACTGGCGTCCGTTGTCACTTATACAGCTCGCGGGACCGTAGTCATCAAAGCGCAACTCCTGATTGCTGACATCGCTCAAAGCATAGGGTGCCAGGACAATTGTGCCTTCCATGCCTGGATTGACAGCCAGGTGCTTTTTTAAAATAGCAATATTCGCAGGCACGAACTCGAAACTGTGTACCTGGCCTGTCCGGCCCACGGTATGGGCAAAGTGCAACGCAGTGTCGCCCCAGCAGGCGCCCCCATCGATAACGATATCACCTGCTTGCGGAGCAATGGCAGGTGGACCCAGGTGGTAGTACTGTTTCAAAAGGAACGTTGTCATAATAGTGCGGGGACGGCAAAAAACCGTCAGTCCCATACCGGGCAGGTAGTATTCATTCAGGTTCCAGACATCTGATTTTACTACCCGCCGAGCTTTTAGAAACACATCATTCACCATTTCGATGGATTTCCAATAGTCGGGCGTGTTGAGCGGCAACTTGACATGGTGGTGGTCCAATACCCGGTATACCAGCAACGTGATCATCAGATCCTGCGATGCCTTGTCCTGGAATAGACGGTAGGCGGTTTCGAAACTGGCTGCATGCCGGAAGATAAAATCAAGGCATCGGCTGGCATCTTCTATCTGGAGTTTTGCACGCCGGGGATGATCTTTCGAAAAGCGATGAAAATCCCAGTTGTTCTCGGGGTGCGCCTGCATGCTCAGGAACAGGTGTTTTAGAAATCTTTGTTTGAAAATGCTTTCCATCGATCCATCAGGTCCATAGCCCGCCCCGGCCAGGTCAGGCTGTTTCCCGTTTCTTTTTCGTAGGTATCGGCAGCAAGGTGGCGCTGCCATACCTGAGCTTTTTCAGAAATCTTTGAAAGTTTAGATTGACGAACGCCGGTATAAAAATCGCTGCCATAATGCTGATGCGGTTCCTGAAAAGCTTCTGCCTGTAAATCACCCGGCTTATCCTCCGATACAGGTTTGACTTCAAGGCCATGGCATACAGGTAGCCGTACCACTTCTGAACATTCACCGGCAGCATTTCAGGCGCGTTCGCGTTTAGCATCCTCTTGATTGGGGTGCCTTCAAAAGGTACCAGCCTGAACAGCACCAACGGTGAGTACGGCAGTTGATAGAGCAGTTCCAGGGTCTCGACCATATCCTGCTCATTCTCAAAGGGGTTGAAGTTGATCAGATGATAGGTGTAGTCTATATCGTTCTTTTTTAAGATCTTGGCAAAATCGACAATCTTGTGTTTGGGCAGCATTCTCTTGAAAATTTTTTTACGTATGTGTTCAGAACCTGCCTGGATGGCAACCACGCTGGATGTCATGCCGATTTCAACAAGCCTGCGGGTAACGTTATCGTCATGAGACTCCGGCCGGATATAGGCAAAAAACGGCAAATCGATTTCCCGGCGGTATAATTCTATGAATTTGTCGATCCAGTCTTTCCAGATAGGGAATATTTCGTCTGAGATCCGAATATAAACAGCACCGTTCGCTTTGGCGATTTTAAGCTCTTCAATGACAACTTCAACATCGCGGATACGGTATTTGGCGATTTTATAGCCCTGCTCCTTGTAGAGCCCCCGGTACTTGCTGGACATGCAATAGCTGCAACTCAATGGGCAACCACGACCGGCCAGACAGTTGTAGATTTTGGTGTTGACACTCTGCCGGCCCCGATGGACCTTGTTGTTGTCGATCAGGTACTTGTTGGCGAGATCGAAATCCGCAAAGGGTAATTGGTTCAAGTCTGCATTTTGCAGGGGGTTTGCTATCGGGTTTTTAATAAAGGTACCGTTGCGGCGGTAGATCAGGTTATCTACATCGGAAAAATCTGTATGGCCGTTTTTTAACTTGGCGCAGATCTGAGCAATCGGGGTCTCCCCCTCTCCAAAACAAACGTAATCACTAAACTCAAGGAACTTTTCCGGTTCCAGGGTGGGGCCCCAGCCTCCGGCGATAATGGGCAGATCGAACCGGGATTTCAACCGGCCTATGATTTTTCTTGAAAGGGAATACCCGAATGACCGTGTGCTGAGGCAGATCAAATCCGGCCGGACCTGGTTCACCAGATCAATAAAATGGTCGATCTCTTTGTTTGAGGATTCATAGGCCGCATAACAACTTCCGTATTTGATACCGTCAAAGTAGAACTGGTAGGATAAGGAATCCGTGCTGTCACGCAGAATTGCCCGGGTGTGTTGATCCTTGAAGATGACCAGATGGGTTTCGATACCGTGCTTGCGGGCAATCGCAGAGAGGATGCGGCTTCCCAGGCAAATGTTATCGTAGAGTGTGAAGAACAGTATTTTTTTCACTTTAAAAATCCTGGATATATTGGATGGTGTCACAGATCCGGTGAATATCATCTGCCTGCAGGCCCCCGAACAGCGGCAGACTCAATACGTTTTGGGAAATGTTTTCCGCGACCGGCAGGTTTGCGGGTGCCGCGGACGGCAAATTACGATAGCATTGCAGCTGGCTGCAAAGCGGGTAAAAGTACTTGCGGGTAAAAATGTTGAATTTTTTTAGTTTATCATACAACTGGTCGCGACTGATCCCGAATTCGTCTTTGTTGAGCGTGATTACAAAGTTATAGTAGTTATGCTTTACGTGCGGCTGGTCCTGCCTGAATTCAATTCCAGGTACATCTTTAAGCCTCTCGCGGTACAGCCGCGTCAGCTCTTTCCGTCTGGTGCTTTCGTCTTTTATGATATCCAGCATCAACAGACCGATAGCGGCCTGGATCTCATTCATCTTACCGTTTATTCCGGGTACTACGATTTGCTCTTCGCCTTTAAAGCCAAAGTTTCGGGAAAGTTCCAGGCGTTCCTTGAGGACACCATCTTTGTAAGTTAACGCACCGCCTTCAATCGTGTGGAATATCTTGGTCGCGTGGAAACTGAACATGGCAATATCGCCAAAGTTACCAATTGGGCGACCGTCCACCTCTACACCGAAACAGTGTGCGGCATCATAAATAACACGGACCCCATAGCGGTCGGCAATCGATTGAATCTTATCCGTATCACAGGGGTACCCAAAAACGTGAACAGGCAATATAGCGGTCGTATAGGGCGTAATCAGAGACTCCAGGTGACGGGTGTCGATGTTATAGGTTTGCGGGTCTATATCGCAAAACACTGGTTTAAGGTTGTTCCAGTAGAGAACGTGCGAAGTCGCGGCAAACGTGAAAGGCGTGGTGATTACCTCCCCAGAGAGTCTAAACGCCTGACAGGCCAGTTGCAGCGCCATCGTACCATTACAGAACAAACTCAGATTAGGCGCCCGCAGATATTCCTGCAGCTTGGATTCAAAATCCCTGTGTTGCTGCCCAATATTGGTGAGCCATTGGGAACTCCAGATTTCATCGATCTTCGCGTAAACGTCCTGTTGCTCAGGCAGAGCAGGTCTGGTCACGTAGACTGGTTTTTGGAATGCTGCCGGTATTCTCATTTCTAAACTCTTTTCAGCCGTTTTTCTGTTTGCCCAATGGCCGCGCCATTGCCCCTATTGTGCTGTACTTACCCCGATACGCACTGTAACTCGAAAATCAGCCATGCCCATTTCTCCGGTTCAAGCCCCCTGCTTCTGGAGGTATTTGACAATCTCTTTTTTCACCATCTCGGCTACCCGCTCGGCCAGGTAATCAATCTCTTCGGGGTCCCCATCGTCACCGCTGTTTCTTTCTTTGAGGTTTGACCTGATTTCATCCAACCTCAAACCTGTTTTCTTGAGAGTACGAATCTCCTTGACGATGTCGACATGCTCGACAGTGTAGCGCCGCTGGCCGCCGCCGGTTCTGAGAGGAACCAGAATCCCCTTAAGCTCCTTTTCCCAGAAACGAAGGGTCGGTTTGGATACATTCAACAGCGCGCTAAGCTGGCTGATGGTCAATGTCCGGTTGTCTTTGTCCATGCTTGTCACCTGCGATCTTGAAGATTGTGATGCGGAGAATCTTTGTTTCCCGGATACAGCTCCGCCCCCTGAATTACAGCTTTTTATCCAGTGAGGGCTTCAGCATTAACTTGAACTGCAACAACCATACCACCCCAACCACATACAGCAACATACTAATATAACTATAATTTTTAGATATTCGCGTCTAAATGGCAAATATTTTGACGCTAAAAGTTCACGTAAGGTTTAAAAATTGACACTGCCGCGAAAGGGTAGTTAAGGCGAGAATGGATTGAGACTGGCGGGTGCGGATATTGCGGATCAGGGGGTGGCGGTTTGGGTGCCGGAATCTCGCAGGGTACCTGAATCGTGGGTTCGCCCGGCAGCCGCCGCAAAAGGTCAAATCATTTATCGGCAGGATATTGGGGAGATAGCCCGTAGGATCCCCTGCCCGCCGCCAGGCCCAGCATGGTGCTTTGACACCTGGGGGTCATAACAGGGATTCGAAATAGGCTACGGTTTGTTTCAGCCCCGTTTCCAGATCGATTTGCGGCTGCCAGGCCAACTGCTGCTTGGCCAAAGCAATATCCGGCTGCCGCTGCATAGGGTCGTCATGGGGCAGCGTTTCAAACACAATCTGCGACTTGCTCCCGGTTAACCTGACAACGGTTTCGGCCAAATCGAGGATAGTGAATTCACCCGGATTTCCAAGATTGACCGGACCGGTAAAATCATCCGGCGTATCCATCAGTCGCAGAAAAGCCTCAATCAGGTCCTCGACGAAACAAAAGGACCGCGTCTGCTGTCCGTCCCCGTAGACGGTCAGCGGCTCGCCTTTGAGGGCCTGGACGATGAAATTGGATACCACGCGGCCGTCATTGGGATGCATGCGCGGTCCGTAAGTATTGAAAATGCGGGCAACTTTGATCCGCAGCCCATGCTGGCGATAATAGTCAAAAAAGAGGGTTTCCGCACAACGTTTTCCCTCGTCGTAGCAGGCTCGGTGGCCGATGGGGTTGACGTTGCCCCAATAGGCTTCGGTCTGCGGATGGACCGCGGGGTCGCCGTAGACCTCGCTGGTAGAGGCCTGGAAGACCTTCGCTTTGACCCGTTTGGCCAATCCCAGGACATTGATCGCCCCGTGCACACTGGTCTTGGTGGTTTGCACCGGATCGAATTGGTAATGGATGGGGGATGCCGGACAGGCCAGGTTATAAATTTCGTCGATCTCGACATAAAGAGGAAAGGTAATATCATGCCGGAGCAGCTCGAAATTGGGCTTTTCCAGTAAATGACTGATATTCTGTTTGGTACCGGTAAAAAAGTTATCCACACATAGAACGTCGTGACCGCTGCCAACCAGACGGTCACACAGATGGGACCCTAAAAAACCAGCCCCGCCGGTAACCAGTATCCGCTTTTGAAAGTGCTCCATGGCTGCTCCCTGTCTGCTTATCCTCAGCTCCCGAAGCCATCCGGGTTGTGTTTATGCCAGTTCCAGGCGGTTGCGATGATGGTCTTCAGGTCCGGGTACTGCGGTTTCCAGCCCAGTTCCCGATGGGCCAGCTCGCCGGAGGCCACCAGCCGGGCAGGATCACCCGGACGCCGGGGGCCGATACGGCCCAGGATGGCATGCCCTGTAATCTGGCGGGCCGTATCCAGGACCTCCTTGACCGAATAGCCGGTGCCGTTTCCCAGGTTGTACTTATCGGGAATGTCCGCATTAACCTTCATTTTCTCGAGGGCCAGCAGATGCGCCCGGGCGAGATCCTCAATATGAATATAGTCGAGGATGCAGGTTCCGTCCGGGGTCGGATAGTCATCCCCGTAAATAGTGACTGCCTCTCGCTTTCCCAGGGCCACTTCAAGTGCCAGGGGAATCAGGTGGGTTTCCGGCCGGTGGTCTTCGCCGATCTCACCGTCCGGATCGGCACCGGCCGCGTTGAAATAACGCAGGCACACCGATTCAATCCCATGCCCCGCCCGAAAGTCGTCCAATATCTGTTCGACCATAAACTTGCCGCGACCGTATGGGTTTATGGGCGCAATAGGGTGTGATTCATCCATGGGTACCTCGACGGGTTCACCGTAAATCGCACAGGTCGAGGAAAAAATAAACTTTTTGATGCCGTGCCGCACCATCTGCTGCAGGAGGACAATGGGCGCCCCAACGTTGTTGCGGTAGTAGAGACCGGGATCTTCAACCGATTCACCCACATAAGCGAAAGCTGCAAAATGCATGACGGCCCCAATGGAATACTGGGCAAACAAATGCTGCAAGATCCCGATATCATCTATATTTCCATTAACAAACGGTCCCCACTGGACAGCCGCATGATGGCCCCTTTCAAGGTTGTCCAGCACGATTGGGGTGTAGCCGGCGGCGTGCAGGTATTTGCACATATGCGCACCAATATATCCGGCACCACCGACAACCAGAATGTGTTCTTTTGCGCCCATTTTCTGCCCGTTTCCGGGTGACTTTGCAACCGTCTGCTCGCAGCGATAATTTTAGGCTGACATAACCGCCGGCGAAGGCAGATGGCAGGGGGCACTTTCCCCGGGTAGTCACTGCCCAAACCGGCAAATTTTGCCTGCTCACGGCTTCCCGGGACTTGCCACCCATTTTCCCAAGACTTTCTTTAATTTGTAACATATTGTTATCAAAGCGATATTATCAAGTCAACCAAATTAGCATCAAAACGCCCCGGATGGTACGCCAGTTGCATCTACTGATGGCAGCGAACAAACTTTCCATAAAGTGAGGAAATACAATGAAAGTCACCGGAAACGAAGCAATCTTTAAGCAGTTGGTGGCACGCGAGACCGATAGCACCGACAAGCCGGTCAACGGCACCTTCAACGCCCTGCTTGACCAGGCCGCCCGAACCGACTCCGTACCAGGAGGCCGGACAGTACCGCTGCAGGCTCCGGGCAGCATCAAAGGGGTTTCCCTCAACCCTTTGCTGGACGTGAATTCGCAGCCTTTGCCTGACCGGATTGAAAAGTTTTTAAACTTGTTGGATTCCTACCGGGAAATGCTGGCCGACCCACAGGTTTCTCTTAAGGAAATCGGTCCGTTAATGAAAGAACTGACCGGTGAAAAGCAGCACCTGCAGCAGGTCCTGGGAACCTTGCCGGAGAGAGACGATCTCAGGGCCATCCTGAATGAACTGCTGGTAGCTGCCTCCCTGGAAGAAGTAAAGTTCAATAAAGGCGATTACAACCCCGTCTAGCGCTCGCACATCCAGCCGGATCCGACCATAAAAATGCCCTTTCACGCCCGGTTTGCTTTCCGGATGTGAAAGGGCTTTGTTCATGTTTGCCCCGACTGCCTGGCCGTAATCTGCTCAACGATGATGCAAGCCAATGACTTTTGCCCGGGGCTCGGCTCCCGGTTGCCGCGGAACGAATGGTTGTCTGGTGTTGCGCGTCGGCTGGAATACGGCGGTTACCTCCCGGGCCAGGCGGGAACCCTCACCAGTGGCTGCCTTGATTCTGCCAATATACTCTTTTTCAATCCAGCTGCTCCGGCCGGCGAGGCTGACACTCTCAATTCCGGAAAAAAGCAAGGCTATTTTCCGCGTAATATCACGGCACCTGCTTAACAGACCGGGGTGCAGATCCTTTTCGTTTTGGCCGACAATGTACAATCGCGACCTGACCTCTTTCTCACTGGGCGCAGCCCCGGTGGTGCCCGCGGTCTCAAGCAGCAGGGGGGGGATATTGACGGGATCGGCATACACCCCCCGGCCGGCAATGGCCAGCAGTTCGGAAGTGAGGACGGCTCCGTAACCTACATAATTTTCAATATGTTTCACGCGCTCGAATCCGACCTGCCCCTCTTTGATATCCATTAGCATCAAGGACGCATAGCCTTGAATGCGCATCAACAGGTTGTTGACATGATGGGCCATATTGCACAGGAGCAGCTGGAATTTATCCGGCCTGGCCGGTTTTTTAGGCCCGGACCGAACCTCCTGCTGCGCCGTACGCGCTTGGATTCTGTAATATGGAATTGCTCCGCTCATATTTCACCTTTTTTTCGTATTACAGGCTCAACAGCCTGCTCTGCAAAGGTTTGCCGGCCCTGTTCATCCCACCGGCCGCCATTCAATGGTTTGCATTAATGGCTGCTGAATAAATTGTGCAACAACCATACCAGTCAGACTTTCAGAGCCCGGCCCCAGCTGGCTTATAACAAAGTCCGGCGTCCGGGAAACGATGCGGCGGGAAAATGCACCGCCTGGGCAATTAATTCTATCAGCCTGTAATTATTAGCATATTTTAAGTATGGTTCGCATTCAACCCCGTGATAGACCGGGTTCACAAGATCTGTCTGTGGACGAAAATCCGCAGTACGCCTGGAATCGGCAGTATCTGTCAAACGGGCGGCCGGGCTTTTATCACCCGGACGTAAATCAGCGGCCCCGTATTTGGCGCCGACCGCAGCAGGACTGTCCGGCAACTCTTATAAACGCAGGAATATGTTGATAAAACAGCTAAAATCGTCTATAAACAGAAGTGGCAATTTTTTGACACATTGTAAAAACTTTGACCGTCCAATTAAAGCCTGACTGGTTAAGAAGTAAATTTTGGCATGTATATCGGCATGTTGGGGAGCGATTCGCTTTTGGCCCGATTTTTGCTCAAAACAATCCCGATAATAGGTGTGCAAACTCTCTCATTGCTAAACTTACGCCGAACATCGACATGCAAACAATGAAAAGAAGAGACTTCCTGAAAGGCGTCGGAGCCGCCATCCTCAGTGCCGGAACAGTCCCGGAAGTATTCGCTGAAGAAAATGAATTTCCCGGTTTCTGGGAGATTACCCCCAATGAAGATCGGCACATACGGGATTACCTCTTCAAAATGCGGCACTTCAACGATCACCATCCGGATGATGTGTTTCTCTCTGCAAGCGATTTCGATATTTTGAAATCCTCCCTGGCCAGGCTCAAAAGACTCCAACGGACCGTGGGGCATGGCAATTTTTACCTTTTGAATTTTGATGAAGCCCTGAAAATTGCCCGGAATTATACCCGTGTCGGCCGGTTTACAGAACCTGAGATCACATTTCTGGAAAAGATATTCTACACAGACAGCGAGAGCTATGGTTTCTTGGGAGAAAAACCGTTTAAGAATCTGACTGATCGGGTAAAAAAGAAGTCTGTTGTTAAAATCCGGCGTACCGGCAACTACCTGTATAAGGGCCTGCCCCTGGAAACATACCAGAAAATCCGCAACGACATAGGCGACCAGGTGGTCCTTACATCCGGCGTTCGCAGCGTGATCAAGCAATTCATGCTGTTTCTCAGCAAGGCGCATGAAAGCAGGGGCAACCTTTCCATGGCGTCTCGTTCGCTGGCACCCCCGGGTTATTCCTACCACGGTATCGGTGACTTCGATGTGGGCCAGGTCGGTCTGGGTGCGGATAATTTTACCGAAAAATTTGCTGATACGGATGTTTTTAAAAAATTGAAGGATCTTGGTTATCTACAATTCCGATACCAAGACGGGAATCTCTTAGGTGTCAGGTTCGAGCCGTGGCATATCAGCGTGCACACCTGAATATGAGAACGATTCTGCTTACTGGGCTTTGCATTCTGCTGGCGGTCGCGATCGATCCGCTCACCGGCCGCTGTTCCCCTCTTGATTTTACTTTGCACAAATTGGATTCAGCTCAACCGGGCAACGTGGTCCTTGTCGTCGGCGGCATCCAGGGCGATGAGCCCGGCGGCTTTAACGCTGCCGCCCTGTTGACCACGCACTACCGGGTGACGCGCGGCGCCATCTGGGTCGTGCCCAATCTGAACTTTGTAAGTATCGTGAACCGGACGCGGGGTGTGCACGGTGATCTGAATCGCAAGTTCGCCGATCTCCCGGAATCCGATCCGGAGTATCCCACCATAGCCCGCATCAAGACGATTATCACCGACAAACGAGTATCCGCAGTCCTCAATCTGCATGACGGCAGCGGCTTTTTTCGCCACACCTATGTAGACCCGCTGCGCAACCCCAAAAGGTGGGGGCAATGCGTCATCATCGACCGCCGCGGCATCGAAGCCGAGCGCTATTCGGACCTGGCCGGCATTGCGCGAGCCGTAACAACGGATGTGAACCGCTATCTCATCAATAGTGATCACCGCCTGCACGTTCACAATACCCGTACGCATTTAGGCAATACTGAAATGGCAAAGACGCTGACCTTTTTCGCCACCTGCCAGGGTAAACCGGCTTTCGGTCTGGAAGTCAGCAAATCGTTTCCGACCCATCTGCGCGCCTATTACCACCTGCGCATGATTGAAGCGTTTCTGACCAAAATGGGTGTGGCCTTCGAACGCAGCTTTGCTCTGGATCCCAACGTCATAAAAAAGGCGATCAATTCCAATAACACCCTGGCCTTTTACGATCGTAAAATAATGCTGGATATGCGCGATGCGCGCAATCGTCTGGGATATTTTCCCCTGCAAAAGAATACCGACATATCTTTTACCGCCAGCAATCCCCTGCTCACGGTCGTAAAAACCAATGACAGCTATCGTGTGTTTCATGGAAACCGGCGATTGACCCGGCTATATCCGCAATATTTTGAATACGATTCCAGCCTGCGCAGTCTGCAAATGATCATTGACGATATTGACACCGAAGTACAACTGGGTGGGGTCGTGGGGGTAAATCGTAGTTTCATGATCAAGCCTGCGGACGGATATCGGGTGAATATCATCGGCTTCACCCGCAAAGGCGCCCGAGATGAAACGGGGATTCCCGTCGAGCTGGCCAACATCCGCAAGCGCTTTTCCGTGGATAAAAAAGGACGCGTTTACCGGGTGGAGGTCTATAAAAGGGATAAATTTTCCGGGATGGTCATGGTGAATTTCAACATCCCCTCCGGTTTTCAAAAGCGCTGCTTATCCTGCGACGCCCAACCGGCCCCCGTCCCGTCAGCGGCTATCGGTCTTTCCGGGCTGACACCGTCCAACATACTGACGCCCGGTGCCTCCTGACGGTCAATGTATTGACGCAACGTCTTTCGGCGTTTTCAACACCCCCATCAATTGGTGCACCGCTTTCACCCCGGAAGTCCAGCGGCGGCTATGCATGCATCTTCGCGGCACCCTATAAGCTGCCGGGACAGCGTCCGGGCAGCTTGCCACCGGACAAATTCAGGCATGGTTGTTGCACTGTTTAATTTACAGACAAGCTTTGGTCGCCAGGAACAACATACCGGGTGTCCTGGTGCTGAATCATTTCGGCCCGCACACCCGCCCGGAGGAACGAATCGCATGAAACCAAGAGATTATCTGATCCTGCTCCTTTTTATATGGATATCCACCTGCCTTACCATGACCGTATTTGCCGCGGAAGCGGCCGGACCCAGGGGCCGGGTAACGGCCGGCATCAATTTGAGAGCAGCCCCCGGTTTGTCGGGCAAAGTAATCACCGGTCTCGAACCCGGAACGGTTGTAGCCGTAACCGGGGAAGAAGCCGGCTGGTACCAGATTGCCTACGAGGATGAGACCTATGGCTACCGGGGCTGGGTCTATGGCAAGTATGTCGAAATCCTGACCGCACCAATGGCCCCGGTTGTAACACCTACCGTTCAAACAGAGGCACCCCGGCCGAAGCCGTTGACGCCGCAACCGATTTTAGTCCCTCAGCCGCCCCGATCCGAGACAGCGGCCGTTGACAATGACAACCTGCCGGCCGAACTGCCCGCCAATACCATTGAATTGATTCAGGCCGCTACGCCGGCACCTGCCGCTGAAAAACAAAGCGGAGACAGTCCGGGCGCTGTCAGCGTGTCAAACCCCGCCGAAAGTACAACGCCTGTGCCCGCAACGCCGAAGGCGGCCAGGGCGCGGACCGAATTCAAGCAGGTTCCCGGCAGGGCACCGTCTGTCTATCCGGAACCGGGATCCGGATATTTACTGAGTATTGTTTTGAAAATTTCATCGGTCTTTCTCTCCTGCCTGGCCTTGCTGATATCCTACCGGACATTTCTAATCGTGACCGCCGCCGGTCGGGCGACCTGACGCTGAACGGTTTCATAACCTTCCCCCGTACCCTGTCTCGCCTTTGGGCGTAGGGTTCAAAAACCTTTGGGATGGTTATCCGATAACGGCCGACGTTCATTTCAGACTGGAAAAACATCGTGTTCATTGCTACCATATGGGGCATTGATACGATCTCTACAGGTGAGTCCACAACATCTTCTCCAACATATGGCGGTCATGGCAGAACAAAAACCCGAAAAACTGTCCCGGTCCGACTTCAGGATCCTTTTTTTAGACGATGAAACAGAAATCTTAAGTATTGTCGAACAATACCTGGGAGGGCATGGCTACCAGGTGACGGTGAGTGATAATGGGGCCAAGGCGCTGGCCCTGGCGCGTGAGAAAGTTTTCGATATTATCTTTACCGACCTGAAGATGCCGGAAGTCGGCGGTCTGGAACTGCTCCGTGCCGTGAAGGAAACCAGTCCGGAAACAGAGGTGATTATCCTGACTGGATATGGAACGGTTGATTCGGCGGTGGAAGCCCTGAAATTGGGCAGCTACGACTATTTGCAGAAACCGATCGAGTTTGAACGCCTGAAGATACTCATCGACAGGATTATCGAGAAACAGGCCCTCCAGAAAGAAAACATCCTGATTAAAAAACGCTTGCGAGACCGGTATCAGTATGACGGCTTGGTTGGCGCCAGCGAAAAGATTCGGGAGATCTACACCATCGTCGACCGCATCAGCCACACCAGCCCGACCGTGTTTATCCAGGGTGAAAGCGGCACGGGTAAGGAACTGGCCGCCAATGTCATTCACCAGAATAGCGACCGCAAGGACAAGCCTTTCATCGCCGTGAACTGCGGTGCTATCGTGGGCAACTTGCTGGAGAGCGAATTGTTCGGACATTTGAAAGGGGCCTTCACCGGCGCCATCAGAGACAATGTCGGTCTGTTCAAGGCCGCTGACGGCGGCACCATCTTCCTGGATGAAATTGCTGAAATAGAGGCCTCATTGCAGGTAAAACTGCTGCGGGTACTGCAGGAAAGGAAAATTCGCCCGGTGGGTTCGGCCCACGAAAAAACAGTGGATGTCCGCGTGATTGCCGCCACCAACCAGGAAACGGATGTCCTGCTGCACAAGAACATTATGCGGGAAGACCTGTTTTACCGGTTGAATGTGATCAATATCCGCATGCCGGCCTTGCGTGAAATGCGGGCAGATATCCCTCTGCTGGTCCGGCATTTTTTAAACCGTTTCAACACGCGCAGCCAAAAAAAGGTTCAGGGAATTTCTCCGGAAGCCCTGGATTGCCTGGACCGCTACCATTGGCCCGGCAATGTCCGCCAGCTTGAAAACGTGATCGAACGCGCTTTTGCCCTGGGTGTCGACAAGATTATACAGGCCGAAGACCTCCCCCTTGAAATCAGGGAAGCAGCCCAACAGGGGGCCGGCACCGACGAAATTCTCACCTTGCGCGACAATGAAATTGCCCTGATCAGATCAGCCTTGCAAAACACAAACGGCAACCGGGCCAAGGCGGCGAAACTTCTGGGCATCAGTACGTCTACCATATATCGCAAAATAGAAAAATATCAGATCGGATAAGATGGCCGTCGCACCCCTGGATACATTTGAAAGACTCAAACTAAAAGAAACCCTGATCCGATTACGGATACCCGGACGTGCATATGAACACCTGGTTGTCGTTTCCACAGTACACACTGACCGGGCTATCCCGCTGGTAGTCATGGATTGTCCGGAAGGACTGACGGAAGTCCTGGCCACCATGAATGACTTGCAGTTGGACTTTGAATTCACGGGCGAAGACGAGATGGGCTATCGCTTTTCAGCATCAGACGCCCGTCTGCAGGACAATACATTCGCAATAGCGCTGCCGGCTGAACTGGAACGGGTTCAGCGGCGCAGCGATTTCAGGCTCACCGCCCCCCTCGGGGCTGTCTTCTATTTTACCCTGGGAGATCAACGCAAACGAATCAAGATGCTGGACTTGAGTGCCAGCGGTGTTTCCGGGATCCTGATCAGTATCCAAAACGGCACCCCTTTGCCCCCGCCGCTTGAAATCGGACAAACCATATTTAATTTAAAACTGGAGCTTCCCGAAAAGCGGGCAACCCGGCCTATCTTGATCCGGGAATGTACGATTCTGCGCGTGGAAAATCTGCCCCAGCGCGGCCGGTACCGCCTGGCGGTTGCATTTTCCAGTGTTGACCAGGATCATCTGGACGAATTGAAAAAGTACCTCTACGACCAGCAGCGCCACATGCTGAAAATAAGACAGCAACGCCAGTAACGCTCTTCGAAAAGAGAACCTCCTGCAAAGCCGCCATTTTGAACATATAACTCGGTTTGCCATGCGCCCCCGAGCAATCGCGGGAGTTGGGCCGTCAAAGACCCGCCTGGCAGCACTCCCCGGTTGGCCATGAGAGCCTATCAAGGCGCCGGAGGGCCGCTGATACTGGATATGATACGATGAGCGCTCAAGATATCATTCGCAGCTATCTGACTATTTCCGGAACATACACATTGTCGGCTTCCCTTCTTTGGGGGGTCAACACGTTGTTTCTGCTTGATGCCGGTTTAGACATCTTGGGTGTATTTGTGGCCAACGCCGTTTTTACGGCCAGTATGGCGCTTTTTGAGATTCCGACCGGGGTACTTGCCGATACGCGCGGGCGGCGAGTCTCTTTTTTACTAAGTGTAATTATTCTGGCGGGTGGTACGCTTGGTTATGTAGGCGTTGCGGCCTGGGGCGGCGGTCTGGCAATGTTCTGCCTCATGTCGATAATCCTGGGATTAGGCTATACGTTTTACTCCGGAGCGGTAGAAGCCTGGCTGGTCGATGCACTGAAGGCTGCCGGTTTTGCGGGTCAGATGGACAAGGTGTTTGCACGGGGGGCGATGGTCTCCGGTGTCGCCATGTTGCTGGGTACCGTGGGTGGCGGTTTACTTGGCAGTATCGACTTGGCGCTGCCCTTTGTGGTCCGGGCTGTTCTGCTGGCAATCGTATTTGGCCTGGCCGCTTATACAATGTTTGATTTAGGTTTTACGCCTAGAACCCTTCAGCTTGCCCGGCTGCCGCAGGAAATGAAGTTAATCGCCCAAGCAAGCATACAGTACGGTTGGCATGAACCTTCTGTACGCCTGTTGATGATAGTCGCCTTTATTCAGGCTATTTTCATGGCCTGGGGATTCTATGCCTGGCAGCCTTATTTCCTGGAACTATTAGATCATAGAGAAGCAACCTGGGTGGCCGGTGTTATTGCGGCATTGATCTCGCTGTCAACGATTGTCGGCAATTCGATCGTTGAATGGTTCACGCGTTACTGCGGTCGCCGAACGACCCTGATGATATGGGCGGGCGGGATTGCCTCGGTTGCCGCGATAGGCGTCGGGATAGCCGGTTCATTTTGGCTGGCTGTTCCCTTGTATCTACTGGTTATGGCGGCTATGGGTGTCATGATGCCGGTTAGACAGGCCTATATGCATCAAGTCATCCCGTCCAAACAACGGGCTACTGTAATTTCATTTGATTCCCTGATTGGCAGCGGAGGCAGTGCCGGTGGTCAGGCGGGACTCGGCTACCTGGCGCAAGCCCACTCCATCAGTCAGGGCTACATTGTGGGCGGCTTGGTGATGATCCTGGCGTTGCCTGTTCAGCTGTTTCTCCGACGCCTGAATAGCCCGGCGGACCACATTGTCGGAACAGCGGGACACAAAGGCGGGTGCAGCGCGCAAGGCTTTCCGGATGTGGCCTCACTGGACAGGCAGCCCGTCGCGGAAAAAGACAACCTCTGATAAAGGATATAATTGCGAATCCAGAGCTTGCCCACCCCGCGGCCCGGTTTCCAGATTGTCGATCACAGAGCGAAAAAAACGAGGTGATATATGGAAGATAAAATTAAAGCCGATCGTCCCATCTATCTCGACTACAATGGCACCACGCCGCATGACCCCGAAGTGATTGCGGCCATGCGTCCGTTTCTGGAATCTGAATTCGGCAATCCCTCCAGCTCACATTGGTTCGGCACCAAACCACGTGAGGCCGTCGCCGCAGCGCGCAGCCGGGTAGCCGAACTGCTGGGATGCGCCCCACAGGAAATCGTCTTCACTTCAGGGGGTACAGAGTCCAACAACCACGCGATTATGGGGATTGCCCGGTCAATGATGTCCGAGGGCCGCCACATCATAACCAGTGCCTTCGAACATCCTGCGGTCCTGGAAGTTTGCCGTTACCTGGAAAATGAAGGCTTTGAAACCACCCGGGTTCCCGTAGGAAAGAACGGGCTGGTGGACCCGGCTGATGTCAGCGCCGCCATCCGGCCGGAGACTGTCCTGATTACCATCATGCACGCCAACAATGAAGTCGGTACGATTCAACCCATTTCCGAAATAGCCGCAATTGCCCGACCGCGCGGCATCCGGCTGCACACTGATGCGGCCCAATCCATCGGTAAAATCCCGGTAACCACAGATGAATTGGATGTGGATCTGCTCTCGATTGCCGGTCACAAAGTGTACGCGCCCAAGGGGATCGGCGCACTTTATGTCAGGGATGGGGTCCTGCCCGAAAAATTCTGCCACGGTGCCGGCCAGGAAATGGGCTGGCGGGCAGGGACAGAAAACGTCCTGGAAATAGTAGGTCTGGGGAAAGCCTGTGAGATCGCGGCCCGGGATCTGCAGGTGAACCAGGCCCATATGCTGGCCATGCGCGACCGCCTGCATGCCGGGCTGGCAGAGATCGGCGACGGCATGCGGTTAAACGGCCACCAGGAAAAACGCCTGCCCAATACACTCAGCCTGGCTTTTCGGGATCTGGATGCCAACCGGGTGCTGATGGACATTGCTCCCCATGTCGCGGCATCACCGGGGGCCGGCTGCCATTCAGATTCGGTAGCCGTAGCCCATGTGCTGACCGCCATGCAGGTACCGCAGGAATGGGCCCGCGGTACAATCCGTTTTTCGGTGGGTAAAATGACCACGAGCACACAAATCGACCAGGCCACAGAGATTATTTTAAAGGCGTTTGGCGCCGGTCACATAGGGTAAACGTGGGCAAAAACATGGATAGCTTTTAATCACGGTACATTACCCGATCCCGGATGTACTTGCGGCGGCTTAAGCCGCAGGTGAACCTCAATAATTACTTCCCTTGCCGGTGTCAGACAGTGGAAAATTTGGAGACTGATCCTTGAATCAAAACCTGATTTTTGATATGGATTCAGTGCTGAAAACCATCAAAATTAACTTTATTTAAAATCTGTGTTTCAAGGTCAAGCTTACAAGCAGCCATTGTCGATATCTTCACCGCCCGGTCGCCCTCTCCGACCAATCAATCGGCACTGGAACCAAGAAACGATGCCCTGTATATTCTGATTCTTATGGATTATGCCCCTTGACTCTGAATATGCTTAACGATCGAATCTCACACGGCCTGTTATCATCATTCCCAAGCATTACGGGCAGAATCATCTTGCGCGTTACCGCTTGGCTGATATTCGCTTACAATCTCAATCTTTGAACTATACCTTCTATGGAGCACACTCTTATCTCTAAAACACGACATTTAGGGTGCCTGAACCTACCGATTTCACATCCTATCCTGTTCAAATTGATCGAATTGTGTCGTGATGGCGGTGAGGGTGAAGCCCGGCTTCTCAAAATAATTGCGGTTCATCCGGCGCTCGCCATGGAAACCCTCAGGGCTGCCCGGTCAATCCAGGGCGACGATGTACGGTCGCCTTTGTGCCTGGACCAGGCCGTCTCCCTTCTCGGTACGGAAAATCTCAAACGCCTGGCCATTAGGATGCTCACATTTCAAAATGGCCACCCCCGGCTGAATACTGACCAGGTACCGACTGGATTTTGGCATCATTCCCTGCTGTGCGCCCATATGGCCAGTCGTTTCGCCGTACAGCTCGGCTTCAGTTCTTCCAATAATGCCTACCTGGCGGGCCTGCTTCACGATGTGGGTAAAATACTCTATCTTCCGGTCACCGCCGGCAATCATCAGGGCGCACCTGAAAATGCCGGTGACCAGCCGCCAGATCACTGTGAGCTAGGGGCCCAATCCGTCTATGCTTGCTGTGGTCAACGGCATGTCGCTGAAGCCATAAGGTATCACCATGAGCCGGAAGAACGCCTGCGGGACGCTTTTCCGCTGGTCAAAATTATCCGCCTGGCAAATCTTCTCAGCCATGACATCAACGGTGACAGAGCCAGAGCCTATGAAGCGGCGGCAACCTTGTTTGACTGGGCCCCGCAAGCGATAGACGGAGTCGCCGCATCTGCTGAAGAGGAAACCCACAGAATCGCCGGTGTCTACGGGATCACAACCCGCCCTGAACCTGCCCAGGAGAGAGCCCACCTGGATCTGCGCATGAATGGGGCCCTGGCTGTTGAAATCGAACGCGCATCGCTCTACGCCGGAGTATTTGATCGACTGCTCCAAGAAACCGATGTCCAGTCGGTGCTGGGAACTTTGGGCGACAGCATTCAGATCGAATTCGGCCTGCCGCGACCGGTCTTTTTCCAGCACTTAAAATCAAAAAACTGCCTTGCAGGTTGGGCCTGGCGAGCGGATGGCCGGCCTGAATATGACCAGGAATTGATGTTGGATACAAACAAAGGGATCGGCCTGATAGCAGCCGCGTTTAATAGCCGGCGTCCCCGGCATACGCTAGAATCCCCTCCCCCCCACACACTAAGCCTGGCGGATGAGCATGTACGCCATCTTCTGGGAACCGGCGAGTTGTTGTGCCTGCCAGTCATGGGCCGCCAGGCAATATTGGGAGTGCTGATTTTGGGATTTGACGTCGACCAATTCCACCTTTCTGAACATATGCTCGGTATGTTGATTAAATTAGCCGACAGCGCCGGGGCACGCCTGGATGACCTGCTGGGTGCCAGCATGCCGGCGGCGATCGAGGGCCGCAATGAAAGAAGCCGGGATCTCGTCACCCGCAAAATGATCCACGAGGTGAACAATCCCCTGAGCGTTATAAAAAATTACCTGGCGGTCCTGAAAATGAAACTGGCGGAAACGCATCCCGTCCAGGAGGAAACCGAAATTATAGCGGAAGAAATCAACCATATTAAGCGTATCTTGTCGCAATATGCCGATGTGGCCATCGGTGCTGACAGCAGTGATCAGGTCGATGTGAATAACCTCGTCACGGAATTGATTACGCTCATGCAAAAGACCTTGAATCCCGCTCCGGAGCTGAGATTTGAAACCCGGTTGGATTCAGCACTGCCGCTTTTCCCATCGAATCGGGGGAAGCTGAAACAGATTATTTTAAATCTTCTCTTAAACGCTGCCGAAGCCATGCCCGGCGGGGGGCTTGTGCGGATTCAAACGCGCTATGCCCCGTTCCCGCTACAGGCGTCTGAATCGGGCCAACCGGCACAGGGGGGCAAGGTCCACATTATCATTACCGACAACGGTCCTGGTTTGGGTGCGGAATTGAAAGCCGGTCTTTTCCTGCCCATTGACACCGGGCCCGCAGACCAACAATCCGGGCTGGGCCTGTCCATCGTTTACAGCCTGGTACGGGAACTGAACGGTACCATAACCTGTGATTCATCGGAAACCAACGGGACGATGTTTACCATCATTTTGCCTATATAAACTGAAACATAAATCGAAACAAGATGGCAACCATGCAATATACCCAACAAATATTGATTGTAGATGATAACGCCCGCATGACCGACAGCATTGAAACCCTTTTAAAGAGCTGCGGTTATCATACCCTGGCGGTCAATGACCCTGAAAGTGCTGTTGAGTTGATCTCCACCGGAAAGTATGAGCTGGTGCTGCTCGACTTGCATCTTCCGGGGTCGACCGGCTTTGAGATTATGGAAAAAGCCAATAGCGGCCGGCGCAGGATGGAATTTATCATTATCACGGGTGACAAGGCGACCGATACGGCCATCACCGCCTTGAGAAAAGGCGCCTTCGATTATCTTCATAAACCCTTTGAGCCCGAAGAACTCATCAAGCGGGTGAGCAATGCTCTCAATCAGGTTCGCCTTAAATCAGATCGGGAGGCGGCCAATGCTGCCCTGCAAAAAGCACATGGCGAACTGGAAGAAAAGGTCAATGAGCGCACCGCGATTCTGCAAAGCACAAACAAACGATTAAGTGCCGAAATTGATAATCGGTTGCGAGCCGAACAACAATTGCGAGCCTCCCAAAAACAGTACAGTACTCTGGTTGATAACTCCCCGGACATTATCTACATGCTCGATGATGAGGGAAATTTTAAATTTGTCGGCGGGGCGGTTGAGAGCCTTATTCATTTTCAGCCCGATGAACTGGTAGGCCGCCACTACTCTTCGCTTTTCAGACCTGCAGATCTGCCAAAAGTAAGTCATCGTTTTAACGAGCGCAGAACCGGCATTCGATCAACCCGGGAATTTGAGATATCGATTCCGTCGAAAAGACCTTTCCCGCGCACCAATGGTAACGGTGCTTCGATCTTTGAATTGTATGCAGCCGGAATGTATCAAGATAAGGTAGCGTCACAAGACAAGGAGTTTCTTGGCACTTATGGGGTTGCCCGGGATATCACTGCCCGCAAAAGAACTGCCCGGGCCCTTAAAGAGAGTGAGCAGCGCTTTCGGGAACTCGCCGAACTTTTGCCGGAAATCCTTGTTGAATTCGACTCTGAGGGCCTGGTCACCTTCTTCAACATGAAAGCCATTGAGTCCACCGGTTATTCTCCAGAAGAACTGCAACGGGATTTCCCGGCCACCCGACTGGCCATTGCCGAGGATCAAGATACATTTGCGGCCGATATTGAGAAGCTGATGTCCGGAGAAACGCTGCCAAACGAGGAATACACGCTTCAACGTAAAGACGGGACCACCTTTCCTGTGATCATGCGCTCGACCCCGATTACAAAGCGCAATCGGATTATCGGTGGCCGTATGTTATTGATAAATATCACCCGCATGAAAAAAGCCAAGGAATCCCTGGAAGCTACGATGGAGAAAGCCGAAGCTGCCAATCAGGCCAAGAGCGAGTTTCTGGCCAATATGAGCCATGAAATAAGAACACCGCTCAACGGCATTATCGGGATGAGTGAGCTGTTAGGCGGGACCGACTTAAGCCGGAAGCAACGCGACTATCTATCTTTGCTAAAGTCTTCCGGCAAAGCCTTGATGTTCCTGATAAACGATATCCTGGATTTTTCAAAAATCGAAGCGGGCAAACTGGACCTGGAGGAAATCCCGTTTACGCTGGACCAGGTCATAGCGGAAGTTGCCCAGATTTCCACAGATCAAATCAAGGATAAAAAAATTGATCTGGTTGTGAGCATAGACAAATCGATCCCGCAGAGCCTGACCGGCGATCCCCTGCGCCTGCGACAGGTTCTGGTCAACCTGATATCCAACGCCGTAAAATTTACCGAGAAAGGCAGCATACAGATAATAGCTGAGGCCCGCCAAATTGAAACCGACCGTACCGAAGTACTTTTCAGGATAGCGGACACCGGAATCGGCATCGACCCGGACAACCAGAAAAAGCTGTTTACCGCATTCACCCAGGCCGATGGTTCCACAACCCGTCGCTTCGGCGGCACCGGGTTGGGTTTGGCCATATCAAAACGCATCGTCAACATGATGTACGGTAACATCTGGCTGGAGAGTGAGTTGGGCCGCGGCAGCACCTTTTCATTTACGGTAAGCTTTAAAAATCTTGCCGATACCGCCGCTCTGGATCAGGATACGCGCGCCGGCAGCTACCAACCCGAAGCGGCAGAGTTCAAGGATATCAAATTGTTGATAGTCGAAGACAGCCTCATCAACCAGCGGGTTGCTGTTGAGATTCTGAAAGCGGCAGGCGTGCATGTACAGACCGCCCTGAATGGAAAAGAGGCCCTTGTGAAGTTGGAAAATATGGACTTTGATATTATTCTGATGGATGTCCAGATGCCGGAGATCGACGGATTGGAAGCAACCCGCATCATACGCGATAAATTGAAACTTTCCCATATGCCCATCATTGCCATGACGGCCCATGCCATGAAAGGCGATCGACAAAAATGCCTCGCGGCCGGAATGAACGACTACGTGTCCAAACCCATCGATCCCAAGCAGCTTTTTAATGCGCTCCGCCGCAACCTGGATATCGACACAGGAGACAGCCGTTCTGTTCCCCCGCTGGATAATACGGCAATTCACAATTCTGAGGAAATGCCTCCGGTGCCTGCGGAAGTATTGAATGTGCAGGAAGGCCTGGAGCGTCTGGGGGGCGATCTTCAGCTATATCTCGCCATAATCGAAGAATTCATGAGCCAACATGCCGAGAGTTGTAGTCAATTCAAGGCACTCATCGCGGATGGCGACTATGAGGAAGCTGCCCGTGTTGCCCACACACTTAAAGGCGCCTCCGGCAGTATCGCCGCTGTCAAGGTGGCAGAACTCAGTGAGGGAATTGAGCAGGCATGCCTTCATCAAGCCCCGGAAGCCATTGAAAGCTACCTACCGGCCATCGAAGCGGAGTTGGAAAAGGTTTTCCAGGCCGCTGAACGGCTACAACCGCATAGCTCTTGAACCTGGTAACCGACGCATAACGAAAAGATGTCGTATCATTCATACAAGCACTTGATATTACATTATCATAATAGTCCGGATGTAAACTAAGCCCCAACCCCGTATATCTTTACCGGCCGATTGGGGGGCATTCTAATGGTCACGCCACCGGGTGGCAAGATGATCGCGATCATGTTCAAGGCGGAACGCTCCGGCAGTGATCGAACCACCCCGGAGTCAGGACCGGATCAGCAACCTCGCGGTCGCCCCCCTACCCTGCAGGTGGTTAAAAATCCGCGAACTCGTCAGCCTGGCCCAGGGCGTTGGCAGTTGCCGGCAAGGCTTGAGGTTCGGGCTTATTGAGGGCCCGTTCGCCTATTTGGGGGCCCGGATCATCGGTAGCCGAGTCGGCTCGATCCCGCCCGCTGCCCACAAATGCCAACAATTCATCCACCATGGCACGCATCTGCTCGGCCTGGGTGCTCATCTCTTCCGAAGCGGCGGCTGACTCTTCAGAAGTAGCGGCATTTTGCTGAACGACCTTGTCCATTTCCGTAACGGCCTTGTTGACCTGGCCGATCCCTTGAGCCTGCTCACTGGAGGCAGCCGCAATTTCGGCAACCAGTTCACCCACCTTGGCGGCGCTTTCCGCCACTTCACTGAACGCCGTATTGGTCTGGTTGCCCAGATCGGTTCCGTCGACGATTTTTTTAACCGTATCTTCTATCAGGCCGGCCGTATTGCGAGCCGCATCGGCCGCCCGCATCGCCAGGTTACGCACCTCATCGGCCACTACGGCAAAGCCAGCCCCGGCTTCACCAGCCCGAGCGGCTTCAACGGCGGCATTCAGGGCCAGCAGGTTCGTCTGAAAGGCAATCTCATCGATGGTCTTGATGATTTTGGATGTTTCCTCACTGGCCTTGGATATGTCTTCCATGGAATTCGTAAGGGCCGACATGGAGTTGTTGGCTTTCTGCACGACTTGATTGGCCTCCTGCATCAATGCATCGGCCTGTTCGGCATTATCGGCATTCTGGCGAGTCATCGCCGACATCTCCTCGAGCGAAGCCGAGGTCTCCTCGATGGATGCGGCCTGTTCAGCCGAACCGGCGGCCAGTGACTGGCTGGAGGTTGAAATTTGACTGGAAGCGGAGGCCACCTGCTCTGAAGATTCTGAAAAACCTTTTATTATTCGATTTAAAGGTTTGGTGACCGACCGGACCGCGAACAGTGACAGACCGATGCCCGCCAGCACGATGAAGCCGCACAGGCCGTAAAGAAAGGTAATGGTTTCATTCTTCTCGGCCACAGCCCCGGACTGCTTCTGCGCGGTAACCGCGGCAACACTGGATTCGATGCTGTTTGATAAGCGTTCAATCACGTCGGCTGCCTTATGCATTGCCGGCACCTGGGTTTGCATGGCCGCATAGTTGTCGGCCAGTTTATTGAACGCCGCAATGTAATCCTCAAGATCCTGGGCGAACTTATCCAGGCTGTCGGAATCCATTCCAGATGTATAGGAGCGCTCCACCATGCTTTCCGATATTGCTTTGACCTTGGCTACCACGGCCTCGCCCTCACCCGCTCCCAGGTTTTTTCGTGACCGCGCATGGTGAGAAATTCATTCATAAAAGCCGACATGCCCAAAGGTTTGATGAACGCCTCCAACCCCTGTGCACTCCGGGTAATCGCGCCTACGATTCCAGCGGCGGCATCACCCTGGGCCTGGATGAGCCCGGCCACCGTACCGAACCCCTTCTCGTATGTGCCGATCATCTTGATAATCTGGCGGGAATTAGCGGAAATCTCGGAAAGTCCCAGACCATCAGCCATATCATTCAGGTTATTGCTGCGCCTTTGGAGTGAGGTCAAGGACGTTTTCATTTGCTCCAGGGTCTCCGCCTCCCGGGTACGAATGAAGTTGTTTTCATGTTGACGTACCATGAGCAGGTCGATCTTGATCTCCATCGCCTCATCCGCGACTTTGGTGTTCTCGGTGACCAGTTCGACGAACGTATCGGTGATATGGGTCAGCCGGTATACGGCCATCGCGCTCAACAGAACCATGAGCACCAATAAGCTCGCAAACGAAAGAATCAATTTCTTTCCGATTGTCAATTGTTTCATCAAGACTCTCCTCGTTACGGTACGTAATTAAGCATGCAAGCCTGCGGCACTTGCCCGGCGCATACAAAACTGGTTATGGTGGTCTTTTAAACTAAAATAAATATCGGCCAGTTGGCGCGTAACTTGAAGAATTTTAGATTTTTACACCCCGGTAATGCCATTGCCGGGTTTGGGCAAGCCGATTATCAGTTTGCCCAGGTCAGGCAACATTTTACCCATCGGCTCGAATTGTCCTTTGCAACCGGTCAGGATGCCCCTAAGATAGAGTGAAAAGGCTGCGCTAAAGGATATCTGTGCATGCCCCGGACATGCGCCCCCTGTTAGGTACAATCTGAAACGCCGAGGAATCCAGATGCAAACACGTGAAAAACTATTAGAACAGGTCAAGTCCTTTCCTTACTGGTACCACAAGATAGAATTGCCCCACGGGGTGGTAACGCCCGGGTGGGCGCCCATCAGCACGCAGCCCTACCGCATACCGGACAACCTGGCTGGCAAGCGTGTGCTGGATATCGGCGCCTGGGACGGCTACTGGACATTTGAGGCACTCAAACGCGGGGCAGCCGAAGTCGTAGCCGTTGACGATTTCTCTGATTACCTGGGAAAACTGGACAAATCCGATCGCCAGGCCTGGAAGACGTTTGACTTCTGCCGGTCAGCTTTTGGGTACTCTGAAGATGTCTGTAAGCGGCGGGAAATGACCGTGTATGATATCTCAGTGCAGGCCCTCGGCGAGTTCGATATCGTTTTTTTCTTCGGAACCATCTATCACCTCCGATACCCCTTGCTGGCGTTGGATAAAATTGCGGCCGTCTGCCGGGGCGACCTCTATCTGGAATCAGCCATCGCTGACGATTACAGCCCTTACCAGGGCGGCCTGGGCAAAGGCTACCCCGGCAACCAGATGATCATGGAATTCTACCCCGGAAAACAGTACGGGAACAACGACAGCAACTGGTGGGCGCCCACCCTATACTGCCTCATGAATATGGTGAATGCGGCCGGGTTCGAAACGGTAGAGGGCTGGAAATTGACGGACAAACCTGCAGAATTGCCGTTGTGCCGGGGATTTGTCAAAGGAAGCAAAAAGCAAGTCTGAGCTGCATACAAAACAGGCCCTGCAGGTAGGCCGCGCGCCAATTAAAAAGGGTTACGGCATTCACCGTAACCCTTTGATATCATGGTGGTCGGGAAGACTGGATTTGAACCAGCGACCCCAGCGTCCCGAACGCTGTGCTCTACCAGACTGAGCCACTTCCCGACACGGGTTGTCCTCTTATTTTACCTGTCGATAAATGTCAACAGGTTATCCGCATTCCATATCAATCTGTATATGGATTATCAAGAACTATCGTTTCATCCCTGCCCGGCCCTACTGAAACGATCTGAATGCGGGTGGCCGCCAGTTCCTGAATCCGTTCCAGGTACTTTCTGGCATTCTCCGGAAGATCTTCATATTCGCGGATGCCGGAAATGTCTGCGTCCCAGCCTGGATGGGTTTCATAGACCGGCTTGCAGGCGGCCAGCACGTTTAAATCCGTGGGAAAATGCTCCAGACGCTGCCCTTTGTAATCATAGGCCGTACATATCTTGATTTCATCCAGGCCGCCCAGCACATCCAGCTTGGTAATTGCCAGCCCCGAAAGACTGTTGAGGCGGGCGGCGTTTTCAAGAATCACGGTATCGAGCCAGCCGCACCTGCGTTTCCGGCCGGTGGTGGCCCCGAACTCGGCGCCTTTTTGCTGAATGGCATCACCGACGGCATCGAACAATTCGGACGGAAACGGCCCCCCCCCACACGCGTGGTGTAGGCCTTCACGATCCCGATGATATCGGTGATCTTGCCAGGACCGACCCCGGATCCGCTGCAGGCATTGCCGGCTACCGTCGATGAGGAGGTGACATAAGGGTAGGTTCCATGGTCGATATCAAGATGCGTGCCCTGGGCACCTTCAAAGAGTACCTGCCCGCCTGTTTTCATACCGTCGGAAAGCACGACCGAAACGTTGGTAACATAGGGCGCCAGGCGCTCGGCATATGTATTGTACTTGGCGAGAATCGGCTCCAGCTCGAGGGCCTCGGCATCCATGTAGTTTTTCAGGTAGAAGTTCTTCTCATCCAGGATGGTGGCGACCTTTTCCCGGAACACGTCCTTGTCCAGCAATTCCACGAAACGAACACCCCGTCGAGTCGCCTTGTCTTCGTAACAGGGGCCGATACCCCGGCCGGTGGTGCCGATTTTCTTATCGCCCTTCATCCGTTCCCGGGCATGGTCGATCGCCTGGTGGTAGGGCATGATGAGATGGGCTTTCTCACTTATTTTAAGTTTGTTCGGACTGAGATCGACCCCCTTGGATGACAGGTAATCGATCTCCTCCAGAAGCACGGCCGGATCCACCACGAGTCCGTTGCCGATAAAACAGGTTTTACCCTGAAGAATCCCGGACGGCACCAGGTGGCTGATAAATTGTTCCCCATCCACCACCATAGTGTGCCCCGCGTTGTTGCCGCCCTGAAATCGCACGACCATATCTGCATGTTCCGCCAGCAGATCAACGACCTTGCCTTTACCTTCGTCCCCCCACTGGGTTCCTACAATAACGATGTTCGACACGTGTTGCTCCTAAGTCTGCCTGGTAATGATGTTATCGCACGTTCAAGGGCTGGCTTATTGCGCCCCCGCCGGGCTCGAAAAAAATCCTGAATGACGGCCCGGCACCGGTCCTCACAGATACCGGCTACAATCTCCGGGTGATGATTGAATGTCTTCCCATCTGCGAAATTATATATAGAGCCGAGCGCACCCCATTTCGGATCCGGGGCACCATATACAACCCGGGCGACCCGGGCATGTATGATGGCGCCCATGCACATGACGCAGGGCTCGACCGTAACATACAAAGTGGTGTTTAACAACCTGTAGTTTTTGACCTTTTGGGCAGCTGCCCGCATGGCCAGAATTTCGGCGTGTGCAGTGGGATCGGCCAGTGCAATGGTCCGGTTGAATGCTCTGGCCAGGATTTCGCCGGTCTGGGCAACCAGCACCGCCCCTATCGGAACTTCCCGGTTTTGGCCGGCCTTTTCGGCCTCGGCCAGGGCGGCCAGCATCATCTTTTCATGGGTATCAGTCATCGCAGAAATACCCATATTTGCTAATTCTCATTTGTTCAACAATTTATTGACAACCCCCACCATTTGGCTTATGTAGCTTCCCACTTCGGGTGCATGCGCGCCTGTAGCTCAGCTGGATAGAGTGCCGGACTACGAATCCGTAGGTCGCAGGTTCGAATCCTGCCAGGCGCGCCACAAATATCAAGGGGTTAGCTGAATCAGCTAACCCCTTTCTTATTTGGAGGCCAATGATTACCCCATCCGACAGCAAAACAATCAAGGCCAATAAAGATATACTCAGTGAATGACAACGCGTGGATGACTGCGGCAGGCAAAAACAGGCTATTTAAATTCCCGGTGACAGTTTTTCATGCGTGTAGCCAGGTCGCGCAGTTCGTGGGCCACCACTTCAAGGTTGTCGCTTGCGACGGCACTTTCCAGATTCTTCAGATGATCGAGATACTCATCCATGGCTTCCTGCCAGTCAGGATCGGCCGCAGCTGCAATGGCGTTTGAATCGTCCACGAAAGCCTGCACCAGGTCTTCTTCTGGTACCTGACTGTTCTTAACGGACCGGTTCAGCTCCTTGAAGGTGCGCGCCAACCGCTTCTTGACACTGTCGAATGATTCCTGCCAGCGCACCACCTCTTCCCGGGCGGCGGAGTCATATTCCTCGAGGGTGGACCAGTGCCACTCAATCCGGGTCGCGATGCGGCCTTTCTTCTCCTTGTGCTTCAGCCGGACATCAAAATCAGCGGGAATTTGCCAGCTGCGGCCCTCCAACTCAAACTTGCCGGATCGGAAATAACCGGCAATCTCTTCCAGGACCTCGGCCATTTCTTCGGGACCCAGTGTTTTATTGATTTTGGTTTTCATACAGTTGCATTCCTTAATTAAAGGTTGCCCCAAGGTCGACTCAGGATGTTTGATTTACCACTTCCACATCACCGGATCGGCGTCCAGGTGATCGGTTACCAAACGGCCGATACGATCGATTTCGGCCAGGTCAGCCGGCGACAGCGCCACATCGGCTGCGGCGGCATTCTGGGCAGCTTGATCGACATTGCGGGCACCGACTATGGCACACACGCCCGGCTGGTGAATGACCCAGGCCAGGGCCAGCTGTCCCAGGGTAATGCCCTTCTCATCCGCCAGGGGGCGCAGCTGCTCCAGGGCGGCCTGGACCCGTTCATAATGCGGGGCAGCAAACAGCCTGTTGGCCGAACGGTGATCACCTTTGGCAAATTCGTGGTCCGGCCCGAATTTACCGGTAAGCAGCCCCTGGGCCATGGAGGAATAGGCCAGAACAGTTATGTCATGTTCCCGGCAATAGGGCAATTCCTGCTCTTCGGCCTGTCGCCAGAAAAGGGAGTACGGCGGCTGCAGGCTCTCAATGCGTGTGAGTGCAAGGGTGGTTTCCAATAGCTCCCGGGGAAAATTGGACACCCCCATGGCCCTTATTTTACCCTGCTCCTGCAATCTTTCCAAAGCCTGCAGCGGTTCGCTGACCGGCACCCGGGGGCCGCCGAACGATCCCGGCGGCCAGTGTATCTGGTAGAGGTCGATATAATCGGTTCCCAGATGTCTCAGGGAGCGGTGGCAGGCCTCGATGACCTGGTCATGGGCAAGGTGATTGGAAAAGACCTTGGTCGCAATGACCGCCCGGGTGCGGTCAGCACCCAGGGCCCGGCCCAAAATGGACTCCGAGTGCCCATTGCCGTATATTTCTGCAGTGTCGAACGCAGTGATCCCGGCTTCAAAGGCGGCCCGGATCGCCTGCTCGGATTCATGGTCGTCGATACCCACCCACATCTGTTTACCTGTTTGCCAGGTCCCCATGATGATCGGCGAAATCTCGAGATCGGTGCGCCCCAACCGGCGATACTCCATGGTGTCCTCCTCAGCACTTATTTTAATAGATGGAATTTGGACCAAACCGGCCGCGCCTTGGCAACGCGGCAATTATCACTGCAAAATGATAATCAGTCGAACCGATCTTGTCTACCGGCCATTTCCCCGGGCATGGCTTTCGGCACCGGTTTACGTTGACAATCTGGGTTGTAAACGTTATTATATCGGTTTGAACCCACGCTCACAGAGGATAAAACCGGTATGCTGGTAACAATCATCAAAGCCGCGGCTGTCTTGATCGCAGCCCTGATTCTGGGCAACAGCTTTCTGGCTGAATTGAAAAAAGCCCGGGCCCAGGGTCTGCCGTGGTATAAGCCCTATCTGTCGCCCGCGGGTATCGTCATATTGATCGCCATCTTGGTGGTCCCGATTCTTCTCAAAATAATGCAGCGCTAGCCGCAGGATTATATCATGATTACCTTACTCGACTATGGCGCCGGCAATGTGCGCAGCGTCATCAATGCCATTGAGAGCCTGGGAGAAACCGTCCACATCGCCCGCGACGCCGAAGAAATTGCCAACGCAGAAAGGTTGGTTTTCCCTGGAGTCGGGGCCTTTGGCAGTATGATGCAGATCCTGAATCAGAAGGGCTACGTGGATCCGCTCAAGGACTTTTTGAAGAGCGGGCGGCCGTTTTTCGGGATCTGCCTGGGCATGCAGGCCCTCTTTGAGGCCAGTGAAGAGGCGTTTGCCACCGAGGGTCTGGGCATCCTGCCGGGCAAGGTGAAACGGTTCGACATCGATCTGGCCGTGCCCCACATCGGCTGGAACGGCATCAATGTCAAAAAACCCTCTGGGATATTCAACGGCCTGGCCGGAACCGAAAAATTCTATTTCGTCCATTCTTATTACATTGCGCCGACTGACGAAGCCGTGGTCCTGACCACCAGTGACTACGGAATCGAGTTTGCCAGCAGCGTCCAGGCCGGCCCTGTCATTGGAACGCAGTTTCACCCGGAAAAGAGCGGTCGGGCCGGACAGCAGCTGCTGGCCAATTTCCTCGCGGTGGATCGGGCCAGAGTCACGCCGCCTGAAATCCTGACCGAAACGAAGCTGGCGAAACGGATCATCGCCTGCCTGGATGTGCGCTCCAATGACCGGGGAGACCTGGTCGTAACCAAGGGCGACCAGTACGATGTCCGTGAAGAGGGGGCTGTACGCAACCTGGGCAAGCCGGTTGTGTTGGCCAAGCGCTATTACCAGGAAGGGGCTGATGAAATCACCTTCTTAAATATAACCGGATTCCGGGATTTCCCGCTCGAAGACATGCCCATGATCGAGGTTTTGAAACAAACCTCCAAAGAGGTCTTCGTACCCCTGACCATCGGGGGCGGCATTCGCGACTACACCGATGCAAACGGTAAAACTTATACGGCCCTTGAGGTGGCGGCAGAGTATTTTCGCTCGGGTGCGGACAAAGTCTCCATTGGCAGCGATGCAGTTTTAATCGTGGAAGATTACCTGCAAACCGGCCGAAAAACCGGTCAGAGCGCCATTGAAACCATCTCCCGGGTATACGGCAACCAGGCAGTGGTCATTTCGGTCGATCCCCGGCGGGTGTATGTCCCTTCTCCGGATGCCGCCAAGCACCACGTTGTTGCGACCGACATACCCGGACCATCCGGTGAAGCCTACTGCTGGTATCAATGTACCATCAAGGGCGGCCGTGAGGGCCGCGATCTGGATGCAGTGACCCTGGCCAAGGCCTGCGAAGAACTGGGTGCCGGGGAAATTCTGCTCAATTGCATTGACCGGGACGGAACCAACTCGGGTTTCGATATCGAACTTATCAATGCTGTCAAGCAGGCGGTCACCATCCCGGTAATCGCCTCCAGCGGGGCCGGCAATGCTCAGCATTTTGAGGAAGTATTCCGCCGGACCACGGCCGAATCAGCCCTGGCTGCCGGAATTTTTCACCGCCGGGAAGTACCGATTAATGCGGTAAAAAACTACCTGGATGGAAAAGTAGAAATCAGAAAAACGAATTGATATGAAAATGGAGGTGGCCCATGCGATGCCCCCGACAACTGAAACGAATGCTTGTTTTCTGCCTGCTATTCACCTGTCTGCCCCCGGCAGTGAACGCCGGTCTGGAATGGAAGACTTTACAGAAGGTGAAACTGGCTGAACAGGCATTGGATGTGACCGCCTCGTTTGATGGTAAACTGATCTTTTCCCTGACACCCGGGGCCATTTTGGTATACGCAGCCGATGAAAATCGATTCATCGATCGCATCCCGGTAGCCGGCGGTTTTACCCGGATCGCCTTTTCCCATGACGAACGCCTGATCCTGTCCGCTGCCGATCCGGCCCAGCTGGAAATTATCAAGTATGATCGGGTCTACGACATCAATATAGAAAATCGGCCGTTCAAGGGCGCTGCCGATGCAAAGGTCACGCTGGTCGTCTTCGATGACTACCAGTGACCGTACTGCGCGCGTCTTGAGACGCTACTCCAGCAGGTGCTGGAGCGCTATCCGCGGGATGTGAAGGTCGTCGTCAAACATTACCCCTTAAGCAGTCACCGATTTGCCTTTCCGGCGGCCATGGGCGCCATGGCAGCCAAAAACCAGGGTAAGTTCTGGGAGTTTCACGCGACGCTTCTGAAGAATCACAATGCCCTGAATGCCGATAAAATCCTGTCCATTGCCAGGGAACTCGGGCTCGACATGGCCCGTTATGAGGACGACAGCAAATCGCCGGCCAATCGGGCCTTTATCCTGGAAGATATCAGTGACGCCCGCAAGGTAGGTGTCCGCGGCACCCCGACTGTTTTCATAAACGGCAAGAATGTGAAAAGCCGCAGCCTGGGGTCACTGATCAGCGTCATCGCCGCGGAGTTGGAAAAAGTAAAACAATAGGCAGCCGTCCGGGCACCGGTTTGCAGGTATACGGTGATGCCCGGCTAGCGGTTCAGTACGTACAATCTCAGCGCCCTGAGTTGCGGATAGCTGATGTCGCCCTTGAAGGCCTTATACACCGGCGACAGAAATTCCAGCCCCAGCCCAAAGGCCTCTATCTGTTCAATCAGGGCGTCGGCCTTTTCCGTGGTTAAATCAAATACCCCCAGCAAACCATCCGGCCGCAAGGGATGGCCGTCACGGTGGTAGCGGGCCAGGTGCCCCATGATTGTCTCCAGTTTCACCTGATAGTGGCGCATCAGGTCCTCGATGGACTGGCCCTGGTTATAGCGCTCACCCACCTCCTGGTAACGTTTGGGGCCGGCTGCCTCTGTAACCTTTGGTTGTGCGGATATTTCCGGGACCTTCACTTCTTCAATACCTTGACGTGTGCAGTACCGGGCAATCACCTCGGCGAAGAGCTCGCCATACTTCACACATTTCATCTGCCCCACCCCATGGATGGCGCGCATTTGCTCGAGGGTGCGGGGATACGCGCGGGCCATTTCTACCAGGGTCCGGTCGGCAAAGATTACAAATGGCGGCACATCCAGCTCCCGGGCCAGCTCCAGCCGCTTTTGTCGCAGCAATTCAAACAGATCACGATTGTAGTCGGACACGGTTGTGCTTTTTTTGGGAACGGACTTGGGCGGGGGTTCCGGCGCAGACAACCGGCCATACACTTTTGCTTCCTCCCTGAACACCGCCCACGCTTTGCGGGTCAAGTGCAATCCCCCGAAATCCATGTCCTGGGTCACAAGCCCCTGGTGGAGGCACTGCCAGCCCAGTGACTGCCACTGCCGTTTGGTAAGATCCCGGCCAATAGCGTAGGTCGACAGGCGGTCATGCCCCAGATTCATTACCCGCTGCCCTTTGGAACCGAGCAGCACGTCGATGACATGGTTCATCCCGAAACGTTCACCGGTCCGCTTGACGCAGGACAGAAATTTCTGCGCGGCCACTGTCAGGTCTTCACGCGGGGCCTTTTCCTCCGTGCAGTTGTCGCAGGCACCACAGTCACCGGTACGGTGTTCTCCAAAATAGCCGAGCAGCGGGGACCGCCGGCAGGCACTGGATTCAATCATCCCGAGCAGCGTGTTGAGCTGCAGGTTTGCCACCCGCTGCTCCGATGGGCTTTTTTGGGCAATAAAATGGCGAATTTTGTAGATATCACCATACCCAAACAGCAAAAGACATTCGGCCGCCAGGCCGTCCCGCCCCGCCCGGCCGATCTCCTGGTAGTAACTTTCAATATTGCGGGGCAGATCGTGATGAATCACGAAACGTACGTTCGACTTATCGATCCCCATGCCGAAGGCAATAGTGGCCACTATGATCTGAATTTCATCTTTGACAAAACGGTCCTGGTTGCGTTTGCGGACCTTTTCGTCGAGACCGGCATGATAGGGCCGGGCGGCAATGCCTTTCGCGACAAGGCTGTCGGCGAGGCTGTCCACCTGCTTGCGGGTGGCGCAGTAGATGATACCGGATTGCTCCGGGTGCTTCTCCAAGAAATCGTAGGCCTGCCGGTCGGCATGAATTTTGGGAACGATGCGGAGAAACAGGTTGGTGCGATCGAAGCTGGCCAAAAAGGTTTCACCGTCGGCCACGCCTAATGTCTGCTGGATGTCCATCCGCACCCGCTCCGTAGCCGTGGCCGTCAGCGCCACGCAAACCGCCTGCTGGAAGCGACGGCGGACCTCGATCAACTGGCGATACTCCGGTCTGAAGTCATGCCCCCATTCGGAGATGCAGTGGGCTTCGTCTATGGCCAGGCAATCAACGCCGATACCGCTGAGCGTGCGTAGCATGTCTTCTTTCAACAGGGTTTCCGGCGCCACATAAAGCAGGCGCACCTTTTTCTTTTGCAATGCTGACAGGTTGGCCCGGTATTCATCCGCAGTTAGGGAACTATTTAAAAATACGGCCGCTACCCCATGTTCAGTCAGCTGCCGGACCTGGTCCTTCATCAACGCGATCAGGGGAGACACTACCACTGTCAGATTCTCGAAAATCAGCGCCGGTATCTGGTAGCACAGCGATTTACCGCCCCCGGTGGGCATAATAACCAGCGTGTCCCGCCCCTGGAGAATGGATGCAATCACCTCCGCCTGCAGGGAAATAAAATTTTCGTATCCGAAGACTTCCTTGAGAATGTTTTGGGCTTTATCCAGCATATAAAGATAACGTGTCCGCGGCCGGACCGGGTAAACTTATCCAGGCGGACAGTCGGATTGGGGGCCGCATCCGGCGATCCGGATGCATACCGGCCGTTGCTTTTACTTCGTCCGGAACTCGCTGAAAATCGCGTCTATCCGTTCGGCGGGTAAAGTGCCCTCTTCCCTTACAACGGCTTCGACGGTTCGGCCTTCTGTGTAGGCCCGGTGAGCAATTTCGGCGGACTTGTCATATCCCAGATCCGGGACGAGGTAGGTAGCAAGCGCCAGGCTGTTTTCAATGGTGCCGAGGCATTTTTCCTGGTCGGCCTCAATACCACGGATACAGCGCTGTGTAAAGATATCGGCCGCATTGGTCAACAGCCGGATGGACTGGTGCAGGTTGTGGATCATGACCGGCTGCATGGCATTCAACTCGAAATGACCGCCCTTGCCGGCCTGGGTGATGACTGCATCATTGCCGATCACCTGGACCGCGGCCTGGATGATAGCTTCCGGGATGACCGGATTGACTTTACCCGGCATGATGGACGAACCGGGCTGAACAGCCGGCAGGCGAATTTCCCCGAGGCCGCTGCGCGGTCCGCTGGCCAGCCAGCGAATGTCATTGGCCACTTTGGTCAGGCTGACGGCAACGGTTTTAAAAAGGCCACTGGCCGCCACCACGGCATCCCGGGCACCCTGGGCCTCGAAGTGGTTCTGGGCCTTGCGGAAATGGAAACCGGTATGCTCGCTAATGTGTGCGATTACTTTCTCGGCAAATTCAGGATGGGTGTTGAGCCCGTTACCGACCGCGGTACCGCCCAGGGGCAGTTCCGCCAGTTCGTGGGTGGCGTTGGTGGCCCGGGCAACACCTTTTTGAACCTGGTGCGTGTAGCCGGCAAACTCATCACCCAGATTGATGGGAACTGCATCCTGCAGGTGGGTGCGGCCGATTTTACCGATATCCTCGAAAGCCAGGGCCTTTTCCCGAAGCGCCACGGCCAACTGCTCCAGCTCCGGTACCAGGTAATCTTTGACCGCCGTCACCGCGGAAACATGCAGCGCGGTGGGGATAACGTCATTGCTGGATTGGCCCAGATTGACATGGTCGTTGGGGTGCACCGGCTCGCGTCCACCCTTTTTGCCGGTCAGCAGTTCATTGGCCCGGGATGCAATGACCTCGTTCATGTTCATGTTGGTGGATGTCCCGGAACCGGTCTGAAATACATTCACAGGAAACTGATCCGCCAGCATGCCATCCTGGATTTCCTGACAGACGGTATCAATGGTTTCGGCCACCTTTCCGTCCAGAAGACCCAGATCGCGGTTTACCCGGGCAGCCATCTGCTTGACCATGGCCAGCGTTTTTAAAAAGACAGTCGGCATCCGCAAACCGCTCACCGGGAAGTTTTCGACTGCTCTCTGGGTGGAGGCTCCATAGTAGGCATCTGCCGGCACCTGGACCTCACCCAGTGAATCCTTCTCTACCCTGTGTTCCATGACATCCTCCGCAATATATGGGAACTTACTTACAGCCTTTGCTGAATATGCGCCCCTCGCCGGGATACACTGTGTCGTCCGAAACGGTTGTGTTTTCTCCGGTTCCCGGCCACTTGGCCGACATCGGTTCGGCCCCCTCGCGGGCCGCCTGACTGGGATGGGAATCACACATCTGGGGCTTTTTGCGCATATCCACGGTGTCGACAGGCACGCTGAACTCGATGGGAATCTGATTGGGATCGAATGAATATATCGAATGAATGAATCCGTGGTCGATGATCTCGGAAACCCAGAATCCGGCTGCTTCGAGTTTACCTTTCAGGGCTACCAGCTCCCCACTGGTGGCGACCCCCAGGGAAACGTGGTCAAAAGCAAAGGGCCCCCGAACGGGGACCCCGTGATCTTTGAGAGGAATCTTTTCAAGGCCTTCCCATTCGAAGAAGGCAATCATATCGGACGGGGACAATTCAAAAAAATAGTGCCGGTATTTACCATTGCCCAGTCCGGCCACCAGACGCGCCCCCAACAGGTCGCGCCAGAAGCGAATGGTGGCATCCATGTCGCCGGTGGCCATGGCCAGGTGATTGATGCCCGTAAAGGGTGTCATGCGGCCTCTTGAGCGACTACTGGCCGGCGCGGCCATCATCACACGGTTCGCCGAAGTCGTCGGCCCGGGAATGTTCGGCCGTGGACGAGGTAACGCAGACATCCATGTCGGCTCCGGCAGCCCCCAAAAGCGCCAGGGCGGCGTCGTAATCCGGCTCTTCGGTGTGTTCGGGTGCCAGTTGTGCGTATACGACCTTGTGGTTCTCGTCGGTGATGATCACTGCGCGCCCGAAAAGCCCTTTTACAGGGCCTTC
>Ga0126327_10000020_pt1 | contig 65446 bp, 64 predicted proteins | sample InaspJWI30metaG_FD_101392 | JGI IMG/M metagenome (GOLD analysis project Ga0126327, IMG submission 101392) | Marine gutless worms symbiont microbial communities from Oahu, Hawaii - Inanidrilus sp. 1 OAHU.JWI-30 metaG | ecosystem: Host-associated > Annelida > Digestive system > Unclassified... | reverse complement strand
TGGGCGGATTGAATGGCCTTGTTGAATGCAGCCGGCGGTTCATCACCCCAGGTCCTGATTTCCCAACGATCGAACAGGTGATAGTTACCGGATAACTCCTGCGGCATAGGGCTTGACCGCAGGGGGGCTCTGGCGCAGGCCGGCAGTATCATTACAAGGCAGATAAGCAGCAGGCAAACTTGCCGGCAAAGGTGCGCTGGAGGGATAGAACTGCTCCGGGGAGATTTCATCCGCATAACAAATTCATATAGTAAAAATCTGCGGGGGTGTCTATTTATAATCGCCCAGTGCCGCAATGATGCGGCTTACCAGCTGGTCCGGCGATATGCCGGATGCCGGCACCGTGACATCCGCCGTCGACCGATAGAGCGGCAGCCGCTCGGCATAAAGGTCTGCCAGGCTCTGCCCCGGTGCATACACGACTCCCCGGGCATCTATATCGCGCAGCCTCACTTCGAGGTTGGCCAGGTCGATTTCCAGGTAGACCACCACCCCGGACCGGCCTAAATGCCGCATGGCTGCTTTGCGGTACACCACACTGCCACCGGTTGCGATCACGCTGGACCGGATGTCCAGGGAAAGAATGTGGCCTGCCTCGAGATCACAAAACTGTTCCAGCCCATAGGTTTGGATCAGTTCCTGCAGCGACTTGCCTTCCGATGTCTGCAGGGTAATGTCCGTATCAACAAAGGCCAGCCCCAGACGTTTGGCCAAGAGCACACCGATGGTGCTTTTTCCGACGGCAGGCATGCCAGTAAGTACAATGTTTGTTTTAGATTGGGGCATGGTGGATGATATCGTTACTTGCTGTTAAAATTGTTGTTGATCAAGTTATTAATAAAAAGGGTCCGAGGTTTCAAGGAGTCAAGGGTTCGAGGGAAAACCCCAAACCGAATTCAAAAGCAGTATTCGATGATTTATGAGATTGTAGATTTGATTTCCAACGATTTCATCAGTGCTTTTAGCATTCTTTCTACTTCATTGATACTGTCGATAATGTCTGACTGGTTGTCTTTACCTAAATAGCCAAGATCAACAGCCAGTAGTGCCTGGGTCTCTAATTCACAAATTGAGCCATAGGCAATGTAGAGCATCCGGATATAGTCGGCGCGTGATTTCCGCCCCTAGCCTTCGGCGATATTGGAAGGAATCGAAACTGCGGATCTGCGAATCTGTGAAGTTAGGCCATAACGTTCATCTTTGGGGAAAGTTGTTGTGCTCTTGTAAGCTTTTAAACAGAGCGCATATGCCTTTTACCAGACCTTCAACTCCTTATAAGATTTAAGCATATTGCGGGAACCATTGCTCCCATCCCCTACAGCCCTCGAATTGTTTTATATAATGTCTTACCCGTAGGGCATTGCTTTTACCCTTGAACCCTCGGCCCCTGGACCCCTTGGCCCCTTTCTTTTCACCCTTGCCACCCGGCCCCTCGAACCCTTGGCCCTTTGCCTCTCAAAGCCTTCCCTTCCTTAAAATAGCTATAAGCAGCCAAATCCCCATCACGGCCGCAAAAATGAAACCGATAATTCCTATCAAGGAGATGCCGTAGAACAGCGGTGGGGTCTTCGAGATGACAATCATGGCGGAGCCGATCAGGAGGGCGGCAATAACGATAGCAAACGCAATCCGGTTGCTGACCTGGTGCTGGGCCGCGATCAGTTCGTCCTGGTGTTCGTTGATATAGCGTACTACAAACTTCTGACGCCGTATCTGACGGGTGATGTGCAGCAGGTCTTTCGGGAAGCGGTCCAGGAAATGGAGCAGCTCGGTCCCGTAGCGCAGGATGTCCTCGGTAATCCGCTCCGGCCGGAAACGGGCCAGTTTCACATTTTCAATAAACGGCGCTGTACGGCCGATCATATCGAATTCCGGATCGAGCATGCGGGCCACGCCTTCCACCGTGGCCAGGGCTTTCATCATCAAGAAGGTGTCCGGAGGAATCCGCAGCCGGTGTCGGGAAGCAAGATCCATCAGGCGATTGAGCAACTTGCCGATCTCGATATCCTTGAGGGATTTGAAAAGATAGCTCTCCATGAACTCGGCTGCATCTTTCTCAAGCTGTCGCATGTCGGGCTCATGGTCCCAGTCTGTCAGCTTCAACAATACGCGCACCGTTTTAGCCGGCTGGCGGTGCACTACGTTGTCGACAAGGTCAACGAAATCCTCGCGTGTATGCAGGTCCACCGTACCCATCATCCCGAAATCAAATAGGCAGATCACCTCGCCCGGCAGAATGTAGATATTGCCGGGATGCGGATCGGCGTGAAAAAAACCGTGCTCGAATATCTGACTGAGGTAGAAGTCGGCCCCTTTGCGGGTAATGGCCCGCTTGTCAAGTCCGCCGTTGTCCAACTCAGTGATGTCCGATATTTTGGTTGCATCCACGTACTCCATCGTCAGTACACGGGATGTTGATGATTGTCGGTATACACGGGGAATGTAGTAATCCGGGTCATCCGCATAGTATCCGGCTACACGCTCCATGCTGGCGGCCTCGATGGCGTAGTCGATCTCTTTTTCCAGCGCCCGGGCAAACTCTTCCACAATTTTCACGGGCCGGTAGAAAGCAACCTCCTTGATGTGACGCTCCATCAGCGTTGCCAAATGCAGCATGATCTCGAGATCCACCTCGATGATCTTCTTCATTCCCGGCCGCTGGACTTTTACAGCCACCTTTTCTCCTTCTTTCAGAGTTGCCCGGTGGACCTGTCCGATGGAGGCAGATGCCAGCGGCTCGGTTTCAAAGGTTTCAAAGGCTTCTTCCGGAGGTACACCCAGTTCTTTGGTGACGACGGCACTGATCTCTTCGTAACTGCAAGGCGGAACACGGTCCTGCAGGCGGGAGAGTTCGTTCACCAATTCCATGGGAATCAAATCGGGCCGGGTGGAGAGAATCTGGCCGAGCTTGACATAGGTCGGCCCCAGTTCTTCGATGGCCATGCGGATGCGTTCGGCCCGGGAATAACGGCTGACCGGTTTGTCCCGCTCTTTGGAAACCAGCTTGAGGCCGGAGGTTATGAACTGGTCAAGCTTGAGCAGATCCAGCAGCTCATCGAAACCATAAGAAATGAACACGCCCAGGATGTGGCGATAGCGGTTGAGATGGCGATAGGTCCGTCCCAGGACACCTATTTTGCGAATGCTCAGCATAGCAGGCAGTGTAGCGGAACAATCTCAATAAGTACAGTTATTTATGATCGGCCAGATGTTACCGGGTTAACTTCAATTCAATTGGGCTGGGTAGAATCTGATAAAAATAAAAATTATATCGAAGCGATTTTAGGAGTGCATTTTCGCTCAAGGTCAAGGCGGCCGCGGATATCATACCGGAGGAATACTAGAGTATTTCGAGGATATGATATTCGCGCCCAACGCCGAGATTGCGCGAAAAGGCGCTTCTAAAATTGCTTCTAATCGGGTCGTTCTCCGATCGCCTTCTTAAGCTCCCGGATTTCTTTTTTCAGCGCGTTGAGTTCCGCGCCGGTGACCAGGTCGGCCTTTTTCATGAATTCCTTGACGGCCTTCTCCACACGCTGTTCGAGTTTGTCCTGAGTTTCATCGATCTTGCTCTTGAACTCGGCCAGAAAACTGTGACCGTCCTCGTCTTTGAGGTTCAACTTATCTTCGAGCTCCTTGAACAACTCCTCAATCTCGTCTTTCCCTTTCAGGGCCAGGCCGACACCGGTGAGCATGGTCTTTTTAAACAGGTCAACAAGATCCGCCATTTTGAGTTGTATCCCCAGAACTCTTTGATTGAATCGAAACGTGGCAGGGGCCCGGCTCCCTGCCACACCCGATTTTCTGTCAGAAAGTTTAAATAGTATCTATTTCAACTTTCCCATCACACTGCTCGCAATGGTATTCTTCTGAATCTCCTTGGTGCCTTCATACAACTCGGTAATCTTGGCATCCCGGTAGAACCGCTCGACCTCGTACTCGGCCATATAGCCATAGTCGCCCAGAAGCTGGATCGCTTCGTCGCATACTTCCACAGCCGTCCGGGCTGCGACCATTTTGGCCATGGAGGTCAATTTCGGATCGATGCGGCCCTGGTCAAAATTCCAGGCGGCCTTGTAGGTCATCAGGCGCGCCAGTTCAATCTTGGTGGCCATGTCGGCCAGCTTGTGCTGATTGACCTGAAAGGTGGCGATCTTCTTACCGAACTGCTCCCTTGACTTGACGTACTTGAGAGCCCGGTCAAACGCGCCCTGGGCGGTACCAAGGGCCTGGGCGGCAATGAGGATGCGGCTTTCATCAAAAAACTCGAGTACCTGGTAAAAGCCGCGGTTCTCTTGGCCGATCAGATTGTCAACCGGAACGCGGACATCCTTAAAAATCACTTCCGCGGTGTCCATCAACTGGATGCCCATCTTACGCCCCACGTCAACGGTGGAGACCCCCGGGCGATCCGCTTCGACAAGGATGGTGCTCATGCCCCGGTGGCTGGGCGTCACATCCTGGTCGGTCTGGCACAGGACACCGTAAAAGCCGGCCTGCTCACCACCATTGGTGATGAATATCTTGCTGCCGTTGATCACCCATTCGTCACCGTCCCGCACTGCGGTCGTATCCATGCGCGTGATATCGGAACCGTGGTCCGGTTCGGTAAACGCACCGCAGGACAAGACCTCGCCCTCGGCGACTTTCGGAAGCCACTTGGCCTTCATCTCATCGGACCCGAAGTGCAGCACGATCTCCGAAGCAAAATCCGCCAGGATCAGGCAGGCGCCAACAGATGAGTCTCCCCGGCAAAGCTCCTCGGCCACAAGGATGTTTTCCATGACCCCCAGACCCTCACCGGAATACTCCTCTGGAAAATGTATGCCGATAAAGCCCAGTTCAGCCGCTTTCTTCCAAATAGCGGTGGGATATGCGTGGTCTTCAACCAGCTTCTCGATGACATCCTTTTTAAACTCGCCTTTAACGAAATCTCTAACCGCCTTTTGAATTTCCTTTTGTGACTTGCTCAGTTCAAATTCCATGCCGTTCCCTTCTCTCTTGATAGTTCGTACCGGTCCACACGGGGCAGGTTTTGGTTCCGGGCGCCGATCCGGCTGCAACCTAATCTCTATTGAAGCTGGAGCGCCACGCCGGGCAGAAATATACCGCTGTGGATGGATACGCGTTAAACATCAGTCACCGTGGCAGGAGACATTTCGTTTTGGGGTGCTGCGCAAACAATAAGCAGAGGTACCATAACCCTAAGACCAATGCAAGGCGTTTTACCGGCACCGCTGAAGCGTATTCAGTAAATAGATCGGGCTGTTATCTCTGCTTGCGCCTCATGCGCCAGCCGCAAGGCGGCCGGTCCCGCCGGCAGCATTGCAAACCCCTTGAATAGTCTTATTATTAAGGTTGACTGTTGCACCAGACTAACTTAAAGGTTGTTGGCTAGTTGCTTAGATAACCAGCGCCAATAATGTCAACGGTCTTGACACCGTTTAAAGAAAGGAAGTACCAAAAGATGCCCTACTCAATCGCTTTGGCCGGTAAAGGCGGCACAGGTAAAACCACCGTCGCCGGCATGCTGATCCGCTATCTCGTGAAAACCGAACGCGTCCCTGTCCTGGGAGTGGATGCAGACGCCAATGCCAACCTCAATGAAGTCCTCGGACTGAAAGTAGCCGACACCCTGGGCAATGCCCGTGAAGAAATGAAAAAGGGCGCAGTGCCCAGCGGCATGACCAAAGATGTGTTCATGTCGATGAAACTTGAACAGGCCATCGTGGAATCCACCGGCTACGATCTCGTGGTGATGGGGCAGCCGGAGGGCTCCGGGTGCTATTGCGCAGCCAACACCCTGCTGACTGGCTTTTTGGAAAAGCTGACCGGCAACTACCCTTTTATCGTCATGGACAATGAGGCCGGCATGGAACACATCAGCCGGCTGACTACCCGCAATGTGGACTTGCTCCTGCTGGTGTCCGACACATCCCGGCGGGGTATCCAGGCCGCCACCCGCATCAACAAACTGGCCGCAGAACTGAACATCGGCTTCAAAGAGTGCGGGCTGATCATCAACCGCTGCAAAGAGGAACCATCTCCTAAAATCAAAGAAATCCTCTCAGAAAACGACCTGAAACTGCTCGGTACGCTGCCCGATGACGATATGGTTTACGAATTCGATTTTGAGGGCCGACCGACAATTGAAATACCGGAAGAAAATCCGGCTATCGCCGCTTCGGAAAGGATCTTTGAAACGGTTATTCCTTAGCGCCTATCCCCTGGAGTCTTTATGAATCGAACCGGCTTATTGTATGACCCCCGTTACCTCCTCCACGATACCGGGCCCTATCACCCGGAAGTTCCGGAACGTTTGCAGGCGATTCTCAAAGGCCTTGAAGAGGGCGGCCAGCTTGAAAAGCTTGTCCGCATCAGAGCTAGCCCGGCCGCCATGGAATGGATTGAGGCCGTACATGATGAAGCCTATATCCGCCGTTTCGAGGCAGCCTGCTTCGGTGGTCGCAAGACCATTGACTATCCTGACAACCAGATGTGTTCAGATACGTACGAGATAGCCCAACTTGCCGTCGGCGGCATCCTGGACACCATTGATTTACTGATGCAGGGTGAGATAGACAACGCTTTTTGCGCCGTGCGTCCCCCAGGGCACCATGCCGAGGTGGACTGCGCCATGGGATTTTGTTATTTCAACAATATTGCCATCGCCGCGCGCTACCTCCAGAAAAAATGGGATATCGACCGGGTGGCAATCGTCGACTTCGATGTGCACCACGGCAACGGCACCCAGCACATATTCGAAAAAGACCCCACCGTGTTCTACTTTTCCATTCATGAACATCCATCGTTCGCCTTTCCGGGAACCGGCCGTGCTTTTGAAAGCGGCGATGGGGACGGCAGTGGCGCCACATTGAATCTGCCGATCCTCCCCGGTCAGGGGGACAGTGAATATGCGGCCCATTTCGAGTCGGACCTGCTGCCGGCCCTGGCCGATTTCAAGCCGCAGTTTCTCCTGATTTCAGCAGGCTTCGATGCCCACTGCGAAGACGACATGTCCGGCGTAAGCCTGACGACCGAAGGATATACGCAGATTATGGAAACCCTTTTCGATGCTGCGGTCGAGCACACCCAGGGCCGCTTGGTATCGGTACTGGAGGGCGGCTATTGCCTCCGGCGTCTGGGCGAGCTGGCCAGCAACCATGTAGACATTCTCCTTAATCGGTAAATAAAAGTGCGGAGTGACTATAGTGCGCCACGTTAGGCATTAGCTTCGCGTCATATAGATTGCCCAAAGTTTAGCAGTCGCTTCGCTCCCGTGTTTATTTAAAATCAGCAGGATCCCTAAAATTTTAGATCACTTGTAACTTTAGTTCACTTTAGGCACTTATAAGAGTGCTATAACTCTGGAGGACACAATGTTTGTAAGTAATTCGATGACCGCCCGGGTCATCACCATTGCCGAGGACGATACCATTTTCACTGCCCGGGACCTCATGCGGGACAATGAGATCCGCCATCTGCCGGTGGTTGAAGACGGCGACAAACTCGTCGGCATCATCACAGACCGGGGTATCCGCAGCGCCCTGCCGTACGATCTTTACAAGGGCATCGCCAGCGAGGAGGAGAAGGAAAAAGTCGCCGCGCTGAAAATCAAGGATATCATGACCCCGCAGCCGTTGACCATTTCCCCCCTGGATACCATCCAGGATGCGCTCCTGAAGATCCAGAAGGAAAAAGTCGGAGCTTTTCCGGTGGTGTCGGATGACGGGCGGCTCAAGGGGATGATGTCGGTACGGGACCTGCTGCGGGCGTTCACCAACGTGCTTGGTATCGGCGAACCCGGGACCCTGCTGTGTATCCTGGTCGAAGAGAAAGTCGGTCAGATGAAAAAGATCGTGGATACCATTACCGCGGAAAATATCTCCATCGGCAGCATCCTGGTAGCCCGCTACTGGGATCAAAATATGCGGGCCGTTTTTCCTTACCTGCTTACTCAGAACGTGGGTCCGGTGAAGAAAAAGCTTGAAGACCTGGGCTTTACCCACCTGGACCCCATGCAGTGGTACATGGACCAGCTGCCGCAGCATAAATGAAAAAAGGGCCTTCCGAGCGCATAGGACCTGACACCGATCTCTATATTTACTACCTCTCAGGCCGCCTGCCCCCGCAGGCCGGAATCCTGGCTGACAACTTTATCGGCAACTGGGAAGAGGAGGGGTTCTCCCTCCTTTTTTTCCGGTGTCCGTCCGAAAATACGGTCAACCGGCTGGTAACCGCCCACCCCAATCTACGCCTGTTGGACAGCTACCAGATGACCTATGTCGAATGGCAGGGCGGCCGAATCGAACCGGTCCGAATCGGCCGCTTTTTATTGCGACCGCCCTGGGTCGACGCTGGACCGCAAGAGGATGAGATCGACATCACCCTGGATCCGGGAGTGGTTTCGGCACAGGCACCCACCCGACCACGGCAGACTGCTTGAAAGCGATTGAACGCGTTTGCACCGCCCAGCGAATAGAACGGATGCTTGACCTGGGTACCGGAACGGGAGTTCTGGCCCTGGCGGCCGCCATGCTTGGCTGCCGCCAGGTGCTGGCCGTGGACTTCAACTACCTGGCCACTGTTACCACCCTGGATAATGTACGCCACAATCATATGCAGCGGCGCATTCTGGTCGTCAACGGACGGGCCGAGCAGCACCTCGACTACTCGGCGGATCTGCTTGTTGCCAATATTCATTATGATGTCATGCAGCACCTGGTTCGCGCACCCGGTTTCCTCGAAAAGCCCTGGTTTATCCTTTCCGGGATGCTGCGCAGCGATGCCAAGCGAATCAACGACTATTTGGCCAACCGACCCGTGTCCATCCTCGACCGCTGGAGCGGTGATGGGATCTGGCATACAATCCTGGGCAGAACGCGAAAACATTGAAAAATATCTGTTTTTGTTATAGCTTCAAATATTAGGCCATCTAAATAATGTCTTCTTGTCGGGCATAGCCGTCGGGCGACGCCTGATTGGCCAATCTTCAGAGTTCGCTGAAGCTATGGCTGATACACTCTCATCACCCGTCACAAATTAAGGCGTAAACCTTCTGCCGGGATTTGCATCCCGAAGGGGTTGCGGGCGCCCAAATGTATTTATAAATTATATTATCAACGCCTTACGGAGTCGATATGCGCATAACCTGCTGGGGATCGAGAGGCTCCACCCCTGTTTCCGGTAAGGAGTATCTCAAATATGGCGGCGATACCGCCTGCCTTGAAATCCGTTCGTCTGACGATGATATCATCATCATCGACGCCGGGACCGGTATCCGCCGCCTCGGCAACAGCTTGATGGACCAAAAGCGCTACGCTTACCACATGATCTTCACCCACGCGCACTGGGACCATGTCATGGGGTTCCCCTTCTTCAAACCGATTTTCTTTAGTAGAACCCGGCTCACCATTCATAAGTGCCCATTTCATACTGATTTCGCAGAAAAAATGCTCAACAAGGTCATGTCGCCTCCCAGCTTTCCTGTAAAGTACTCCGAAATCAAGGCCAGCATCGAGTATCCCGAAGCCTGCCCTGAAACGTTTACCATCGGGAATGTCACAATCGATCCGATCCCACTGAGTCACCCCAATGGCGGTGCGGGTTACAGGTTTACCGAAAACGGGAAAAGTTTTGTGTACCTGACGGATAATGAGCTTGGCTTTCAACATGGCGGGGGCTTGACACCGGCCGATTACCTGGAGTTTGCCCGCGGTGCGGACCTTTTCATTCACGATGCCGAATACACCGATGAGGAATACAAGGCGACTATCGAGTGGGGTCACAGCACCTATACCCAGGCTCTCGACCTGGCCATCAAAGCTGAGGTCAAACAATTTGGGTTGTTCCACCTGAATCAGGATCGTTCCGATGACGGGATGGATGCCATTATCGCCAAGTGCCGTGAGCGTCTTAAAAAAGAAAATATTAGCATGGATTGTTTCGCCGTAGCAGCAGACGACACGGTCAACTTATAGGAAGAGCAGGTCGAAGGCAAAAGGTAGCAGGTTTAAATATAACCAATTGTTGCCCCGCATCCAGGGAATTCAACCTTCTACCTTCTACCTTATACCTAATAGCTTAAACCATATACCTTGTAACTCAAGCCCCACACCCAACCAATGGCCGATCTGATATCAAAAGCAGCTCATGATATTGCCGTCAGTCGGAAAATAGTCGCCCTGACCGGAGCAGGCATCAGTGTCGAGAGCGGCATTCCCCCCTTTCGCGGCAAAGGCGGCGTCTGGGAGAAATTCGATCCCATGGAGTATGCCCACATTGATGCATTCATGCGCGATCCCGAAAAGGTATGGCGCACCCTCATCGGCGAGATGAAAAGCACTCTGGATACGGCGCGACCCAATGATGCCCACCTGGGGCTGGCGCGCCTCGAGACCCTGGGACATTTGCAGACAATCATCACCCAGAATGTGGATGGACTGCACCAGATGGCCGGCAATAGCGATGTAATCGAATTTCACGGCTCGTTCGCAGTCATGGAGTGCCTTGAGTGCCGCCGGGAAATCGATACAGCCGATGTCACCCTTGAAGAAATGCCGCCGAAATGTGCCTGCGGCGGTATTTTGCGGCCGGCCTGCATCTTTTTCGGCGAGCTGATTCCACCCCAGCACCTGACCCGCTCCCAGGCTGTCGCCGCCCGGTGCGACCTGATGCTGGTTGTCGGTACTTCAGCCGTGGTGCAGCCGGCGGCTTTTATGCCGGTCATCGCCAAACAAAGTGGAGCCATCGTCATCGAAATCAATCGTGAATCCACGCCGCTTACCCGTACCACCAGCGACTACCTGCTGAAAGGCCGCGCTGGAGACATTATGAACGCTATTCTCCAGGAGATAGAATAACCGGCCTAACGATAGGAACTACCGCCTGTCGGAACGTAATCCAGCTAATCCTCATAGTTCTGTGTGCCCGATGCCATTATTTTAGCCGGGTTCAAGGTTCAGGGGTTGATCTTAGTAAACGCCGGCGTTAGAACCGTATGGACACCAACTATCCACCTTGAACTCTGTGCCGGAATTAAGTTGTATAAAATTGGTCGTGCCCGTTTGAATCGGGAAGCGATATCGATACGATAAACGATGCAAAAAATAGCGAATGGCTGGGTACACAGGATCTCCATTCCAGGCCCCAGCCTGCAAAACAACACAGCTGATGCCGAACGCGTTATCTCCGCCCTGCAGCCCGCCCTCGGAGACGGAACCGTATCCATCGATCTGGATCTGCTGCGGATTCTCCCCGGTCTCATCCGGAACGTCGGGGGTGACCTCAACCTTACACTCAGCCGACAGAGCGACCACTGGACCGTAATCGGTATCGACCCGGTTGAAAATGCTGCACCGGTAGGTGCAGCTATCGACCTGGGGACCTCCCGTGTCGTCCTGCGGCTGTTGAATCTGGTGACCGGAGACATTCTGGCCGAAAGCGCCTTCGACAACCCCCAAGGCAGCATAGGCCCCGATATCCTGGCACGCATTCACCATTCAGCTGAACCCGGTGGCCTGGGAGCCTTGCAGTCATTAATCGTCAACGGCCTCAATGGCGAACTTGCCAGCCTGTGCAGAGGTTGCGGCTTTGAACCCGACGCGGTACTGCTGGCAGCCGTGGCCGGAAACACGGCCATGACCCACCTGTTCATGGGGCTGGATCCGCAGTGGATTATCCGCGAACCTTATATTCCCGTGGTTAACCGGCCCGACCTTGTAAAAGCCGCGGATCTTGGTCTGCAATTGAACCCCTGTACCCGGGCCTTTATATTCCCGAACATCGGCAGCTACTTCGGCGGCGACCTTATCGCGGGAATCCTGTATGCCGGCCTGCACCAACAGGAGGAAACGGCCATCATGGTGGATGTCGGCACCAATGCCGAAGTGGTGCTTGGCAATCGGAACTGGCTGATCGCCTGTGCCGGCGCTGCCGGTCCGGCGCTTGAAGGCGGTGTCACTAAAATGGGGATGATGGCCGGCCCGGGAGTCATCGATCAGGTGCAGCAGGCGCCCGGTACCCGAAAACTGCACATCAGCACCATCGACGATCTGCCACCGGTCGGGATATGCGGCTCTGGAGTGATCGATCTGGCAGCTGCCCTGTTCATGTCCGGAATGCTCGACATCCGCGGCAAGCTGGTCCCGGACAAATGCAAAGACCGCCTCCGGTACCAGGCGGGCCTGGCTCATTTCGTGCTTGTCGACCGTAAAGATTCGGGGACCGGCCGCGACCTGACCATCAGCCAGGCGGATATCGACAGCCTGATCAGGTCAAAGGCGGCCATGTACACCATCCTTGAAACCATTAGCCAGTCGGTCGGTACCGCGCTTGCTGACCTGGAGTCTTTTTATGTGGCCGGCACCTTTGGGTCTTTTATCAATCCCCGTGCGGCCATATCCATCGGGATGCTGCCCGACCTGCCGCTGGCCGCTTACCACAGCCTGGGCAACAGCAGCCTGGGCGGTGCGACGCGCTATCTTTGCCAGGCCGACTGCCTGGCGGAGATTGTTCGCATCCGGGACAGTATCACCTACCTGGAGCTTAATGTGAACCAGGATTTCATGAACCGTTTTTCAGCTGCCAAGTTTTTACCGCACACCAACACAAACCTTTTTCCATCTGTGGCCTGGGAGGAATAGTGAGCAGTGTCAAGGTAAACAAAAAGATCAACCGATTGACCATTACGCTCACAGCCAAAAACCGGGACGAGCTGGCCCGGGTTGTCGAGGCCGTAAAAACCGCAACAGCTGAACTGGAACCCGATTTGACCTGTTTAACCGACTTTCGCAATATATGGGACCTGTTGGCGGAAAACGGTGACCTTCTGAACAAAGCCCAACAGCATCTATCAAAGGTCGGGATCGGTAAAGCGGTCCGGGTATTGAAACCCAGCCAGTTCAATACACCGGCCTACCGTATCCTGAACGGCTTGACGACCGGTTATCGCTATTCTTACGCAACCAGCCTGGCGGAAGGCAGACGAATACTCGATAGTTTCAGGCAGGAGCTTATCCGGGGCACCCGCTCGACCCGGGATGGAAAGGCCCTTTTTAAGTATATGGACCGCTCGGGTTGGGAGCAGGACACAACGGCCACCGATTTCCAGCGGGTCTTGCGCCGACTGCGCAAGTTGAGAAAAAAGGGCCGCAACAACGCCATCGTGGTGGATGCGGGATTCAAGCAGCGCACATGACTTCAGGCTGAAGCTGGTTTGGCTTCGGGTGTCTATTGCCTAACAGGCTTCAGCATTCAGCCAATACACCTGACTAACCCTTGGTAATGCCCAGCTTCCTCATCCGCGACGCAAACGTCGAACGATTGATCGCCGCGGCCTTGGCAACCCGGGTTACGTTGCCTTCGTATTGTTCCAGCAGGTAACGCACATAGGCTTTTTCAACCTGTTCCCAGGTACGCTCCCCAAATCCAAGGTCCCGGACGGGGGCCGGTGCGATCACTGGAACTGCGGATTGCGGTTGACCGGCCGGCGCTGGAGAAGGCGGCGCCATTTTCCGGTCCAGGTCATAAAAGAAGGGCAGGTCCTGCGGTTCGATGATATCCGAATCGACCACAACCAGCAGGTACCGGGCGATGTTTTCAAGCTCCCGGATGTTTCCATCCCAGGCGTAGTCGGTCAGCAGACGCATGGCCTCGGGTATGGTCGGTTTGGCCGGCAGCCCCATGCGCAGAGACTCCCGCTTCATGAAATGCCGGAACAGCAGCGGAATATCCTCCTTGCGTTCTCTGAGAGGAGGCAGCTGCAGGGGCAGAACGGAAAGACGAAAGAAGAGATCCTGCCTGAATCCGCCAGAGTTCACGGCTTCCTGAATGTTGATATTGGTGGCGGATATGATGCGAATATCAACTGTCTTGACCTGGATCTGTCCCACCGGTTTAATTTCACTGTTCTGGATGACGCGCAGGATACGAGCCTGGAGACTGAGGGGCATATCCCCGATTTCATCCAGAAATACGGTGCCGCCGTCGGCCGCCTCAAAAAGTCCGATCTTGTTTTCAATGGCGCCGGAAAAGGCGCCTTTCCGGTGGCCGAAAAGTTCACTCTCCAACAGATTTTCCGGGATGGCGCTGCAATTTTGGACCAGGAAGGGTTTATCCCTGCGATTGCTCAACTCATGAATGCGATTCGCGGCCAGCTCTTTGCCGGTGCCGCTTTCACCGGTAATCAGCACGGGGTAATCGGTCACGGCATAACTGCGGATACGCTCAAGCACTTTGAGAAAAGCGGGGCTTTGCCCGAGGATGACCCCCTCGCTTCTAATAATGTTCAGGGTCTGCCGCAGGGCATCGGCTTCTTTCAGGCTGTTGTTGTAAAAAATCGCTTTGGCCAGCGAAGTGGACCCGATGTTCACCAGGTCCTGAATGTGATCCAGATAGTCCTTATCCAGGTTCAGCCGGCTTGTTTCCGGCGAGGTATCAATTATCTGTACGGCACCGTATACAGTTTGATCTCTTAAAAACAATGGAAAGCAAAGAATCAGGCTGCTCTTGACGGTCAGCTTTTCTTCCAGCTCGCGATAGTGACGTTTATCTGCCTTGGGCTCGGCGATGGTCATTTTGCCATGTTCAATCACCCAGCCGACTACGCTCGGTCGCCCGGCATCGATCTCAACATTTATAACGTTTTCACTTTCCACCCCCACGGCTTCAATGCACAGGATCTTGTCCTCGCGTTTAATCCAGATAGAGCCCCGGCCGACGCCTTGCAGTTCAAGCAATGACAGCAAGAATTTGCGCTGCAGAACTTTAGGGTCCAGTTCCTCAGAGAGGGATTTAAACAAGCTGATGTTGGAATGTCGCATGTTGGTATCGATATTTCAGCATGTGCCCTGATGATATTTCACCATACACCTGTCAAATATCAACATCAAGCCTTTTTTCAAATCCCATCAAATTTTTTATTCTCTATAATCTCAATACGTTAAAAATTTTTACACCTTCTGGCACGCTAATTGATATAGCTATAAGTACCCTTAATTCACGGAATATAACCAAACCATTCGCCCGATGACGCATCTGGGAATTAAGGGTTTGTCGGGAAGGGTGGCCGACTCATCCCACGGCCACCCCTTTCCCGGTGAATTTGACACCCCGACAAAGACCCGGTTTCAATCGCAAGCCAAACCGCATATCTTCCGGCGAGTGTTCAGATCAATCGGGAACCCGGCCATACACTAAAGATGAAAATTGACCAGCACCGTTTTCATCTTGTAGCCGCTGCCCGGATATTAGGTAGCCGCTACCCACACCACCCCGGTGCGACGAATGATGTTGCCAGAACAGTTTGTGCAACCAATTCGAAGGCCTGCGTGGTTTCATCTGTTTAGATAAAGAAATGTTTGAATTTATAATAATTTTCACTAATGTAAATTCGAAAATACCCGATAAATAAAATAGACCGGAACCGCTGCCGCGTTGTCCGGTCCGGGTACCACCATAATTATCGAACAGGGGAACCAAGATGGCCTTAACACAATCAACCCAACAAACCAATCCGGAAGCACACGCCTGTGATCCTGGCTATACATGCGTCGAATTTCACATTCAGGACATGGGGGCGGTTTATCAGTCAAAAATTTGGGAAGTTCCTTTAAAAGGACTCTTTTTTCTGGTAAAAGAGGGATCTTCTGTCCTGGCGCACCTGCGCACCGGTGATGAGATCAAAGCTCGCTACACGCCAACGAACCGCAGGAAACCAGGGGATTACATTAAAACGAAGATACGCTACATTATCCAGGAGCAGACCGGCCGGTTCAAAGGGCATTACCTGGTTGGCCTCGCCATGATGGAAGAACCGGGGTAATAGCTGCTTCCAACAGGCAGCAACAGCCCCGTGGCAAGACAGTTGTTTCTATGAACCGTACGTTTACATTCTACCTACTGAGCAATACCCATGCGCCGGTCCGCCAGTTGACCGTTTCCCGCAAGTTTTTCTGGACCGTTCTGTTTCTGGTCGCCACGACCCTTTCCCTGGCTGGTGCCGGCCTATATGACTATGTCCAGGTTCGCAAAGCCTATCAAAATACGCTGACCCTTTCAAAACAGAACACCACCCAAAGCCAGACCATCGCAACCCAGCGCTCCCAATTGCAAAAGTTTGCCCGGGAAATAGACGGCCTGAAAGCGCGACTGGTGGAACTAAACACATTCGAGAAAAAAATCCGGATCATTGCCAACATTGAAAACAGCGGCGATAACGGGGGGCTGTTCGGCATGGGCGGGGCGATTCCGGATGATCTGGATCCCCGCATCCCGTTAACCGAAAAACACAACTCGCTCATTCGCGAAATGCACCACCAGGCCAATCAACTCAATGATGCTTCGGGCAGCCAGGCAGCCGGTTTTGATTCGCTGCTCAAATATCTCGAGACCCAGGTCGACCTCCTGGCTTCAACCCCATCAATTCGGCCGGCTCGCGGTTGGGTCACCTCGCGGTTCGCCTACCGCATCTCGCCTTTTACCGGACGACGTGAATTTCACAATGCCCTCGATATCGCCAATCGCATCGGCACACCGATCATCGCCCCGGCCGACGGTAAAGTATCTTACGTAGGGCGCCGCTGGCTGCTGGGCAAGGTAATCGAAATCAACCACGGTCACGGTTTTGTAACCAGGTATGCCCATTGTGAAAAGTTCAAAAAGAAGCGGGGTGAAAAGGTCAAGCGGGGTGAGGTGATCGCAATGATAGGCAACACCGGCCGCAGTACGGGCCCGCATCTGCACTACCAGATAAAGCTAAATGGGGTGCCGGTGAACCCTGAAAAACACATCATCAACTAAGAAGCTGTCTCAAGCGCGCCTTTTGGTCCAATCTCGGCGTTGGGCGCGAATGTTCGGCACGTAGTGAAGCGATAGCGCTATCCTCGAAATACATAAGTATTCCTCCGGTTAAAAATTCACGTCCGCCTTGATCTTGAAACAAAATCAGCACTTGAGACAGCTTCTATTTTGATAGTTTTATCTTCCCTCAGCCTTACACCTTACGCCTTATACCCTATACCTTCTACCTTAGACCTTCGTATTTAAGCCTTCTACCTTAAGCCTCCCCATCAGCCGCCTATTGACAAAACAGGAAAAAATGAGAATTGTAGCCCAGCATCAAGATAAATGACTGCTGAGGGAATCGGGTAAAACAGGCCCTTTCGGATTCGGTTAAACACACTATCAAGGAAAATTATATGGGCAAGCAGGAAAAAAACGAGGAGAAGCGCTACAAGTTTGAAACCCTGGTTATCGCGGTCTGCGTCGCCATGGCCTTCGGTTTCATGGCGGGAGCCGCATTTACCGTATACAAGCTCGACAGTGGTACCCCAGTGGCCACCATGCCGCCTAACTCTTCGGGTGTAGCCGCCAACCTGAATTCTGAAAAGATGGGCCGCATCTCTATGCTGAAAAAGGTGGTGGAAAAAAACCCCGACGACGGCAAAACCTGGGTGGAACTGGGCACTCTCTATTTTGATACCGCCCAGCATGCCGAAGCTATTGACGCTTACACCCGCGCCCTGGACATCAATCCGAACAATGCCAATGTGATTACCGATCTGGGCGTCATGTACCGGCGGTCCGGCAATTCGGAAAAGGCCGTGGAAATGTTTGATCGGGCCATAGCAGTGGATCCCAGGCACGAAACCTCCCGGTTCAACAAGGGAATCGTGCTGCTGCATGATCTCAAAGACGATAAAGGCGCCATAGCCGCCTGGCGGGGGCTGCTCGAGATTAATCCGCTGGCCATGGCCCCCAATGGCCAGACTGTCGACGAACTGATCCAGCATTTCGAAGCACAAAGCAAGCAATAAACTTCAGCGGAAAATTAATTTTCGGCTGTTTTAAACGAATAGGGATATTCGGCTGCCAACTTCAGCCTTCAGACCGCAGCCAAAACAACCTTGCCATGTCTGCAAAAGTCAACCATACCCGCACCCTCTACCAGGGGCGGGTTTTTACGCTTGCACAAGAGAATGTCACGCTGGGTAACGGCAACACTACGGATCTGGATGTCATTCACCACCCTGGTGCAGCTGCCATGGTTCCGTTGACCGATGACGGCCAGCTAATTATCCTGCGGCAGTACCGCCATGCAATGAGACGGGATATCTGGGAAATACCGGCCGGCACGCTGGAGCCTGGTGAAGATCCTGAATCCTGCGCCCGGCGGGAGGTAGAAGAAGAGACCGGCTACCGGCCGGCCCGGCTGGTAAAGCTGGGACAGATCATCCCGGTTCCAGGTTATTCCAACGAAACCATCAGCCTCTATCTCTGCACCGATTTGACCCCGACGGAACAGAACCTCGATCGGGACGAACAGATCGCGGTCCAAGCGATCCCCTTATCCAAAGCGCTGGAAATGATATCCAGCGGTGAAATTCAGGATGCCAAAACAATAGCCGGACTGTTCATGACCCGGCATCACCTCGACACGGCCAGACATGCACCCTCTTGAACCCATCGGGACGATCAGGTCATGCTTTAAGGAAAAATTCGGCATCCCCCGACAGCCCGGCCTGGCGCCGGCCGCTAAAGCCACCCTGGTATTCGACCCGCCATTTAACCAACCGGAAGCTCTTTCCGGCCTGGAAGCGTTCAGCCACATCTGGTTGATCTATATGTTTCATGGGGTTGAGCCGGGCAAATGGAAACCGACTGTCCGGCCGCCGCGGCTGGGGGGCAACCAGCGCACCGGAGTGTTTGCAACCCGATCCAATTTTTGCCCCAATCCAATCGGGCTGTCGGTGGTAAAGTTAGAAAAGATTATCAGCAGCGGACCGGATGCCTGCCTCGAACTGGGCGGGGTGGATTTATTGGACGGCACACCGGTTCTGGATATCAAGCCCTATCTGCCGTATGCCGATAGCATCGCGGATGCCGCCGGCGGTTTTGCGCCTGCCGCCCCGGAGCCGTGTCTGGCAGTAGAATTCACCCCTGAGGCTAGAAAAATCAGCGAGCGGCTTGAAGCAGGCCCTTATCCGGACATTATGAATCTGATCCAGCAAATGCTGCGTCTGGATCCCCGGCCAGCCTATAGTGGTGACACTGTCCCGGACAGGACATATGGGATTCGCATTTTCAATGTAGATGTGAAATGGCAAGTGCGAAACGGCAAAGCCGTGGTCACTGCAGTTGAACCGGCGGTCTGATATACAAAGCCCGATCCCGGAATTAATCCGCAGACCGGGCGACCGTTCGATTGAGATATTGCGGTTAGTCTGTTCTGTTGGTAACCTCAACCACGTGGTAACCAAAGTCGGTTTTGACGGGCCCCTGGGGGACGCCCACTTCAGCGCTGAATACGACCTGATCGAATTCCGGCACCATCATACCCGGTCCGAATTCACCCAGGTCGCCGCCTCTTTGACCGGACGGGCATTTGGAATGCTGACGGGCCAGGTCGCCAAAATCTTCACCCGCCTTGATCTTTTCAATAAGAGCTGCGCAATCCGCTTCTTTTTCCACTAGAATGTGTCGAGCCTGTGCTTTCGCCATGTTGGAAACTCCTCAATAAAAGAGTGTATAAAAAAGGCGCCGATCATTGGCGCCGCGTCAATTCACTGGCGATAAACTAATACACCGGACTGTCAAAATCAATGCCCGGTTGCTTTTTTCCGGGCATCGGTTATGATGCCCCGTTACGTGGAAAGGTTCTAATTGGAGGCACCCCATGGATTTCAAGCAGCTTATCGAAAAAACGTTCAATCTGGCCCTGGAAAATGTTGTGGTTCTCATTCTGTTGACCCTGTTGTTGTTTGCAATCAGCACTGTCTCGCTCGGCCTGCTTGCACCGGTCGCATCCGCTGGCTATGTATATGCCATTATCCGCCTGGTCAGGGAGGGACGTGAACAGCGTATGCAAGATATTTTTTCCCACATGAATCTGTTTCTGCCCCTGCTGGGCTTCGGTATACTGGTCACGGAGGCCGTGTTTATTTGTTATGCCCTGCTGGTTCTGCCCGGGATTATCCTGGCCGTACTGATCGCTTATACCTGCTTGTACATGCTGCCGCTTATGACCGATAAACAGATGCCCCTGTTCGATGCCATCAAAGAAAGCTGGCGCATCTCGAGCACCGGCAATCTGGCTGACAATATCATCGTGGCAGTTCTATTTATCGGGGTTGTTTCTATCGGGGGGTCCACCTTAATTGGAACACTGTTGACCCAACCTATTGCAACGGTATTCCTGGCGCTCGTATACGAGGAAAAAATCCAATCCTGACAATCTGTTAGAACTTTTTGAGATACCATCTTCACCGCAAACCAAAACAGATAAACGCGCTGCAGTCATCCAGTCGGCACCTGTCTTTAATCCCACCTACTCTTTTATTGACACGCCCACACACAAGCGATACATACTTTTTTAGCAATACGTCCTCAACCATCAAGAGGTATGCCATGTCAAAAAAAATAACTGTCAGTGTGCCGGATGAACTGCACCAGAAGATGACTGAGTGGCGTGAATCTTTTAACTTCTCCAAGATATTCCAAAAAGCCGTCTCCACGATGATCCAGCGCAAGGAGGAACTCCAGAAACGCATGCGCAGCAACATGGACATGGCCGCCATAGCCGAACGCCTGAGGCGGGAAAAGCTGGAATCGCAGACTGAAAGTTCGGAATTGGGTCGCAAGGAAGGCGCTCGCTGGGCCCGCTCGGCCCACTATAAGGAATTGCAGTATGCGCTTGGTTGGCATCCAGACACACAACCCCGACGTGATGAAATCCTGGGCGGATATTTCACTGATCTGTTTGCCGCCGACCAGGAACTGAAACGCATTGCCCCGGAAGGGGACAAGGAGTCCAACGAGTTTATCCGCACCTTTCTATCCGGTTGGAAAGAGGGTGTCGAAGTGTTTTGGAATGAGATCAAGGACAAGTTATAGGACTGCCCATGAAAAAAATTCTCAGGCTGTTGTATCAACCTTATAAATGGCTGATATTCGGCCCTATACTGGTGTGCGCCACTTTTTTGTTCGGCGCCTGCGCCATGATCTGTGCGGCCCTGGCCGGGCCCCGGGCCGCCAGCATTTTCGGCGTGGTGTGGGCCCGCTTGAACAGTTGGGCCACCCCGATGCTGGTCAGAACAGCTGGCAGAAGGAACATTGATAAAAACCAGTCCTATGTCATTGTCTCCAACCACCAGAGCCAATATGACATTTTCGTGCTCTACGGCTGGTTGGGTATCGATTTCAAGTGGGTGATGAAGATCGAGCTGCGCAAAGTTCCGGTCCTAGGCATTGCCTGTGAAAAAATCGGCCACATTTTCATAGACCGTTCCAATACCGAGGCGGCCTTGCGCTCATTGGATGAAGCCAAAGGTAAAATTGTGAACGGGACCTCGGTCATCTTCTTCCCGGAAGGCACCCGCAGCCGGGACGGCAACCTGGCTCGCTTCAAAAAAGGCGCGTTTAAGATGGCACTCGATCTCGGCATTCCCATTTTACCGGTCACTATTTCCGGAACCCGGGCCATCCTGCCTACCAAAACCATCGATATCTTCCCCGGGCGAGCCTGCATGACCATTCACCCGCCGGTAGATATTGCCGGTTATGACAACGGTAATGTAAAGGACCTTATGATGGAAGTTCGGAATATCATTGAATCCGTACCGCGTTAATTAATCCTTCATAGCCGTGGGTCCAACTGCAATCTCGCATACCTGATCCGATGTATGCAGGTAACCGGCAGGCACAGATAAACCCGTGCTTTTGGCACACTTGGCCGATCCGGGAATAGAAAGATGGGTATAACCGACGGGGTATGCAACCCCCGCATGTACAGATACTTACAGCAGGCGCTTTTTCTAGCGCTGTCACTCTCCATCTGGAACTGCAGTACACTACCCAAACCTCAACAAGCACCTGTTGAGTGCCTGGATATCGAAGGGCAAAGGATTGATGCGGCACCTGCCCAGGACCTCCTGCAAACCCTGGACGGCCAAAACATTCCCCTGGCCGAATTCATCACCCAATGTCACCGTCTGTTTCCCGCCTGCGTGCTTTATCCCAGGTTCTATCTTTGGAAAAATGAGATCAAGGTCATGGCGGCCCAAACAGCCGCAAAAACGATCCGGCACCGTGTACGCATCTATTACAATTTGATGTCTACCTGCTATCCGGACCGAGTTGACCCCGGCCGAACGCACGGTGATGTAGCTGAATTCTATGATGAGAAAGGCGCCTTCATGGGACTGGCTGTTTATATGGGAAAAGGCCTTTACTCTCCCTTGCCCTACTCAGGTTACTGCGGTCGTGATCCGCGTTTGGAACTGGCCCCCGACCCAAACGATTACCTTGACCCATAATACTTTAACGCCGGCACGGGTTCCATTCCGCCTGAATGATATTCCAGTTCAGGAGGAAATCCATTTATTTTGCGAGACATGCCCGCCGGTTTGTTCGTCCCCTTGACGATCTCATGGGTGAATACCATTTTATGAGCGTAACCCCGTGAGTAAATCCGCATCAGACAAAGACGAACCGGTCCATTCATATCTAACCCCGCAAGCTATTAACAAGGAGCTGGCCATGTTTGCGATAAAATTTGATCTGGAAAGGGCCACGACAATCGATGCACCCGTGGCCTCTGTATACAAAACAATATCCGATTTCCACACCTGGCCGCACTGGTCACCCTGGCTCTGCCAGGAGCCCGATTGCCCGGTAGACATATCCGGCACGCCTGCTCAGCCGGAACATACCCAGGCCTGGGACGGCAAAAGAATCGGCGCCGGCCGGATGACCCTGGCCGAGGCAGCTGCCAACAACCGCCTGGCATATGATCTGTTCTTCATCAAGCCCTGGAAAAGCCATTCGAAAGTTGACTTCAGCTTCGCGGCAAATGGCAGCAGCACCCTGGTAACCTGGTCCATGCAGGGCACGCTGCCCTTTTTCCTGTTCTTTATGAAAAAGATGATGTCGGCCTGGGTAGGGTGCGACTATGAGCGCGGCCTGTCAATGCTCAAGGAGTATGTTGAAACCGGCACTGTGCTTTCCAAGGTTGCGGTGGATGGTGTTGACGTTAGGAGGGGGTTTTCCTATGTGGGCCTACAGAAAGAGTGTTCAATTGATGAAGTCGGACCTTCCATGGAGGCCGTCTTCACCGACATTCTGGAAGCCGTGGAAAGCGGTGCGCTCGATAAGCCGGACTTCAATCTGTCATTCTATCACAACTACGACATGGTGAAACGCCGCTGTCAATACACCGCTGCAGTCGGGTACCTCCGGAAGCCGGCCGCACAGCCGCCGAATAGCTATACTCAAGGAACCATCGCCGACCACCGTGCCCTGCAGGTTACCCATACCGGCCCCTACCGGCACCTGGGTAACGCCCGGTCCACCGCGATGACATGGCAGCGCAGCGACAAACTGAAAGTGAATAAGACCATTCCCATGTATGAAACGTACACCACCATGCCGGGGGAGGTATCCGAGGCGGACATCGAGACACGTATCTTTCTGCCGGTTAAGTAAAACCCAAGCCACCGGGACAGTGCCAAAAGTCCAGTTACAGCCGGGCGGATTAAATTTGAGGGAGCCTTTGGGCCATCAGTTCTATCACTCTGGCTTCGGACACATCGGACCACTGGCGATAAGCAGCCGCAACCGCAAAGCTGCGGCCGCTGCGCACATTGGTACAAAAAATCCGGTTGGCCCTGTTGCCGATCCAACGAATGGAATCCAGGTGCCCGGTGGGGAGTGCCAGGGCCACGGAAGCAGCATGTGCCTGGGATACAGCCTCCAGGGCGACGCTCATGGTGGTTCCACTGGCAAGCCCGTCATCCACGAGGATAACGGGACGATGGTTCAGATTCAATGGCGGCTTAGCACCTCGCAGCGCCTTGATGCGCCGATTGACCTTAGCTTGAGTGGCGGTTATACCCGCCTGGATGTCGGCCTCGCTGAGGCGAACCCGGTCCAATATGCGCTTGTTCAAACGCACAAGACCATTCTGGGCCACCGCGCCATATCCGGCTTCCGAATTCCAGGGAAAGGTAATTTTACTCACCACCATCACGTCGAGTACCAAATCCAGGGACTCGGCCAGCACGCAGGCCACCGGTACACCGCCGGCCGGGATAGCCAGAAGGATACTCCCGGAAGCCACCTTCCCCTCCATTAGGCCCGCCAGGACTTGCCCGGCATGGCGACGGTCGGTAAAAACCCCCTCGCGATCACGATACTCAGCCAGATCGATCAGGTTCTCAGGAGCGGATTGCATCTAGATATGGATCAACAATTGGTGCACATTTTGGGACCCGTATCAGGTATACCCGCAGCGGCGCTTTTATGTGAGCCGTGGACAGCAAATGAGGACATGAGTTTGGTGACCGCTCCCTGGCATTTGGGACACGCGACCCGAGCATCCCAGCGCGGCACCATCTTGTCAAATCGGAAATGGCATTTGTTGCAGATATATTCAAATAAAGGCATGGGGCTCCTCCATTGCATTGGTTATAATTCTCAAGCTAAGTATGATTGGCTAGGACCTCAAGTCGAAGGCTTGAAAAACCCGATTGAATTGTCCGGTCATTCTGAGCGATGAAACGTAGAGCCGACTGCGCCAGGTCCAGATTGACGAAGTAGTGGAGCGGATATTAAGAAATTGGTATAGATGCCCGGACCAGGGTGCAGGTATTTCATTCGAACCTGGGTACAGCGGCAGGCGCTAACAGATGTCAACTGCTCCGAAAGATCAGGCTTGCCGGGACTGCAGGAATATAAGCCTGATGTAAATGCTATACTTTTGCCAGCACCCCTTTCAAAAACCGCCCGGTATAACTCTCTTTGACACGGGCCACCTCTTCCGGCGTTCCCTGGGCCACGATCCGTCCGCCGCCAGCGCCTCCTTCGGGACCAAGATCCAGTACCCAGTCACAGGTTTTGATGACATCCATATTGTGTTCGATGACCACAACCGTGTTGCCGGCTCTGGCCAATCGGCGCAAGACTGCCAGCAGCATGGAGATGTCCTGGAAATGTAGCCCAGTGGTCGGTTCATCCAGTATGTATAGGGTCTTGCCGGTATCCCGTTTGGCCAATTCCCGGGCCAGCTTGATTCGTTGTGCTTCGCCGCCGGACAGGGTAGTGGCCGGCTGGCCCAGTTTGATATAGGAGAGCCCTACGTCCATCAGGGTGTCGAGGATCGACTTTATCCGGGGGTGGTTGGCGAACAGGTCCCGGGCCTGGTGCACCGACAGGGCAAGCACGTCCGCAATGGAATGACCCTTGTAGCGAATCTCCAAAGTGGCGTCATTGAAACGCTTGCCGCCGCAGCTTTCGCAAGGCACATAGACATCCGCCAGAAAATGCATTTCGACTTTGAGAAACCCGTCTCCGCGACAGGCCTCGCAGCGGCCCCCTTTAACGTTGAAGGAAAAGCGCCCTTTCTTGTAAGCCCGGGCTTTGGACTCCGGCAGCAGGGAAAAGAAATCACGGATATGGTCGAAGACCTTGGTGTAGGTGGCGGGATTGCTCCGCGGTGTCCGGCCAATGGCCTTCTGGTTGATGTTGATCACCTTGTCGATACTGGCCAGGCCGGTCACGTTTTTATGACGGCCGACCTCGATGGTGGCACCGTGGAGTTTGCGGGCCAGGGCCGGGTAAAGGATCTGGTTGACCAGGGTTGATTTCCCGGCTCCGGACACCCCGGTTACCGCCGTCAGAAGGCCGGGTGGAATCTTGGCCGTAATGTTGGCCAGGTTGTTCGCCCGGGCCCCCGATATGCTGATCCAGCCCCGGCCCTTGCCTTTCGGTTTCTTCCGCTCGGCCGGCACGTTGATCTCCTTTTGACCGCGCAGGTACTGACCGGTCACTGATGCGCGACTTTTTTTGATCTGCGCCAGGGAGCCCTGGGCCACGATCTGCCCGCCCAGATGGCCGGCACCGGGACCGAAATCGAGAATCCAGTCGGCCGTTTCCATGGTTTCGCGGTCGTGCTCGACCACGATGAGCGTATTGCCGATATCCCGCAAATGGCACAGGGTGTCCAGCAGGCGGATATTGTCCCGCTGGTGCAGTCCGATGGAGGGCTCATCCAGTATATAAAGGACGCCGGTCAGTTCGGACCCCACCTGGGAGGCCAAGCGAATCCGCTGGGATTCGCCCCCGGACAAGGTGGGCCCCTTGCGGTCCAGGGAGAGATAATCCAGGCCCACATTGATCAGAAACTTGAGCCGCCCGCGTATCTCCTTAAGCAGTTCTTCAGCGATGATCTTCCGGTTCCCCCTCAGTTTGATGGAATCCATAAACTGCCACGCATCCTGGACCGACATTTCCGTAATGTCGATGATGGATTTGTTCTTGATCCTGATATTGAGCACTTCCGGTTTAAGGCGCTTGCCCCCGCAGGTTGCGCAGCTGGTCTCCGAAAGGAACTTGGCGTACCATTTCTTGGCGCTTTCCGACTTGGTCTGCCGGTGGCGCCGCATCATACTGTTTAAGATGCCCTCGAATGCCATGGTGACTTCGCCCTGGATTTTTTCCGAACTCCAGTTGACAATCAGTTCCCGCCCGCGGGAACCGGTCAGAATCAGGTCCTGGTGCTTTTTGGGCAATTTTTTCCAGGGGGTATCATAGTCCACCCCGCACTGCTCTTCGACCGCAATCAGCTGCTGGGCTCCCCAGGAGCCGTTGGTGCCATTGGGCTTGAGAAAATAGTTCTGCCAGGGCCGTACTGCGCCTTCCCGGATGGAAAGGGCTTTGTCGGGAATGATCTTATCGACGTCCATGGAAAGCAGGCTGCCGATGCCGTTGCAGTCCGGACACATCCCCAGGGGTGAGTTGAAAGAGAAAAGCGGCGGTGCCAGTTCCGGGTAAGCCACCCCGCAGCAGGAGCGTGCCTCGCTCATGCGAACGTCTTCCCGGCCCAGGATGTGGACAATGAGGCTGCCCTGGCCGACCCGCAGGGCGGTTTCAACCGAATCGGTCAGCCGTTTTCGAAACGAGCGGCCGGATTTCATCTGGAGCCGGTCCACAACCACTTCAATATTGTGCTTCTTGTGCCGGGCCAGGCTCTGGACATCTTCGATATCCTGGACAACACCATCGATACGTATCCGGGCAAACCCGTCCCGGCGTAGCTTTTTAAATAGCGCCTTGTGCTCCCCTTTCCGGTTTTCGATAATCGGGGCCAGCAGCAGGATCCGTGAAGATTCAGGAATTTCCAGAATCTGGCTGACCATGCTCTGGGCATTGCCCCGACCGACCTTTTTACCGCACTTATAACAGTACTGCTCACCCACCCGGGCAAACAGTACCCGCAGGTAGTCGTAAATTTCAGTGATGGTGCCGACCGTGGAACGGGGATTCTTGCTGGCGGCCTTCTGTTCGATGGAAATCGTGGGGGATAGCCCGCGGATGGTTTCATACTTGGGCTTTTCCATCTGGCCGATAAACTGGCGGGCATAAGCGGAAAGGGATTCGACATAGCGCCGCTGTCCCTCGGCAAAGATGGTGTCAAAGGCCAGACTCGATTTACCGGAGCCGGAAACTCCCGTAAATACAATCAGTTTCTTTTTGGGCAGTTCGACATCGATGTCCTTGAGGTTATGTTCACGGGCCCCTTTGACAGCGATGGTATCCAGTTCGAGGGATTTGCGGGTCTGCTTCTTTTTCCGGCGGTTTTTGGCAACGCCGCCTGCTATTTTTCTCTTCATCAACACTGTATTTTCTGGATCAAGTATAGGATTTCAAAACGTCATCATGAGCAGTCAAAATAGGACCGAAAAATTAAAATAGCAAGCGGCAAGATGAATGAAATAACATTTCCGACGAACGTCGAAGATAGTTGCACACCAATTTTGCAAAACCAAATCCCCGGGCAACCCGCGACCGGCTAATTCTGCATCATATTGAAAATTTCCCTGACCTGGTGACATAATTTAGCAAACTGTTCCGGATAGAGAGACTGAGCCCCGTCGCTCAGCGCTTTCTCAGGCTGGTGGTGCACCTCAACCATCAGGCCATGGGCATCGCCGGCCACAGACGCCCGACTCAACGGCAGCACCTGGTCCCGGCGCCCCGCCGCGTGGCTGGGATCGATGATAATCGGCAAATGGCTTTCATTGCGGACATACGGAATCGCCGATATATCCAGGGTATTGCGGCTGTGGTGGACAAAAGTGCGTACTCCGCGCTCACACAGGATCACGTTATGGTTGCCGCCCTCCATGATGTACTCCGCGGCCATAAACCACTCATCGATGGTAGCGGCCATGCCTCTTTTCAAAAAAACAGGCCGTTGAGATTTGCCGGCGCGCTTCAACAGGCTGTAGTTTTGCATATTGCGGGTGCCGATTTGGACGATATCCGCATACGCTTCAACCAGGCCGAAGGTCTGTTCGTCCATAACTTCGGTCACCACCGGCATGCCGGTCTCTTCGCGTACCCGCGCCAGGATCTGCAGGCCCTCTTCTCCCAATCCCTGAAAGGAATAGGGTGAGGTGCGAGGTTTGAAGGCCCCCCCCTGAAGATGGTTGCCCCGGCTTCCTTGACCAGGCCGGCAATGGTCAGGGCCTGCTCTTCGCTTTCAATGGCACAGGGCCCGGCAATCATGGTCATGTGGCCGTTGCCGATATTCACGCCGCCAACTGAGACTATGGTATCTTCCGACTTGAATTCCCGGCTCACCAGCTTATAAGGCCGGGTTACCGGGATGACATCCTTGACGCCCTCCAGCCCGAGAAACAGGGCGGCATCCAGTGGTCCCTTGTTGTGCAGGACACCGATAGCGACCCGATCCCCTCCGGGCATAGGCCGCGCCTTGCATTTATTGCGTTCCACGACCGCGACGACTTCATCTATCTGGCTATTGGTAGCGGTGTTGCTCATGACAATCAGCATACTTCCTCCTTTAATTCCAGTGTAGAACACTGCGGTTGAGGCTAACTACGGTCGGCCCCGAATTTCCTGTTTATTTGAATGAACTTTATTAGGTTTTAGGTTGCAGGAATAACAAGACCGCTTGCTCCATGGTTTTTCATTACTTTTCAGCCATCTGTCTGAACATCTGAATAAAAAAAGGCTGCCGATACTCAGCAGCCCAAAAAAGAAAAGGACCGTGAGCTCAGAGGCTCACGGTCCTTTTGCTATTTTCCAGTGTTACGACGGATCAATCCGGACGGTGCAGCCCCTTGTTGCGGGTTTGCCACCACCAGCGCCAGATTGTTTTCCGTGTAACCGTCATTTTAAAAATCGCTTTTCATTTGAAAACAAGCGGACCTTAGACGATGATTCAGGTCCTGTCAAGCATCTGTTTCGAAACCAGCCCGAGATCCTCTGGCGGACCTGGTCGGCAGCTCCGCCGGAGTGAGTCTGTCTGACAATAGCAGCCATGGTCTCCGTCTGGACCGGACTCTTTTTGTTAAACCGGCCCCCGAGAACGGTTTGTCTAATTTTAGCCCCGCCGGAACAGTTTGGGATCGTTCCACGGATCGTTGTGCGGATCCAGACCCGGGTCTATCTTGGGAAGTTTGGAGGCTTCGAAGTCTACCGCAATGATCTGTTCACACATAGCCTGCAATTTCTGCACAACAACCAGGTGCGCCGGGTGGGTCTGGTACTGCTTGAGGGTTTCCAGATTTGCAAAAATTGAAACAAGCCCGAAGTCATATGAACGTTCGGAGCGTACGACATCCCGGCCGAACTCGTAGCTCTGTATCTCGGTTATCTTCTCCGGTAGTTCCTCAAAACTCTCTTCGAGGTCCGTTATCTGTTCATCGGTTACATCGGATTTGAATTTCATCATAACGACATGGGTAATCATATATGACTCCTTTATTTCAAGTCTTTCGCTTCATTCATCTTTAGGGTTTCGTAAAAGTTCAGGCCCAACATCGGTATCGGGATCGCTATCGAAATCGAAGACCGCGCGACATTTACAAAACCGATTTCGATCCCGATCCGGATAGCGATTTCGATTCAGGCTGAAACCAGAAAGTTGCGTTCTTAATCTAAATCGGCAATGCAAGCGCGGGTGCCCCTACCGGTAGTACCCCGCTGGTCCCAACTCTGGATATTTATCCGCAGCCGCTGCCCCCAGGTGCCTGCGTATATCGTTACATAAATCGCACTTGTTGGCATAGCCCGAATCGAGGGCCGCGAAGCCGTGTTCCTCAGCAGCATAAGCGAGCAGGCCCTGGATTCCGGCTCCGGCCAGCAGGGCTATGAGCGGATACTTGTCGATGGATAGCGAGCGGCCGATATCCCTGAAATCAATTATCAGGCCGGCGCACAGACCGGGCACATAGCTTCCATATAGATCCACGTGGAAGTGAGAGGTGTCGGCGAGGTCACGATAACAGCTGTCGGGATTCTGCTCAATAATTTGGGCTGCCGGTTTGAGCGGCAGTGTGGCCCGGTACAGGTTCAGGGCCCGGCCGCCGGGGTGGAGCCAATAGCGCTGCATCACCTCGGCCAGATAGGTTTCCCCGAAATGGGCCTTGAACTCATCCAGCGGATGGGTCCGGGCCGTATCCAGGGTCGAGAGATCCGGCAGGAATCCCGATATCCAGGGCAGGGTTCTGATCCCCGCCTGATCACAAGCCTGGAGAACCCCGCGCACACGGTCGAAGGGTATGTGGGCATTGTGGAATGGACTGATGGAAACCAGCAGTGCTTCCAATCCCGCGGCCTTGGGCCCGCTCAACACTTCCACGGCCCTGTTCCGGTCGGTAAACCAGGAAGAATTTGTCTCCACGTATTCAACCGCCAGGCCCGCATCCCGGGCGGCTTTCAGGATGAGGGCAACCGTTTCGGGGCTGAGCATTGGTTCCCCCCCGCCTACATGTACTGCGTGGCAGCCCAACAATTTTATCCGGCTTAGCAACGCGGCTGCTGTTTCGGGAGTGATAAATCGGCGGGACCGGTTGGGACCGCTCCTGTATAGACAGTGTCCACAGGCCGAGGAACAGTGATAGTTGGATATGAGGCCACCTGACAGCAGTCGCCGGATGGCCAGGGATACCATGGGCATCTTGACTATATACCCCCTCCCAGACGGGCGGAGGTGCCCAGGAAATTCAACACCGAGAGAGCAATCAGGGCGGCCGATACTGCCAGGCCCACCAGACCGCAGATCAATGAGTATCTAAGAAAAAATGAGTCGACATCCACTGAGAGCGTGTCAAGCTTGGTAAAAATCGGCTGTGTATCTATCCAGATGTTGGCCCGTTTCCCAATGGCTTGAAAAGTCGCGGGAGAGAAAAAGAGGGTCGTACCGGCAATGAGCCCGATGACACCAGCCGTCTTCCCGAGCAGAATTGAAAACTCAATGGCTACATCCGTAAAAAAACCAAAACTGCCCGTCGGTGGTACCTGGACAAATAAAAACAAAAGAATGAAAATCGAACTTGCCACCAGGCAGCCGCCGCAGATAATATGGTGCCGTAATAAATAGGATTCCGCCGGGACATGGGGATTCAAAGGCGCCAGCTGGTTTTCGGTCAGCACATGGCGATTCAGGGCCTGACTCATTTTGTGGATCAGCCGGGGCGAAACGAGCAGCACCAATGAAAGGCTGACACCGGCCGCACCGGCAAGGATGGTTAGTATTTCCGCAACCCGCACAAGAATCTCTAAAACCAACTGCATTCCACTCTCCCTCTGATAAACTGTGTTAATACCAGAAGCTATCTAAAACTTCAGGTGTCCTCACCCTCAACAACCTGACTCCAGTCAATGTCATCAAAATCGGACTGTCCCTCGGCAGCCTTTTCGATAAGGGTCCAAAGGCTTTCATTTATTCGCCGGGAGATTTTTTTATCCGGAAAGTTTTTGAATTGAAAAGATGCCTTGCCATGTCCGAGGATCTCAATCGCGGCCGGTTCACCTTTCAGGTCCCCGAGGGAGGCATCGAAAAGGATCCCGCCATCAAAATAGAGCAGCCCGGACTCATTTTCCGGCGTCACGATTTCAAACAGGCAGGTCTTCTTCTCCATTTCGATCATGGTGCAGAAACTGGCCACGGATATCCCATGTACGACCCCCCGGGGAATCTCCCGGTTTACCGTTGCCAGTACTGCTGCGGCAAGGGTTTTGGGATCGAACGGTTTGGGAAAAAAACGGACCAGATCTTTCGGTAACCGGGGTTTAACCTCGGGCAGTTCGATGACGGTCATGACAAAACATGGGATAATCGGATAATGCGCGTTTACATGCGCCAGGAGGGCAAATCCATCCACTTCCGGCATGTTGATATCCGTAACCAGCAGAGAAATCTGGTGTTTTTCCAAAACCTCCATGGCTACCCGGCCATTGGGAACATCAATGATATCCAGAATATCTCCATGCTTCTCGAGTGCCCGGACCAGGCGCATTGAAAGAATCCGGTCATCTTCAGCAATCAGAATCTTCTTCATAGGCACTCCCCATACTTGTGTGTATATCCGCCCGTTCAGTATAGCTTAGTATTTTTTACCGTCAAGGCACTATCCCCCCATTTGAATAGCGGATAATTGAACGATTGTACGGTAAATGTAGCCGGTATGTACAACAATTGCCAGTTTTTGCCTGTTAACCACACGTTGGTCCGGGGGCAAAAAAACAGTATTTCATTAAATTACACGTGTTTATGTAAATGCGACCGAGCTGGCACACGGTTTGAATTGGTGTGTACTTTTGGCAAGCATAATGAATATCCAGGCAAAGGAAATCAATGACGCCATACGCCGAAAATGAAATTCTTATAAGCGGAACGGGACTCTATACGCCCCCGGAATCGATTTCAAATGAAGAACTGGTGGCTTCGTTCAACACGTATGTGGACAGCTATAACGCTACCCACCGTGAAGCCATTGAGGCCGGACGCCGGGAACCGCTCCAGCACTCATCCGTGGCATTTATCGAAAAGGCATCCGGGATCAAAAGCCGGTATGTCATGGAAAAAGCCGGGATCCTTGATCCGGAGAGAATGTGCCCCCGCATCCCCGACCGTCCAAATTCAGAACCTTCGCTACAGTGTGATATGTCCGTCGCTGCCATCAACGCCGCCCTGCTGCAGGCAAATAAGACACCCGCCGATGTGGACGCGGTCATTGCCTCCTGTGCCAATTTCCAGCGGGCTTACCCTGCGATATCCATTGAAATTCAAACCGCTTTAGGCATCGATGGTTACGCATTTGATATGAGCGTGGCCTGTTCGGCCGCCACATTCGCCATCCAGACAGACGTGGATGCCGTCAAATCAGGGTCAGCCGATTGCGTCGTCATGGTGAACCCTGAAATCAACACCGGCCATCTCAACTTTCGAGATCGTGACAGCCACTTTATTTTCGGCGATGTCTGCACGGCCATGGTCATCGAAAGGGCCGCCGTGTGTGAGGCGCCATCGGCCTTCCAGATACTGGGGACCAAGCTGATCACCCATTTTTCCAGCAACGTGCGCAACAACTTCGGGTTTCTCAACCGGGCCGATGAAAGCGGGATCGGAAAAGCGGACAAGTTATTTAAACAAAACGGCACCAAGGTATTCAAAGAGGTCATTCCCATCGCGTCCGGACTTATTAAGTCGCACCTGGAAGAACTCGACATTCCAGCCGATGCTGCCAAGCGTCTCTGGCTGCATCAGGCGAATATCAACATGAACAATTACGTAGCTGAAAAAGTGCTGGGCCACCGGGCGACCCCGGAAGAAGCGCCACTGGTCCTGGACGAGTTTGGCAACACTGCCTCAGCGGGCTCTATTATCGCCTTCCATAAGTACAATCAGGATTTAGAAAAAGGCGATATCGGGGTTATCTGCTCCTTTGGCGCAGGGTACAGCGCCGGCAGTGTGGTCGTGCAGAAAGTTATGCCCGGATAACACGTTTCGCCCAATCATTCCTTTAGATTTGCTGTGCCGCCAGCGGCAGGCACCTGGTGTTTAGTCTATCCGGCGTGTGCCGAAACCAGGCCTTAAAACCAACCCCGCCTGTTGACATCATACCCGGATTCAAATTTAATGGGGACATGCATACCCTACCCGGCAAACTGGTCCAGGACCTCACGGCTGCCGCACACGGAAAAATCAAGGTAAGGGAGCCGTTGGCCCCGTACACATCCTATCGCATCGGTGGTCCGACACCTGTGATGTTATTTCCGGACAGTGAAACCGAAATTGCCGACATTCTCAACATCGTTCACACAGCCGACCAGCCCCTGCAGGTGATCGGCAAGGGTTCCAACCTGCTGATTTCCGATCATGGCTGGGAGGGGGTCACCCTGTACCTGGGAGACAACCTGTCCGGGTGGTGGTTTGAAAATGACCACGCCTATGCCATGGCCGGTACCACCCTGCTGGATTTTGTAAAGGCCTGCTGTGAAAAGGGCCTGGCGGGCCTGGAAAAACTGGCCGGCATTCCGGGCGCGGTGGGCGGGGCTCTCAAGATGAACGCCGGGGCTTTTGGGCAGGAGATAGGAGCGGTCACCGCATCTGTCCACGGGTGCTACCCCGACGGCAGCCCTTTTATCGCCCAGGGACCGGAGATCGGATTCGGATACCGTCGGGCCCCGGCCCTGGAGGATATCATCCTGACCCGCGGTTGCTTCAAGTTGCTGCCCGCAAAAGAAGAAGCATTGGAAAAGGAGATGGCCGATACACTCGCGCAGAGGACAGCCAAGCAACCGCTCTCCTGTCCCTCCTGCGGCAGCGTCTTCAAACGCCCGGAGGGACATTATGCCGGGGCCCTTATCGAGAAGGCCGGCCTCAAGGGCAGAAAATTGGGCGGTGCCATGGTCAGCCCTAAACACGCTGGATTTATTATCAACACCGGAACGGCCACTGCCGCGGATATCTACGCCCTGATCAACTTGATTGAGAAAACCGTTAAAGATAAGTTTGGGGTGGAACTGAAGCGGGAGGTGAAGGTAATCGGTCGGTTCGACTCGTAGAAGTAGCCTTATAAACTCCCGTCAGCCATAATCTCCGCGTTGCGCCGCAAATTCTAATCCTCGAAATATTCCAATATTCCTCCGTTCAAAATTCGCGACCCGCCTTGATATTAGACCGACGGATACTTTTAAGGCCGCTTCTAAACTATCGGAAAATGAAAAACCTATAAATCATTTCAGGAGGTAATTTCAGGGGGCGGCGTAGGTGCGGACGCGGCGCTGCCAGCCGGGAAGCCAGTTCTGCCTGACATGGGGCCGGGGGTCGTTGTGGGCCCGCCGAACCAGGACGCGCTCGGCCGCGGCGGCAAACTCGTTTTGGGGGCTGACCAGGGTCATTTTAGGGTCCATCTCTTCGAGCACCTGGAGCAGGCCCCACCCGGTCCCTCCGATTCTTTCCGTGGGCGCGATTCCCTCGCCCTTGAAATTAACGTAATCGACCAGAGCGTATCGTCCGCGGGCCGTGCGCGCCACCTGGAAAAACTTCATTTCAATTTCAGATTGCCTGTGGTGCGGTGCAGCCTTCAACATGCGGGGCAAGGCCCTTTCCAGGCGGATGAGTAAAAACCGAGCTTGCTGGGGAATTGTGGTGACCAGAAACGCTCTCACGGCCGCGGCTTCCTTGGATTGTCTGGCGGCCAGATAACTCGCTCGGTCCGGCCAGGGACAGCCGGGTACGGGATCACCGCTGAGCAACTTCGGCAGGCTTACTTTTTGGTGTGCGGCAAATTTGGTAAAGGCAATAAAGCTCTCGGTGTAGGGCCCTGTCCGACCTTCCGGATACCAGATAAAGTGGCCGATGCCCAAAGACATAAAATCTTCGCCTCGGTTCCAGGTCATGAGGTTTTCAGGCTTGGAGCCGCACTCGTTGGCATAGATCTTCCGGCCGATTTTCCCAAGTCCGGCGGTATCGATTCCGGCCGACCAGCCCGGCTGCCAGCCGGCAAGAACAAGGCTCCCGGCCATCACTAAAAAATACAGGCTGCGTAGAATTATCGTTTTCACACTGGCGATCATCCTGATTGCGTTTGGTGGCAGGGTGCTTACTATTCCAGAAATGATATGAAAAAGCAAACCCCCTTATCCATAACCATTCCCATCCTCGCAGCCGGAACAGGCTGGCTGGCGGTCGACAAACCGGCAGGCATGAGTGTCCACAACGACCCTGGCCTGGATCTTTGTTCACACCTGGCCCGGCTCCTGAATACCCAAAGCGCCCTGCGCAAAGAAACCGGACTTGGTTCGGACAGCCGCCTGAACCCGGTCCACCGACTGGATCGTGACACCAGCGGTGTTCTCCTGTTGGCCGGAGACCGGGACGTACACAGGCATTTTGCCGCTCAGTTCGAAGCCCGCCAGGTGGATAAGCGGTATCTCGCCATTTTATACGGCCGGCTTGAACAACCTTCCCCGCGCAGCCATCCGATCACCTGGAAATGGACGCTCACCAAAACTCCGGGCGGCCGCAAAAACCCGCGGGGGAAAGGGCCGCGCGTGCATTGCACCACGGGTGTAAAGGTATTGGGGTACAGCGACCACTATACCCTGGCGGATTGCCGCCTGCTTACCGGCAGAAAGCACCAGATCCGGCGGCATGCCCGCCAAGCCGGCCACTTTGTGGTGGGCGATCGCCGGTATGGTTCCAAGCGGGCTCTGGAATATCTGAAAAACAAACGCAATTTCCAGCGCCTGGGACTGCATGCGGTCCGGATCGATATTCAGCTGCCCGATGGCAAGCCTTTCACCATCCGCGCCACCGAACTGCCGGCCGACATGCGGCTCCTGCTGGAAGAAGATGGTTATACCCCGTTTTCTAAAGCGCTGCCCTGAGGGCAACTATGGTGTACTTTCCGGACATACCCTTTGAAGCAGCCCTGGTGTATGCCGGCATTATCATTCTCGCCGCCCTGGTCCACGGCGCCCTCGACATTGGCTTTCCCCTGATTGCCACACCCCTTCTGGCCATGCTTACGGATGTACGTACGGCAATTTTGCTGTTGGTGCTCCCGACGGCAACTATCAATATCGTCAATATTCTCAAGGGCGGGCGCTGGGACCGCAGTATCGCCATCTATTGGCCACTGGCGCTCTACGGCGTGCTGGGCAGTTTTATCGGTTCACTCCTGTTGATCGCGATCTCCGCGGAACTTTTCCGACCACTGCTGGCCGGAATGCTGATCCTCTATCTGAACGCCGAGCGGATTGGGGCCGGATTCGGCTGGGTCCGGCAGCGGCCCGGGCTGGCCATGGCCGTTTTCGGGCTGGTGGGTGGTCTTTTGGGCGGCACGGTCAACGTCATGCTGCCGGCTCTGATCATTTATGCCCTTGAAATGCGCCTGCCCAAAACGGTTACGATCCAGGTCTTCAATTTTTGTTTTCTCTTCGGAAAGCTCACCCAGGGGGCTGTCTTTGTCCAAACCGGCCTGATGACCGGTGATGTCATGGGCTTGTCCATTCCGCTGGCACTGCTGGCGATCACGGTTCTCTTCCTGGGTCTGCACCTGCGCGACAAGATCTCCACGGATACCTACCGCCGCTGGCTGCGGCGCACGCTTGCGGTCGTTGCCGCAATACTGCTGGTGCAATTCATACAGCCATAACCAGCATCTAATATCCGTGCTCATTGTCCACTATGAACCGTACCTGTTCTCCGGCGAGGACATGTCGATAGTTATCTACAATCTGGGGGATCACGGCTGCCGGACTGGTGAGGCTGGCAATGTGCGGGGTTACGGTAATGGCGGGATGCTGCCAGAAAGGGTGGTCCGGCGGGAGGGGCTCTGTTTGAAATACATCCAGGCAGGCCCCGGAAAGCTGACCGCCATCGATTGCAGCCAGCAGGTCCGCTTCCACCAGGTGGCCCCCGCGGGCTACGTTTATGATATAGGCGCCCTGCGGCAGGCGTGCAAAGGTATTACCGTTCAGGATATTGCGGGTTTCCGCTGTCAGCGGCAGCATGTTGACAAGAATTCGGCTGGCTGCCAGAAACGCATCGAACTGATCTAAACCGCAATACGTGTCCAGTCCGGCCACCTTCTGGTTCGTACGGCGCCAGCCGGCAACTGCAAATCCCAGGGCCTGCAGTTTGCGGGCCGCATCCAGACCGAGTTGGCCCAGGCCCATAATACCGATTGTCTCGTTTGCTACCAGCTTCGGTATTATAGGCTTCCACACACCCTCTGCCTCCCGGTCCCTGAAAAACCGGACATTGCGGCAATGGTTCAAGGCGGCCATTACAACATACTCGCTCATTGACTGGGCCATGGAAGGATCGACGATCCGCGTAACGGGCACGCCGGCGGGAAGGTCGGGATCACTGAGGATGTTGTCCACGCCGGCTCCCATGGAAGCAATACATTTGAGGTTCACGTAATGCTTGAATTCTCCCGGCGGATGCCGCCACGTCAGCGCAAAAACTATATCTTCCGGGTTCCCAACTTCCGGCCAGACCCGCAAGTCAATGCCGGGCACAGCGGCCCGAATCCGTTTTTCCCACGATATTGTCTTCATGGTGGGCATGACGATTAAGAACGCAGTCATAAAGTTGCTCCTGTTCGCTACACGTTAAGGCTTCAAACGTTCTGAGATTGGATACCACCCCGGGCCCGGACAGACAAGAATTTTGCCAAAACCCGCCAATCCTCAAATAATTTCATTTGTTTGAAAATTTGACTAGAACCTGATAAAGGTTTTTTTCAATGAAAATCACCCTCATCCACCCATTTCACTACTTCGGTCTAAATCGTTTTGCCCACCGCCTGATGCCGCTGCACGGCATCACCATGGCCTACCTGGCCCGCCTCATCCCGACGCAGCACGATGTCCGGATCGTGTATGAGGCCCGCGAATCGATAGACTATGGCGAACACACCGATTTGGTAGCCATTACCACTGTAACGGTAACGGCCAACCGGGCCTATCATATAGCCGCTCGATTTCGTCAAAGAGGTGTTAAAGTCATTCTGGGAGGACCGCATGCCAGCGCCTGCCCCGCAGAAGCCAAACAGCACGCGGATGCTGTGGCCATAGGCAATGGGGAGACTACGCTGCCGCATATCATCCGTGACTTAGAGAACAATCGCCTGCAGCCGTTCTACCACAACTTTGTGCCCGAATCGCTGCCGCCCCTGGAAAACATTGCCGCCCCCAACCGCTGGTGCACATCCCTGCTGGCTTCGCGCGGATGTGAAATGAATTGTGATTTCTGCTCCATGCAAAGCATCTTCGGTAAATTCTACCTGCAGCGCGGGGCCGGAGAAGTGATCAGGGAGATCCAGCAGGTTGCATCGCCTAATATCTTCTTCGTGGATGATAATTTTTTCGGCACTTCCCGGAAAACCCGGGAGTTCTATGCTAAGATCCTGGAAGCCGTCGCGCAAACCGGCAAAGACTGGTATGGCCAGTGCCGGCTGCCGGTCGTAGAAGATGAAGCGGTAGTAGACATTTTTGCCCGCACCAACTGCAATGCCCTGCTTATCGGATTTGAAAGCCTGAACCCGGAAAACAGCCGCCAGGTTGCCAAGCAGACAGTAAACCATGATTACTATCTTTCCGTTGTGCGCAAGCTGCACAACCGTGGGATCGGCGTTGTCGGCTCCTTTATATTCGGCTTCGATCATGACACGATCGATACGATCGACCGAACCCTGGAGTTTTGCATTAACGCCAAAATGGAACTGGCGCTGTTTACCATCCTCACCCCGTTTCCCGGCACTGCCCTGTTTGACCGACTGGAGACTGAAGGCCGGATTATCAGCAGGAATTGGGATGACTACACCATGGAAAAGTGCGTCTTCCGTCCCAAACATTTTTCACCGGAAAGCTTAACAGCCGCCCTGAGCCGGGCCGAGCGGGAGTTTTTCTCTCTAAGGTCTATTTACCGGCGTTCACAGTGGGGGATGAAGTATGGCTATCTGGAAAAATTCCTGGCGGTCAATGTGCTGAGAAATATCGGTTTGAAGGTATCGGATGCGCTCCAGGCCGTCGCCCGGTAAGCCTTGCCGGGGAGTCCCGGCATTACCGGTCCTTGGCCAATTCCACTTTGAGCGCCTGCCCGAGTTCCTGCAGCAAGTAAGGCTTTTTTATATAAGCCCCTGCGCCGAGGGCCTGGACCTGGCGGACCCGTTCGGTTTCCGAGTACCCGCTGGCGATGACCACCTTCTGGCCGGGACGAATCTCCACGATTTTGCGATAGGTCTCCAAACCATCCATCCCGGAGACCATGATCATATCCAGTAAAAGGAGATCGGCCGGATCTTTCTTTAAAAATTCAACCGCTGCTTCCCCGCTGGCCACGGCCCTCGGGCGGTACCCCAGTTTTTTCAACATCAGAGTTGCTGTCTTGCGCTGGTTTTCAACATCATCGATGACCAGTATGGTTTCTCCATTTCCCAGGAACTCCTCAGCCCGGGTCGCCTCGGCTTCATGGTGCAGGATTTCTTCGATCACCGGGAAATAGATATTGAAGGTGGTTCCTTCACCGGGCTTGCTGTCCGCCAGGATGATCCCCTTGTGGTCTTCGACGGTGCCCCAGACCACCGCCATCCCCAGCCCGGATCCACTGCGTCCCATTTTCTTGCGGGTATAAAACGGCTCATAGATCCGGCGAAGATCCTCATTGGCAATGCCGATCCCGTTGTCGGCCACCGTCAGGACCAAATAGTCTCCCGGCGGGACCGCCCCATTTAAATCCTCGGGGTCGACTACCTTTTGGGGAGCGGTACTGATAGTCACCCTTCCCTGGACTTTTATGGCTTCAAAAGCATTGGCTATCAGATTCATCAACGTCTTGGAAAGATGGACAGCCGACCCCAGCATGGCCGGGAGGGACTGCTCCAGATTGGTTTCCAGGGTTACGTCCGGGTGCAGGGATTGCAGCTTGGCATACTCCGGGCTTGCCAGGTAAGCGGTCACGATTTTATTCAGATCGAGGACCTCGGTAGTGGGCACGCCGCGCCGGGCAAGGGTTAAAAGATCTTCGACCACCACGGCGGCTTTCTCACCGGAGGTTTTGATGTCCTGCAGGGGTTGGTAGAGGGGGCTATGGGCATCGATGTCATCTAAAATCAATTCAGGGTAACTGACAATCCCGGAAAGAATGTTATTCAAATCGTGGGCGACACCGCCGGCCAGGGTGCCCAGCGCCTCCATTTTGCGGGCATTGGACAACTGCTCTTCCAGCTGCTCGCGCTGGAGGATTTCCTTGGACAGTTCCGCAGTCCTGTTCTCCAGATCGTCCTTTAAATCCTTGATGTGCTGGAACATGGCTGCGTTGGACAGTGAAACAGCCACGGCGCTGGTTATGTTGTCGATAAATCGCGCCTCATCCGACGTTAATGGCTGCTGGTTGGCTTTTGCGGGCAGAAACACCAGGGCAATGAGGCTGTCCTGCCTCACTACCGGTATCAGGTAGACAGCCTCCATATCAGCCATAAGGCGCTCCAGGTGCGCGCTGACGGGTTCATACCTGGGATGTGACGTCAAGAAATTGAAATCCACGACTGATTTTTCGGTTACCATCCAGTGCTGCAGACCGGCCCTCACCTTTAACTGTTCGCCGGAACTGTTTTCATACATTCCGTTTGAGGGCGTGGACAGATAGAGGTGGCATGTCGGCATCAGGAGGTGGTCGCTGAAAAACTTGCCAAACTCCTGTTCAAAACGTTCCAGCGTATGCAGGGAGAAAATGTTCTCCAGAAAAAGAGCCTCAGCTTTTTCCAGGTTTATGCGGGTCTTGTGGAAAACGCGATTGATTTTCGGTTGAAAGGTTACCAGGTAGAAGTAATTGGCGGCAAACCATAGGGCCATCAGTATAAAAGATTGCGGGCCGGCCAGATCTTGAAGATAGTGTCGCAAGCCTAAGAAAACCAACGCGTTGGGTACCAGGATCAACACAAGCGTGGCGATCCAGTAGGCGATCTGGTTGGTAAAATCCTGAAGGCTGAGCAGTCGGTATTTTAAAGCCGCATAACACAGAACGGCAAGCGGGATAAATGAGAAGTTGCCGGCCGGATAAAGGTCATATCCGGAGATCGCCGGAATATTACACAGGGTTAGAAAAGCCGATAATCCCACCGCCCAGAGGAAATATATATTTCGTCTCCGGGTAACGGGGTTCACCTCCGTTCGCAGGCTCCGAAGAAAAATCCAGAAGGTGTACATGATGATGACAAATGCATAGGAGCCAAACAGCATGAAAGCCCAGCCGCCTCTGGAGATATAACCCCAGTCATATTCATACAGCCCGTAAAAATAGGCATCCGTGAACGTCAGAAACGAGAAAGTCGCACTGCTCCCGAAGCCTACCACGATCATCCAGGGGCGTTTGATCTCCAACAGGGAATGGAAAAACATCAGGTAGACGATCGGCAGGTAGACGTAGAAGAAGTGGATGGTCCTTTCAATCGAAAGAATCGTGACTTGGCTTTCAATGAGGTGATGAGCGGTAAAGGCAAACCCCGGAAGGGAGTGCAGGAGAAACATGGCCGAAAAAAGGACATTGTGCTTGTTGAGTCCGCCGGATTTGAAAAAGGTGGCCGAAGCCAGCCAGAGGCTGATGAGCAGGGTCAGCAGAGGAGGAATCAGATATATATTAAGAGCGGGTGCCATAAAAATAGTCTACCGAGCGCGGCAATATGCCGATTTCGGTCGGGGGTTTACCAAAAATTTCCCCATCCGGGAGCAAGTCTTTGGGCGGCTGTGTTTGTACCCGGGCTTTCCGCCCCTGAAAAAATTGCACTGCCCGGTTCTCACCATGGCGGCCTTTAAAGATTTTCGGCAGGGTGGCAATCAGGCTCAGCCTGCTCACCGGGTCAGCCAACGACATCGAAGAGGCCGTCGTCAATCTGTGCGTCCGGCGCCATGAGCATGTCGCCGCCGGTGTACCTTGAGTTGCAAAACTCGACAAAACAATTGGGACCGGCAATGTGTTCCCCATCGAGATCCAGAGCGAGTTCATAGGTTTTTAAACCCAGTACCCGGTGCAGCACTCCAATAATGTAGCTAAAATCTCCCGTGAGGCTGAAACGGGCCGCCGTGCAGGCCACATCGGTTACAAAACCGAACCCCATGACATTGACAAAATAAAGGACCCGGTTGTCCTGGGTAAAGGTGCACACATCGACAGGCCGGGTTCGGCCACCGATCACCGCATCTATACCGTCATCCAGCGAAAACAGGTTCAGATCTCGGGCAAAAGAGTTGCCCCGTCCTACCGGGATAATGCCGAAGGCCGGCGGCCGGGGACCGCTGTAATTATTCAATACCGCATTGAGGACATGATAGTTGGTGCCGTCCCCGCCCATGGCCACGACACCTTCATAGTTGTCGAGTGGTTGCCCGTCCAACAGATGCAAACCGTGTTCATGATGGCGGGTTACCAGCAGGTCAACGGTGAAATGGGCTGCTTCTAAGCGTTCCTTGACCCGGGCAATGACCGCCCTGGATACTGCTCCCCGGGAGCGAGGATTTGCGATCAACACCAGTTTCACGGATGAGTGCCTTTGTACATTAATCTGTCTGGGCACCCGGCGGCAGCAACAGTACCGAGCGCCGGGGCATTACACAGGTGTGAGCTTGGGCTTCAGATGACGGTACTGATTTATAACCATCCTAAAATATGCGTTTATTTATTCGTTTAGCTTATTTTAGTCAATAGCTTTGGGCCATGATCGAATATTGCCACCCTGATGTACATCCTATGCATAAATATTTGAAACTGAAGGAACATTCATATTTGCAGGCTGCAATCTAACCAACTTGAATCCTACGATATACAAAAATTTCACATTTGTGGCACAAAATTTGTAGTCATATGTGATCCTTACATTAAAATGTTGCAGTTTACCGCAGCGCGGTAGCGGAATCAGGACGCCCTCCCCCACTCCCCACACCCCATAGCGTCCTGATTCCGCAGCATTTTTAGGTTTAATCGGGTTCGGAAAAGGAGGACGACATGTACGAAATCAACCTCGACCCCAAGGATTACGGTATTGAAGCGCTCATGGAAGGAATGGGCAACACCCCGGAAGCGGTTAACGCCGAAGATCGTGAAAAGTGGGCCGACGAAATCGGTGCATTTGCGGGCAGACTGGATGAACTGTCCACCAAAGCAAAATCGCTGCAAACACTTTTCAGCAGCGGCAGCGCCATCAAGGCTACGCCGGCTTCACTGAAAACCTTTAAAATTCAGATGTTCAACATAAATGATGCTTTGAATTCATCTTTGGAGCTGGCCAGCAAGATCGATTCCCAGATCGTTCAAAAATAATCCCTTGCCCGGGGAAGGTCAGATACTTTCCCCGGGACCAGCTGCTTTTTCACCTCTTCCGCACCGCCCTTCCCAAAAACCCGTGCCAACCAGAACCCTTCGGTATATTTGATTTTTTTGCCTTTTGAATTAATTTATGGTAGGCTCGGTACATTGTTTTCAGGCCTTAACGGGAAATTTTTACCGAAATTTTGAACTCCGTGCGGCCATCAATCAGGCCGCACCATCTGAACAGTGGGTTCTTCTCATGCGCACCAGGGTCTTGTACATAACCAGTGCCTGCGTTATTTGCAGTGCCGTCATCATCTGGCTGAACAAATCCTTTTTCCTTGGCCTGCCAAATTTTTTTGCCTGGTTTGTCGGCGGAATAACGATGGTTTTCCTCTTTGTATCCATCATTATTAAAAACGTTCCCGATGTTACCGAAAGTGCCGATGACAAAACCACGGAGGAACCCTATGCGGAACGAAGGGAGTTTCCCCGTATCCGCCACCGGCTTAGTCGACGCCCCCGGTTTATCTTTGACAGGGAGGAGCTGGAAGTCCTGGATATCTCGGAAAGGGGACTGCGCTTCGAAAATAAAGGGAATATCAAACTCCAGGACTGGGTCCGGGGGGTCCTGGTATTCTCGGATGAAGGCACCCTGGATATCAACGGTCTCGTGATACGCAAACAGACCGATACCGTGAGCCTGCAATTGATCACAACCATACCTGCGGATATGCTGGCGCGGGAACGCCAGTATCACCTCGGTCAGCCCGATGAACCTTCGGACCCATGAAATAAAACCGCTGCGACGGAAAAGGCAACAACCCAACTTTCGCGGAGTGTGTCTATGAAATTCAAATCGCCGACCATATTCATGATCGCCCTGGCCTTTACAGGAATGCTGCTTCAGGCGTGGCTCCACCCAGATCCGGGCCTCTCCCAGGAATATCGCCACGGCGTCGTCACTACCAATGTAAACCTGCGTAAAACTCCCGGCCTGCAGGGAGACATCGTTGCCGGACTTCAAAAAGGCTTACCTGTCAGAATTTTCGGGGAAAAAGACGGCTGGTATAGGGTTTCCGCCAAGAAAAATTACATTCAGTTCAATGGTTGGGTCTACAACCGCTACGTGGAAATAGTTTCTCCGGAAACGGCAGGATCCAGGCCCGAAATGACAAGCCCGCGGTCGCTGACTGCCGGGGAGCAGCCAACCCAGGCGACAATAATACCACCGTCGCCCAAGCCGGTTACGCCCGTGCGCAGCCAGCCGGCACCGATGAACATACCGGCCGAATCGGCAGCGCCGGCAAACGCTGGAAGCACCGCGCCACCGGCAGGGAAACAGAAATCGGCTGCGGCCGAACAGACCCGGCCGGTCTCTGAGAAGCACTCCGGGACGACTGCCCCAGACATACCCGCTGTAACCGCGGACGGGTCACCCGCGACCGGCGGCATCAGGCTTCTACTCTCTATCTCCCCGCTGGTACTGGCGATCATTGCTTTGCTGGTGGCGGTCCGGGCCTTCCGGGCGAGCCGTTCACCGGCTGCCGAAGATACACCACCAGCCTTGCCAGGAGAACCGGAAACACCTGATGCGCCACCGACCATAAACCCGGGTAGGCCGCCCGTGAATGAAAAACGGCGCGCGCCGCGCTTGAACAGGTTGGTGGAAGTGGATTTTGCCGTGGGCGGCAAATTTTATCGCGGATTTATCAATAACTTGAGTGAAACCGGAGCCTATGTCGATACACCTGAACAATTCACCGTCGGTTCGGAAATTACCATTTCCTGTCCAGCAATCGAAACCGGCGGATATGTCAAGCGGGACGGCATGATCGTGCGCCTGACGGAAACCGGCATCGCAGTTCATTTTCAACAAAGTGTCCTGCCCTAGGGTGAGACCCTTTCCCAAGACCAGCCCCGGCTTTTGAACTAATCCTTGTAACCAACCCTGTTTATACGTTAGTTTAGCTGATCTGTGTAAATTATCGGGAGGAAATAATGGAACGCGTGCCCACCAGAGAAGACGCTTTTGAACTGCTCACCCGTTACAATAAGTCTGAAAGTCTCATCAAGCATGCCCTGGCAGTCGAGGGAGTCATGCGGTACATCGCCAGGAAAAAGGGTGCCGATGAGGAAAAATGGGGAGTCATCGGCCTCATTCACGACCTGGATTACGAACAGTATCCCGATCAGCACTGCTTGAAAACAAAAGAGATACTGGAAGAAAACAACTGGCCCGATGAATACATACGGGCGGTCATCAGCCACGGGTGGGGGATCTGCGTGGATGTAAAACCGGAAAGCGAGCTGGAAAAAACACTGTATGCCATCGATGAGCTGACCGGCCTGGTGGCCACCAGTGCTCTGGTCCGTCCCTCTAAAAGCGTCCTTGATATGAAGGCGAAATCCGTCAAAAAGAAATGGAAAGACAAACGCTTCGCCGCCGGTGTCGATCGGACGATCATTGCCCGGGGAGCGGAACTGCTGGGTGTAGAGGTTTCCGAATTAATAACAGATACGATTATGGGGATGCGAGAGGTGGCGGAGAAGATCGGCCTGAAAGGCTCCGCCTAGAAATGGTTTTTAAGGATTGATGATCCCCGCGGAACAAGTACAGGGATTTGCATTTGGAATTGAGTTCCTGATTTGATGTAGATTATCGAGTGATCCCCGGCCTCGGGCTTATTGCCCTTTGTAGCTGGCCTCAAAGGTGTCGAAGAGTTCCTGGGCCCGTTTGGCTGCGGCCCGGGATGTCTGCGTCATAAGGTTTTTGGTTTTAAACCAGCCGACCCCCATCCGGGAACTGAAACCCATGAGTTTTGCTCCGGGTTCGACCGGGTTCCCAAAACCGGCCAGGGAAAAATGCATCAGCCGGCCCGTGGCCACATAAAAAGCGGAACTGTCTTTCAGCATCGCCTTACCATCGCCATTCATCACAACTGCCAGCCGGGTCACCCCATTGCCGGCTGTGGCCGTTTCAACGATCTCGCCAATGCCGACGCCGTTGGCAAACACTCCATTTTCAAAAAGAATGGGCGTACCCGCGAACATGATGAAGAAGACATTGCCTTTTTTTTCCTGGCAACCGGTAGCAAGTATCAGGGTAAAAAGAATGGTGAATAGGACTGACCGCCGCATGCATCCTCCTGGGCAATATCATTTTCAGTAGAATCCGGGGTACAAGAAGTTATCCGCCGTCAAGTTCAGCACCATATAAAACAGGGGGGATTAAATCAAGCAAAACAAAGATCTCCCGAACTGCCGGTTTCCAGCCGTTGGGTGGGCTTGCAATAGCCCTGAAACTGTTTAGTATTATTGAACCCTTGACACTCTTTGAACCTGAAAGGACCGTCGTTTGACCTGGACCCCATCCGAAAAAATTCGCAACTTCATAGGCTTGTCCTCATTTCAGATGCTGGCAATGTTCCGGCGCGGGCTCTTCTACAGCTTTCTGACCATTTACCTGCGCCACTATCTCGGAATGAGCGTCACCGAGACCACCTTGTTTGCCACCGGTCCGATGGTCATGAACGTCCTTTTCCAGACTTTCACGTGGGGGCCGCTTTCCGACAGGTGGCAGCTTCGCCGCACCTTCATCATTGCCGGTGAACTTTTGGCGGCTGCCGGTACCCTGGTCGTCTGGTATGCGCACATCCTGACCGCCTCCAGCCAGCTGGCGGGATACATCATTATCATAGGCCTTTCGATCGTGGAAATTTTCTGGTCCATGTCCAATGTAGGCTGGAGTGCCCTGATTTCAGACATCTATCCGGCCCACAGCCGCAATGCCGTTCAGGGCCGGCTTTCGTCAGTCGGTGGCCTGGGCCGAATTGTGGGAGTTTGGATTGGTGGTCTGCTTTACGATGGATACGGGCTGGCCTATGCCGGGTGGGGGTTTCACCGCGGGGCTCTGTTTTTTGTGGCCGCCGGCGTGATGCTGCTCTCGGTTTTTCCCCTCCTGCTCCTGCCGGAAGGCGGGTTAAAAAAAGAGGCCCGGGATACACCCGCAGCCGTTGCCGGAGAAAAAACCGCGTCTACGCGCATCTTCGTGATTTTTCTGGTCGCCATGACATTTATCAATTTCGGCCGCAATTCCATTACTGTCATATTTCCCCAATACCTGGTGCTGGAAGGCGGCTTTGCCGTGTCGAGTGTTACTTTAAGCCACATCGTCAATATGCAGTCGGCCGCCATTATGTTTACCGGACTATTCGCCGGTTGGATTTCCAGGCGCACCGGCGACGACCTGGCCCTGATGATCGGGTCTCTGTTTACGATTGCAGCCCTCATCGCCATGGCCCTGACATCCAGTCTGCCCGTAATGTACCTGTGTAATTTCTTGCGGGGTATCTCGGAAGTCCTGATCTTTTCATCTGCGTATGCCTGCGCATCCGTAATGATTCCGCCGGATCGGCGAGCGCGCCTCTTCGGCTATTTCAATGCGACTTTTTTCCTGAGCTGGGGCTTGGCGGGAACCTTTATCGCCGGTCCATCTATTGACTGGCTGGTCGCAACGGGAACGGCGGAAACCACGGCTTACCGGTTCTCCTTTATCCTGGCGGCCCTGATCACCGTGGTCGGTGTCGTCATTCAGGGATTGCTGCTAAAACTGCGCACGGATCACCAGGTTCCGGCTTAACCGCACATGGGGCCGGTCCATCTCTCAAGGAAAGCATTCTGCAAATTTTTTCATCAGGACCGGTGATCCTTTAATTTTAATCTTCCTGAAAAGCAGGGCCGGCAGCAGTCTTGCCTCGCCGGCCAGCATTCGCAGCCAGGTTTTTGAATCGGCGGTAATGGTTATATCAGGTGTGCCGGTCAATTCCGTTGCTACCGTCAGGGTGCGGTCTTGCAGCACGACGGTACCCTGGCAGGTTTCCCGGCCGGTAAAATCGAAATGATAGGTCACATCCAGACCGGCCGCTTTGTTGCGCTGGAATACCAGTGGCAGGCTGTTGAAAAAGTCCTGAACCGAGCCGGGCCGCAATCCGTTGCCGACTCTTTTGATCTCCTTGTGGGCAAACCGTTTGCGGACATGGTCTTCGGCATCGGTGCCCGCCTTTACGTAGATCTTTTCTTCGGCCTGCTGCAGGGGTTTCACGATTTTGGCCAGATAACCTTTTTTGTCTCGCAGATAATCGCCGATCACATCATCCCCGGCCGGGCAAACAGCCATACAGTAAGACGACTTGTTGCAGATGCCGTAACTGAGGCTCTGCCACATGGAGACCGTTTCCGGATCACTCACCCGCTGCCGGTAATCGGACGGGTTCCGGCTGGAAACAATACGCTCAACCCAATCTGAGAAGCCGCCCAGGCGGTCACGGTAGTTATGGGTCATGCAGTTGGTGAAATAGAAGTATCCGTCGGCGGCCACCGCCCCCACCGGACAAGCCGCTGCGCAGAGCTTGCACTCAATGCAGGGATTGTAGTCCAGGGGTTGATCGTAGGCCGAGAATTCAGCATCCACCATGAGGGTATCCAGAATGACGAAGTTCCCGAACCGGGGGTGAATGAGCAGGCGGTTATGCCCCATTTTCCCCAACCCGGCCTCAGCGGCAACTATCTTGTGAGCAACCGGCCACATGTTGCTGGGAAACTGCGACAGGTCCATGGGGAACCCCCCGGAATGGTGCACACAGGTCACTCCCAGATTCCGCAATTCTTTGGCGATCTCAGCGGCCACTGCATTAACCGTTTCAAAGGCCTGGCGATACTCCAGGTCGGAAACCGCCCGGGACGGGCAGCGGACATTGGCCCTGTTCATGCGGTACACGATACTGACAAGTGCCCGGGTATCGGGAAAGAGGCCCAGGATGTCGGCACGCTGATCAGCGATGGCCGCCCTGTCGATTTTGGATAATGCCCGCGTCATCGGCCCCGGCCTGCCTGGCCAGGCTTTTCAGCTCGGCCGAATCCAGGCAGACAGGCCTGGCCGGTGGGGGCTGAGTTTCCAGAAAACGCTGAATAGTGGGATGGGTGTCCTTTACCATTTTACTCTCCTTGTCACGCTATGGCCGGCTATCCGGCCGTCCAGATCTCCGGACCGTCCTGGGGATTCATGGTATTAAATTCGATGCGCTCGGGGGTGACCTTGCACACCACGTAGCTGGGGTCCTCGGGGCCACTGAAAATGTTGGCAAGATGATCGTACCAGATCGCCTTTTTAACCGCCGGCTCTTCGATAATTTCCGCCCGGCCTGCAATCTGGAGGTAGGATTCCGCGCTTTCCATATCGGTTACCCCGAGAGTCAGGTGCACATGGGCATTGCGGGCGATCTGCTCAACCTTGCGCGAGCCTTTGAATGTTGCAAACCAGATGACCAGGTTATCGTCCGCAATCACTACAACATAGCGGGTCCAGGGATGGCCGTCGGCAGTCACAGTGGCGAAGGATGCCAGAGTTGGCTGTGATATTTTGGCCTGAATTCTTGCCTGCAGATCTGTCATGGTTCCTCCTTTGTGGATTGTACTTCATTGTTCATAAGCGACCGGTCTATTAGCTCGGTGCACCAAAAGAACACATCCTCTTGCTCTACAAAAAGGATTCAACCTGTCAGCAATGTCTGCATAACAAACCGCCGATGACTGTCCAGCGGCTGACGACCTTTTTCGATTTTCATGCGGACCAGGGCGCCATGCCAACTCGATACGATAAAATCGGCGGTTTCGCGTATGTCAATACCATCCGCCAGGTCTCCTTTCTGCTGTGCTTCAGCCAGAACCCGTACATACAAGTCCACCATCGCACGCACGGACCGCTGGAGTTTGCGGCGAAAAGCGGCACTCAGATCGCCCATCTCCTGGGCCAGGTTGCCGATGGGGCAGCCCAGGGTAAAATCAACCGATTCGAAAAGGTCTGCGAAACCGCCCAGGAAACGATCGATGCGGTTCAGAGGCGGCAGGGCTGTATCCTGGAGGCATTCATCAGCCAGGGCCAGGTAGTAGCCGTTGAAGTGATCAATGACCTGCAGGCCGAAATCCTCTTTGTTCTCAAAATAGAAATAGAAGGAGCCCTTGGGAACACCGGCGGCCTTCAAAATTTCCTGTATACCGGTGTGGTGGTACCCTTTGTGATGTATAATCCGGGCACCGGCCTCGATAATTTTTTGGCGTGTCTCTGTCTTCATTCAATCAAACTCCTTTGGAACTGACTAATAGACCGGTCGTCTATACTTGTCAATCCCTAAGCTTGGCCCTCCTCGGGATAGACTTTGAAAACAACTTGGCAACCACCGTGACAACCCCTGGTTATGCTGGTCGTTTCAAGCCCTTGTGCCACTATCTTGGTTCCAATTTCAGGCCTGCATTGCCAAAGACTTGCTATTGACATAACAATCTAATTTCACTATAGTTTTATAGATCACGCCCACAAAGAAGCCCCTTCTGTCAAATAGACGGCTTCTGCTATTCACCTGTGGAGGGATGACCACAGGATGCCGCTAAACCGATGGGCCGGCCTTTCCGCCCGCCAGCCGGGTCAAATCGACGGCCGGACATCCGAATCATCCCGTATACACGCGTCTTACGTTTCACCCGCAAACAAAAAACCTGGAGGAAGGTAAAATGACCTTTTCAAAGAAACTGCTGCTCGTGCTGTTTGCCGGCATCCTGCTGGCCGGACAATCTCTATTAATGGCCGCAGCACCCGATTTCAATGCCGACCGGCGGGTCAACATCAAATGTCCCAGTTCCATAGACAAAGATCGGGTGGGACAGTTCGAACTGGATGGATTCAAACAAACCCTGCGGCGGCTTTACCACGAACTCGACCAAAACCTGGCCCAGTCTGCCAAACAGAACAATGATGGCTATACCTTCAGCAGCAATCCCAACAAGGGCTCATTTTTCGTATGCCATGCCAAGGCGGCCTTCCCGGCCGGACGCCTGCAAAGCCTTTCACCCCAAGAGAAAATTGGTTTCCAGGAGGTATTCTTCGTAACCGACATAGACTGGAACAAACACGAAGTACAGCTGGTCCGGCAGCGGGGGCGGAAGAAATTCAGCCTTGGCGTAAATGACTTCGAGAAAGGCTTCCTCTGGTACAATGCTTTGCTCGATAAGGAAAAAGCCTACATCCCGGTATACGGTTTTTTAAGCCTGCCGGGTGAGGCCAGCGCATTTCCCACCATCTGGAACAGCTGGGAAGAAGACCGCCAAGACATGGCCACCCCCATGGAAAGCCTGATTGACTATGACTTTTACAAGATCCTCGACTATCGGGGAGACTACTATCTGCTGGGCCACGATTTCAACGAATTGGATTATCGGGGCAATATAGAAGACTATGGCATCATCGGCTGGGTCCAGAAGAAGTACATTACCCTGTGGCGCTCCCGGCTTTACTACAATCCCCAGCAGCGGGTCCCTTTTTACGACGATGCCCGCACGGACACCGTGGCGAAGGAAACAGATGAAATCAACCGGTTCTACGTGGATCACGCTTACCAGCAGGAGCGCCTGTTCAGAGATATCGTCGAAAAACTCGACCAGGAAAGCCTGCACCGATTTTACACGCATTTCGGATTTCCGCAACTGGGCAGCCCGGAATATTTCCAGAAAGAACAGGGCCGCACCCGGGTCTTCATACCGGGTGCCTTTACACCCCGCCTCATGCGGCTGTTGGCCCGCTCCATGAAGAAAAACCTGAACACTTTCTTCCTGCTGGATGTCTCCCAGAGCATGCGTCCTTTTGCGGACTATGTCCGCTCTTTCAATACGGCCGTGCGTGACATGAAGCATGCCGGCATCGGGCTGCGCGTGAACCGGACGTTCGCCTATTGGGATTCACCGGAGAGCGATGAAGATCCTCGGGCCGACCCTAATTTCATTCGGGTCAAACGTACTGCGTCCATCAAGTTCCCGCGCGAATCCCGGGACCGCAACTACGCGGAGCCGCTCATGCGGGCCATGCTCAAGGTGATCGCTGAAATTGAGAAGCTGCAGGCGGAAAAAACAATATTGCCGCTGCATCAGAAGATGTTGTTCATCATCACGGATGCCGGACCCAACGACTTGAACGACGAAATCCTGGCCGAGACCATCGCCAGGGCCAAGGCCCTCAATTTGAATATCTATTTCATATACCCGAAGGCGTCCGGCGTCCGCAAGGCCAGTCCCAATCTGCTGGACACCCCCGCCGGCACCTACAACGACCTCGTGGCGCTGATGGACCGCTATCAAGCCGGCGGCCCGGACGCCCAGTCCATCAACCTACGCACCTTCCAGTTTGAACGTAAAGTTCTGCAGTCAAAGGAAGCGCGCAGAAAATATTTCGTAGCGCAGCAACGGAAATTGCTCAGCGGTGTCCAGGATTATATCGACCATGTTTTCAGCGGGCACCCCGATGCCGAGATCTCCAGGGATGTCGTTCTTTTCTTTTCCGACGACCAGCTCCTTACCGAAATGCGCAAATGGAGTGACCGCAAAATCCAGGTCCTCAACCATGTGTCGAAATACATCGCGCAATTTCAGGATCCAGCTGTCTGGCAGGAACGGATCGCCATCCCGGCCAAACCAATCGAATCTTACCTGCGTGCCGCCCACACCCAGGATGACGTCTCTCTATCCGATCTGAAGAAACTGGTCATCATCAACTCCCTGGTAAGCGTAGACGATATCGAAACCTGCCGGCGGCTCTATGATCATATCAAGCCGCTGATCGAACGGAAAATGTACAAGAGCGCGGATGCGGTATTTTACGAAGCCCTGACCAATAAGGAGCCCGGTAAAGATATCCAGTGGAACAGTGCCCTGGGTGAGAGCCGCGGCCCTCTGACAGGCTACCTTTCAGAAAGAGGTTTCCACCTCAATTCATTTAATCAGGCAATCCAGCGAAAATTTATGTATTTGAGAGTGGAAGACCTCTATGTCACCGGGGAGGAGCAATAGCAACAAGGGGAGCACCATGTGGACACTACAAAAAGCTGTATGTCTCTGCCTGGCCATCGTCTGCCTGGCGGCCGGGAGTACGAACGCCGCCAGTCTATTCAAAGACCGGGAAATCTACTTGAGCAATGCCGCCAACAAGGTGGTGCGCATTGGTGTAACCGGAACCACTTCGGGACACAATTTCATCGCCCTGATAGAAAATGCCCGCCAGGAGTCCATTTTGCTCGGCAAGCTCGGTTACTGGGAGAAAGTGCCCGACCCACCGTCCTTCCTGCGTAATTACGACCTGCAGTTAACGGTCAAGAATAAGTCGGCCGGACAGTTCCAACTGGAGTTGACCTACAATAAGGCTGGCAGGGATATTAGCTACCGGGTCCTGGAGGGCCCCGTGACCGTCAAACTGGACCGAAGCGGATACTACCCCGCCCTGGTGATAGTCAGTACGGCTCCGGCAGTCGCCGCCGTTCCGGACGCGCCCAAAATCCGGCGCGCCCAGAAACAGCTTCTGTTTTTCGACTTCAACAGCTTTGACTCGGACCTGCGCAGGCACTACGGCAAGGTCAAGCAAGCACTGGGCAATCCTGAATTTGTCGCCTACTTTTACTACTATGAATCGACCGGATATAAAAAATACTACTTCAAGACCTACCGGGACACCGCCAAGCTGGATACTGAAAAAATGGGGCTTTCATTGGAAGACGGAACCCTTGCATACTACCAGCGGGTACTGGATAACCTCAAATCCCTGCACGGCTCGGATTTGAGCGGCAGAATCATCATAGTAACCCGGTACGGCAAGAAGTTCGCGCCGGCGCTTATAAAGTACGCCCGGGATATCGGCATCGACCCCGATGCCGGCGTGGAAATATGGTCATACGGAGATGTTCGGTAAAAGGATTTTTTAAATTTGTATTTAACTTTGCTTTTTAAACCGGACTTTTGGAAGCTGCTGCTGGTGTGCCTGAAAATGCTGTTCAGGAAATCCACCCGCAAGCGATTTCTCTGCCTGGTGGCCGCGTTTCTTTTCATTATGGGATTCAACACCCACAGCTACATTAAAAAGTTCCAGGACGCGGAGATCCGCAAGCTGCAGACGCTGGAAGAAAAGGCCTTCGATGTGTTCTTTCTGAGGTTCCGAACAAAAAGCGACTACTTGAGGTTCCGCCAGCGCCAAGTCCCTGACCTGGCCCGCTTGGAAGCCGTGCCTCTGAACATGGCCTTTATATACCAGAACAATCTTTTCATAGAGTACCGTGCCGAATTGCCGCAGGTCTCCGCCCCAGGCGATTTGGCGGGCCTGGCGCTGCTTTATGGGTTGTTTGAACTGGAAACAGCGGCCGCTGATTATAAAATGGCCTCCGATCCGGCCGACTATACCGTCAAGGTGCGCAACCATTATATCGACCACAATGGCGGGGATCTCGATCTGGACATTGTGCTCGCCCGACATACGGCCCTGAAAGGCGATCTGACCGATGCCGCCGACTTGATTCGCGGCAACTTGAGCGGCAAACGCCTGGCCGTTTTCAACGATCTGTCCTGGCGAATTGCCAACACGATCTCGCGGGACACGCCCATGACTGATCGGGCCGTGAACCCGTTTTTCAGCCGGGTCGCCTTGATTGTTCCGCTGAATCTGTTTCACATTTTTGCCAACATGGCCAAAGACGTGACTATGGATATAATCGACTATGCCGACACCGTGAGGGCGGCGGCCGGCGCAACCCTCGAGGTGGAAGCAACTTATTTACAGGTGCCCGAAAGCTACCCGGACACATTGCTCTACGGCGATATTGATCTCTACCCGCGGTATGTCCCCGTGTATGCCCCCCGGTTGTTATCGCGCCGCTGGCACTGGATGTTGTACGAGGATATCAGTCTTAACCAGGCTTTCCTAGAAAAGCTGGATCGGCTGCATTTCAAGGGAAATTACCTGTTTTCATATGAAAAGACTTTGAGCCTGAAGGAGCGTGTGAAAAAGATCAATGCCGACATTCTTGATAATCATGTGGATTTCTACATGACGGATCTTTCGATGGGGATTGTCTTTCCATTCATGATATCCCTCTTTGCTTTTATTCATTTAAAAACCGAACTGGCCTTCCTGCTGATGTTCAAAAACCGCATCAAGGAACTGCTGCTGGTATTCTGGCTTCTGCCCCTGGGGCTGATCCTGCTCGTTAAAAGCTGCCTGGCGGGGGTTTATCTGATGCACCACTTTAACGAAGCCCTGACGATAGCGGCCGCCGGCGTGATGCTGCTGCCGCCGACGGTCGCCTTTGTCGTTAGTGCAGTTATCTTTTTTCCCATAAACCGCTGGTGCTTCAACCAGTTCACCGGTGAACAGCTGAATCTGTCTGTTCTGCACAAAGGGCGCTAATATGGACAGCGGACGCTTCGAAATTATCTTTCCGCTGGTAATGGAATGGGAAGACTCCTTTTCCATTAAGTTCGACGTGCCTGATGTCGAGCGGATGGTTTTCGAAGACGGGATATACTACCTTGAGGGCGATAACGGATCCGGCAAAACAACCTTTTTGAACATGCTGGCCCTCACCGCCGGCCGCATCAGCAAGCAGACCATCCTGGACCGCGGAACGATCCGGTTCAACTACCTGGCTTATAACGGCGACGGCCTCGATCCGCTCAAGGCGGCCGAAATCCGGGAAAAGTATTTCTGTATCTATCCCCAAAAAGCCTTCTTCCTGCCGATTTCGACACGCGACAACTACATGATTCTCAATGGTTCCGATCCGGAAAAAGCCCAACAGTTCTCAACCCACCAGTACCCGGACCTGCTTTCCGGAGGACAGCAGCAAAAAGTCCTCATGGATATTGTCCTGGATGATAAAAAACCGGTCTGGTTCCTGGATGAACCGCTGACCAACCTGGATACCGAAAGGCGTCTGTATTTTTGGAAAACCCTGCGCCAGGGCTACCGCAGGGCCCTGCGCACCATTTTCTTTATCGATCACTGGATCGGCCCCCAGATCAGACAGGATGCCGGATTCAAACATCGCGAGACCCTGCAGGTCACCATGGAAAACAGTCAGGGCGGCAATGAAGTCGAAGTTGAGACCCGACATATTGACATCTACGAATGCCGCTGGCCGGAAAATTTCTTTGATAATCAAATCGAAAAGTCGGAAAGAGAGTGACAATGCTTAATTTCACCTCGAAAAGCATGCATCGCTTCAACTACAGGCCCGGGTTTCCCGGCAGGCTAGTGAGCCGGGACCATTTCCGAACCTTTTCTCCGTTGCAAGGCTTAGGTTGCCTGCTGGCAGTGATCCTCCTGGTAACCGCACCCGGATCGGCGAAGCCGGCAGAGGCCATCGATTTCGTAACCCGGGAAGCCTTCAATGTGGAAAAGAGCAGTTACAAAACCTACCCTTACCGGGTTCTATTTGAAAAATTTCAAAACAGCACGGGCACGGAGAAGCGGCAAATTCGGAATGTCATCATTCTCAAGCAGGTCTTCGATCCGGAAATCCGGCAGCGCGCCATTGCCGCCGGAGCCAAATTTGACATGCTTTACGGTGTCATCAAATCCATCGACGGCAACAGCCTGCGGTTGTGGCTGCCGGAAAGCGACAGTTTCAAAGATCTGCCCGTCGGCATTGACCGCATGCCTCTGGAAAACAAGCGGGACTACTGTCAAGGCAGCCAATATTGGTGATTTTGCCGCCATCGTACACACCCTGGACGACCGGGTGTACCTGGTGGAAATCAGTTTTGCCTTGACCGCACCCGACAAGCCCCAGGTAACCCGCCGCGGTAATAACAATGTGGTCAGCTGGCAATCCCCGCAAAATGAGCACATCCCCTCCGGGTACCAGATCTTTGTCAACAACAAATTGTTCAAAACCACTACGGACACGGCGATTGAGGTTCCCCGCTCGGCCGAACAGGCCGATGAATTCTACATCAAGGCGGTCTACACCCATCGCGGCGGACGCATCGCATCCGCTGCCTCCCCGACCCTGTATGATGCCGCCTCGGCTGCAGAAATTAAAAAGCGCCAGGCAGCCGGCGAGATCTATGCTCAAATGGCAGCCGCGTTTGAAAGTTCAGACCTGCCGGCTGCCCGCCAGCTGATCGCCAAGCATCAGGGCCTTCTGACCGATTTCTTGAGTCCAGATCGAAAAGGGCATGTAATTGCCGCGGGTGCATTTTTCAAAGCCTTGGAGCAAGGAGACCGCTTCCTGGCTCAAAAGCCGGTGACCGCGGAAAGCCTCACCGCCGCAAAACGGTCCTACGTGGAAGCTGCCGCAACCGCCGGTCGTCTGCCGGCTGGTTTTAAACTGGAGGCGGTTGCCAGCCGACGCCAGGACACCACACAAACACTGCGCGTCAGCCTGACGGCCCGGCAGCAAAAGGCCCAGGCCCAGGATATTCTGGTGCAGATCGCAGGTGACTTGAAACCAGGGCAGTGGGAACAGGCGCGCAAGCGCCTGTACCAGCAAAAATCGTATTTGCAAAAGCACCTGGATACGGGCGACAAAGGACACGTTGGCACCTTGTATGACTTTTTCCAGGCCGTCGACAAAGGGGACCTCAGTGCTGGAATTCAGCCCCCGGCACCACGGCACCTGGACGCAGCCATGCAGAGCTATCATGCGGCTGAAAAGGCCAGCCACGCCCTGCCGGCCAATCTGGATGCCGGATTCATCGCCCGCCAAAGAATAAAAGCGACCGCCAACCGTCAGGCGGCCCTGGCCTCCGAACTTCAGGCCCGGCAGGCTGCCCAGAACTGGGAAAAACTGCTGGTATCTCTAAATCCGTCCGAGTGGCAATCCGCACAAAAGCAGCTCTATACCAACCGCACCCTTTTTACCGCTCATCTGACGCCGGAAAGCAAAACTGCCATGGTCGCACTGGTAGACTTTTTCGCATCCCTGGATGAAGGTGACCGCCTCGTTGAACAGCAGCCGGCATCCATGGAAAACCTTGATGCGGCGGCCGGATTCTACCGGCGCGCGGCCCAGAAAGCCGAGACCCTGCCGCAGGCAATTGACGTCGGATTCATTACTGCACAGAAAAACAGCGCCTTGAAAAAATTGAAGGGCAATCTGCAGATACAGTTGCTCAGGCAGGAAAGCAAAGAGACCTATAGCCAAATCATCTCTGCGCTGGACACAGGACAGTGGCGCGAAGCCCGCCGCCTGTTGTACGCCAAACAGGATCTGCTAGCCACCCATCTCGATACCACTGGTAAAGCTGACAGTGTGACCCTGATCGGCTTTTTCAAGGATATAGACGAAGGCGACCGCCTGGCCGGCATCCAGCCGCTGGCCATGCAGAATCTCGATGCCGCCCTGGAGGCCTATCGCCGGGCAGTGGCCAAAGGGCAAGCCCTGCCGACCACTATGGATACCGGTCTGATCGCCCGCCAAAAGATCCGGACCGTGGTGGAGAGCAAGGAGCTGCTGGCCAAAGGGCAGCAGCGGGCACTGGCCCGCAAAACATACGACCAGATTGTGTTTGCCCTGGCTCCCGGCCGGTGGCCGGAAGCCCGCAAACAATTGATGCAAAGCCGGGACTTGCTGCGGGAGCACCTGGAGCCCAGGCAGAAATCCACGACCGACCACCTGTTGGAATTCTTCGGCTACATCGATACCGGGGATCGGCTGCTGGCCGCCCAACCCGATACCCTGGCTGAAATTGACAAGGCCGCGGCTGCCTACCGGCAGGCGGGCGACCGGGCAGCCGCTCTAACCGATATTGCCGACCTGACATTTTTGGTAGCGCTTAAATCAAGCGCCGTGATTGACCATAAAAATGCCCTGGTGAAAAGACAGAACCAAGCACGGGCTGAGCAGACTTATACGCGCATAGTCGCCGCTCTTGATAGCGGCCAGTGGCAAGAGGCCCGCAAGCTGGTTTATGAAAGACAGGACCTGCTTTCCCAACATCTCGATGCCCAACGCCGCGCCGACTGTCTGACGCTGGCTGGATTCTTCCGGAGTATCGACAAGGGGGACCGCCTGGCGGAAATTAAGCCGCCGACCGGACCCAATCTCGACACCGCCCTGGAAAGCTATCGGCAAGCCGTTGCCAAAGGACAGGCCCTGCCGGCAGCCCTGGATGTCGGGCTGATAGCCAGGCAGAAAATACGGACCGTCGTGGCCCTCAAGGACGAACTGGCCGCAGGCCAAAAGTCCGCCAAGGCGCAGGCGATCTATACTCAAATCATGCAATCCTTGACGCCCCAAAAGTGGCCGGCCGCTCGCACTGAGTTGGCCGAAAACGAAGCCCTCTTATCCGCAGAGCTTGACCCGGCCCGGAAAGCGAACGTTACCCGGCTGCTTGCTTTTTTTCAGTTTATTGCAGATGGTGATCGTTTGACGGCCCAGCAGCCGGAAACCGCGGACAATCTCAACATGGCCCTTTCCTCGTATCGTCTGGCGGATCAGAAAGCCCGGGATCTCGCGCCCGAGATTGACTTGACATTTATCACTACCGAGAAAATGGAAGATAACAAATCGCGTCAGGCCGGGCTGGATCTAAAGAGCCGGCAGGCCCGCGCCAGGGCAGTCTACAGCCGGATAGAGCAAGCCCTTACACCCGGCTCCTGGGAAAATGGCATGCGGATGAGCCTGGACAAACTGCCCCCGGAGATTAATTACCTGCCGAAGAGATCCCAGGCGGAAGCCCGCCTGCTGGTGGCCTTTTTCCAGGATATTGAAACCGGCGACCAGCTGCGCTTCCAGCAGCCCGAAATCGACAGCAACCTTGCCAGGGCCCAGAATGCGTACAACCAGGCTGACAACAAGGCCAAGTCCCTGGCGCCTGAATTTGAGATCCGGTTTATCATCAAGGCCCGGGTGGAAGCCCTCCTCATGCAGCGTGCAGCCGTGGTGAAAAGAGAGCAGGCCCGTATGGCTGCCCAGCAAGCAGCCGCCCCGGCAGCAGTGGTACCACTGCCACCCCCGCCATCGGCGGCAGTGCCTGCTCCGGCAGATGACTTTGATCACAGCGCTACTGGAAAAGCCGCTTTGAAACTCGGCATGAAAAGTTTCAGCCGCCAAAAATATGATTTGGCAATGCGCTATTTTGGTAAGGTCTATGCCAAACAGATCGGCAAGCTGAAAAAATCGGGCAAGAAGCAATCTTTTACCATCCTGGGCCTGCACCCGGCAGTCCGCGCAGAGGTTATTTTTCTGGTCCAACTGGACCAGCTGAAAAAAAGCAGTGCCGGAGATGTCACCCTGCTCGAAGAGGGCTTGAATGACATGCTTACCGATATTGAAGACGGGGCCGGGGTCTGGTCTATTATCAAGGAGAGAAAACGAAATAAAATTGTGAAACACATCGAACGATATCCCTTTTAATATCAAATTATCGAATACGCCTGCGGCCATACATGGCCATGTGTTCTACACGGCCTGAACAGATATATCGGGCACCAAACCACAATAAAGATATCCGGCACAGTGCCTGCCGATGTACGCCCGCATCTTTTGCCAACTATTGGCCGTTTTTCCTTGAAAAATCCTGCGGTACCTATTATATGCCGGAACTTGCGCATTGCGCATAAAATACGCCACATATGGCGTAATACGCTAATTTTGGCAGAACAGGGTGTTGATTGCCCGGGTTTGATACACCCTAAATAAGCATTAGAAATTTAAAGAAAATATGAATAAAAAACCACAGTCGGCAAAAAATTCTGAAACAGGTTCGCTGGAATACATTCGCCACCAGGACGCCTATCAGGCCATCGTGGATGCCATTCCGGACATGATCATTCGCTTGGACCGCAACGGTACATTCCGCAGCTTTGAAGGGGCGGTGGAGGAATTGTACTGGCCGGCCGACGCCTATCTGGGGAAGGCCCTGCAGGCGGTCCTGCCGGCCTAAACCGCGGCCCTGTTTCAAAGCAAACTGGAAACCACCTTCGTAAGCGGAGAAATTCAATCGCTCGAATATACTCTCTTATTCGATGATGAACCCCGCCATTACGAATCCCGCATGGTCCGCAGCACGGCCGACGAAGTTATCGTAATCGTCCGCAACGTGACCCGCAAAAAGCGGATTGATGAATTGATTCGCCAATATCACGAACATCTGAAAATGGAGATGCAGGCCCGGACGGACGATTTGTCCCTGGCGGAAAGCAAATATCAGAGCATCTTTCATCACTCCGGGTCACCCTCCATCATCGTGGAGAAAGATGTCGTCATCTCCATGGCCAATCCGAAATTTGAAGACCTGACCGGCTACCGTCGCGATGAAATTGAAGGTCGCATGAAATGGACCGATTTCATCGACCCGTCAGACCGCAAAATGGTGGAAACCTACCACCATGCCCGCCGGGTCAAAGAAGATGGCGCCCCATCAGAGCACGAGTGTAAAATTATCGATCGCGACGGGCATGTCAGAGATATTTTTATCAAGGTGGGCATGCTGCCGGACAAAGGGCGCAGCATCGCCTCGCTCATTGATATCACCTCACTGAAACAGACCGAAAGGGAACTGCGCGACCGCGACACCCTGTACAGTGCAATCCTCGAAGGTTACGATGGGCTGATCTATACAATCGACAAGGGGTACCGGATCCGTTTCATGAATGAAAACCTCATCAAACAGCTGGACCGCGACGCTACCGGCCAAACCTGCTATCAAGCCATCCACCAGCGCGAGTCCAAATGCACGTGGTGTGCGGCCGAAAAGGTCTTTGAAGGACAAAACGTTCGTTTTGAGATCAAAAACCCCCATGATCACCGCTGGTATTACAGCGTCAACGTACCTGTCAGGCTGTCCGACGATTCGGTCTATTGCCAAGCTATGATCACCGACATAAATAAGCGCAAAGAGATGGAAGAGGCCCTGCGCGATAGCGAGGCCCATCTAAGGGAAGAAAATATCCGGCTGCGCGGCACCCTGGATGATCATCACAAGTTCGGTGACATCGTCGGAAAAAGTGCAGCCATGCTGGAAGTCTTCGAATTGATGCTGATGGCCGCTTCAGCGGAAACCAACATGATCATCTACGGCGAATCAGGAACCGGGAAAGAATTGGTGGCCCGTGCCATTCACGATATCAGCACCCGCCAGGATGGCCCGTTTGTCCCGGTAAACTGCGGAGCAATTCCCGAGAACCTGCTGGAAAGCGAATTTTTCGGTCACAAGAAAGGTGCTTTCACCGGTGCCGATCGTGACAAAAAAGGGTTTTTGTGTGAAGCGGACGGCGGCAGCCTGTTCCTGGATGAAATTGGCGAAATCCGACCCGAGCTCCAGGTGAAGCTGCTCCGCGCCATTGAAGGCGGCGGTTATACGCCTGTGGGCAGTAATGAAACCCGGGAATCCGGCTTCAGGATCATTGCGGCCACCAACCGAAACCTGCACGACTTGATTAGAAAGGGAGCGATGCGAAGCGACTTTTTTTATCGCATCCACGTCATCCCGATTCATCTACCGCCCCTGCGGGAACGCAAGGAAGATATCCCCCTGCTGGTGGAACACTTTCTAAAAGCCTACGACCGCAAAATGCGTCCCCCGGTCTCCGCGGCCGTAATCGATACGCTGACCAACTATGACTGGCCCGGGAATGTGCGCGAACTGCAGAATGTCATGTACCGTTTCGTTACGCTCAAGCGCCTCGACCTGGTGGGCGATACAACTGTCATCCCCCTGGAAAGCAGCGCCATACCCGGTGATCTGCCCACGGCTTCCCTGCCCGCAGCAGTAGCGGCGTTTGAAAAACGACATATCAGTGCGGCCCTTGCCGAACACCGCTGGAACCGGACCCGCACCGCGAAAAGTCTGCGAATCGGCTTGCGGACCCTGCAGCGTAAAATGAGTCACTACAAGATCAAATAGCCTCTCGCCAACACGCATGCGCCCCCATTGGCGCAAATCATGCCAAAGTTGGCGTGTGTGCATATCGTTTTTATTTTCAAGCCCTTACGCCCACCTGTAAGTCAACAGCGCCAAATCCGACGTAGTATCAGACCCGCCGGCGAGATCCGGATTCGCTCTCCCCGCCCACTTATTTTAACAATAAAAACAATATTTACAGATAGTTAACAAAAGGGCCCGCCGGCCGGCCGATCAGGTGGCACGCAATTTGATAAGATAAATACCAAATGGAAGTGAAATAAAAACAAATCTTATCCAGACAGGAGATAAACATGAATAGCAACTTAGCCACGCCGTATGACCAGAATCCGATCAGAATTGCAATGGTTGCCAGAAATATCAGAAAAAGAGAAGGGATTGCGGCTCCGAAATTGGTAAGCGTCCTGGTTTCCTTGCAGCTGGCCGCTTTCATCATATGGACCGCGGTCATTTAGCGCGATTTGATCGACTGTAAACCTTATCAGCGACAATCCGCTGCAGGGTCTCCCAGCCCTCCCTCCAGGTTTGCAGCTGTTACACGTTGTAATGCAGTAATTGGGTGTGTGTCCGCATTGCTCCCCACTGTGCGGGTGCACACTCAATTACAAAGCACCACTTATCCAAACTAAGGCACCTGGCCGCCAGCCAGCACTGTCCGGTTGATCTCTCGCCATAAATCAGACTTCGGCGTCAATCGTTTCCCGTCCAGCGAAAGAACCGGCACCGCACCCATCAGCGAGTTGGTCAGCAGTACCAAATCGGCCCTTAGCAGCTCATCGGGCAAAATCTTGTCCGCAACAACCCGGTAGCCGCGCTGCTCCAGATATCGGCAGACAATCTTTGCCATCACCCCCGGCAGAACATGCGCCGAAGTCGGCCTTGTGACGGTTCGTCCCCGAATTGCAAGCACATTGGCCGTATTGGTTTCGGATACACTGCCGTCCGGATTTAAAACAAGCGCCTCATCGCCGCCGGCAGCGGCAGCCCAACGGCCAGCCAGAAGGTAGTAGAGGTAATTCAGGGTTTTGTGGTCGGCCAGTGGAGTCTGGCGCGGTTCCGGATATGTCACCAGATGCTGTCCCCGTTGAACCAGGTCCGTCAGGCGGTGAACGTAAGGCCGGACAGTCACCAGCAGCCGGTTATCGTAAGGCGGTTGTTCCCGGGTTCCACCGGTTGCCAGTATTTTTACGGCGGCCACACCCTTTTCCAGCCCATTGGCCTTTAAGGTATGCCGGATGACCCGGTCCCAGTCGACCTCCGGCCCAGGGGTGTTGAACAAGGCCTTCCAGGTATGGTTGAAACGCCGCAGGTGTTCATCCAGATAACCGATCTGTGCATCCACGGCCCTGAGCGTTTCGAAAAAACCGTATCCGTATTGCACGCCCCGGTCGAAAACATTCAAGGCGGCCTTCTCCGAATTCTCCAGCTTGCCATCCAGCCATACCCGGGAATCCGCGCGCCGGCCGGCCGGCCTGGTATCGAACACATCCATCAGGGTGCGGCCTTTGTGCAAAGTTTCTTCAAACTCCGCCGCAGGATCTGACTCAAAGACAATGCCGCCCCCCACCGAGAATACGATGC